>TARA_R110000850_G_scaffold7972_16_pt1 | contig 78528 bp, 75 predicted proteins | sample TARA_R110000850 | Tara Oceans TARA_R110000850 (sample SAMEA4397586) | marine metagenome | biome: Polar Biome; feature: [SRF] surface water layer (ENVO:00010504); material: water (ENVO:00002006), including particulate matter (ENVO:01000060) such as... | depth 5 m
TGCGCCTCGAACAGGGCCGTGTTTTCAGGCTGCGTCACGGCGGAGCGCCGGGTGCGGGGCGCGGAAGCCGACCTGCAGGCGGTTCCATGTGTTGATGGAGCCGATGAGCAGCGTGAGGTTTACCTGCTCGGCCTCGCTGAATTCCGCCTTCACCGGCGCGTAGTCGGCGTCGGGCGCGCCGGTTTCGGAAAGCCGGGTCAGCGCTTCCGTCCAGCCGAGCGCAGCGCGCTCGCGGGGGGTGTAGAGCGTCGATTCGCGCCACGCATTCAGCATGTAGAGCCGCATCTCGTCCTCGCCCGCGCGGCGCAGGTCGGTGGAATGCATGTGGATGCAGAAGGCGCAGCCGTTGATCTGCGAAGCGCGCAGGCGCACCAGTTCCATAAGGCTCTGCTCAAGGCCGCTGGCCTTGAAGCTCTCTTCGAGCGCCATCATGGCCTTCACGGCTTCGGGGGCATAGCTGTGTGCGTTGTTCAGTCGGGCAGTCATGTCCGTTCTCCTTGGCGGCGCGCTCCATGCGCGCTTGCAGACATGACGAGACAGGCTCGGCGTGTGTGACATGCGGGGCAAAATTTATGCGTTTTCACCGCTTTTTTCAAAGTGCTTCGCAGTTCCGCGTCACTTGCGGTAAAATCCGGCAGATGCTTCTTGACAGCGCCCGGCCCCGCCAATAGGTACGCCCGGCTTTCGAAATACGAAGCAACGCGCGGGTGTAGCTCAGTTGGTTAGAGTGCCGGCCTGTCACGCCGGAGGTCGCGGGTTCGAGCCCCGTCACTCGCGCCATTTCTCACAGGCAGAAATGGCGCTTCCCCGCAGGAAACGAAATCAGGCTTCGACGCTGTCGAAGACCCTCAACTCATGCGCGATCGAACGCTCCACCAGCAGTTCATAGAGCGCCGCCACGTGGTCACGCGACAGCCCGTGCGTCTCGGCGGCATCGCAGGCCTTGGCGATCACGTCCGCCTTGCGGGCTTCGTCGCGCACCGCGCCGCGCGACGTCTTCACGCGCGCCGCCGCCTCGATGTAGCGCATCCGCGTTGCCAGCAGCGCGACGATCTCGCGGTCCAGGGCATCGATCGCGGTGCGGATCTCCGGCATGGTGGTGCAGGCGTCGGGGGGAACGATATCGGTCATTTGCGGAAGCGTCCGGTTTCTATCCAGCGAACAAGGGGGCGGGCGGGGAACACCCAGGCGATGCCGAGCAAGATCCAGACGGGAAGCTGCAAGAGCACGTGAAGGCGTGTGACAGGCTCAGCCACGGCGACAGCGACAGCGGCATAGACCGCGATCAGGACGATCAGCAGCAGCACGCCGAAAGGCTTTCTGAGGCTCGGCTTGGGGTCGGTCATGCGGTGAGTGTCCTTGTGGGTGTCACCACCGCATCAAGGCGCTGGTCCCAGCTATCCGCCGGAAGCGTATGCAGGATCTGCACGTCCCAGGCGAGGCCGATGGCAATCGTGGGCTGAACGGCCCGGAGCGCGGCAAGCGCGCGGTCGAAGTGGCCCTTGCCCTGGCCGATGCGGTTTCCGTGCGCGTCGGCTGCGACGAGCGGCACGAGGAGCGTATCGGGCACGCCCTCGGCGGCGTCGGCAAGCGGCTGCATCGTGCCGAAGGGGCCTGGCTCCAGCGGGCCGCCAGCGACGCGAAAGCGCATCACGTCATCACGGCTCGCGAACCATGGCAGCAGCACTGTTGCGTGGGAGAGGCACGGCGCGGGATCGATCTCGTGGCCCATCGGCACGTAGCTGCCGATGGCGCGGGCATTCGCGAGGAAGGGAAGGGCGCGCGCGGCGAGCGCGGCTTCCAGCGCCTGCCGTTCCTCGGCGGACAGGCCGCGCACGAACGCCGCGCGCGCTGCACGAGCATCGCGGCGCAGGGTTTCCTTGTCGAAAAGGGCGGCGGTGGACAAACGGGAATCCGGGCGACAGGTCAAAAATGGGTGGCGGAACCGCCTCGGCCGTTTGCCGGAATATCCTCTGACGCCAGTAACGTCAGGTGGGCACCATATGGTCGGACCAGGATCCGCACAGGGACAGCACCCTTGGATGTCGATATCGCCTCAGGGATGTTCGCATCGCGCGCACCAGGCAGTATCCGCCGTTGCTAATCTAGGCGTTGGCGCGACGCTTCTCAAGGGCCGCGACAATCGCTTCCACCCGCTGTGCCGCCTTTTCGAGCGCACCCGTCGCGATCGTGTCGCCAAGCGAGGGGTCGCGTTCCTTGAGGTCGAAGAATTCATCGGCAATCAGGATGGCGGACATCAGCAGCAGGCGGGGCTCGCTCATCTGTCCGAGCGCGCCCTGCAGATCGGCCGCCTTGGCGTCGACATGCGCTGCGAGACGGTTCAGCCGCTCTTCCTCGCCATCGCGGCAGGCGAGGGGATAGGAACGGCCGCCGATGCTGACGTTGATCTGCCCCACGCGCCTAGCTCCGCGACGCGATCAGCGCGTCGAGATCGGCGACGGCGCGTTCGGTGGAGTCCTTCAGGCGGCGGTGCTTCTGGCGCAGTGCTTCCAGTTCGGTGAGCGCCCCACTTGCATCGTGTACGCCCCCGGCGGCGCGCTCGAGCTTGTCGAGTGCGCTTTCAAGGCGTGTCAGCGCCGACGCGAAACCGGTCATCTGATCCATGCCGAAAAGTCCCGAAAACAGCAGTTTGGGCGAGGAACATAAGAACGAATCCGAATGACGGTCAAGGCAAGCGCGGGACGGTTCGGCGATTCATCCCGATTCAGCCGGATTCCCGCCTGTTTCATGTGTGCATGGCCGCCATGCCTTGACATGACGTTGACGCAGCATAAGCCCCTCTCCATTGTGCGCGCCGATTCGCCGCCCGGCCGAAATATTGGGGACCCAAGCCGAAGATGACCGTCAATCACGCCGATCTCGCCAACGCTGTCCGTGCGCTGGCGATGGATGCCGTACAGGCCGCGAACTCCGGCCACCCTGGAATGCCGATGGGCATGGCGGATGCCGCGACGGTTCTCTTCACACAACATCTGAAGTACGATCCGCAGTGGCCTGAATGGCCTGATCGCGACCGTTTCGTGCTTTCCGCCGGTCACGGCTCGATGCTGATTTACGCGCTTCTCTATCTCACGGGCTACGAGAAGCCGACGCTCGACCAGATTCGGAACTTCCGCCAGCTCGGCAGCCCCTGCGCCGGCCATCCGGAAAACTTCGAGCTTCCCGGCGTCGAGACGACGACCGGCCCGCTTGGGCAAGGCCTCGCCACCGCCGTCGGCATGGCGATCGCGGAGCGTCACCTCAACGCGCGCTTCGGTGACGCGGTGCAGGATCATCACACGTGGGTGATCGCCGGCGACGGCTGCCTGATGGAAGGCATCAACCACGAAGCGATCGGCCTTGCCGGGCACCTGAAGCTCGGCCGCCTGAATGTGATCTGGGACGACAACCGCATAACGATCGACGGCGCGACTTCCATGTCGACGTCCGAAGACGTGAAGGCGCGTTATGAGGCTTCGGGCTGGCACGTCGTTTCCTGCGACGGCCACGACGCAGCGAGCATCGACGCGGCGCTGCGGGCCGCGAAGGCCGATCCGCGCCCGTCGCTGATCGCCTGTCGCACGATCATCGGCTTCGGGGCGCCCAACAAGCAGGGCACCGCGGCCACGCACGGCTCGCCGCTCGGCGCGGCGGAAATCGCGGCGGCGCGCGAAACGCTCGGCTGGCATCACGCGCCGTTCGAGATCCCGGCGGATATCCTGAATACGTGGCGCACGTCGGGCGCGCGCGGCACGAAGGTCAGCGCCGACTGGAAGGCGAATGCTGCGAAAACAGAGGGTTATACAGAATTCCTGAGCTGGCTCGATGGTTCCGCGCTGAAAGCCGCAGGCCCCGCGCTGAAGGCGCATATCGATAGCCTGATTGCGGCGCCCCAGACGGTGGCGACGCGCAAGGCGAGCGAAATGGCGCTCGGCGCGATCAACGCGGCCGTGCCGAACACGATCGGTGGCTCGGCCGATCTCACCGGCTCCAACAACACGCTGACGAAAGGCCTCGGCACGCTCGACGCCGCGAATTATGGCGGGCGCTACGTCTACTACGGCATCCGTGAATTCGGCATGGCCGCCGCGATGAACGGCATGGCGCTGCACGGCGGCATCGTGCCTTACGGCGGCACCTTCCTCGTCTTCACCGATTATTGCCGCCCGGCGATCCGCCTCAGCGCGCTGCAGCGGGCCCAGGCGATCTACGTGATGACGCACGATTCGATCGGGCTTGGCGAAGACGGGCCGACGCACCAGCCGATCGAGCACGTGATGAGCCTGCGCGTGATGCCGAACGTCCTCGTGATGCGTCCGGCCGACGTCGTCGAAACCGCCGAATGCTGGGCGCTCGCGCTTGAAAACGACAGTGGCCCCACGGTGCTTGCGCTCTCCCGTCAGAACCTGCCGCAGGTCCGTACGGATGGGAGCGAGAACCTTTCCGCGAAGGGCGCCTACCGCCTGCGCAGCGCCTCTGCCGCACGCAAGGTGGTGTTCCTCGCGACCGGCTCCGAAGTGCAGGCCGCGCTCGAAGCCGCCGATCAGCTCGAAGCCGGCGGCATCGGCTGCGACGTCGTTTCCATGCCCTGCTGGGAACTCTTCGACCTGCAGAGCGATGCCTATCAGGCGGACATCCTGCCCGAAGACGCGCTTATCGTGTCGGTCGAGGCGGGAACGACCGTGGGCTGGGAACGCTACACGGGCCGCAAAGGCCTGCGGCTCGGCATCGACCGCTTCGGCGCGTCCGCGCCCGCCGAGGCCTTGTTCGAGAAGTTCGGATTGACCGCCGACGCCATCGCGAAGGCGGTTCGGGGCAAGCTCGCTTAAATTAGGAACAGGAGTACGAGAGACATGGCGAAGGTTTCGATCAACGGATTCGGCCGCATCGGGCGCCTCGTGGCGCGCGCTATTCTGGAGCGTCCGGACAGCGGCCTCGAACTGGTTTCGATCAACGACCTCTCCGACGCGAAGTCGAACGCCCTGCTGTTCAAGCGCGATTCCGTGCATGGCACCTGGCAGGGTACGGTCGAGGTTGACGGCAACGACCTCATCATCGACGGCAAGCGCATCAAGGTTTCGGCCGAGCGCGACCCTGCGAACCTGCCGCACGCGGCAAACGGCGTCGACATCGCGCTCGAATGCACCGGCTTCTTCACGGACCGCGCCTCGGCCGAAAAGCACATGGCGGCGGGTGCCAAGCGCGTGCTGATCTCCGCGCCGGGCAAGAACGTCGACCTCACGGTCGTTTTCGGCGTGAACAACGACAAGCTTTCGGCCGAGCACAAGATCGTTTCGAACGCGAGCTGCACGACGAACTGCCTCGCGCCGGTCGCCAAGGTGCTGAACGATGCGCTCGGCATCGAGCGCGGCCTGATGACGACGGTGCACGCTTACACCAACGACCAGAAAATCCTGGACCAGATCCACGACGATCCGCGCCGCGCCCGCGCTGCCGCGATGTCGATGATCCCGACCACCACGGGCGCCGCGCGCGCCGTGGGCGAGGTGCTGCCCGAACTGAAGGGCAAGCTCGACGGTTCGGCAATCCGCGTTCCGACGCCCGACGTCAGCCTTGTCGACCTGACCTTCACGCCGAAGCGCGACACGACGAAGGACGAGGTGAACGCGATCCTGAAGGCGGCGTCTGAATCCGGCCCGCTGAAGGGGATCCTCTGCTATTCGGATGAGCCGCTCGTTTCGATCGACTATCAGCACACAGCCGCGTCCTCGACCATCGACAGCCTCGAAACCGCGGTTCTCGAAGGCAAGCTCGTGCGCGTCGTTTCCTGGTACGACAACGAGTGGGGCTTCTCGAACCGCATGGTCGACACCGCGAAAGCCATCGCGGCGTTCCTCTAACCATGGCCAAGTTCCGGACGCTCGACGACATCGGGGACGTACGCGGCAAGCGCGTCCTCGTCCGTGCCGATCTCAACGTGCCGATGCAGGCGGGGAAGGTCAGCGATGACACCCGCCTGCGCGCGGCGCAGCCGACCATCGCCGAACTCGCCGACAAGGGCGCGATCGTGCTGGTGCTGTCGCACTTCGGGCGTCCGAAGGGCGAAGACCCGATGCTCAGCCTGTCGCCGATCTCCAGCGCGCTTGCGAAGGTGCTCGGCCGCACGGTCGGCTTCGTCACCGAGTGCAAGGGACCGGCGGCTGAGCAGGCGGTAAGCCTGATGGCAGCAGGCGAGATCGCGGTGCTTGAGAACACGCGCTTCGAGCCGGGCGAGGAGAAGAACGATCCGGCGCTCGTCGCCGCGATCGCGAAGCTCGGCGACATCTATGTCAACGACGCCTTCTCCGCCGCGCACCGCGCGCACGCCTCCACCGAAGGGCTGGCGCATGTGCTCCCGGCCTATGCGGGGCGCTCGATGCAGGCGGAGCTGGAGCATCTGGAAGCAGCGCTCGGCGAGCCGGAGCGGCCCGTCGCGGCGGTTGTCGGCGGTGCGAAGGTGTCTTCGAAACTCGACGTGCTCAACAACCTCGTCGGTAAGGTCGATCATCTCATCATCGGCGGCGGCATGGCGAACACCTTCCTCGCCGCGAAGGGCGTCGACGTCGGCAAGTCGCTGTGCGAGCACGATCTCAAGGACACCGCGCTCGCCATCCTCGCGAAGGCGGAAGCGGCGCGCTGCACCGTGCACCTGCCCTACGACGTGGTCGTGGCGAAGGAATTCCGCGCCAATCCGCCGGTGCGCACGGTGAACGTGCACGAGGTCGCAGCGGACGAGATGATCCTCGACGTCGGTCCCGCCGCCGTCGAGGCGCTATCGGACGCGCTCAAGACCTGCCGCACGCTTGTCTGGAACGGTCCGCTCGGCGCGTTCGAAATGGAACCGTTCGACGCGGCCACGGTCGCGCTCGCGCGCACGGCGGCGGCGCTTACCGAAGCGGGAAGCCTCGTGTCGGTGGCGGGCGGCGGCGATACGGTCGCGGCGCTCAACCATGCGGGCGTGGCGGAAAGCTTCAGCTTCGTCTCGACCGCAGGCGGCGCGTTCCTTGAATGGATGGAAGGCAAGCCGCTGCCGGGCGTGGACGCGCTGCGGGCGTAACGAACCCGTTTTTGCCGCGGCGATGCGTCGGTTCAGCGACGGTAAGCCGGAAATTAACCTTATCTTAAAACCCGACCTTAAGTCTTCAGGGCGAAGGTCGGTGCCATGCTTATGCGTCTCGCCACTGCCGCGTTCCTGATCGCCACCCCGGCCGTCGCTGCGGGTTTTTCGACCGTTGCGGTCGCGAAGCACAGCTGGTGCGCGGCGGGCGACGTGAACCCCGCCGATGCCGTGGCCGCGCTCAATGATCTGCGCCGCGGGCAGGGGCTTGGACCCGTACGCGTCAGCAGCGCGCTGACCCGCGCCGCGCAGCTGCATTCGGACGACCTCGCCGGATGGGGTAAGCTCTCTCACAGCGGCTCGGACGGCAGCAACTTCGTCGACCGTGCGGACCGTGCCCGCTTCGACGGTGTGCCGCGCGCGGAAAACGTCGCGTGGAACCTGCCGACGTCCGAGGCCGTGGTCGTCGCGTGGGACAGGAGCCCCGGCCACCGCGACAACATGATGCTCGAAGACGTCACCGACGTCGGCATCGGCTACGCCTGCTCACCCACCAAGGGCCGCTTCTGGACGATGGTCCTCGGCCGCCGCGAGGCGGACATGCAGGTCGCGGCGGCTTTCTCCGCGTACTAGCGGCTCACCGGCAGTTTCGCGCCTTTATCGAATGCGCGTCCACCACGTTTCCGCTGCTCGTGCGTACGGAAATGCACTGGCGGCTTACCGCGCTCCAGTACGTCCGCTCGTGGCCGCCGCCGGTGTCGTCCTTACCCATGTAGACATAACCGCGATCGCGGAGCATCGAGTCCGCCCTGTCATTGGAATGGCCCACAACATCCTGATAGCCGGCATGAGGGCTGTACCCGGCGTTATGTGAATAGCCTTCGCGGTAAGGCGTCTGGTAGCCGCGCTCCCTCACGCCGGCATTGTAGCCGTCGGAGTAAACGTCACTGCGGCCGTAGTTGTGATAGGCTTGGCTATAAAGCCCGTCGCGGTAACCGCGCTCGAAGTCCGCGGTGTCCTGCGTATCATAGTCCTTGTCGCCGCGATGGTGGGACTTCGACGCAAGCGCCGCGACCCCGATGAGCGCGGCAGCGCCTATCGCGATTGCAGCGGTCTTGTCGCCGTCGGAGCCCTTTTGGCCGCAGTCCGATCCGCCTACCGATTTGATCTTTTGATAGCGCCCGTCGCTCGTCAGCACACGGACGCAGCTCTTTTTCGACTGGTTCCACCAATAGCTGTACTTGCCGTCGTCGGCCTCGGCGGTGTGGTGGTTGTAATAGCCGCGCGAGATCATTTCGTTTTCACCGGAGCTGCCGCGGGCGCCCACGAGATCGCTGAGGTCGCCCGGCGTGTTGGCCTGGGCCGGAAAGCCTGAAAGCCCCAGGGAACACGCCGCGAGAAGGCTGATGGTGCGGGGGATTGTCATGATGCGGTCTTCCTTGCCAAATGAGAAGGTACAGGCACGCATAAGCAACGTCAGGGCAGGATAGACGTTTGGATTTCCCCGTCCAGATGGTCCCAGACGGCGTTGCGATGAACCGGGGCATTGGCTACAGCGTTCCCAACACAGCAGCCAAAAGCGACGAGGACGACGAATGAAGATCACGAAAGCCGTGAAGGCCATCCTTTCGAACTATGAAAGCGACAACCCCGGCACGAAGGCGAACCTCGCCCGCATCCTGATGCAGGGCCATCTCGGCGGCACCGGCAAGCTCATCATTCTCCCGGTCGACCAGGGCTTCGAACATGGCCCGGCGCGGAGCTTCGCGGTCAACGAGCCGGCTTACGACCCGCACTACCATTTCCAGATCGCCATCGACGCGGGGCTTTCCGCCTATGCCGCGCCGCTCGGCATGATCGAGGCGGGCGCCGACACGTTCGCGGGCCAGATCCCGACGATCCTCAAGGTGAACAGCTCGAACAGCTGGGCGACCTCGATCAACCAGGCCGTCACCGGCACGGTCGACGACGCGCTGCGTCTCGGCTGTTCGGCCATTGGCTTCACCATCTATCCGGGCGCCGACGAGGTGTTCGATATGATGGAGGAAATCCGCGAAATGTCCGCCGAGGCGAAGTCGGTTGGCATTGCCACGGTGATCTGGTCGTATCCGCGCGGTGGCAATCTTTCGAAGGACGGCGAGCTGGCGCTCGATGTCGGCGCTTACGCCGCGCACATGGCTGCGCTGCTTGGCGCGCACATCATCAAGGTGAAGCTGCCGAGCGCGCACATCGAACAGAAGGATGCGCAGAAGGCGTACGAGAAGCTGGATGCCTCCACGCAGGCGAAGCGCGTGGCGCACGTCGTGAAGTCGTGCTTCAACGGCCGCCGCATCGTCGTCTTCTCGGGCGGCGCTGCGAAGGGCGCTGACGCCGTCTATCAGGACGCGCGCGACATTCGCGACGGCGGCGGCAACGGCTCGATCATCGGCCGCAACACCTTCCAGCGCCCGCGCGACGAGGCGATGGCCATGCTCGCGAAGCTGGTGAACATCTACAAGGGCAAGGAATAGGCCCGATGTCCGTGGCCTCGGCCGAGGTTGACGCCTGGATCGCCGACCGTTTGATCGGCGACGATCCGGCGCTCGACGAGGCCCTGGCCCGCAATGCGGCCGAAGGCTTGCCTGCGATCGATGTATCGCCGGCGCAGGGCAAGCTGCTCCACATCCTCGCGCGCTCCATCGGCGCGTGGCGGATTCTGGAGGTCGGCACGCTCGGTGGCTACTCGACGATCTGGCTTGCGCGTGCGCTTCCCGATCACGGCGTGCTGGTGACGCTGGAAATTGATCCGCACCATGCCGAAGTCGCCCGCGCGAACCTTGATGCGGCGGGCGTCGGCGACAAGGTCGAGATCCGCGTCGGGCCGGCCGTCGAGATGCTGACCCGCATGGAGGCGGAAGGCGAAGGGCCTTTCGACCTCGTGTTCATCGACGCAGACAAGCCGAACAACGTTGCTTATCTGAAGGCGGCGCTCGCAATCGCGAGGCCGGGATCGCTCATCATCGTCGACAATGTGGTGCGCGAGGGCCGCGTGACGGATGCGTCGAGCACGGACGCTGCGATCCTCGGTACGCGTGCGCTTTTCGATGTCATCGCTGCGGAGCCGCGGCTGACGGCCACGGCGATTCAGACCGTGGGTGCCAAGGGTTGGGACGGGTTTATGATCGCGGTGGTGAATGATGAATGATGACGATGTGGCGCTCGATCCCGGCTTTGCCGATCGTTTCGAGCAGGATAGGCGGCCGCCGTGCCAGCTCTATCTGATCTCGCCGGAGCGCTATGATCCGGGCTTTCCCGAAACGCTGAAGGCCGCGCTCGATGCGGGGCCTGTAGCGGCGTTCCAGCTTCGGCTGAAGGGTGTGGAGGACATGGAAATCCTGCGCGCCGGAGCCGCGCTGAAACCGATCCTCGCGGCCTACGATGTCGCCTTCATCCTTAATGACCGCGCCGACCTCGCGAAGGAACTGGGCGCCGATGGCGTGCATCTTGGGCAAGCCGACGGCAGCGTCGCTGCGGCACGCAGTCTGCTCGGCCACGACGCGCAGATCGGCGTCACCTGTCACGACAGCCGTCATTTCGCGATGGAAGCGGGTGAGGCGGGCGCTGATTATGTGGCGTTCGGGGCCTTCTATCCCACCACGACCAAGGTAACGACGCATCGTCCTGATCCGTCGATCCTCTCGTGGTGGACGACGATCAGCGAGATTCCTTGCGTCGCCATCGGCGGCATCACGGCAGAGAACGCCGCGCCGCTCGTTGCTGCCGGTGTGGACTTTCTGGCCGTTTCCAGTGCTGTCTGGGCGCATCCGGACGGCGCCGGGGCGGGCGTGAAAGCGTTTCAGAGCGTCCTTGAGCCCGCGCCCGCGCGCTGATAGATGCCGCCCAACCTTTCTTTCTCAGGAACGCACCCATGAAGATCAGCGGCGTGGACATTCGTCCCGGCAACATCATCGAATATGAAGGCGGGCTGTGGCGCGCCGTGAAGATCCAGCACACGCAGCCTGGCAAGGGCGGCGCCTACATGCAGGTGGAGTTGAAGAACCTCGTCGACGGCCGCAAGACCAACGTCCGCTTCCGCTCGTCGGAAACCGTGGAGCGCGTCCGGCTCGATACGAAGGACTTCCAGTTCCTCTACGCCGAAGGCGACATGCTGACCTTCATGGACAAGGAGACCTACGAACAGGTCTCGCTGCCGCAGGATCTTCTCGGCGATGCCGCCGCGTTCCTTCAGGACGGCATGGACGTCGTCATGGAACTCTATGAAGAAAAGCCGCTTTCCGTTCAGCTTCCCGATCAGGTCGAAGCCACGATCGTGGAGGCCGATGCCGTGGTGAAGGGCCAGACGGCTTCGTCCAGCTACAAACCCGCGGTGCTCGACAACGGCGTGCGCATCATGGTGCCGCCGCACATCGCATCGGGCACGCGCATCGTCGTCGACGTCTACGAGCAGACCTACGTCCGCCGCGCGGACTGATCGGAACCGTCATGCCAGCCCATTCCGCCCTCATCACCATCATGGACAAGGCCGCGCGCAAGGCCGCGCCGCGGCTGCGCCGTGATTTCAATGAGGTGTCGCAGCTTCAGGTGTCCCGCAAGGGGCCGTCGGACTTCGTGTCCAACGCCGATCACGCCGCCGAGCGTACCATCGTCGAAATCCTCCGACAGGCACGTCCCGACTGGGGGCTGGTGCTGGAGGAGGGCGGCGAGGTCGAAGGCGATCCTTCGCGTCCGCGCTGGATCGTCGATCCGCTCGACGGCACATCGAACTTCCTGCACGGCATCCCGCACTTCGCGATCACCATCGCGGCGGAGCAGGACGGCCAGATCATTTCGGGCCTCGTCTATCAGCCGATGACCGACGAGAGCTTCTGGGCGGAGGCGGGCAGGGGCGCCTGGATTCAGAACCAGCGCCTGCGTGTTTCGGCGCGCAAGGAGCTCGGCGACAGCCTGATCGCCACCGGCGTGCCGTTTCGCGGCCACGGCGACTTCGATCAGTTCGATTCCATCCTGCAGGCGGTGGCGCCAAATGTCGCAGGCATTCGCCGCTTCGGTTCGGCCGCGCTCGATCTCGCCTGGGTCGCGGCAGGGCGCTACGACGGCTATTGGGAGGCGGGGCTCAACCTCTGGGATGTCGCCGCCGGTATCCTCCTGGTGCGCGAGGCCGGGGGCTTCGTCAGCGACTATCGCGGCGGCGACCGGCCGCTCGAACGGCGCGAGATCATCGCTTCAAACAGCGCTATTCAGACGCGTTTGCATAAACTCATCGGCGGGGCTCTTCGCACCGCAGCAAAGTGATTTCAAAAGGCAGGCTTACAGCCTTGCAAGCCCGCTGACACGCGCCTAAAAGCGCCGCGAACATCAGGGAATCGCGTATGCAATCGGTCGCGGCGGAGTATCTGCCGATCCTCTTGTTTCTGGGCGTCGCGGTGGTGCTGTCGGGCGTTTTCGTCGGCCTGCCGGTGCTTGTTTCGAACCTCACCGGAACCAACAAGCCGGACCCCAACAAGCTTGCGGAATATGAGTGCGGTTTCCCCGCCTTCGAAGACGCGCGCCGCCAGTTCGACGTGCGCTTCTATCTGGTGTCGATCCTGTTCATCATCTTCGATCTCGAGGTCGCGTTCCTGTTCCCGTGGGCGGTCAGCCTCGGGGCGACGGGCGTGTTCGGCTGGGCATCGATGATGGTGTTCCTCGGTATCCTCACCATCGGTTTCATCTACGAATGGAAGAAGGGCGCGCTGGAATGGGAGTAGAGACCCAAATGGCGCCTGCCGGCTCCGGTATCATCATGCCGGACCAGGGCTTCGTCGACGACATCAACAGCGAGGTGTCCAACAAGGGCTTCCTCGTCACCTCGACCGAGGAGCTGTTCCACTGGGCGCGCACCGGCTCCTTGTGGTGGATGACCTTCGGCCTTGCCTGCTGCGCGGTCGAGATGATGCATTCGAGCATGCCGCGCTACGACCTTGAGCGTTTCGGCGCTGCGCCGCGCGCATCTCCGCGCCAGTCGGACGTGATGATCGTCGCGGGCACGCTCTGCAACAAGATGGCCCCGGCGCTGCGCCGCGTGTACGACCAGATGTCGGAGCCGCGCTACGTCATCTCGATGGGCAGCTGCGCCAACGGCGGCGGCTACTACCACTACAGCTATTCGGTGGTGCGCGGCTGCGACCGCATCGTGCCCGTCGACATCTACGTGCCGGGCTGCCCGCCGACTGCTGAAGCGCTGCTTTACGGCATCCTGCAGCTGCAGCGGAAGATCCGCCGCGTGGGGACGTTCGAACGATGAAAAGCCCCGCGCCCCGCACCTCTTCCGACGAAGGCGTCGTCGAAGCCGCACGCGCCGCGCTCGGTGATCTCGTCATCGATGCTGCCGAGCACGCCTTCGAGGTGACGCTCACCGTTCATCGCCGCGATCTTTACAAGGCGCTCGAAGCGCTGCGTGATACGCCCGGCCTTGAATACCAGCAGCTCATGGAGATCGCGGGCGTTGACTATCCGGAGCGCCCCGAGCGTTTCGAAGTGAACTACTGCCTGCTGTCGCTGACGAAGAATCGCCGCATCCGCGTGAAGACGCTCACCGACGAAAAGCACGCCGTGCCGTCCGTCGTCGACCTCTGGCCGGTCGCGGGCTGGCTGGAGCGCGAAGTGTGGGACATGTACGGCGTCCGCTTCGACGGCAACCCCGATCATCGCCGCATCCTCACCGACTACGGCTTCACCGGGCATCCTTTCCGCAAGGACTTCCCGCTCACCGGCTATGTCGAGCTGCGCTATTCCGAAGAGCACAAGCGCGTCGTTTACGAACCCGTGAAGCTCGCGCAGGATTTCCGCAGCTTCGATTTCATGAGCCCTTGGGAAGGCGCCGAATACGTGCTGCCGGGCGATGAGAAGGCGGAAGGAAAGCCTGTCTGATGGCCGAAGTCGCAACCACGACGCCCACGACTGGCGACGTCGAAATCCAGAACTACACGATCAACTTCGGCCCGCAGCACCCGGCGGCGCACGGCGTGCTGCGCCTCGTCATGGAGCTGGACGGCGAGATCATCGAGCGCTGCGATCCGCACATTGGCCTGCTCCATCGCGGCACCGAGAAGCTGATCGAGTACAAGACCTACCTGCAGGCGCTGCCCTACATGGACCGGCTCGACTACGTGTCGCCGATGTCCATGGAGCACAGTTACGTGCTCGCCATCGAAAAGCTGCTCGATATCGAGGTGCCGCTGCGCGCCCAGTATATCCGCGTGCTGTTCGCGGAGCTGACGCGCATTGCGAACCACATCCTCAACACCACCGCGCACGCGATGGATGTCGGCGCGCTGACGCCGATCCTGTGGCTGTTCGAGGAACGCGAGGAATTGCTCGGCTTCTATGAGCGGGCCTCCGGCGCGCGCTTCCATGCGGCATACTTCCGTCCGGGCGGCGTCCATCAGGACCTGCCACCGAAGCTGATCGCCGACATCGCCGACTGGGCCGATGCCTTCCCGAAGGCGCTCGCCGACTTCGAGGCGCTGATCTGCGACAACCGCATCTTCAAGCAGCGCAACGTCGATATCGGCATCATCAGCGAGCAGGACGCGGTGGCGTGGGGCTTCTCCGGCCCCTGCATTCGCGGCTCCGGCCTGCCGTGGGATCTCCGCAAGTCGCAGCCCTATGAGGTTTACGACCGCATGGAATTCGACGTCCCGGTCGGCAAGAACGGCGACTGCTACGACCGCTTCATGGTCCGCATCGAGGAGATGAAGCAGTCGCTGCGCATCATCAAGCAGTGCCTGAACGAGATGCCGGAAGGCCCGATCGCCAGCCTCGATCGCAAGGTGGTGCCGCCCAAGCGCGGCGAGATGAAGCGCTCGATGGAGGCGCTCATCCACCACTTCAAGCTCTACACTGAAGGCTTCCACGTCCCGGCGGGCGAGGTTTACGTCGCCACCGAAAGCCCCAAGGGCGAGTTCGGCATCTATCTGGTGGCTGACGGCACCAACAAGCCGTACCGCTGCAAGATCCGCCCAACGGGCTTCTCGCACCTGCAGGCGATGGATTTCCTCTGCAAGGGTCACATGCTCGCCGACGCACCCGCCGTGCTCGGTAGTCTCGATATCGTTTTCGGTGAGGTCGACCGGTGAGTCACGCCGCTTCAGCAACGCCCGAACAGCATCACGCGTTCGATGGCTTCGATTGGACTCCTGAGAACGCCAAGCGCGTGAAGGTTATCCTTGCGCGCTATCCGGAGGCGCGCAGACAATCGGCCGTGATGCCGCTCCTCGATCTCGCGCAGCGCCAGGTCGGCGCGCAGACGAAGACGCAGGGCTGGCTGCCGATCCCGGTGATCGAATTCATCGCCGGGATGCTCGGCATGCCGTATATCCGCGTGCTCGAGGTCGCGACCTTTTACACGATGTACAACCTCGCGCCCGTCGGCCGCCACCATGTGCAGGTCTGTGGGACGACGCCCTGTATGCTGCGCGGTTCGGACGACGTGATGCAGGCGTGCAAGGACAAGGGGCTCGCCAAGGGGCACACGACCGAGGACGGCCTTTTCACGCTCACCGAGGTCGAATGCATGGGCACCTGCGCGAACGCGCCGATGGTGCAGATCAACGACGACAATTACGAAGACCTCGACTACGCGAGCATGACGCGCATCCTCGACGAGCTTGCCGCCGGCAAGACGCCGAAGCCCGGCCCGCAGGTCGATCGCCAGAACAGCGCGCCCGTGGGCGGACCCCGTGTTCTCAAGGAGTTCATGGCATGACCATTGCGCCGCTTGAGGACAAGGACCGGATTTTCACGAACCTTTACGGGTTCCAGGATTGGGGCGTCAAAGGCGCGCTGAAGCGCGGCGACTGGGATGGCACCAAGGATTTCCTCGCCAAGGGGCAGGACTGGATCATCGAGCAGGTGAAGGCGTCCGGCCTTCGCGGGCGCGGCGGCGCGGGCTTCCCCACCGGGCTCAAATGGTCCTTCATGCCGAAGGAACCGCGCGAGGATCGCCCGTCCTACCTCGTCATCAACGCCGACGAGTCCGAGCCCGGCTCGTGCAAGGACCGCGAGATCATCCGCCATGATCCGCACAAGCTGATCGAAGGCGCGCTGATCGCCGGTTTCGCGATGCGCGCGAAGGCCGCGTACATCTATATTCGCGGCGAGTTCATCCGCGAGGCCGAGACACTGTTCGCGGCCGTGGAGCAGGCCTACGACAAGGGCCTCATCGGCAAGAACGCCTGCGGTTCGGGCTATGATTTCGACGTCTACGTCCATCGCGGCGCGGGCGCGTACATCTGCGGCGAGGAAACCGCGCTCCTCGAAAGCCTTGAAGGCAAGAAGGGCCAGCCGCGTCTGAAACCGCCGTTCCCGGCGGGCGCAGGTCTCTACGGCTGCCCGACGACAGTGAACAACGTCGAGAGCATCGCGGTCGTCCCGACGATCCTGCGGCGCGGCGCCGAATGGTTCGCGGGCTTCGGCCGCCCGAACAACCTCGGCACCAAGCTCTTCCAGATCTCCGGCCATGTGAACACGCCCTGCGTCGTTGAAGAAACGATGGGCATCAGCTTCCGCGAGCTCATTGAAAAGCACGGCGGCGGCATTCGCGGCGGCTGGGACAATCTGCTCGCGGTCATCCCCGGCGGCTCGTCCGTGCCGCTCGTGCCCGCCGAACAGATCATGGACGCGCCGATGGACTTCGACGGGCTCCGTGAACTCAAGTCCGGCCTCGGCACGGCGGCGGTGATCGTCATGGACAAGTCGACCGACATCGTCCGCGCGATCAGCCGCATCTCCTATTTCTACAAGCACGAAAGCTGCGGGCAATGTACGCCCTGCCGCGAAGGCACCGGCTGGATGTGGCGCGTGATGGAGCGGCTGCGCACCGGCGACGCCGATCTTTCGGAAATCGACACGCTGCTCGACGTCACCACCGAGGTCGAAGGCCACACCATCTGCGCGCTCGGCGACGCGGCCGCTTGGCCCATCCAGGGCCTCATCCGCCACTTCCGCCCGGAACTTGAGCGCCGCATCAACGAACGCAAGGGCGCTGCCCTCGCCGTGGCGGCAGAGTAGGAAAGTCTGATGCCCAAACTTACCGTCGACGGCATCGAGGTCGAAGTCCCCGCCGGAGCCACCGTGCTTCAGGCGTGCGAGGCTGCGGGCAAGGAAATCCCGCGCTTCTGCTATCATGAGCGGCTTTCGATCGCGGGCAACTGCCGCATGTGCCTCGTCGAAGTGAAGCCGGGGCCGCCGAAGCCACAGGCATCGTGCGCGCTTCCCGCCGCCGAAGGACAGGAAATCCGCACCGACAGCCCGCTCGTCAAGAAGGCGCGCGAGGGCGTGATGGAGTTCCTGCTCATCAACCACCCGCTCGATTGCCCGATCTGCGATCAGGGCGGCGAGTGCGACCTGCAAGACCAGTCGATCGCCTACGGGCGCGGCCGCACGCGCTACACGGAGAACAAGCGCGCCGTCACCGAGAAGTACATGGGCCCGATCATCAAGACGGCCATGACGCGCTGCATCCACTGCACGCGCTGCGTGCGCTTTGCCGAGGAAGTGGCGGGCACCGACGAGATCGGCGCGCTCTATCGCGGCGAGAACATGCAGATCACCTCGTACCTCGAAGCGGCGGTGAAGTCGGAGCTTTCGGGCAACGTCATCGATCTCTGCCCCGTGGGCGCGCTCACCTCGAAGCCCTATGCGTTCGAGGCGCGGCCGTGGGAGCTTACGAAGACGAGCGGCATCTGCGTGATGGACGCGGTCGGCACCAACATCCGCATCGACGCGCGCGGCCCCGCCGTGCTGCGCGTGCTGCCGCGCGTCAACGACGACGTGAACGAGGAATGGGCGTCGGACAAGACGCGCTACGCCCCCCTCGGCCTTTCGAAGCGTCGCCTGGACAAGCCCTATGTGCGGCGCGGCGGCAAGCTTGAGGCGGCGAGCTGGGCGGAAGCCTTCAACGCCGTGAAAACCGGCCTTTCCGACCTCAGCGGCAACCAGATCGGCGCGGTGGCGGGCGAACTGCTCGACGTTGAATCGATGGTCGCGCTCAAAGACCTGATGAAGTCGCTCGGCTCTGACCGCTTCGAGTGCCGCACGGACGGCATGGCGCTGCCCGCCGGCGGCGCGGGCGCTTACCGCTTCAACACCGGCATCGCCGGGATCGAGGACGCGGACGTCGTGCTCCTCGTCGGCGCGAACCCGCGCTGGGATGCGCCGCTCGTCAACACGCGTCTGCGCAAGGCGGTCGTGAAGAAGGGCGCCAAGGTCTTCAACGTGGGGCCGGAGGTCGATCTCACCTATCCGGTCACGCAGCTCGGCGACGGCGCGTCCGTGCTCGGCAAGCTCCCGAAGGCTGCGGCTGACGCGCTGAAAAGCGCCACGAAGCCCGCGATCATCGTCGGTGCCGCAGCGCTCACGCGCGGCGACGCGCCCGCGGTCCTCGCCGCGCTCGGCAAGATCGCCAAGGCCGCGAAGATGAACGCCGAGGGCTTCAACGTCCTGCACACCGCCGCCTCGCGCGTCGGTGGTCTCGACATCGGCTTCACGCACGACGGCGGCATCTCTGAAGTGCTCGGCGGCGGTCTGAAAGCGCTCATCGTGCACGGCGCGGACGAGATCGACACCAACCTCGAAGGCGTCTTCAAGGTCTACATCGGCCACCACGGCGACCTCGGCGCACGCGGGGCGGACGTGATCCTGCCCTCGGCAAGCTTCGCCGAGAAGGACGGCACCTACGTCAACATGGAAGGCCGCGTTCAGCGCGCCTACCGCGCCGTGTTCGCGCCGGGCGACGCCCGCGAGGACTGGGCGATTCTGCGTGCGCTTTCCGAAGTGCTTGGCAATAAGCTGCCCTACGACAGCTTCGCCGCGCTCCGCGCCCGTATCGCCGCTGAATGGCCGCACCTCGCCGAGGAAGGCATTGCGCCGGCCTCCGGTGAGATCGACTTCGGCACCGGCAGCGAATTCGACGCCGCGCCGATCGGCCGCTTCATCCACGATTTCTACCTGACGAACGCCGTCGCGCGTGCGTCCGAGGTGATGCAGGATTGCTCGGCGACGCTACTGCATGGCCAGCCGGTTCTGGAGGCGGCGGAGTAATGACCGAATTCTTCCAGGCATCGATCCTCGGGCCGACCTTCGGCTACCTCGTCGCCACGCTCATCCTCATCCTCGCCATCACGCTACCGGTGCTGATCGCGGTCGCCTTCGCGGTCTATGCGGATCGCAAGATTTGGGCGGCGATGCAGCTTCGGCGCGGGCCGAACGTGGTCGGCCCGTGGGGTCTGCTGCAGAGCTTCGCCGACGGCGCAAAGGTGTTCCTCAAGGAAACCATCATCCCGTCGGGCGCGAACAAGGGCGTGTTCCTGCTCGCGCCGATGATCACCTTCACGCTCGCGCTCATCGGCTGGGCGGTGATCCCGTTCGATGCGGGCGCGGTGCTTGCCGACATCAACGTCGGCATCCTCTACCTGTTCGCGGTGTCCTCGCTCGGCGTCTACGGCATCATCATGTCGGGCTGGGCGTCGAATTCGAAATACCCGTTCCTCGGCGGCCTCCGCTCGGCGGCGCAGATGGTGTCCTACGAAGTCTCGCTCGGCCTCGTCATCATCAACGTCGTGCTCTACGCATCGTCGTTCAATCTCAGCGACATCGTGATGAGCCAGCAGAGCAACATCCTGTTTCTGAACGGCAATATCTTCAATCCGCTGCTGTTCCCGATGGGCATCGTGTTCTTCATCTCGGCGCTCGCCGAAACGAACCGCCCGCCGTTCGATCTTCCCGAAGCGGAAGCCGAGCTCGTCGCGGGTTATCAGGTCGAATATTCCTCGATGAGCTTCGCGCTGTTCTGGCTCGGTGAGTACGCGAACATCCTGCTGATGTGCGCGATGACCTCGGTCCTCTTCCTCGGCGGCTGGCTGCCCCCGGTGGACTGGGCGCCGCTCTATCTGATCCCCGGTTTCATCTGGTTCCTTGCGAAGATGGCGTTCGTGTTCTTCGTCTTCGCCTGGGTGAAGGCGACCGTGCCGAGGTATCGCTATGACCAGCTGATGCGCCTCGGCTGGAAGGTCTTCCTCCCGCTGTCGCTCTTCTGGGTGTTCCTGGTTTCCGGGTGGCTGATGTTCTTTACAGACAGGTTTGCATCATGACCGCCATATTCCGCGCCGCCAAATCGATGCTGCTGCTGGAGTTCATCCACGGCATGGCGCTTACGCTCAAATATATGTTCAAGCCGAAGGCGACGCTGAACTACCCCTATGAGAAGGGGCCGATCAGCCCGCGCTTCCGCGGCGAACATGCGCTGCGCCGCTATCCGAACGGCGAGGAACGCTGCATCGCGTGCAAGCTGTGCGAGGCGGTGTGCCCGGCGCAGGCGATCACGATCGAGGCCGAACCGCGCGAGGACGGCTCACGCCGCACCACGCGCTACGACATCGATATGACAAAGTGCATCTACTGCGGCTTCTGTCAGGAAGCCTGCCCGGTGGACGCGATCGTCGAAGGGCCGAATTTCGAGTTCGCGACCGAAACGCGCGAAGAACTGATCTACGACAAGGCGAAGCTGCTCGCGAACGGCGATCAGTGGGAAGCGGCGATTGCCGCCAACCTTGCGGCGGACGCGCAGTGGCGATAACTCGCCGCAGGCAAAAGAGGGGCAAGTCGAAACCGTGATCGAGGCCATCATCTTCTACATGCTCGCAGGCATCATTGTCCTGTCGGCAACGGCGGTGATCTTCGCCCGCAACCCGGTGCACAGCGTGCTCTGGCTGATCCTGGCGTTTTTCAACGCCGCCGGCCTGTTCCTGCTGCTCGGCGCGGAGTTCATCGCGATGATCCTCGTGATCGTCTACGTCGGCGCCGTCGCGGTGCTGTTCCTGTTCGTCGTCATGATGCTCGACATCGACTTTTCGGAGCTACGCACGGGCTTCTCGCGCTACATGCCGTTCGGGCTGATGCTCGCGGGCGTGCTGCTTGCCGAACTCGTGATCGCGGGCACGGCGTGGACGCTCGGTGCAGGGGCGCAGGCCGTCGCGGCCGCGCCGCTGTCGGCTGCGGGTGACGTGACCAACACCGAGGCGCTCGGCGCGCTCATCTACACCAAATACGTCTACATTTTCCAGGCGGCGGGCATGGTTCTGCTCACCGCGATGATCGGCGCGATCGTGCTCACGCACCGCCAGCGCACCGGCGTCAAGAAGCAGAACATCGCACGCCAGAACGCCGTGCGGCCCGAAGAGGCGGTCGATATCGTCAGCGTGCCTGTGGGCGAGGGGGTGAAACTCAAATGATCGGTATCACCCATTATCTCACCGTCGCGGCGATCCTGTTCGTGCTCGGCGTGCTCGGCATCTTCCTCAATCGCAAGAACGTCATCATCATCCTGATGTCGATCGAGCTGATCCTGCTCGCGGTGAACATCAACCTCGTGGCGTTCTCGGCGTACCTCGGCGATCTCGTGGGCCAAGTGTTCGCGATGTTCGTGCTCACCGTCGCGGCGGGCGAGGCGGCGATCGGCCTTGCCATCCTCGTCATCTACTTCCGCAACCGCGGCACCATCGCGGTCGACGACATCAACATGATGAAGGGCTGAGCGGGCGTGCTTCATACCATCGTATTCCTGCCGCTGCTCACGGCGATCGTTGCCGGTCTCGGCAACCGCGTGCTCGGCAACACGCTCGCCAAGGCGATCACCACGGGCGGCCTGTTCCTGGCGTGCGCGCTGTCGTGGGCGATCTTCATTCCCGTGCTCTCCGGCGCGCCTGTCGAGGGCCAGCCGGTCATGGAATGGTTCCGCTCGGGCGGTCTCGTTGTCGATTGGTCGCTCCGGCTCGACACGCTCACCGCCGTGATGCTCGTCGTCGTCACGACCGTGTCGGCGCTCGTGCACCTCTATTCGTGGGGGTACATGGCGGAGGATCCCGATCAGCCGCGCTTCTTCGCGTATCTGTCGCTGTTCACCTTCGCGATGCTGATGCTGGTGACGGCGGACAACCTCGTGCAGATGTTCTTCGGCTGGGAAGGCGTCGGTCTCGCGTCGTACCTGCTCATCGGTTTCTGGTATCAGAAGCCCTCCGCGAACGCCGCCGCCATCAAGGCGTTCGTCGTGAACCGCGTCGGCGATTTCGGCTTCTCGCTCGGCATCTTCGGCGTGTTCATGGTGTTCGGCACCACCGACATCGCGACCATTCTCGCGGCCGCGCCGAACTTCGCTGGCAGCAGCTTCGCGTTCCTCGGCGCGCAGGTCGATACGCTCACCGTGCTCTGCCTACTGCTGTTCATCGGCGCGATGGGCAAGTCCGCGCAGCTCGGCCTCCACACCTGGCTGCCGGACGCGATGGAAGGCCCGACGCCGGTCTCCGCGCTGATCCACGCCGCCACGATGGTCACGGCGGGCGTGTTCATGGTCTGCCGCCTGTCGCCGCTCTTTGAAACCAGCGAGATTGCGCTCACCGTCGTCACTTATGTAGGCGCGGCGACGGCGCTGTTCGCGGCCACCGTCGGCACCACGCAGCACGATATCAAGCGCGTCATCGCCTATTCCACCTGCTCGCAGCTGGGCTACATGTTCTTCGCGGCAGGCGTCGGCGCCTACGGCGCGGCGATGTTCCACCTGTTCACGCACGCCTTCTTCAAGGCGCTTCTGTTCCTCGGCGCGGGCTCGGTGATCCACGCGATGCACCACGAGCAGGACATGCGCTATTACGGCGGCCTTCGTAAGCACATCCCGCTGACCTTCTGGGCGATGACGATCGGTACGCTCGCGATCACCGGCGTCGGCATCATCGGCGTGTTCGGTTTCGCGGGCTTCTATTCGAAGGATGCGATCATCGAGAGCGCCTTCGCCGCGGGAACGCAGTCCGGCTATGTCGCCTACGGGGTCGGCGTCTTCGCCGCGCTGCTCACCAGCTTCTATTCGTGGCGCCTCGTGTTCCTCACCTTCTTCGGCAAGCCGCGCTGGTCGCAGAGCGAGCACATCCAGCACGCGGCGCACGGCGATCACGGGCATGACCACGCTCACGATGACCACCACGCCCCCGCTCATGCGCATGATCACGGCGACGGCACACTCGGCTATCATCCTCACGAAAGCCCGGCGAGCATGTTGATTCCGCTCGGCGTCTTGTCGCTCGGCGCGGTGTTCGCGGGCTTCCTCTTCCACCATGCCTTCATCGATGCCGAAGGCGGTGTCGCGTTCTGGAAGGGCGCCTTGGCGTTCGACGCGCACCTCGCGCACGCTTCGCACGAGGTGCCGCTGTGGGTGAAGCTGTCGCCCGGCCTCGTCATGCTGCTCGGCCTGTTCATCGCGTGGAACAACTATATCCGCGATCCCGGCGCACCCGCGCGCTTCGTCGCGATGTTCCGCGGCCTCCACGCCTTCCTCTTCAACAAGTGGTACTTCGACGAGCTGTACGACACGATCTTCGTGCGCCCGGCGAAGTGGCTTGGCCGCTTCCTGTGGAAGAAGGGTGACGAGGGCACCATCGACCGCTTCGGCCCGAATGGCCTTGCGGGTCTGGTGATGGGCGGCGCAGGCGTCGCGCGGCGGCTGCAGACTGGTTACCTCTACACTTACGCGTTCGTGATGCTGATCGGCCTCGCCGCCGCGGCAGCGTGGTTCCTCCCGAAGATGCTGGGCGGCGAATAATGGGCTTTCCGATCCTTTCCCTGATGATCCTGCTGCCGCTTGTGGCAGCAACGCTGCTGCTCTTCGTTCCCGGAGACGAGAATGCGCGGGCCAGCACGGCGCGCTGGGGTGCGCTCGGCGTCACGCTTGTCGAGCTGGTGCTCGGTGTCGTCCTTTGGGTGCAGTTCGATGTCGGCTCGGCGAGCTTCCAGTATGCCGAAAGCCTGCCGCTGTTCGAGCCGTACTTTTCCTGGTCGCTCGGCATCGACGGTATCAGCCTGGTTCTGATCGCGCTCAGCGTGTTCCTGATGCCGATCTGCATCCTCGCGTCGTGGACCTCGATCGAAAAGCGCGTGCCGGAATACATGGCGGCGTTCCTGCTCATGGAAGCGCTGATGATCGGCGTCTTCGCGGCGACCGACCTGTTCCTGTTCTACGTCTTCTTCGAAGGCGGCCTGATCCCGATGTATCTCATCATCGGCATCTGGGGCGGCAAGGACCGCATCTACGCCAGCTACAAGTTCTTCCTCTACACGCTGCTCGGCTCGGTGCTGATGCTGCTCGCCATGCTCTATATGGCCAGCGTCGCGGGCACGACCTCGATCCCGCAGCTGCTCGTCTACGACTTCGATCCCAACGTGCAGACGTGGCTGTGGCTGGCGTTCTTCGCGAGCTTCGCGGTGAAGATGCCGATGTGGCCGGTCCACACCTGGCTGCCCGACGCGCACGTGCAGGCGCCGACGGCGGGTTCGGTGATCCTGGCGGGCGTGCTCTTGAAGATGGGCGGCTATGGCTTCATCCGTTTCTCGCTGCCGATGTTCCCGGCGGCCTCGGCGGAGCTGATGTGGATCGTCTTCGCGCTCTCCATGATCGCGGTCGTCGTCACGTCGCTCATCGCGCTCGCGCAGTCGGACATGAAGAAGCTCATCGCTTACTCGTCGGTTGCGCACATGGCGTTCGTCACCGTCGGCCTGTTCGGCTTCAACCAGCAGGCGATCGAAGGTTCGATCGTCGTGATGCTCAGCCACGGCCTCGTCTCGGGCGCGCTCTTCCTGTGCGTCGGCGTCGTCTACGATCGGCTGCACACGCGCGATATCGATGCTTACGGCGGTGTCGCCACGATCATGCCGCGCTACGCGATCCTGTTCATGCTGTTCACGATGGCGTCGGTCGGCCTTCCGGGCACCAGCGGCTTCATCGGCGAATTCCTCGTGATGATGGGCGCGTTCCGCACGTCGACATTCGCGACCGCCGTGATCTGCACGGGCATCATCCTCGGCGCGGCCTACATGCTTTACCTCTACCGCAAGGTGATGTTCGGCATGGTGACGAAGGACGCGGTGCGCGCGATGCCGGACCTTTCGTTCCGCGAAGTGCTCTGCCTCGCGCCGATCGCCGTCTTCGTGCTGTGGATGGGTATAGCGCCCAACGTGTTCATCGATCCCGTGCGCGCGCCCGTTGCGGCGATCGTCGCCCGGCTTGAGCCGACCGCGCCGCACCAGCAAAGCGTTGCGGTCGTGAAGCAGGCTGCGGCCAAACCCCACACCTCGGCGGAGACTCACTGATGCAGCCGCTCGCGCAATCGCTCGGCATCGCCGCACCGGAAATCATCCTCGCCATCGGCGCGATGGCGTTGCTGATGATCGGCACGTTCCGGGGTGATCGCAGCCTCGGCCTGTTGTCGTGGCTCGCGGTCGGCATCTACGCCGTCGCCGGCCTGTTCATGATCGACGATACGCCGCGCGCGTTCGCCTTTGATGGCCTCTACGTCGCGGATCTGTTCTCGGACTATCTGAAAACGGTGGTCTACGGCGCTGCCGCCGTTTGCACTGTGATCGCGATTCCGTATCTGCGCCGCGCGCATTCGGACAAGTTCGAGTACCCCGTGCTGCTCATGCTCGGCGCGCTCGGCATGGGCATGATGGTCTCGGCGAACGACCTTCTGTCGCTCTACGTCGGGCTCGAGCTGCAAAGCCTCGCCGCCTACGTGCTCGCCGCGTTCCACCGCAGCGAAGCGAAGTCCTCCGAAGCCGGCCTCAAGTATTTCGTGCTGGGCGCGCTGGCGAGCGGCATTCTGCTCTACGGCATCAGCCTCATCTACGGCTTCGTCGGCAGCACGAACTTCGTCGCGCTCGGCACGCAGCTTGAAGGCGATGCATCGATCGGCATCGTCTTCGGGCTGGTCTTCATCTTCTCGGGGCTCGCGTTCAAGATCAGCGCCGTGCCGTTCCACATGTGGACGCCCGACGTTTACGAAGGTGCGCCGACGCCGGTCGCCGCCTTCTTCGCCTCCGCGCCGAAGGTCGCTGCAATGGGTCTTCTCGTGCGCGTCGCGATCGAAGGCTTCGGCGGCCTTGCCGATGAATGGCGCCAGATTATCGCCTTCGCCGCGGTCGCCTCGATGATCCTGGGCGCGGTCGGCGCCATCGGCCAGACCAGCATCAAGCGCCTGCTTGCCTATTCGTCGATCAACAACGTTGGCTTCGCGCTCATCGGCCTTGCCGCAGGTACGGAAGCCGGTATCGCGGGTGTGCTCTTCTACATGGGCATCTATGCGGCGATGACGGTCGGTTCGTTCCTCGTCGTCCTCGCGCTGCGTGACCCGGACGGTACGCCGGTTGACGACATGGCGCGCCTCGCTGGCCTCTCGAAGACGCGTCCCGGCCTTGCCGCCGCGCTCGCCGTCTTCATGTTCAGCCTTGCCGGCATCCCGCCGATGCTCGGCTTCTGGCCGAAGTTCAGCGTCTTCAATGCCGCCATTGCTTCGGAGATGTACGTGCTTGCGGTGATCGGCGTCGTCACGTCGGTGGTCGGGGCCTATTATTACCTGCGCGTCGTCAAGCTCGCGTACTTCGACGAGCCCGTTGGCACGCTCGCGCCGGGCGACAGCCGTGTGAACGGCATCGTGCTGACGGCAGCCGCCGTGTTCTGCTCGCCCGTCGGGATGCTCGCCATCGCGCCGCTCGTGGCGTGGGCGACGGCTGCGGCGCGCATCATCGTCACCGGATGAATTTTCGCATCGTCGATCTCGCCGAAACCGGCAGCACCAACGACTGGATCGCCGAGCACCCGGAAGACGGGCTCTGGGTCCGCGCCGACCGGCAGACGGCAGGGCGCGGCCGCCGCGCGCGGGCGTGGACGTCCGAGGTCGGCAATCTCTTCACCAGCACCTTCGCCGCGCCGCAGCCGGGGGAAGGGGCCGCGCAGCAGCTCTCGTTCGTCGCCGCGAACGCGCTGCTCGATACCGTCGCCCGCTGGGTCCCGCGTGACCGGCTGTCGCTCAAATGGCCGAACGATCTGCTGCTGGACGGTGTGAAGGTCGCGGGCATCCTGCTCGAAGGCCACGCGCAAGGCGTCATTATCGGCATCGGCGTCAACCTCGCGCACTTCCCGGAAGGCACGGAGCGCCCCGCGACGAGCCTCGCCGCGGCAGGCATCGTGCCACCCTCCGCGCGCGAGGCGTGCGAAACGCTCGCCGAAGCCTTCGCCGCGCACCGCCGTCGCTGGCGCGAGGAGGGCTTCGGCGCCACGCGCGCCGACTGGCTCACGGCCGCCGCCGGGCTCGGCAAGCCCATCGTCGCCCGCCTCGGGAACGCCGACCTCACCGGGACGTTTGAAGGTCTGGCGGAGGATGGCGCCCTGCTTCTGCGCTTGCCGGACGGGACGTTACGCCCCATTCACGCGGGCGAAGTGTTCACATTGGGGGATCAGGCCTGATGCTGCTCGCGATCGATGTCGGCAATACCAATACGATGTTCGCGGTGGTGGACCACGGCGAGATCGTCCACCGCTGGCGCATCTCCACGCAGGCGTCGCGCACGTCCGATGAATACATGGTCTGGCTCACCCAACTCATGGAGATCGACGGCGTGGACCGCCACAAGGTCCACCGCGTGGTGATCTCCACCGTGGTGCCAACCACGCTTTTCAATCTCGAACGCATGGCGCGGCGCGGCTTCGGCATCGATCCGCTGGTCGTCACCAAGGATCTCGATCTCGGCGTCGGCATCGAGGTCGCGCATCCCGAGCAGGTGGGCATGGACCGCCTCGTCAATTGCGTCGCGGTAGGCGATCGCCACGAAGGCGATTTCATCATCATCGATTTCGGCACGGCGACGACATTCGACATCTTCGTCGGCAATGCCTATACCGGCGGCATCATCGCGCCCGGCATCAATCTGTCGGCGGAGGCACTCTACGTCGCCGCCGCGCAATTGCCGCGTGTTGCTGTCGCGCCGCCGAAGGGTGGCAAGGCGAAAGGCTTCGATACCGTGTCCGCCATGCAGTCGGGCATTTTCTTCGGTTATCTCGCGATGATCGAGGGATTGGTCGCCCGCCTGAAGGCGGAGGCTGCGGGGCCGATGAACGTTCTGGCAACGGGCGGCCTTGCCGTCCTGTTCGAGCCCTACACCAGCGTGATCGATGTCGTGGACGTCGATCTCACGGTGCGCGGCCTTACGATTATTGATGAAAGGAACAGGCTTTGAAGCCTGGAAAAGAACTGATCTTCCTGCCGCTCGGCGGCTCGGGCGAGATCGGCATGAACGTCAATCTCTACGGCTGCAACGGCAAGTGGATCATGGTCGATCTCGGCATGACCTTCGCCGATCCGAACCTGCCGGGCATCGAACTGGTGCTCCCGGACCTGTCGTTCATCGAGGACCGGCAGAAGGATCTGCTCGGCATCGTCCTCACGCACGGCCACGAGGACCACATCGGCGCGATCCCCTATCTGGTCGGCGACTTCGACGTGCCGCTGTTCGCGACGCCCTTCACCGCGGGTCTCATCCGCAAGAAGCTGATCGAGGAAGGCATCGAGCGCGATGTCGAGCTGAACGTCGTGCCGCTTGAGGGCGAGGTCAACCTCGGCCCGTTCAAGTGCCGCTACGTGCCGCTCGCGCATTCGATCCCCGAAGGCAATGCGCTCCTTATCGAAACGCCCTACGGCAAGATCTTCCACACCGGCGACTGGAAGCTCGATGAAGCGCCCGTGCTCGGCGTGCCCTCCACCGCCGAGGAACTCACCGCGCTCGGCGACGAAGGCATCCTCGCGCTCGTCGGCGATTCCACCAACGTCTTCAATCCCGAGGCCTCGGGCAGCGAAACCGGCGTCCGCGAAGGGCTCGACAAGGTGATCGCGGGCCACAAGGGCAGGGTGCTCGTCACCACCTTCGCCTCGAACGCCGCGCGCCTCCACACGCTCGGCGAGGTCGCGAAGGACACGGGCCGCAAAATCTGCGTGGTTGGCCGCTCGCTGGACCGCATTCTCGAAGTCTCGAAGAGCGTCGGCTACCTCACCGATTTCCCGCCCACCGTGTCGCACGAAGAGGCGATGAAGGTGCCGCGCGACAAGCTGCTCATCGTCTCCACGGGCGCGCAGGGCGAGGCGCGCGCCGCGCTCTCCCGCATCGCGGAGGGCGATCATCCCCACATCAAGCTCGAACGCGGCGACCTCGTCGTCTATTCGTCGAAGCAGATTCCCGGCAACGAGATCTCCATCGGCCGCGTGCAGAACGCGCTCGCGGCGCGGGGCATCGAGATCATCACCGATCGGCAGGCGCACGTCCACGTCTCCGGCCATCCCGGCGTCCCGGAGCTTGAGGCGATGTATGGCTGGATTCGCCCGCAAATCTCGATCCCCGTCCACGGCGAGCGCCGCCACATGGAAGAGCACGCCCGCCTCGCGCGCCGCTTCGGCGTGCCGGAGGCGGTCGTGCCCGTGAACGGCAGCGCCATTCGCCTCGCGCCCGGCAAACCGCAGATCATAAGCCACGAGCCCGTCGGACGTCTGGTGCTTGACGGCGACGTGATCCTCCCCGCCGACGGCGCGACGATGCTCGCCCGCCGCCGCATGATGCACAACGGCCTCATCGCCGTGTTCGTGGTTCTGGACGGCAAGGGGCGCCTGCTCGCTCCGCCGCAGGTGCAGTCGCACGGCGTCCCGGTGGAGGACGACCGCGACGAATTTCTCGACGACTGCGTCTCCGCCGCCAGTGAAGCCGCCGCGAAAACCCGCGGCAAGACCGAAGACGCGCTTGCCGAGGCGATCCGCGTCGCCGTTCGCCGCACAGCGCGCGAATGGACAGGCAAGAAGCCGATCACCGAAGTCACCGTCACGAGGGTCAAAGGCTGATGGGCTGGGGATCGATACTCGCGATCTATCTTCTGATCTGGACGGTCACGCTGTTCACCGTGCTCCCGTTCGGCGTTCGCACCTCCGAAGAGGCGGGCGAGGACAAGGTGAAAGGCCAAGCCGACAGCGCCCCCGCGCGCCCGATGCTCGCCAAGAAGCTGCTCTGGACGACGCTCATTTCGGCCGTCCTGATGGCCGGCGTCTGGTGGCTGGGCGAGGCGGGCTACCTCGATTTCATGCCCAACTGAGCTGGGCAAGCGAAGTCTAGGGACGGCTCAGCGCAGGCGTTCCGTCGCTTGCGCAAGCGCCACGTAGAGCTTGCCGAGGTCGGACGACAGCAGCGTCATCGAAAGCGCGTTGCCGTCGCGGTCCGCGTTGAAGCGGCGCAGCATGGCTTCGAAATCGTGGATGTAGCGGCGGACGCCGTCGCGGAATTCGGCATCCTCGCTGTAGCGGCGCGTGACTTCCTTGGCGTCGCGGTTCGTGAGGAGCTGCACGGCGCGGCGTGAGAAAACCCCGCGTTCGCCCGCCAGATACTGCTTCCACGCCGTCTCGGTGACCTCCGCCGAAAGCCCCTTGGCGATATCGATCGAGGCACTGTTGAGCGCTTCGACGAGCAGTTCGGACTGACGGCCGATGTCCTTCCGAAGCGCCGCGTCGAGGTGCGAGTCCGCTTCGTTCACGCGCGTTTCGATCGCGGCGGCGGTCTCGGCGACCGATACGAGCTGGCGCGACAGGCGCTCGGCGGCGGCCTGCGCGGCGTCGGCGCTGCGTTGGCCCGCCGCTTCCAGCGCCTTGATCTGCGTTTCCACAGGCTCGATCGCGCTCTGGCGCACGGCCTCGCGCGATGCCTTCGTCAGCGCCTCGCGTGCCTCCTCGACGACCGCTTCAAGCGCCGTTTTCACGGTGCCCGCCGTCTGCGCCGCGACCTCACGCACGCGCCCGAGCGCGTCGATCAGCTGCGTCGTCGCGCTGAGCGTGGTGCTCTCCGCCGAACGCTCGACGCCGGAGAGAATACCCTGCGCGGCTTCGATTTCGCCGCGCACCTTGGCCACCACGGCCTCCAGGCTTTCGCGCTGGTCTTCCAGCCCGTCGAGCAGTTCGTCGATCGCCTTCCGTCCGGCGGCGATCGGCGCGTTGATTGCGACGGCGCGCTCGGAAACGCGCTCGATGTCCTGCGAAAGGTTCGTCACCGAACCCCGCAGTGCGTCGATGGCGCCAAGGCCCTTTTCCGCGCTTGCGGGCACACCCTCGGCAAGCGAGGCGAGCGCCTGTTCGGTCGCTTCGCGAACAGCCGCGAGCGAATCGCCAATCTCTTTCGCGGCGCCTCGCGTGGTGCCGAGCGGCGCAGAGAGCGAATCGATCTCGCCGCGCACCTGTCCGATCCGCGCGGAGAGGCTTGCAAGCACGCTCTCGCTCGAATTCGCGGCATTGCCGAGCTTGGCGTCGAGCACACTGAAACCGCGCTCGACCGTATCGAGGAAGCCGCGGCTGCCCGCGTCCTGGTCGCTGATGCGCTTGCTGAGTTCGGAGACGTGCTCGGCGATGGCAGTGATCCGGCCTGCGATGGTTTCGATGGCGCGCCCACCGATGTCTTCAAGATCGAGCGACGTGCGCGAGATCGCGGCGGCGAGCGCGGCGGTTTGCGCCTCGACACCGGCGCGCGTGGCTTCCAGCGCCTCGCCGGTCTTGGCGAGCGCGGCGTCACCGCTTGCTTCGAGCGCGGTCGCATAGGTGCCGAGGCGGCCTTCGGCATCTGCTGCAGAGGCGGAAATCGCGGCAATCACATTGGTGAGGCTTGCGGTCGCGGCCTTGGCCTGCGCGCCGGCGTCCTCGCTCCGTGTCCACACGGCGGCGAGCAGGTCTTCTGTTTCCTGAAGCTGCGTGCGCGCATCGGTGGCGCTCGTGGCGAGCAGTCCGGCGATGCGGTTCACCTGCGCTTCCGCTTCGGGCAGCGCACCGGCGAGCGAATCGAAGCTGGCGCGCGCCTTCTCGCTGCTCTCCGCGAGCGCGGACGAACTGGCGTCGATCGCGGCGCGGTCCTCGGCGAGTGATCCCGCGAGCGTGCGCGTGCGGTGCACGGCGGCGTCGGTGGCGCTCACAAAACCCTCAACCTCGTCGGCGAACACCTTGCGCAGCCCGTCGACGCGCATGGTAACGGCGGCGAGCACGGAATCGATGCTTTCAAGCTGTGTGCGCGTTTCGCGCGCAGTGAGCGCAAAGCGTGCCTCGGCGGCTTCGATTCGCGCGAGCATCTCGCGCTGTTGACCCGGCCATACACGCGCTGCGACGAGCGCGATCAGCCAGATCGCCGAAAGCGGAGCTGCAACGCCGCCCGCGACGCCCGCCCATTCGGTCAGCGTCAGCGCGCCGACGCCCGCCGAGCCGGCAATCAGCCAGACGACAGCGGCGGCAAGCGCCAACCACGCGAGCGAGGCAAGCGAGGCGAACAGCAGCACACGGCTGGAAAATGTCGGCACGGCGTCATCCACGGCCTCGTCGTCCATCTGGCGCAGGCGCTTCATCGGCGCCGACGTATCCGGCTCTGCGTCAGGCACGGCGTTCTGCTGCCACGTGTAGTCCGGCGGAAGCTTTTCCGGAAACGACCGCCGACCGACTGGACTCATGGTGCACGACCCCCGCGAAACCTGTTGTGTTAAAACCCCTCACGCCCCTGTCTATCACCGCCCGTGCGGACAGGACAGCCCGGCAATCGGCATTTGTCGACACTTTGTTAACACTCGTCGTCGAACATGGCTGCATGAACCCCGAATCCGTCCCTGCTTTCCTGCCGCATCGCCTGCTCGAGATCACGGGCGGGGATACGGCGCTGTTCGACGATCTGATGTCTGAATTCCGGGAAAACCTGCCCGCCTACACCGCCGAACTGCGCGCGGCGAAGGATCGCGCGGGCTGGAAAGCCGCCGCACACCGCCTGAAAGGCGCGGCGCAGGCCATCGGCGCGGAGGCGATCGGCGCGATTGCGCTGCTTGCCGAGCTGTCTGCGCCGGGCGACAGCGCGCTCCTTGCGCGCCTCGACGCCGAAATCATGCGCTTTTCAAGCTTCTAGAAACGCGCCCTCGCGTCGGCGGCGCGCGCGTTCGATCAGAACCGCCGCCAGGCTGAGACCAAGGATTTCCCAAAGCCAGTACCAGAGCGGGCTTCCGGCAAGGCATGCAATGAAGATCGCAAATGTGCGCCCGCTCGCGCCGAGGATCGTGGCGGCGGAGAGAATAGGGCGCATTCTCTCCACATAGCCTGCACGCAGCGCCGGGTCCGCGCCGAGCGCAGCGTCGAGCGCGTGCGCGCCGGGCATCAATTTCGCTTGAAGCGCATTATAACCGATCTCGAGAAAGCCGCCGACCGCCGCGCGGGGTACAAAGCCGGGTTGGCCTGCGCTTCGCCGGATGAAGACCTCGCGCTGAAGCTCATACCATGCGGCCTGGACGACGTGCGCCGCGCCTGCAAGCACGGCCGCCCCCAGGCTGATCGCGAGCCCCGCTTCGTTTTTCGCCGCGAAGGCGAGGCTTAGGTAGACCAGAATGAAGACGCTGTAGTCGCAGAAGCCGTCGAGGAAACGTCCGAACGCGCTGGTCCGCCCCGTGGCCCGCGCCGTCATGCCATCGAGGCCATCGAAAACATGCCAGGCGAGCATCGCCGCGAATCCGGCGAGTGCCATCGCCGGGGTTTCATAATGGAAATAGGCCCACGCGGCGACGATGCCGAAGCCGATCCCGGCGACCGAAATGGCGTTCGGCGGAATGTGAAGCTTCACCGCAAACGGCAGCAAGGCTCGCGATATCGGGTGAATGACCGCGATGTTCAGCGGTTCCTCTATCGCCCGCGGGCGTCCGCCATCTGCTGTGTCGACTGTGAATTGCATTATGTGCGATGTGCGCCGCTCAGGGGAGAGTTGGCAAGTCCGCTTGCTTGCCCTTATGGTCCGCCATCCATTCAAACCCGGAGACGACGATGGCGCTTGTGGCGCTGCTCTATGCCCATCATTTCAGTGTCGGGGCGGATGAACCGCTGGCCGCGCTCAGCATCACGGGAATAGCCTCGGTGGACCGGCAGATTCGGCAGTGCCGCCGTGCGGGCGCCGAGCGTGTCGTCGTCATGGTGGAGCGCGTGACGCCGCGCCTCGCCGCCGCGCTCGATCGCGCGCGGCGTGCATCGCCCGGTGTCGAGGTCGTCCACGGGGGAGACGGTGTCCGCGCTGCCATCCGCGAGGAAGACAGTGTGCTCTCGCTTGATGAAGGCCTCGTCGCCGACGAGCGCGCGATCGCCGCCGTCGCGGGTGCGACCGGAGATGTCGTGCTCGGCGTCTGGATGGAGGCGGACGACCGACCGATCACCGCCGAGCGCATCGCCTCGGACCGCTTCTTTGCCGGGCTCGCGCGCTTCCCCGGGCGTCTTGTTCGCAACGTCGCTGGTCGTCTCGGCGACTGGGACATGCAGGCGACGCTGGTACGCTCGGCGCTGGGGGAGGGGCCGCACACGCCTGTCGCCGTCGCGCGCATCCCGGCTTATTGCCCGTCGCGGCGCCGCGAAGTGCCGCTGCAATGGCGCCGCGCGGTCGACACGGCCTCTGCCGACGCGGTAACCACGGACGCGCTCGCTTCCGCACAGAAGGGCATCCTCGATTGGCCCGCGCGCTTCATCCACCCGCCTATCGAGAACATCCTCACCCGCTTGCTGCTGCCGACCCCGCTCACGCCCAACATGATCTCGGTGGGTGTGTTCCTGCTCGGGCTCGCGGCGATGGCGGCGTTCGCGCTCGGTCATCTCTGGGTCGGCCTTGTCCTCGCGCTCGTCATCGGACCGCTCGACGGCGTTGACGGCAAGCTTGCGCGCACGCGCGTCGAGTTCTCGAAGTGGGGCGACCTCGAACATGTCGCGGACAAGATCGTCGAGTACGGCTGGTTCGCTGCGCTCGCCTATTATTTCAATTCCGTCGGCCACGGCGGCGCATGGCCGCTCGCCGCGATCTGCGTGGGCTTCGCGCTCGCCGAAGCCGTACAGGGCGAGTTCTTCCGGCGCTTCACGGGCAAGCAGATCGACGACGCCGGCGACTTCGAACGCCGCTTCCGGTTGGTCGCGGGCCGCCGCAACACGTTCTTCTGGAGCCTTTTGCCGTTCGCGGCATTTGGCGCCTGGTATGCGGGTTTTGCGATGATCGCGGCATACAGCGCGCTTACCTTTTTCGTCATGCAGGCGCGCTTCTTCGTTCGGTTGCAGGAATATGGCAGCGAAAACAGCGATCGGATCGCCGCGAACTTTGCAAAGACGGCCTACACATTCTTGCCCGATTCTGCTGGCAACGCTAAGTGATCATGTTCAACCGCGCAGTAGACGCGCCTCAGGATCTTTCCCATGAATGAAGTAAGAGTGGCTGTCGTTGGCATCGGCAATTGCGCAAGTTCGCTTGTTCAAGGTGTCGCCCACTATCAGAACGGCGGCGCAAACGAACAGATCGGCCTGCTGCACTGGGATCTCGGCGGTTACCGACCCAAGGATATTCGTTTCGTTGCCGGTTGGGATATCGACAGCCGCAAGGTCGGTCTTGATATCGCCGAAGCGATCTTCGCGAAGCCGAACTGCACCGCCGTGTTCTGCGATCACGTGCCCGAAACCGGTGTCGCCGTCCGCATGGGCCGGATTCTCGACGGCGTCGGCGAGCATATGGCGGACTATCCCGACGACCGCACCTTCCTCGTGGCGGACGACGCGGAGGCCAACAAGGACGAGGTCGTGCGCGTACTGCGCGAAACCCGCGCCGACGTGCTGATGAACTACCTCCCCGTCGGCAGCCAGAAGGCGACCGAATTCTACGCCGAATGCGCGCTCGAAGCCGGCGTCGCCTTCGTCAACAACATCCCCGTGTTCATCGCGAGCGACCCCGTCTGGGCGAAACGCTTCAAGGATGCGGGCCTCCCGATCATCGGCGACGACATCAAGGCGCAGCTCGGCGCCACGATCGTCCACCGCGTGCTCACCGATCTGTTCGCCAAGCGCGGCGTGAAGCTCGACCGCACCTACCAGCTCAACACCGGCGGCAACACCGACTTTCTCAATATGCTCAACCGCACGCGGCTCGCCTCCAAGAAGGAGTCGAAGACCGAAGCCGTGCAGTCGGTCGCCGCGCGCCGCATGGACGACGAGAACATCCACGTCGGCCCGTCGGACTACGTGGCGTGGCAGAACGACAACAAGGTCTGCTTCCTGCGCATGGAAGGCCAGCTGTTCGGCGGCGTTCCGATGAACCTCGAGCTGCGCCTGTCGGTGGAGGACAGCCCCAATTCGGCGGGCGTCGCGATCGACATGATCCGCTGCGCGAAGCTCGCGCTCGATCGCGGCATCGCCGGGCCGATCGATGCGGCCGCCAGCTATTTCTGCAAGCACCCCCCGCGCCAGACGACCGACGATCTTGCCTTCGCCGCGCTGGAGGCGTTCATCGCCGGCGGCGGCAAGCTGCACTAGGACAGCGCCATGCAGGCCATCGTGCTTGCCGCCGGTTTCGGCAGCCGGCTCCGCAGTCACGCCCCGTCGAAGCCGCTCGCGCTGGTCGCGGGGCGGCCGCTGCTGCTCCACACGGCCCTGCGCCTCGCCGAAGCGGGCGTCGATGATGTCACGGTCGTGCTCGGGCACCGCACGGAAGAGGTCGCAGCGGCGCTCGCCGAATGGAACCTGCCGCTGACGGTGCGTACAGTCACCGTCGCCGATCCCGCGTTGCCGAACGGCGTATCCGCGCTGGCGGCCGCGCCTTTCATAGCGTCGCGCGCTTTGCTCGTGATGGCCGACCATCTCGTGGATCCCGCACTCTACCGCGCCCTTGCCGAAGCGCCTGCCGAGGACGGCGCGCTGCTGCTCGGCGTCGATCGCCGCATCGGCCACGCGTGGATCGACGAGGATGACGTCACCCGTGTCCGCACGGAGGGGCAGGCCATCGTCGCCATCGGCAAGGGCCTCGACCCCTTCAACGGCTACGACACCGGCGTTTTCTCCGTGGGCAAGCGGTTGTTTGACGCGCTCGCCGGCCTTTCCGCGCCCAGCCTGTCGCAAGGTGTTGCCGCGCTCGCCGCGTCCGGGCTTGCGCGCGCGGTCGAAACCGGGGATTGCGCTTGGCTCGACGTGGATGACGCACGAGCGCTGGAGATTGCGGAGCGCTGGCTCGGCGCGGAAGGGGAGTGTGCTGCATGAAGTCTCTGGGTATTGCGGCGGCCGCCGTCCTGCTGTCGGCGATGCCCGCCGCGGCGGGTCCGTGGCTTGAAGCGGGCGACCGTCAGGTTCGCAGCGATGTCGAGCTTCTGAAGGCAGCCGGGCTGATCCGTGGCCCCGTCAACGCGTGGCCGCTGCCATGGGCGCAGGTCGCCGAAGGGCTTGAGCGCGCGAAGGGCCAGACGCTGCCGTCGCATCTCGGCGCGGCCGTGCGCCGCCTGACTATCCTCTCCGAACGCGACGGCCAGAAGAGCCGCTACGAGGTCCACGCCCGCGCCACCAATCGCGCGTCCGTCGTCCGCGATTTCGGCGATACCGCACGCGAGGACGGCGACGTCACCGTCCGTGCCGAGCACGAACTCGGCAAGCTCTATATCTCCTACGGCGTCGGCTGGCGCGATGGCCAACAGGGCCGCGACTTCCATTTCGAGCCCGCGACGCTCGCGCTGCCCATCGGTAACTGGGCGCTCTACGGCGGCTATGTCGACACATGGTGGGGCCCGGGCCACGACAGCGCGCTGCTCTTCTCCACCAACGCCCGCCCGATCCCGCGCGTCGGCATCAAGCGGTTGGTGCCCGAACCGATCGACTTCCCTGTCCTCCGTTGGTTCGGCCCGTGGCGGCTCGATATCTTCGCGGGCATCGCGACCGAAACGCGCGCGGACTACAACAATCCGGCCATCGCCGGGATGCGCCTGTCCTTCGAGCCTGTCCCGGGCCTCGAAGTCGGCCTCAATCGCGGCCTCCAGCTCTGCGGCAGCGGGCGCCCCTGCGGGCTCGGCACGATTTTCGACGCCGTTGTCGGCATCGGCGACGCCGACAACACCGGCACCCTGAACGAGCCCGGCAACCAGATCGCCGGTTTCGACATCAGCTACACGCGCATGATCGGCAACGTCGCGGTGCAGGCGTACACAGAGTGGGAAGCCGAGGATGAGGACAACCTCCTCATCGAGCAGTTCTCGCGAATGGCGGGGTTCACGCTTTCCGGTCCGCTCGGCGACAATGGCGCGAGCTGGACGCTCCTCGGCGAATGGTCCGACACGCTTGCCGTGAAGCTCGGCGGCGGCAAGACCTATCCGGGCAGCATGTATAACAATTTCATATACTTCGACGGCTTCACCTACCGCGACCGCGCGCTCGGCCACAGCCTCGACGGCGACAGCGAGCTCTGGACCGCGGGCCTTTCCGTCACCGACACGAAGAACCGCCGTTTTTACGGCACCTATCGCCGCGTCGACATCAACAAGACGAGCAATCTGCGGAACAACAACCTCTCGCTGACGCGCGAGACGTACAACGCCTTCGAGGTGGGCACCGAACTCCCCACCGCATTCGGCGATATCAGTGTTGAAGCCCGCTACGATACCGACGCGCCGAACACGCCGGGCACCAGCGATGCGAAAACCGCGATTGAAATCGGGTGGCGTACGCGTTTCTAGCCAAGGTTAATCCAATTTTAGGTGCATCCTTCTAGGCTCTTCAGGAGAAAAGATACGGGTTCGCACCAAAGAGGGGTTGCCTTGCCGCTGGATCGGCCAATCGACGTTCAGGCGCTGCTGGGTCTCGCCGCTGGCCGTTCCGGCGCGGCGCGGGCGCAGCTTGCGAATGCTGTCACCGATCTGTTCCTGCCGGCAGCGCAGCGGCTTACCGATCAGCAGCGCGCGTTGATGACGGACGTGCTCGGGCGCCTGCTCGGCACCGTCGAAATGGAGGTGCGCCGGCATCTCGCCGAAGCGCTCAGCCGCTCGCCCGCATCGCAGCCCGATCTCGAAGCCCGGCTTGCGAGCGACAGTATAGAGGTGGCGCGTCCGATCCTCGAACGCAGCCGCGTCGTTCGCAATCCCGCGCTCATGGATATCGTCATCCAGTGCGCCGAAGAGCACCGCATGGCGATCGCGCTGCGCGAAACCGTCTCGCCGCCGCTCACAGAGGCGCTGGCCGAGCGCGGGCTCAAGGGCAGCGAGGACGACGTCCTCGAAGGTTTGATCCGCACCGAAGACCCTGTGCTGTCGCGCCGCGCGATGGAGCTTCTGGTCGCGGAGAGCAAGCGCAACGGCCAGTTCCAGCAGCCGCTCCTCACGCAGAACGATCTCCCCGCCGATCTCGCGCACGAGGTTTACTGGTGGGTCGCGGCTGCGCTCCGCCGCCATATCCTCAAGAATTTCGTCATCGATCAGGCCGTGCTCGATCCGATGCTCGAACGCGCGGCAAAGCGCGCGATGGTGGAATACGACGACACGCAGTCCGTGCAATCCCGCGCGCTCCAGCTTGCGCGGCGCCTCAATGAGCTCGGCGAGCTGACGGACGGCTTCCTGCTTCGCACCCTGCGCCAGGGGCGGCTCAGCCTGTTCACCGCGGCGTTCGCCGCGCGCGCGAAGATCGCGTTCAACACCGTGTGGAGGATCGTCACCGATCCGGCGAGCGAGAGCTTTATCGTGCTCGCGAAGGCGGTTGACGTCAGCCGCGACGCCACGGCGTCACTCGTGATCGTGCTTGGTGATCTGGGCAACGCGGCCAGCGCGCGTCCGCCCTCGGCGGTCGCGGAAGTTCTCCGGCTCCACGACGAGCTCGATGTCGCCTCAGCACGCCGTGTGCTGAACTATTGGCAGCTCGATGTCGGACTTCGGCAGGCGATCGACGATCTGAACGAGGGCGCCGCGTAGCGGCCATGTTCGAGCCGCGCGACATCCGCCCCGGTCACGCGAGCGCGCTCGACGCGCTTGCTGCGGCAGACCCCGCACTTGCGGGTGCGACCGTGTTCGAATGTTTGTCCACCGGCGCGCTTCTGGACGCCAACGCGGCCTACGCAGAACTGGAACGTGCCGCCATGCTTGGGCCGGGCGAACTTGCGGCCCGGTTGGTCGCTGCGCTGGCGCCAACAGGAGAATCGGTCTCCGCAAGCTTCACTCTTGAGCTTTTGGGCAATTCACGTCATTTTCACGTTCGTTTCGTGCCCGTGTCGACACTGGCCCGCAACGAGTTGAAATTCGTGGGAATCATGCGGGAATCGTCCATCACGGTTGAGCAGCGCGAGCGCGATACCCTTGCCGGCTGGCAGGGCGATGAGCTCGTGCGCGTCAATTCGGACTGGTATTGGGAGACGGACAGCCGTGGTGCGCTGACCTCGATTTCGCGCGCGCTGGAGCTTTTGGTCGGGCAGCCTGCGGGCGCGCTTCTCGGTCGGCCGCTCACCGCCATCGGCACGCTTCTGCGCGGCGAGAACGGCGAGGTTCCGTATGAATCCGCGCAGGCGCGTGGCTCCAGCTTCCGCGATCAGCTGATGTCGGTGACGACGCAGGGCGGCGCGACGCGGCTTTACCGTCTCGCGGGCGTCGCTGTGCCCACGAAGGATGGCGGCTGCGGCTATCGCGGCGTCGCGGCGGTGGTGCCGGACAGTGCGCGGCTCATCGAGCGGATGCGCTCGGAGCTTGGCCGTACCGCCAAGGCGAATTTTCTCTCGTCGATGAGCCACGAGTTGCGGACGCCGCTCAATGCCATCATCGGCTTCGCCGAGGCGATGAACCATGAAGTCCATGGTCCGCTGAAGGCGCAGTACGTCGAATATGCGGGCGATATCGCCAACGCCGGACGCCACCTGCTCGGCCTCATTCAGGATCTGCTCGATATCTCCAGTCTCGATTCCGGCGAGATTGACCTTGATACCGAGGATTTCGACCTTGCCGCGCTCGTTGAGCAGGCGCGCGCGATGGTCCAGATGAAGGCATCGGCGCGCAATATCGACATCAAGGCGGTCGTGCTCGATGTGCCGCTGCGGGCGCGGGGTGATCGCCGCCGCACGCTGCAGATTCTCGTCAACCTGCTCACCAATGCCGTGAAATTCACGCCCGAAGGCGGCTTCGTTGGTGCGGAGCCGGCGGTATCGCTGCCCGGCTATGTCGCGATCACCGTGTGGGACTCCGGCCCGGGCATCGCCCCGGAAGACCAGGCGCGCGTGTTCGAGAAGTTCGAGCAACTGCCGAAACCGCCCTATGTGGCGAGCGGCGAGGGTACCGGCCTCGGTCTCCACATCTCGCGCCGTCTTGCCGAGCTTATGACCGGCGGCCTTACGCTCGAAAGCCACAAGGGCATGGGCGCCCGCTTCACGCTCACACTGCCTGCTGCGGACTGACGCGCAGCGCCGTCCCAAAGTTTTGGGTGCTTGGCGCGCACCTTCGCTAAACCGGTCTCATTGAGAGGGAGGGCGAGGGCGGTCCCCCTGCAACCGATGTTCGACCCCCGGCGCAGCGCAGCGCTGAACCCGCACACGAAAACGGGCGCCCGAAGGCGCCCGTCCGTTTCCGTCGTTCAGCCCGCTGATCAGCGGTTCGTGATCTCCACGTAGTCGCGCTGCGTAGCACCCGTATAGAGCTGGCGCGGGCGGCCGATCTTCTGCGCCGGGTCCTCGATCATCTCGTTCCACTGCGCGACCCAGCCGACGGTGCGGGCGAGCGCGAAGAGCACGGTGAACATCGAGGTCGGGAAGCCGATCGCTGAGAGGATGACGCCCGAATAGAAGTCGACGTTCGGGTACAGCTTCTTCTCGATGAAATACGCGTCGTTGAGTGCGAGGTGTTCCAGCTCGCGCGCCACGTCGAATACCGGATCGGTGACGCCCAGCTTGGCAAGCACCTCGTTCGCCGTCTTCTGCATGACCTTCGCGCGCGGGTCGTAGTTCTTGTAGACGCGGTGGCCGAAGCCCATCAGGCGGAACGGGTCGTCCTTGTCCTTGGCGCGCTTGATGTATTCCGGGATCTTGTCGGGCGTGCCAATCTCGCGCAGCATTTCGAGCGCTGCCTCGTTGGCGCCGCCGTGCGCCGGGCCCCACAGGCAGGCGATGCCCGCCGCGATGCACGCGAACGGGTTGGCGCCCGACGAACCGGCAAGGCGCACCGTCGAGGTCGAAGCGTTCTGCTCATGATCGGCGTGCAGGATGAAAATCTTGTCCATCGCCGCCTCGATCACCGGATCGACCTCATAGGCTTCCGCCGGCACGCCGAACGTCATGCGCAGGAAGTTGCCCGTGTAGGAGAGGCTGTTGTCCGGGTAGAGGAACGGCTGGCCCACCGAATATTTGTACGCCATCGCCGCGATCGTCGGCATCTTGGCGATCAGGCGGTGGCTGGCGATCCGGCGCTGGACGGGATCGTTGATGTCGGTCGAGTCGTGGTAGAAGGCCGAGAGCGCGCCGACGACGCCGCACATGATCGCCATCGGGTGCGCGTCGCGCCGGAAGCCGCGATAGAACATCGCGAGCTGCTCGTGGATCATCGTGTGCCGCGTGATCGTACGCACGAACTCGTCGTACTCGTTGGGGTTTGGCAGCTCGCCGCGCATCAGCAGGTACGCGACCTCCATGAAGCTTGACTTTTCGGCGAGCTGGTCGATCGGGTAGCCGCGGTGCAGCAGCACGCCCTGGTCGCCGTCGATGTAGGTGATCTTCGATTCGCACGAGGCGGTCGAGGTGAAGCCGGGGTCGTAGGTAAAGGCGCCGGTGTTGCCGTAGAGCTTGCGAATGTCGACGACATCCGGCCCGACCGAGCCCGAAAGCACCGGGTAGTCGCTGGCCTTGCCGCCCAGATCCAGCTTCGCAGTCGTGTTGCTCATGGCTCGCTCACCCTTCCGTTTTGTTGGCGGTCTAGGCCGTCTTTCCAACTTGATCGTCTATCCTGCCGAGGCTCTCATCGCGCCCCATCACTTCAAGCACTTCGAATATACCCGGCGACGTCGTGGTTCCCGTTAACGCCGCGCGCAGGGGCTGTGCCAGCTTGCCGAGTCCGATTTGCTCGCGCTCGGCGTAATCCCGCACGACTGCCTCGATGGCCGCGGTTGTCCATTCGCCGACGCCGGCGATAACCTCCCGCAGTGCAGCAAGGCGCCCTCTGCCGGCGCTGTCTAGCAACCCTTCAGCCTTTTCGTCGAGTGTTATTGGGCGCTGCCGAAACAGAAAGACGCTGGAGGCCGCCAACTCGTTCAAATCTTTCGCTCTTGGCTTCAGATGCGGCATTGTGCGGAGCAGCAAGTTTTGCTCCTCCGGCGTCAGATCGCGCGCCAGGGTGGCGGCGATGCGGCGTTCGATCAGCGCCGCCAGCCGCGCGTCGTCGGCGATGCGAAGATAGTGGCCGTTGACGCTTTCCAGCTTCTTGAAATCGAGTCGTGCCGGATTGCGGCCGATGCCTTCGAGCGTGAACACTGCGGCGGCCTCATCCCGCGTGAAGAACTCCTGGTCGCCGTGCCCCCAGCCCAGGCGCAGCAGATAGTTTTCCAGCGCCTCGGGCAGGAACCCCATGTCGCGGTAGGCATCGACACCGAGCGCGCCGTGCCGCTTGGAAAGCTTGGCACCATCCGCGCCGTGGATCAGCGGCACATGCGCATAGGCGGGCTCAGCCCAGCTGAGCGCGCGGATCAGCGCGAGCTGGCGGAACGCATTGTTCAGATGGTCATCGCCCCGGATCACGTGCGTGATGCCCATGTCATGGTCATCGACCACCACTGCGAGCATGTAGGTCGGCGTCCCGTCCGAACGCAGCAGCACGAAATCGTCGAGCTCGGCATTCTTCACCGTCACCGCGCCCTGCACGGCGTCGTGAATCGTCACTTCGCCCTCCTGCGGCGCCTTCAGGCGGATCACATAAGGCGCGCCTTCGGGCGCCTCAGAAGGATCGCGGTCGCGCCAGCGCCCGTCGTAGCGCAGCGGGCGTTTTTCGGCGCGCGCCTGCTCGCGCATCTGCTCCAGCTCTTCCGGGCTCGCGAAGCATTTGTACGCCCCGCCCGTCTCCAGCAGGCTCCGCGCCACCTCGGCGTGCCGCGCCTCGCGCTCTGACTGGTAGACGATCTCGCCGTCCCAATCGAAGTCCAGCCACGAAAGCCCGTCGATGATCGCGTCGATCGCTTCCTTGGTGGAGCGCGCCTTGTCGGTATCCTCGATGCGCAGCTTGAAGGTCCCGCCGGTCGCCTTCGCGTACAGCAGGTTGAACAGCGCGGTGCGCGCGCCGCCGATATGGAGGAAGCCGGTCGGGCTCGGTGCGAAGCGGGTGACGACCGGGGCTTTGGCGCTTGCGCCCATGAATATCCTGTCCGAAACTGAAGAAAGTCGCGGGGGCTCTATCATAACGCTGCCAGCCGTTCAAACCGGGCCGGTCGAGGCCGGAGCGTCGCCGCGTGCGCGTCTGTTCCGCCTGCACGAAGCCATCGAAATTTGGCTCGCGGAGGAGCGGCACCAGCTTGTGCTGTTCGCGCCCGTCGCGCTCGGCCTCGGTATCGCGGCCTGGTTCACGCTGCCGACACCGCGTGAATGGGCCGCGGCGATGCTGCTCGGCGGCGCGCTGGCCGTGTTCGGCCTGCAAGCAAATGGCCTTCCACGCATAGCGCTTGCTGCGTTCGGGCTGCTTTTTGCGCTCGGTATCGGCACCGCGTGGCTGCGTGCCGAGCAGGTCCGCGCGCCGGTCGTCGAGCGCTCATGGCGCGCGCTTATGATCGAGGCCACGGTGGATGGCGTCGAATTCCGTCCTGCCGAGGGGCGAACGCGCCTGCTGCTCACGGATATTTCCGGCTTGCCGCCCGGCCTCAAGGCCCGGGTCGGTATCCGCGGCGATGCGCCGGCGGGTATCGCCCCCGGCGCGCGCGTCACTCTGCGCGCATCGCTGTCGCCGCCGCCCGGACCGAACATTCCCGGCGGCTATCATTTCGCGCGTCGCGCGTGGTTCGACGGCATCGGCGCCGTCGGTTACGCGCTTTCAGGCGTCACAGTCGTTACGCCCGCGCCGCCGCAAGCTGGCCTCGTCCGCCGCTTCGAGGCGTTCCGCAGCGCGCTTACCAAACGCCTGCAGGATGGCGTCGGCGGCAGGGAAGGCGGCCTCGCCGCCGCGCTTGTCACGGGGGATCGCGGCGGCATCCCCGAAGACGTCACCGAAGCGATGCGCGATAGCGGCCTCGCGCACCTCATCTCGATCTCGGGGCTGCACATCGCCGTCGTGGTCGGCGGCGTGCTGTGGGGCACGCGTCGCCTGCTCGCGCAGAGCGAACGCCTTGCGCTCGATCTGAACATCAAGCTGATCGCCGCGCTTACCGCTGCAGTCGCAGGCATCGGCTACACGCTGATTGCGGGCGCCGAGGTGCCGACGGTGCGCTCCTGCATCGCCGTCCTCATCGTGCTCGTCGGCCTCGCACTGGGGCGAGAGGCGATCTCGCTGCGCCTCGTCGCGGCGGGGGCCTTTTTCATTCTTCTCGTCCGCCCCGATTTCCTGCTTGGGCCAAGCTTCCAGCTCAGCTTCGCCGCCGTCACCGCGATTGTCGCGCTCTACGAATCGCCGCTCGGTCGTCGATTCAATGCCGGAAAAGAGGCGGGCCGCGCCGCGCGCCTGTGGCACGGCGTTCTCGCGCTCCTCGCCACCGGTATCGCCGCCGAAATCGCGCTCGCGCCGATCGCTTTTTTCCACTTCAACCAGATGGGCCTATACGGCGTCGCCGCGAACCTCGCCGCGATCCCGCTCACCAGCTTCGTGATCCTGCCGCTGCTTGGCCTCTCGGTGTTCCTCGGCGCAGTCGGGCTCGCCGCGCCGATCGACTGGCTGCTCGGCCATGCGCTCGATCTGCTCATCCGCGTGGCCGAGATCGCGGCGGCAATGCCCGGTGCCGTCTCCCGGCTCCCCGCCGCGCCGGACTGGGCGTTCGCCGTGCTGATCCTCGGCGGCGTCTGGTTCTGTCTCTGGCAGACGCGCCGCCGCTGGCTGGCGCTGGTTCCTGTCGCGATCGGCGCCGTGGGCATGGCGACCGCGCAGCCGCCCGATCTCATCGTCGATGGGGACGGCAAGCACCTCGCCGTGGTGCGGGACGGAAAGGTCGCGCTCCTGCGCGCGCGCGCCGGAGACTATGTGCGCTCGATGTGGGCGGACGCGGCAGGGGAGGCGATAAGCGGCAATCTCGAAACCCTGCCGGACGCGCGCTGCACACCCGATGCCTGCACCGCGCGCATCATGGCGGGCGGCCGTGCATGGACGCTGCTCGCGACACGCTCGGGCCTTCTCATCGACCGCGCCGCGTTCGAACCCGCCTGTGCCGCCGCAGACATCGTCGTCAGCGATCGCCGCCTGCCATACTGGTGCGCTCCGCGCTGGCTGAAACTAGACCGTTCCAGGCTCGCCGAAACCGGCGCGCTGTCGATCTGGTTGGACGGGCCGCGCATCCGTGCCGTCGCGCGTGAGGACGGGGCGCACCCGTGGGCACGGCAAAAGCCCGCCCCGGAAGGCAGCCGCATGTTGCGCCGCGCGCCAGAATAGGATACCCCCCTATGGTATGGCACATCTCCAGGAAACCGAACGCAAGGACCGTCTTGTTGCCCGTGTCCGTCGCATCGCCGGTCAGGTCACCGCGATAGAGCGGGCGATCACCGGCGAGGCGCCGTGCAGCGAAACCTTGCATCTCGCCGCCGCGGTGCGCGGTGCCGTCGCCGGGTTGATGGATGAGCTCGTCGAGGATCACCTGCGCGCGCACGTCGCAGCGCCGGGGCTGAGCGATGCGGAGCGCGCGTCGGGCGCGGACGAACTCGCCACCGTGCTCAAGCGGCACATGCGCTGAAGTGGAGGCGAGATTGAGCGGTCTTCCCGGCATCGCCGATGGTGCCCATTCCCACGATTTTCTCGGCAAGAACCACGATGCGAACGCGCGGCGAACGCTCTGGGTGGTGCTGCTGACGGCGTTGATGATGGTCGCGGAGATCATCGCAGGCTACGCGACAGGCTCGATGGCGCTGCTTGCGGACGGCTTCCACATGGCGACGCACGCCGGCGCGCTCGGCATCGCCGCGATCGCCTATGCCTATGCACGCCGCAATGTCGATAGTCCGCGCTATTCGTTCGGCACCGGCAAGGTCGGCGACCTCGCGGGCTTTGCCTCCGCGCTCGTGCTCGGCGTCATCGCGCTCGGCATCGCGTTCGAATCCGCGCTCCGGCTCGCGCGTCCGGTCGATGTCGCATTCGGCGAAGCGACGATCGTCGCCGTGGTCGGACTTGCCGTCAACCTCGTCAGCGCCGCGCTATTATCCGGCGGCCATCATCACGGACACAGCCACGGCCACGATCACCATCATGATCATCACGGCCATCATCACAGCGACAATAACCTCCGCGCTGCCTACCTGCACGTGCTTGCCGATGCGCTCACATCGGTTCTCGCCATCGCCGCGCTGCTCGCCGGGCGATATGGCGGCTGGGTCTGGCTTGATCCGGTCATGGGCATCGTCGGTGCCGTCGTGATCGCGCGCTGGTCGTGGACGCTGATGCGCGATACGTCAGCCGTGCTGCTCGATGCCGCCGATCCACACCTCGTCGCGGAAATCCGGGAATGCGTGGAAACGGGTGACGCCAGCATCCGCGATCTTCACGTCTGGCAGGTCGGCCCCGGGGTTCACGCGGCGATCGTTTCCGTATCCGGCATCCCGCCGGAAACCGCCCGCGAACGCCTGCGTCCCGTACACGAACTCGCGCACCTCACGATCGAGGCGCGGTAATTCCGAAAATGACGCGCCGAAAATGGTGAATTTCCGTGACCCGGAGCGGAGCGTACGAAAGGGACGTGAGCACCGGAAGCGCGGAAATCCGCCATTTGCAGGCCGTCAGAACTGAATTAAGCCTCAATTGTAGCGGCGCAGCAGCCCCACGAGCTTGCCCTGCACGCGCACGCGGTTCGGTGCATAGCGCTGCGCGGTATAGGCGCTGTTCGCCGGGTCGAGGCGGATTTCGCCCTTGTCGCGGCGGAGGTATTTGAGCGTCGCTTCGTCTTCATCGACCAGCGCCACGACAATCTCGCCGTCGCGCGCCGTGTCGCATTTCTGCACGAGCGCATAGTCGCCGTCGAGAATGCCCGCCTCGATCATCGAATCGCCGGAAACCTCCAGCGCGAAATGGTCGCCGGAGCCGCCACCGAGCAGGGCTGCGGGAACCGACAGGCTACGATCGCTTTCCATCGCCTCGATCGGCATACCCGCTGCGATCTTTCCGTGCAGCGGCAGCGTGACGATGTCATCGTTCGCCGCCTGGACGACAGGCATCTGCCGCGGCGGAGCCTTCGGTGCCGTACCGATTTCGGGGAAGCGAAGCACTTCAAGCGCACGGGCGCGGTTCGGCAGCCGCCGGATGAACTGCCGCTCCTCGAGCGCATTCACCAGCCGGTGCACGCCCGACTTCGATTTGAGATCGAGCGCGTCCTTCATTTCCTCGAACGAGGGCGAGACGCCGCCCGCCTGCAGCCGCTCGTTGATGAACATCAGCAGTTCGTGTTGCTTGCGCGTCAGCATGTCCGGTTTCGCCCTCCGTGTTTCACGACTCGTCCACAACATGTTCCGTTTTTCGTGAACGAATGGGGAACATTTAGGGGGTGGCGAAAATCCTGTCAAGCGCGAGCACGGGAACATCCGCGCCGGCTTCCATCGCCGGAGCGCCTGCCGGGCGAATGATGAGCGCGTTCGCGCCAGCGAGCACGCCGAGCATGGAGGAATCCTGCGCATCGAACGCGTGTACGCCGTCTGCCGTCAGCCGCGCGCGCAGGTGATCGCGGCGGTTGCCGTTGGCGGGCAGGGGGGCGAGCAGCCGCGCCGCGGTCACGGGATCGGTGTCCATGCTTCCGGCCATGCGCCGCAGCATCGGCAGCGCGAACAGCACGGCGCAGACGAAGGCGGAGACCGGGTTGCCGGGCAGCCCGAGCACGCGCGCACGCCCAAGCGATCCGGCGATCAGCGGCTTGCCCGGCTTGATCGCGACCTTCCAGAAGTCCAGCGCCGCGCCCGCGTCTTTCAGCGCGGCCTGTACGAGATCATGGTCGCCGACCGACGCGCCGCCGATGGTGACGATGAGGTCCGCATCGCTGGCCGCACTCAACCCCTTGCCGATCGCGCCCAGCTCGTCGGGGAAGATTCCGAGGTCGCGCACATCCGCGCCGCCTGCGCGAAACAGCGCCGCCAGCATTACGCCGTTCGAACTCACGATCTGGTCCGTCTGCGGCACGGCGCCCGGTGCGACCAGTTCATCGCCCGTCGCGAGGATCGCGACGCGGGGGCGCCTGATTGCGAGGCTGCCGTGCCCGGAAGCGGCGGCAAGGCCGAGGTGTTGTGGGCTAAGCCGCGTTCCCGCCGCGATCAGCCGCTCGCCTGCGCTGAAATCCTTGCCCGCGACGCGGATGTGCGCGCCGAGGCGCGGCGGGCCTTCGCCCGTGAGCGTCAGCAGCTCGCCCTCGCGGCCAACCTCTTCCTGCACGATGACCGTATCGGCGCCTTGGGGCAGGGGCGCGCCGGTGAAGATCCGGGCTGTCTCACCCGCGCCGACCGTTCCGGCAAAGCCTCGTCCCGCGGCGCTTTCGCCGACGACGCGCCACGGCCCCGGCATATCGGCCCAGCGGATCGCGTAGCCGTCCATCGCGGAAGACGGGAAGGGCGGCTGCGTCAGCCGCGCGGTGAGGTCATCGGCAAGCGTCAGGCCGGCAGCGTCGGCGAGCGGAAGGTCTACGGGCGGAACCGGCTCACAGGCCGCAAGCAGCCGCGCCAGCGCGTCCTCGTAGCTCAGCATCCGCCCGGCGCGGTCCAGTCGCCGGATTTGCCGCCGGTCTTCTTCAGCAGGCGCACGCCCGAGATGATCATCGCCTTGTCCACGGCTTTCACCATGTCGTAAATCGTCAGCAGCGCGACGGAAGCCGCTGTCATCGCTTCCATTTCAACGCCCGTGCCCCACGTCGTCGAAGCCGTCGCCTCCACGCGCACGCCGCCGTCCTCCAGCGTGAAGTCCACGCCCACGCTGGTCAGCGGCAGCGGGTGGCAGAGCGGAATGAGGTCGGCGGTCTTTTTTGCCGCGGTGATCCCCGCGATGCGCGCCACCGCGAGCACGTCGCCCTTTACCACCGTGGCATCACGCACGGCCGCGAGCGCTTCAGCGGACATGGCGATATGCCCTTCGGCGATCGCCGTGCGCGCCGTCACCGCCTTGCCCGAAATGTCGACCATGCGCGCCTTGCCGGCCTCGTCGAGGTGGGTGAGCGCCATTGATCAGCCCTCCAGCAGCCGCTTCGTCGCGGCGGTGACGTCATCCTGCGCCATCAGCGATTCCCCGACAAGGAAGCTGTTGATGCCGTGCGCCGCCAGCCGGTCAAGGTCCGCCCGCGTCCGCAGCCCGCTCTCGCCGACAAGCGTATAGCCTTCCGGCACGTCCGACAGTTCAACCGAAGTCTCAATATCTACATACAAAGTCTTGAGATTACGGTTATTAACGCCCAAAAGCCGCGATTTCAAATGGGTAAGCGCAGCATCGCGCTCGACTATATCGTGAACTTCGACAAGAACATCCATCCCCCACCCGAACGCCGCATCCTCCAGCTCCCGCGCCAACCCCATATCGATCGCCGCCACGATGATCAGGATCGCATCCGCCCCAATCGCCCGCGCTTCCGCCACCTGATACGGATCGACCATGAAGTCCTTGCGCAGCACCGGCAGCGGCACCGCCGCGCGCGCCGCGATCAGCTTGTCGTCGCTGCCCTGAAACCAGTGCTCCTCGGTCAGCACCGAAAGACACGAAGCCCCGCCCGTGCGGTAAGCGCGCGCCAGCGCCGGCGGATCGAAGTCCGCGCGGATCAGCCCTTTGCTCGGCGACGCCTTCTTGATCTCCGCGATCAGGCCGTAGCGCCCTTCCAGCTTCGCCGTGTCGAGCGCCGCCTTGAAGCCGCGCGGGGCGTCTGCTGCGCGCGCGGCCCCCTCGATCTCCCCGATCGGCCGCGCGGCCTTCCGCGCCGCGACGACGCTCCGCTTATGGGCGCAGATGTCCGCCAGCACATCGCTCATCGAAAGGCCTTCCAGCGTTCGAGCAACGCCCGCGCGCACCCATCGTCCAGAGCCGATGCGGCAAGCGCGGCACCCGTGGTCCAGTCGTGCGCCTTGCCCGCGACGATCAGTGCACCTGCGGCATTCAGGCAAACAATATCGCGGTAGCCTCCATGCGCACCCGCGAGCAGGTCTAGCATCGCCGCTGCATTCTCCTCCGGCGTCCCGCCCCGGATCGCCTCCGGCACGTGCCGCGCGAGACCGGCGGCTTCCGGGCTTACCTCTCCGGCTTCGATATATGCAGCGGTCAGACGTGTGTAGGTTGTGGGTCCTGTGACGGTCAGTTCGTCGAGCCCGTCGCTTCCGTGCACCACCATCGCCGCGTCGGCGCCTAGCCTCTGCAGGGCCTCGGCAATCGGGAGCACCCATTGCTGCCCCGGCACGCCGACAAGCTGCCGCTTTACCCCAGCCGGGTTCGCGAGCGGTCCGATCATGTTGAAGATCGTCCGCCGACCGATCGCGCGGCGCACACCTGCGACACGCGCCATCACCGGATGGTGTTTTGCGGCGAACAGAAAGCCGATGCCGATCTCGGCAAGCGAGCGTTCCACCGTGTCCGAGGCGAGGTCGAGATCGATGCCCAGCGCGGAAAGCACGTCCGCCGCGCCGGACTTCGAGGATGCCGCCCGGTTGCCGTGCTTGGCGACCGGCACACCGCACGCCGCGACCACGATGGCGACCGCTGTCGAAATGTTGAGCGTATGCGCGCCGTCTCCACCCGTGCCGCACACGTCGATGGCACCTTCGGGCGCCGCGACGAGCCGCATACGGCTTCGAAGTACGCTTGCCGCCGCGACGAGTTCGTCCACCGTCTCGCCGCGCTCGGCAAGGCCGGTCAGGAAGCGGGCAATCTCCGCGTCCTCCACATCGGCGTTCAGGATAGCATCGAATGCCGCACGCGCTTCCGCCTCGCCAAGTGGCGCTTCGGTCCCGGGCAGGTGTTTCACGCGGCGAGATCGCGCGGTCGCGGCGTCAGCGCCGCGATCCGCATGAAGTTGGCGAGCATGTCGTGGCCGTGCTCGGTCGCGATGCTTTCGGGGTGGAACTGCACGCTGTGGATCGGCAGGTGCGCATGGCGGAAACCCATCACCGCTTCATCGTCCGACCATGCATTCACGATCAGGCTTTCGGGAATGTCCTCCACGATCAGCGAATGATAGCGCGTCGCGGTGAAGGGCGAAGGGATGCCCGCGAAAAGCCCGGTGCCATCGTGGCGTACAGGCGATGTCTTGCCGTGCATCAGGTGTCCGCGCACCACCTTGCCGCCGAAATGCTGGCCGATCGCCTGATGACCGAGACAGACGCCGAGCAGCGGCTTCCCAGTGTCCGCGCACGCTGCCACCATGTCGAGGCTGATCCCGGCTTCGTTCGGTGTGCAGGGGCCGGGCGAAATCAGAAACGCGCTCGCCCCGCTAGAAAGTGCCTGCCCGGCGGAAATCGCATCGTTGCGCACCACCTCCACCTCCGCGCCCAGCTCCATCAGGTAGTGGACGAGGTTCCAGGTGAAGCTGTCGTAATTGTCGATGACGAGGATCATGGCGCGACCGCCCTAATCAAGGGACGCGGGGAGGGCAAGTTATTGCCCGTATCCCGACTCTCCGGCGCGGGTGATGGCATCGCGCGCAGCGGCAATGAGCGCGCCGGATTTGGCCTCGCACTCGCGCTGCTCATAGGCGGGGGTTGAGTCCGCGACGATGCCTGCGCCGGCCTGAATGTGCATGGTGCCGTCCTTCACCACCGCGGTCCTCAGCACAATGCAGCTGTCCATCGATCCGTCGGGCGAGAAATAGCCGACGCCGCCCGCATAGGCACCGCGCTTCTCGGCCTCCAACTCGGCGATGATCTGCATCGCACGCACCTTGGGCGCCCCGGAGACTGTGCCCGCCGGGAAGCCGGCCATCAGCGCATCGATGGCGTCCTTGTCCTTCGCGAGGTCGCCGCGCACGTTGGAAACGATGTGCATCACGTGGCTGTAGAACTCCACTGTGTTGCGTTCTGTCACCGAAACGCTGCCTTCCGACGCCACGCGGCCCACATCGTTGCGTCCGAGATCGAGCAGCATCAGATGTTCGGCAAGCTCCTTGGGATCGGCGAGCAGACTCTCGCGGTTCGCCGCGTCCTCAACCGCATTCGCGCCGCGCGGGCGGGTGCCGGCAATCGGGCGAACTGTCACTTCGCCCTCACGCACGCGCACCAGGATTTCCGGGCTGGACCCGATCAGCGCGAAGCCCGGCAGGTCGAGCATGTAAAGGAACGGCGAGGGGTTGATGCGCCTCAGCGAGCGGTAGAGGCTGAATGGAGGCAGTGCGAACGGGATCGAGAAGCGCTGCGCCAGCACAACCTGAAAGATATCGCCCGCGACGATATAGTCCTGCGCGCGCCGCACCATCTCGGCATAGCGCGTCGGGTCGGTGTGGTGTGTCACCTCGGCCGAAGCGGGCGCGGGCGTCTCGCGTGCGGTTTGCGGCAGCGCGCCCGCAAGCCGCGCCTCGGCGGTTTCGATCCGCTCGATGGCGGCGGCAAGCGCTTCGCTCGCCGAAAGGTCGCTCGGAAAAACGGGTGCGGCGATGAAGAGCTCGTCTTTCAGGCGGTCGAACGCCATCAACAGCGATGGGCGCACGAAGAGCATGTCGGGAAGCCCTAGCGGGTCTTTCTCCGGCGTCGGCACCGGTTCGACAAGCCCGATCGTCTCATAGCCCATGTAGCCGACGAGGCAGGCGAAGGCGGGCGGCAGGTCCGGTGGCAAGTCCATGCGGCACCCGGCGACGAGATCGCGAAGCGCATCGAGCGGCGCGGCGTCGACGGGCGTGAACACGTCGGGCGCGGAAGCGAAACGGGCGTTGATCTCCGCCTGCCGACCGCGAACCCGGAACACGAGATCGGGCGCGAAACCGAGCAGCGAATAGCGCCCGCGTACCGTCCCGCCTTCCACGGATTCGAGCACGAACGCGCCAGATCCCGCCTTGCCGAGCTTCAGCATCGCGGAAACCGGGGTTTCCGTATCAGCGATGCGCCGCGTCCAGACGAGTTGTGGCCGTCCGGCCTCGTAAACCCGCGCGAAGTCCGCGGCTTCGGGGTGGATCATCGGGCGCCGATCAATTGGGCTGGTCGGCGGTGCCCAGATAGCGCTGCTTTAGGCGTTCGAGGGCTTTGTCGTTCCGCTTGACGCCAACAGTGGACATGATCGCGGCCACGAAATTCTGGGCATACTCGTTCGTTGCGGCGGTCTGCATCTGCGAACGCATCTGGTCGAGGAAAGCGGGCGCCTCCGCCAGATCACCGGGCTTCACGTCCGCGACGTGCACGACGAACCACGCGCCATTGCGTGGCTGCGCGAGCGCCCGCGCATCACCCTTGGAAAGTGCGAAGCCAAGGCCGATCGGCGGCGGAACGGGCTCACGCCGCGCTGCGATTTCGATTCGGCGTGCCGTGAAGGTCTGCACCGGCGGCAGTTTGTTTTCCGCAAGCAGGCCGGCGAGCGGCTTGCCGGCCTTGAGACCCGCAACAATCTTGTCAGCAACAGCCTTCGCGGCATCCATCTGGCGCTCGAAGGTCAAGGCGGCCGTCAACTGCGGTTTGATATCGGCAAGCGGGACCGGTGTCGGCGGCACCACCTCTTCCACGTCCATCAGCGCATGGAGCGTATCGGAAATATCCTCGACAGTCGGCTCGTCGTTCTCCTCGGTCGCGAAAGCGCGCTCGATAAGCGGACGGATGCGCTGGTCGAGCTGGAGACCGGATTCGCCGAGCATCAGGCCTTCGCTCGTGACGGGCGGAACGCGGACCACGGTGAGGCCGAGGTCTTTCGCCGCTTCGGCAACGCTTGCACCGTCGGCAAGCGCATCGTCCGCCTTCTCGACAATGTCGGCGACAGCATTCGCGGCGAGATCGGCTTCGACCGCCGGAAGAATCTCGTCCTTCACTTCGGCAAGCGTGCGCGCGGGCTTCGCTACGACGGCATCGACATGCACGACATGCCAGCCGAATTCGCTCTGCACCGGCCCGGCGACCTTGCCGGATGCGGCCTTGAATGCCGCGTCCGCAACTGCGTCCGCAGTCTGGTCGGCCATCGCGCTTTTGGAGAGCGTCCCGAGCTCCAGGTCGGTTTCACCGTAGCCTGCCACATCCTTCGCGACAGCCGCGAAGTCTTCGCCCGCATTCACCCGCTTTGCGATCGTGTCGGCCTGAACCTTGTCCTGCACCACCACCTGACGCAGCGTTCGCGTCTCGCTCGCGGCGAATTCGCTGGCATGGCTCTTGTAGTAATCGGCGAGCGCTGCATCCGTTACCTTCACCGTCTTCGCGATCTCAGCGCTGTCGATGAGGGCGTATGTAATGCGGCGGCGTTCCGGCACCGTGTAGTTGGCGATGTTCTTCTTGTAGAAGGCTTGGAGGTCGTCGTCGCTCAGCTTCGGGGCGGGGAACGACTGTGCAGGCACGGCGCCGATGTTGAGCGTGCGCTGTTCAAGCTGCAGCGCCGTGAACGGTTCGGCGAGCTTGCGCGGCGTCATCGGGATCGAATCGACGAGGCCGAGCAGCTGGCGGCGCACGACATCGCCGCCAATCTCGCGGCGTACCATGTCTTCCGTAAGCCCCTGCGAGGAGATGGCCTGCCGGAACACATCTTCCGAGAAGCGCCCGTCGGGACCGCGGAACGCCGCGACCGATGCGATTTCCGCATCCACCTGTCGCTTGCTCGGGCCAAGGCCCAGCTTTTCGCCCATCGCGGTGAGCGCGTGCGAACCAATCAGGCGCTCGAGTACGCCTTCCAGCATCCCGCCGCGCACGGCCTGCGCCGCCGTGATGCCCGGCTGTTCCTGCCGCATCGTCGCGAGCTGCCGGTCGAACTGGCTGGAGAGCTGCGTATCGGTAACGTCGTCCCCGGCGATCACGGCCACCGTGTTCGCCGCAGGGCCGCCGCCGAACGGATCACCGATGCCGGTGACGATGAAGGCCACGAGCACCAGCCCGAGAAGGGCAAGGACGATCCAGGACGAGAGGGCCTTGCGGAAGAAACTGATCATCGGGAGCCTTTGGTCTTTCGCGCGCGTTCAGCAATGAAAATAGCGCCCGGTTTATAGGTAGGTGCGGCAGGCGCGGCAAGCGCGCCCTTGGCTTGTCTGTGCGTGCGTTGCTAAGGCCTACCGCAAATACACATGGAGAGTTTGATGGAAAAGCCGATGCTGGTTGCAGGCAACTGGAAAATGAACGGTTTGAAGGCGGCGCTCGCTGAGGTGGAAGCGATCGCGCGCGCAGCGGATAGCGCGCCCTCCCGCATCGAGGTCGCCCTCGCGCCGCCGTTCACGCTCGTCGGCCTTGCAAAGGATGCAGCGGAGGGCTCACGCCTGCGCATCGGCGGGCAGGATTGCCACGCGAACCCATCGGGTGCGCATACGGGCTGTGTCGCCGCGGCGATGCTCGCCGATCTCGGCTGCGACTTCGTGATCGTCGGCCATAGCGAGCGCCGCACCGACAACGGCGAAACCGACGCGATCGTGAAGGCGAAGGCCACCGCCGCCATCGGTGCGGGCCTGCGCGCGATCATCTGCGTGGGCGAGACCGAGGCTGAGCGTGATGCGGGGCGTCACCTCAATGTCGTCGAGACACAGCTTGACGGCTCACTCCCTGATGCGGACCCGGCGAGTGTCGTCATTGCCTATGAGCCCGTGTGGGCCATCGGCACCGGGCGCACGCCGCTCGCGGGTGATGTGGACGAGATGCACAACGCCATCCGCGCGCGCCTCGTCGCCCGCTACGGCGAAGACGGCCGCCGCACCCTCATTCTCTACGGCGGCTCGGTGAAGCCGTCGAACGCGGCCGAGCTGTTCGCCGTGCCCGAGGTCGGCGGCGCGCTCGTCGGCGGCGCCAGCCTCAAAGCTGCGGACTTCCTGCCGATCATCGCGGCAGCCTGAGGCGTGCGCGCCGCCGCCTTCGCCGCCGCCCTGCTTGTCTCTCTTCCGGCAGTGGCGGAGGTGCGGCTCGTAGTGCCGGAGGCGAGCGCCCCGCGCACCGGTACGTTCGAGGTGATCTTCCTCAACGACGGCGCGGCGGCCGCGAAGCTCGACGCGCCGGAAACGATCACCGTGGCGGAAGGTGAGGCGGCGCTGGAGGGCCCGGTGCCGACAGAGATCACGCCCGGCGGCTTTGCGCGCGTTATCTACCGCCTCGGCTCAGTGACCGCAGCACCGCCACCCCAAGTCGCTGTTGCTGCTTCGACAGCCACGCCGCAGGAGGCGGAATCGACAGGCCTTGGCCGTTTCGAAACTTATATGCCGATGTACGCGCTCGTCGGCGCAAACCCATCGGACGCAAAGCTCCAGCTCAGCTTCCGCTACCGCCTCTTCGGCCATCAGCCGCGTGAGTTCACAACGGGAGACGGTAGCCGCAAGTGGCGCGCAGGCCTCTATTTCGGCTACACGCAGCGAATGTTCTGGGATCTCTCCCAAGAGTCGATCCCGATATACGACATCACGTTCAGCCCCGAATTGTTCGTGCGAGCGGTCTCGCCAGGTTCGACGAGCGTGGGCGCCCCGATGCTCGGCATCCAGGCGGGCGTCCGGCACCAGTCGAACGGCGAAGACGGCGCGGATTCGCGCAGTTTCAACACGCTCTACGTCGAACCGTCGGTCGGCTTCGGCCTCGGCAACGGCTGGACGCTCACAGCGGCGCCCCGGCTCTGGGCCTATGTCGGCAGCAAGGAGGGCAACGAGCGCATCGCCCGTTACCGCGGTTACACGGGCCTCACGCTCGATCTGAAGCAGACCGACGGCCTCGGCATCCGCACTTATCTTCAGGGAAACATCGAGGGCGGCCGCGGCAGCGCGGAGGTTGATGTCAGCTACTCGCTCCGCCGCTGGACCGGGCTTAACCTCTATCTCTACAGCCAGCTCTACACAGGCTACGGCGAGGCGCTCATCGACTACGACGAACGCAACACCCGCCTGCGCTTCGGCATCGGCATCGTCCGCTAGGGCCTCTCACCGACGATCCACCACACCCGGTGCGGAACCGCGAGCGGGTCTTCCGGAAAATGTGCGCGAAGCGTGGAGGCGAGCGTCTCGTCGAAACGGGCGGTTGCCTCAGCGTCGAGGCTGGCTTTGATGCCGGCGCTGGCACGGATGCGGCCGCGCCACGCTTCGTGGCTGTAGGGCTGGGCGATATCGAACGACCGGGTTTCGAGTCCCGTAAAGCCAGCGTTCGCCATATCGGCGGGCCAGTGCGGGTAGACCCCTGTTCCGCCGGCGAGCGCCCATGCCGGATTCGCTTCCACGATCAGCTGCTCGGTCGCCTCGACGACGTTGCCCCGCAGCGGAAGCCAGTCGAAATGGCAGATGACAAGGTGCCCGCCGGACTTCAGCACACGGAAGGCTTCTGCAGCGGCGCGCGCGCGTTCGAACCAGTGCCAGCACTGCCCGGCAGTGACGACATCGAAGCTCTGGTCGGCAAACGCCAGCGTTTCGGCACGGCCTTCACGGAAATCGACGGAAACGCCTTCGCGCCGTGCGATCTCGGCGCCTTCCTGCATCATCTCGCGCGAGGGATCGACACCGATGACGTCGAGGCCGCGCCGGGCAAGGCTGCGCGCGACGGTCCCCGTGCCTGTACCGATATCGAGCGCTTTCGCTCCCGCTCGAAGCTCGATCTGCTCGGCAAGGCGATTGAAGAACGCTTCCGGGAAACCGGCCCGGAACTTGCCGTAATCTGACGAAGCCTTGCCGAAATCGACGCTCGGGCCGAGCCTTACGGCGGCCTCGATCATATCCTTGGGGTCCATATGGCCGTTGTCCTGCGTGGTGACGCTGCCTCCCATCGCGCCGCCGTATGCAAAGGTCAATCGCGGTGCGCGGCGGCCGGAGCGCTTGAACTCCCCGGCCTGCGTCGTTATGTGGCCAGCAGAAATTCGCCAGAAACGATCGGTTCCGCATGTCCACCGCGCTGATGCACTTCGTCCTTGTCGTCCACTCGCTGATCGCGATCGCGCTTGTCGCGGTGATTCTGCTTCAGCGCAGCGAGGGCGGGGCGCTCGGCATCGGCGGCGGCCCGGGCGGTCTCCTCACGGCGCGCGGAGCCGGCAATTTGCTCACCAAGTCGACCGGCGTCCTTGCCGCACTCTTCCTCAGCACCAGCATCCTGCTCGCCGTGCTCGCGAGTCTTGCCAAGGCGCCGACCACGATCGACACCTCGCTCGTGCCGACGGCGGAAGCGCCTGCAGCTCCTGCCGACGGTTTGCCGACCGCGCTCCCCGGCGCTGCACCGGCTGACGACGCGCTGCCGATGGCGCTCCCTGCCGCGCCCGCCAGCGACGACATTCCGACCGCGCAATAAAATCATCCACAGAAAAAGTCCCGCTGCTACCCCGAATCGGGTGGCGGTCCATCCCTTTGCTCGCCTATAGGTTTTCTCCCATGGCGCGGTACATTTTCATCACCGGCGGCGTGGTTTCCTCGCTCGGAAAAGGTCTCATGGCGGCGAGCCTCGCCGCGCTCCTTCAGGCGCGCGGCTACAAGGTGCGCATCCGCAAGTTCGACCCGTATCTGAACGTCGATCCGGGAACCATGTCGCCCTATCAGCACGGCGAGGTCTACGTCACCGACGACGGCGCGGAGACCGATCTCGATCTCGGCCACTACGAGCGGTTCACGGGTGTACCTTCCCGACAGTCCGACAACGTCACCTCGGGGCGCATCTACCAGCAGATCATCGCGAAGGAACGCCGCGGCGACTTCCTCGGCGCGACCGTGCAGGTGATCCCGCACGTGACGGACGCGATCAAGGCGTTCGCGCTCGCCGACACTGAAGACCTCGATTTCGTGCTCTGCGAGATCGGTGGCACGGTGGGCGACATCGAATCGCTGCCGTTCATCGAGGCGATCCGCCAGCTTCGGAATGATATCGGGGCCGAAAACGTCTGTTTCGTCCACGTCACGCTGATCCCGTACATCGCGGCGGCCGGTGAGCTGAAGACGAAGCCGACGCAGCACAGCGTGCGCGAACTCACCAGCCTCGGTATCCAGCCGCAGGTGCTCGTCTGCCGCTGCGAAAAGCCCGTGCCGGACAGTGACCGCGCGAAAATCGCGCTGTTCTGCAACGTCCGCAAGGAAGCCGTGATCCCGGCGCTCGATGCGAAGAGCATCTACGGCGTACCCCTTCAGTACCATGCCGAGGGGCTGGACCGCGAAGTGCTGCGCGCCTTCGGCATAGAGGCAAACGCCTCGCCGGATCTATCCCGCTGGGACGACATCATGGACCGGTTGGACAACCCCGAAGGCGAGGTCACGATCGGTGTCGTCGGCAAGTATGTGGGCTTGCAGGACGCCTACAAGTCGCTCCACGAGGCGCTCGTTCACGGTGGCATCGCGAACCGCGTCAAGGTCAACGTCAAGTGGCTGGACGCCGAACTGTTCGAAGGGGAAGGGGCGGAGCCCCAGCTCCTTGAACCCATGCACGGCATCCTCGTCCCCGGCGGCTTCGGCGAGCGGGGCAGCGAGGGCAAGATCGCCAGCGTCGCCTTCGCGCGCGAGCGCGGCGTGCCGTTCTTCGGCATCTGCCTAGGGATGCAGATGGCCTGCATCGAGGGTGCGCGGAACCTCTCCGGCATCAAGAGCGCGTCCACTACCGAGTTCGGTCCTACGGACGAGCCTGTCGTCGGCCTCATCACCGAATGGATGTCCGAAGAAGGTCTCCAGAAACGTGAGGTGGGCGGCGACCTCGGCGGCACGATGCGCCTCGGCGCGTTCCCGGCAAAACTTGGCGCGAACAGCGTCGTTGGCAGCGTCTACGGCGCCACCGACATCTCCGAACGCCACCGCCACCGCTACGAAGTGAACATCCACTACAAGGATGCGCTCGAAAAGGGCGGGCTCGTCTTTTCCGGCATGTCTCCCGACGGCGAGCTTCCTGAGATCGTCGAACGGCCTGACCACCCTTGGTTCATTGGCGTCCAATTCCACCCGGAACTGAAATCGAAGCCGTTCGACCCGCACCCTCTCTTCGCCAGCTTCATCGCGGCGGCGCTCAAACAAAGCCGCCTCGTTTGATTTTTCCCTCTCCCTGCCGGGGAGAGGGGCAACAAACACGTCCGGCGAGCCTAAATCGCCTGACCGCCCGAGACCTCGATCCGCTGCGCGTTCACCCAGCGATTGTCCTCGGACAGCAGGTTTGCGATCATCGGCCCGATATCGTCCGGCACACCGACACGGCCTAGCGCGGTCATGTCGGCAAGGCCCTTGTTGATCTCGGCATTGTCGCGCACCGCGCCACCGCCGAAATCGGTCTCGATCGCACCGGGCGCCACGGTGTTGACCGCGATCCCCCGCGCACCAAGCTCCTTCGCCATGTAGAGCGTCAGCACTTCGACCGCGCCTTTCATAGCCGCATAGGCCGCGTAGCCGGGGTAGGCGAAGCGGGTGAGGCCGCTCGAGATGTTCACGATCCGGCCACCGTCGGCGATGAGCGGCAACAGCGTCTGGGTCAAAAAGAACACGCCCTTCAGGTGAACGTTCACTAGACCGTCGAACTGCGCCTCGGTCGTCTCGGTAATCGACGCGTATTCGCCATGCCCGGCATTGTTCACCAGATGATCGAAAGTCTCGCGCTGCCAGGTGCCGCGCAGCGCCGTACGCAACCGTCCCGCAAAGTCTGCGAAGGCCGCGACATTACCGGTGTCGAGTTGCAGGGCCACCGCCTTGCGACCCATTGCCTGAATCTCTGCAACGACACGCTCGGCCTCGTCGCTGCGGCTGTGATAGGTGAGCACGACATCGCCGCCGCGGCGCGCGATGCTAAGCGCCGTGTTGCGGCCAAGGCCACGGCTGGAACCACTGATGAGAGCAATCTTCGTCATGGCTGTTCTCCTTGGGTTTGTGTGGCTTCATCTCTAAGCAGCTAAACCTTCCGCGTGTTGCCGGAAGCTCGGATTCTCTTGCCTGATCCTCCAAATGAGCTGCACCTTGGGCGGAAAGCGGTTATTGCACGTTGCATGACAATGCTCCTCGAAGCTGTCCGGCGTCACGCGGACGCCCATGCCGACCCGCTCGGTTTCGCACCGACTTCAATCCCCGGCCTGTTCGCCGTGCGCGCGACCGCGCCGAGCGGGCTTCTCCACGATGTCTACCGTCCACTCGTCTGCCTTTTGGTGCAAGGCAGCAAGCAGGTGACGATGGGAACGCAGGCCTTCGCCTTTTCCGCGGGGGATTCGCTGCTGGTGACGGCAGACGTGCCGACTGTCAGCCAGATCACGCGGGCGAGTCTCGCCGCGCCCTACTATTCGCTGGTGCTCGAACTGGACCTCGCGCTGATTGCCGCGCTCACCGCGGAAATGAAGCCCGCGCTCGTTTCCGATACCGCACCCGTGCGCGTCGATACGACAGACGGGGAGGTCGCTGACGCCGCGCTTCGTTTGATGCGGCTGCTGGACAGGCCGCAGGCGCTGCCGGTGCTGCAGGCGCAGTTGCGGCGCGAGATGCACTATTGGTTGCTGGCCGGGCGGCATGGACCCGCTATTAGACAGCTCGGCTGGCCCGATGGCCACGCAAGGCGCATCGCACGGGCCGTTGCCGTCCTGCGCGAGGCCTTTGCCGAACCGGTCACCGTCGAGCGCCTAGCCGCCGCCGCCGGCATGAGTCCATCGTCGTTCCATCACCATTTCAAGGCGATCACCTCGCTCTCGCCGCTGCAGTTCCAGAAGCAGCTGCGTCTCATCGAAGCGAAAAGGCTCATGCTCTCAGAAGGGATCAGCGCCGCGCACGCGGCATTTTCCGTCGGCTACGAGAGCGTGCCGCAGTTCACGCGCGAATATGCCCGCCTGTTCGGTCTGCCGCCGGTGCGGGACACGCGCGTGGCACGAGAAAGTGCCCGCGCGGCCTGAAGCGCGCGCTGCTGAGCCTCGAACCATCGACGGATGCGCTGCGCGCAGAAGGGCGGCGGCTCTCTCTGCGGCGTTCGGCCGCGTGGCCCAGAGGTGTCATGCGCGATGCGCCGCCGCAACAGCCTGTTGAAAAAGCAGATTTTTGGCAGTCGGTAGAGTGTGGTCCCAAAACGAAAAGCGCCCGGGTCGTTTCCGGCCCGGGCGCTCTCGTGACGAGTCATTTAACTCCCGCGAAGATTTGGGTCCTCTGTTCCCCCATCGGAGCCCAATCTTGCTAGCGCGCCGTCGTTAATCGCGTCGCGCGTCCTCCCCCAACCCTGGTGCCCTCCCACAGGCGAAACCGGATCAGATGTCATGTGTGTTACGGCGCAGGTGGCCATCCCGACAAGAGAGCGTCGCACCTCACGCATATTAATTTCAGGAGGTGTGGACATGATGCAACAATGCGGCTCGGTACGGCAGCGTAACGGATGGGAAGGGTGGATCGCCGATTGGGCAGTTGCTTGCGCGGCAGCCCATGCTAGACAGCGCGCACTATGCGCCTTTCCCGTTATTTTCTTCCGCTCCTCAAGGAAACCCCCACCGACGCGCAGATCGTCAGCCATCAGCTGATGCTGCGGGCCGGTCTCGTGCGCCAGACCTCGGCAGGCATTTATGCCTGGCTGCCGGTCGGCCTCCGCGTGCTGGACAAGATCGCCGATCTCGTCCGCCGAGAGCAGGACCGCGCGGGCGCCATCGAGCTTTTGATGCCGACCATCCAGTCGGCGGATCTTTGGCGTCAGTCAGGCCGCTATGACGCCTACGGCCCGGAGATGCTGCGCTTCAAGGACCGGCACGAGCGCGAAATGCTCTACGGGCCGACCAACGAGGAGATGATCACGGCGCTGTTCCGCGATTCCGTGCGCAGCTACCGCGATCTGCCGCGCACGCTCTACCATATCCAGTGGAAGTTCCGAGACGAGGTGCGTCCCCGTTTTGGCGTGATGCGCGGCCGCGAGTTCCTGATGAAGGATGCCTACAGCTTCGATCTCGACGAGGCGGGCGGCAAGGTTTCGTACAACGCCATGTTCGAGGCGTACCTGCGCACGTTCGCGGCGATGGGCCTGAAGGCCGTTCCTGTGCGCGCGCCCACGGGTCCCATCGGTGGCGACATGAGCCACGAGTTCCACATCCTCGCCGAAACGGGCGAGAGCGAAATCTTCTACGATTCGGCGATTGAGGACGTTGACGTCACCGATCCCGAGGCCGTGGCGAAGCTGTCGTCGATCTACGCGATGGAGGCCGAGGAGCACGAAAAGGTCACCGATTGTCCGGTCCCGACCGAGCGCCTGCTCAGCCGCCGCGGCATCGAGGTCGGGCACATTTTCTTCTTCGGCACCAAATATTCGGCCGCGATGGGCCTTAGCGTGCAGGGGCAGGACGGCAAGCCCGTCACGCCGCAGATGGGCAGCTACGGCGTCGGCGTCTCGCGACTCGTCGGCGCGGTCATCGAGGCGTGTCACGATGAAGACGGCATCGTTTGGCCCGAAGCGATCGCGCCGTTCAAGGTCGGCCTCATCAACCTGCGCAGCGGTGATGCCGCCTGCGACGTGGCTGCGGACGACCTTTATGCAAAGCTGCAGCGCGCGGGCGTCGAGACACTTTATGACGACCGCGACGAACGCGGCGGCGCCAAGTTCGCAGGGATGGACCTTGTCGGCATCCCCTGGCAGCTCGTCGTCGGACCGAAGGGCATCAGCGCCGGTATCGTGGAGCTGAAGCACCGCAAGACCGGCGAGCGCCACGAGCTTTCCGTCGATGCCGCGCTGGAGAAGCTCGCGGGATGATCTCCCGCTACGAGCGCATGATCGCCCGGCGCTATTTGCTGCCGGGACGGGGCGAGGGCTTCATCTTCCTCGTCGCCTCGATCAGCCTCGTCGCCGTCGCGCTCGGTGTCGCTGCGCTCATCGCGGTGATGTCGGTGATGAACGGCTTCCGCGCCGAACTTTTCGACCGCATCCTCGGACTCAACGGCCACGCCGTGGTGCAGGGCTACGGCGGACGCCTGCCCGACTGGCAGCCGCTGCTGGCGCAGGCACGGGCGACGCCCGGCGTGGTGCAGGCCGAGCCGATCATCGAACAGCCGCTCATCGGCTCCCACAAGAGCCGCGCTGAGGGCGTCCTCCTGCGCGGCATGTTGATGGGTGACATCCGCAACCTGAAGCTCGTTGCCGACAATGTGAAGGCCGGGCGCCTCGAAGATCTCGCGCTCGAAGGCAATTTCGTCGCGATCGGTGCGCGCCTCTCCGAATCGCTCGGCGCCGGGGTGGGGGACACGATCAGCCTGATCTCGCCCGACGGGCAGGTGACGCCTTTCGGCACGACCCCGCGCATCGTGCCCTACCAGATCGCCGCCGTGTTCGAGGTCGGCATCTTCGATTACGACAAGGCCTTCGTGCTGATGCCGCTCGACCGCGCGCAGACGTTCCTGCGCATGGGCAACGACATCGGCATGATCACGCTGACGACAACCGACGCGGACAAGGCCGACCGCATCCTCCAGCCGCTCGTCCCCGCGCTGACCGGGCGCGGTGTTATCATCGACTGGCGGCAGATGAACGGCGTTCTGTTCGAGGCACTTTCCGTGGAGCGGACGGTGATGTTCGTCGTTGTCGGCTTTATCATCCTCGTCGCGGTGTTCAACATTCTCACCAGCCTCATCATGCTCGTGCGCGCGAAGACCCGCGACATCGCGATCCTGCGCACGATGGGCGCGAGCCGTGCGGCGATGATGCGCATCTTCGTCACGGTGGGCACCTTGATCGGGTCTGCGGGCATCCTCCTCGGCCTCGCGCTCGGCTTCCTGTTTCTGCACTATCGGCAGAACATCGTGATGGGTGTCTCGAAGATCACCGGCGTCGACCTTTGGGACCCGCGCATCCGCTACCTCACCGAACTCCCCGCAAAGACCGACATGGTCGAGGTCACCGCCATCGTCACGCTGGCGCTGGTGCTCAGTTTCCTCGCGACGATCTACCCGGCGTGGAAGGCGGCGAGCACCGATCCCGTGCAAGTGCTGCGCTATGAGTGACGTGCTTGCAGTCAAAGGCCTCGCGCGCAGCTTCCATCAGGGCGGCGCGGTGATTGAGGTTCTTCGCGGTGTCGATCTCAGCGTCGCCCCCGGCGAGATCGTTGCGCTGCTCGGTCCCTCCGGCTCCGGCAAGTCCACGATGCTCCAGGCGATCGGCCTCCTGGAAGGCGGTTTCGACGGCTCGATCGTCATCGACGGCCGCCCCGCCGAAAAGCTCTCCGCATACGAACGCACCGAGGTGCGCCGCGACAAGCTCGGCTTTGTCTACCAGTTCCACCACCTGCTGCCGGATTTCAACGCGCTCGAAAACGTCGTGCTGCCGCAGCTGATCGCAGGCCGCGACATGGCTTCGGCTGAAGCCAAGGCTAAGGCTCTGCTCTCTGATCTCGGCCTCGGCGAGCGCCTTGATCATCGCCCCTCGCAGCTTTCAGGGGGCGAACAGCAGCGCGTCGCGGTCGCCCGTGCGCTCGCGAACGAACCAGTTCTGGTGCTTGCCGACGAGCCTACCGGCAACCTCGACGAGGCGACCGCACAGCGCGTGCTCGCGGAGTTCCTGCGCGTTGTGCGCCGTCACAACTCCGCCGCGCTCATCGCCACGCACAACACGCAACTCGCGAAGCAGATGGACCGAACGGTCGCGCTGCACGAGGGGCAACTGGTCGAAACGCGATGAACCCGTGGCAGGATCAGCCCCAGCTCCAGGGGCGACACGCCCGGCTCCTGCCGCTCGAAGCCGAACATGCGGAGAGCATCGCCGAGGTATCGCGCGATGGCCGGCTCTGGGAGCTGTTCTTCACGCGCGTACCTTCGCCCGATGACGTGCAGGGCTGGCTTGGAACCGCGCTTGCCGAAAAGGCCGCGGGCCGGGCGATGCCCTTCGTCGTCGAAGCGGAGGGGCGCCTCGTCGGCGCAACGCGCTATCTGCGCATGAACGCGGCCTATCGGCGCCTCGAAATCGGCGCAACGTTTTACGCAAAATCGGTTCAGCGTTCGCCGGTGAACACCGAATGCAAGTTGCTGCTGCTCGGCCATGCATTCGAGGTCATGGGCTGCAACGTCGTCCAGATCCGCACGGATTGGCTGAACCGCACCTCCCAGCGCGCCATCGAACGGCTCGGTGCGAAGCGCGACGGCGTGCTCCGCAACCACCAGATCGCGGCGGACGGCCGCCTGCGCGATATCGTCTGCTACAGCATCATCGCGGGCGAATGGCCGGGCGTGAAACAGAATCTCGAATTCATGCTTTCCCGGCATCGAGAGCCTGCGCCACAATAGGCCATGCCCGAATCGCGTTTTGTCCATCTCCGCATCCAGTCGCCCTATTCGATGCTGGAGGGTGCGGTTCATGCGAAGGATCTCGCGAAGGCCTGCATCAAATACGGTATGCCTGCAGCCGCCATTACCGACAGGAACAACCTGTTCGCGGCGATGGAGTTTTCGGACAAGCTCTCAGACGCGGGCGTGCAGCCGATCATCGGCGCGCTGCTCTCGGTCGCCCGGCCCGGCACCCCGCAAGCGGGCAGCAAGCCCGCGCAGGACTGGCTGGCGCTGCTTGCGCAGGACGAGACCGGCTACAAGAACCTCATCCGCATTGTCTCCCGCGCCCACCTCGAATCCGATCCGGTCGACGGGCCAAACGTGCCGCTCGCCGAGCTTGAAGGGCTGACGGAAGGGCTCATCGCGCTCACTGCGGGGCCGGAAGGGGCGCTCGCACGGATGTTCGCGGATGGGCAGGCGGATGCCGCCGGCGCCTATGCGGACACATTACAGGCGCTGTTTCCGGACCGGCTCTACATCGAGCTTTCGCGCACGCATAACCCGATCGAGGACAGTGCCGAGCAGGCGCTGATCGCGCTCGCGCACGCCCGGAACCTGCCGCTCGTCGCCACCAATCCGGTGGCTTTCCCGGACAAGAGCTTCGCGGCCGCACACGATGTGTTGCTCTGCATCGCGGACAGCGCCTACGTCGAAACCGAAGGCCGCCGCCGCGTGTCGGAGGAATGCTGGCTGAAACCGCCGGAAGAGATGGTCCGGCTGTTCGAGGATGTGCCGGAGGCGATTGACAACACGCTCGTCATAGCGCGCCGCTGCGCGGTGATGGCGCCGTCTCGAAAGCCCATCCTGCCGAGCCTTGCGGGCGACCGCGAAGGCGAGGCGACGATGCTCGTCGAGCAGGCGCGCGTGGGGCTCGCCCGTCGGCTCGAAGGCCGCGCCGACACCGAAGCCTATTTCGAGCGGCTCGATTACGAGCTCGGCATCATCAACAAGATGGGCTTCGCGGGCTACTTTCTGATCGTCGCGGACTTCATCCAGTGGGCGAAGTCCCAAGGCATCCCCGTGGGGCCGGGGCGCGGTTCGGGTGCGGGCTCCGTCGTCGCGTGGGCGCTCACCATCACCGATCTCGATCCCATGCGGCTTGGCTTGCTGTTCGAGCGCTTCCTGAACCCCGAGCGCGTCTCGATGCCGGACTTCGACATCGACTTCTGCGAAACCCGGCGCGGCGAGGTGATCCGCTACGTACAGGAACGCTACGGCCGCGATCAGGTGGCGCAGATCATCACGTTCGGAACGCTGAAGGCGCGCGCCGTGCTGAAGGATGTCGGCCGCGTGCTACAGATGCCCTATGGGCAGGTGGATCGGCTCGCCAAGCTGGTGCCGAACCACCCGACGGACCCGTGGACGCTCGACCGCACCATGAACGGCGTCGCCGAGTTCGAAAACGAAACCAAGCGCGATCCGGCGGTCGAAAACCTCGTCAATCTCGCGATGAAGCTCGAGGGCTTGCCGCGCCACGCCTCGACACACGCGGCGGGTGTCGTGATCGGCGACCGCCCGCTCGACGAGCTAGTGCCGCTCTACCGAGACCCGCGTTCTGACATGCCCGTCACCCAGTTCGATATGAAGTGGGTTGAAAAAGCGGGCCTCGTGAAGTTCGACTTCCTCGGCCTCAAGACGCTTTCGGTCCTCCAGCGCGCGCTCGATCTGCTCGCCAAGCGTGGCATCACCGTCGACCTGTCGACGATCCCGTGGGACGATCCCGATGTTTACGCGCTGCTGGCGAAGGGCGACACGGTTGGCGTGTTCCAGCTCGAATCCGAAGGCATGCGCCGCACGCTCGCGCAGGTGAAGCCGGACTGTTTTGAAGACATCATCGCACTCGTCTCGCTCTATCGGCCCGGCCCGATGGACAACATTCCGAGCTTCGCGAACCGCAAGCACGGCACCGAGGCGGTCGACTGCCTGCACCCGAAGCTGGAGCCGATCCTCAAGGAAACCTACGGCGTCATCATCTATCAGGAACAGGTGATGCAGATCGCGCAGGTGCTCGCGGGCTATTCGCTCGGTGAAGCCGATCTTCTGCGCCGCGCGATGGGCAAGAAGAAGAAAGAGGAGATGGACGCCCAGAAGGCGCGTTTCCTCGAAGGCGCGACCGCGCAGGGCGTTGACAAGGCGCAGGCGGATTACATCTTCGAACTCGTGGCGAAGTTCGCGGGCTATGGTTTCAACAAGAGCCACGCAGCCGCTTACGCGCTCGTCGCGTACCAGACCGGCTGGATGAAGGCGAAGTACCCGGTCGAGTTCTACGCCGCATCGATGGCCTACGACATCGCGCTTACCGACAAGCTCAGCGTGTTCATCGACGACATGAAGCGCATGGGTGTGGAGTGCCTGCCGCCCTGCATCAACAACAGCGAGGCCGACTTCTCGGTGGAAGACGGCAAGGTGCGTTATGCGCTCGCCGGGCTCAAAGGCGTCGGCGAGCGGGCGATGGAGGGTATTGTCGAGGTCCGCGAGGCGGGCGGCACGTTCAAGTCGCTGACTGACTTTGCAGAGCGCATTGATCCAACGCTGCTTAACAAGCGGCAGATCGAAAGCCTCGTTTCGGGCGGTGCGTTCGATTGTGTGGAGTCCAACCGCGCCAAGGCCCATGCAATGGCGGAGGCCGTTCTGGCGGCGGCGAACGCGGCGGCGGATGCGCGGAAGACGCACCAGGGCGCGCTGTTCGGCGGGGCAGGGGGCGGCGCATCGATCACTCTCATGGCGCCCGGCAGCGTTTCGGAGTGGTCGCTGGGTGACACGATGGCGAAGGAACGCGACGCGTTCGGCTTCTACTTCGCCGCACACCCGCTTTCGGCTTGGCAGCATGTGCTCGATACGCATGGCGCGCGCTCCTATGCGCGCGTTTGCGAGGACGGCCCACCGTGGGACGGCGGGCGCGGCAGCGCGACAATGGCGGGGCTCGTCGAGGCAGTGCGCTGGCGCACGCCCCAGAACGGACGCAGCACGCGCTACCTTCTCGCCAGCCTGTCGGACTCGGGCGGTCAGTACGTTGCAAGCTGCTTTGACGAAGAGGTGATGCCTGCGCTTGAAGCCGCTGCCGCGGCGCAGGAGGTCGTGCTCATCAACGCAGAGCTCCTGTGGCGTGATGGCGAAGAGGCGCCGCGCGTCACGATCCGGGGGCTTACCGCCGTCGCTGAGCTGTCGAAGCACAGTAGGGGGCGCCTCACGCTCAAGGTCTCGGCAGGCTTCGACGCCGCTGCCCTGCGACGCCTTGCAGATAGCCAGCCGACCGGGCGCGGCGACATCTTTGCCGAAATCGAACTGCCGGACGGTTTCGCCTCGATCCGGGTCGCCCATGGGCTGCTGCTCGATTCTGAAATGCGCCATACCGCTGAACGCATCGCTGGCGTGACCTCGGCGGCTCTCGTCGCCGTAAGCTGAGTCGATTTGCGGCGCGGCGCAACGCCGCAGCCGCTTTCAAGCCGATTTTGGTGTTGCAATGCTGCATTGCAGTATGCAATTTGTGTGGCACTCAAAAAAATGTTTGACATAGAACTGAGTGGCACTTAAACAAGCTTCAGTGGTTTTAAGTAAGACTCAGCAATCGCCCTCCCACGGCAAATCAGGAGCAAGATCATGAACCGCGTTCTCGTCACTCTCCCCCTCGCTTTCGTCGCGTCCGCGTTCTTCGTCACCGCCTCGATCACGCCCGCACACGCCTCTGACGGCGCATGCGCCGCGATGCCCGCCAACATCCGTTCTGTCGCCGAAAAGGGCGATGCGGATGCGGCCAAGAAGGCGCTGAAGCTGGTTCGCACCGGCGAACTGCTTTGCGATGCGGGCAACGAGCGCGCGGCGAAGAAGAAGTTCGAAGGCGCGTACAAGACGCTCGGCGTTGCCGAAGCTGAATACGCTCAGCTCGCGAAGTAAGTCCCCCCAAGGCCCAATGCGGCCTTCAAGGGCTGCGGCATACGTGCCGCAGCCCTTTTTCTTTGCGCGCGAGGCAGGGCATTTGCGGGTTGCGAGGCCGCGAGGCGCGTGACATTGGAGCCCCGGTTCGACACCGGATAGGACGGGGTGAAATGACCGACGCGCTGCAACTCGAAATCGATGGGCCGGTCGCGCGCATCGCCTTCAACCGTGCGGACAAGCGCAACGCCATTTCGCAGGCGATGTGGGAAGCGTTTCCACGTCTCGTCGAGGCTGCGGTTGCCGAGCGCGGTGTGCGCGCGCTCGTGATCCAGTCGGCGACGCCCGCCATGTTTTCGGCAGGGGCCGATATCGGCGAATTTGCGGAAAAAGCGCGCGATCCCGTGTGGCAGGCAGGCAACCGGCAGGCGCTGCGCGGGGCGCAACTCGCCATTTCGCGCGCGCCGGTCCCGACGCTTGCGATCGTGGACGGCGATTGCGTAGGGGCGGGGTGCGGCGTCGCGCTCGCCTGCGATATGCGGATCGCCTCCTCGCGTGCGCGGTTCGGCATCACGCCGGCTAAGCTCGGTCTCGTCTATCCGCTGCACGATATCAAGCTGCTCGTCGATCTTGTGGGCCCAGGTCAGGCGCGGCGCATCCTTTACACCGGTGAGCTTCTTTCCGCAGACGAGGCGCTTGTCATTGGCCTTATCGAGATGGGCACGACGGTGGAGGCGCTCAGCCGCGAGGCGGAGTTGTTGATCGCGCGCATCGTGGAGAATGCGCCGTCGAGCACCACCGCGCTCAAGGGACTCGTCCGCCGCGTGCTCGATGGCGACCGGGACGATGATGCGGCCAGCGCGGCGATTTTCGATGGAGCCTTCGCAGGTGCCGATTTCGCCGAAGGGCTTGCGGCATTCGCCGCGCGCCGCAAGCCGGTGTTCGCAGATCGATGAAGGCGGCCGAATATCTGCCCGGCACGCCGGGGCGCTTGCTCATCATTGCCGACCACGCATCCAATGCCGTTCCGGCGGAGATTGCGCTCGGGGTCAGCGCTGCGGACCTTCAGAAGCACATCGCGTGGGACATCGGCACCGCGGCGCTGGCGCGGAGCCTGTCGGCTGCACTCGCCGCCCCCGCGGTCCTCGCGACGGCATCCCGTCTTGTCGCCGACTGCAACCGCGCGCCGGAGGATGACGGGGCGATCCCGCCCGCGAGTGACGGCATTCCCGTGCCCGGCAACGCGCTCGGTGCAGACGCGCGGCAGGCGCGCCTTGAGGCATGGCACGAACCCTATCACGCCGCCATCGCCGATGCGCTGGATATGCTGAACCCGCGGCTGCTCGTCTCGATCCACAGCTTCACGCCCAGCCTTGCATCGCGCCCTCAGGAGACGCGCCCGTGGCAGGTCGCGCTGCTCTACAACCGAGACGACCGCGCCGCACGCGTCGCCATGCGCGCTCTCGCCGCTGAAGGTTTCACGGTCGGCGATAACCAGCCCTATTCGGGCGCAGTCTACGGCTACACGACGGACCGCCATGCGGAGGCGAGGGGGCTTTGCTATCTCACCTTCGAAATCCGTCAGGATCTCCTTGCGGATGAAGGTGCGATTGCCGCATGGACGCAGCGTCTCGGTCGTGTCATTGGCATCGTTGAATCTGAGCTTCTGGAGGTAATCGCATGACGACGTTCGACAAATCGAAATTGCCGAGCCGTTATGTGTCGGTCGGCCCCGAGCGCGCGCCGCAGCGCTCGTACTATTACGCGATGGGCCTGACCGAGGAAGAGATCGCCCGACCCTTCGTCGGCGTCGTTTCGGCGGGGAACGACAGTGCGCCTTGCAACACGATGCTCGACCATCAGGCCGACATCGCGCGCAAGGGCGTTCACGCCGCAGGCGGCCTGCCGCGTCGGTTCAACACGATCACCGTTACCGATGGTATCGCGATGGGCCACCAGGGCATGAAGGCCTCGCTCGTCAGCCGCGAGGTGATCGCGGACTCGGTCGAGCTTTCGGTGCGCGGGCATTGCTATGACGCCATCGTCGGCTTTGCGGGCTGCGACAAGTCGCTGCCGGGGATGATGATGGCGATGCTGCGGCTGAATGTGCCTTCGATCTTCGTTTACGGCGGTTCGATCTTGCCGGGGCGGTTCGAGGGGCGGGACCTTACGGTGCAGGATGTATTCGAAGTTGTCGGGCAGTATGCGTCCGGCAAGTGTCCACTTTCGCACCTGACCGCGATCGAGAAGGCCGCGTGCCCTGGGCATGGCGCGTGCGGCGGGCAGTATACGGCGAACACGATGGCGTGCGTGGCGGAGGCGATCGGCCTCAGCCTGCCGAACAGCAACATGGCGCCCGCGCCCTACGAGACGCGCGACGACATCGCTGAGGCGGCCGGGCGCCAGATCATGAAGCTGATCGCGCTCAATCTCCGCCCGCGCGACATCTGCACGCGCGAGGCGTTCGAGAACGCGGCGCGGGTCGTCGCGGCGACGGGCGGCTCGACGAACGGCGCGTTGCACCTTCCGGCGATGGCTTCGGAAGCGGGCATCGAATTCGACCTTTTCGATGTCGCGGAGATTTTCAAATCAACGCCTTACGTCGCAGACTTGAAGCCGGGTGGCAAGTACGTCGCCAAGGACATGTACGAGGCGGGCGGCGTCTACATGATGATGAAGACACTCCTCGACGGCGGCTTCCTGCACGGCAACTGCATGACCGTGACCGGCAAGACGCTCGGCGAGAACATCGAGGAAATCACGTGGAACCCCGACCAGAAGGTCATCCGCGAGGTTTCAAACCCAATCACCCCCACGGGCGGCGTTGTCGGCCTCAAGGGATCGCTCGCTCCCGATGGCGCGATCGTGAAGGTCGCCGGGCTCGCCAAGCTGACCTTCGAAGGCCCGGCCCGCGTCTTTGATTGCGAAGAGGACGCGTTCGCTGCCGTCGAGAACCGCCAGTTTGAGGAGGGCGAAGTCCTCGTCATCCGCTACGAAGGCCCCAAGGGCGGCCCCGGTATGCGCGAAATGCTCGCCACCACCGCCGCGCTCTATGGGCAGGGCATGGGCGACAAGGTGGCGCTGATCACCGACGGCCGCTTCTCCGGCGCGACGCGCGGCTTCTGCATCGGCCACGTCGGCCCCGAAGCTTCGGACTGCGGTCCCATCGCGCTCATCGAGAACGGCGACATGATCAGCATCGACGCCGTTGAGGGCACCATAGACCTCCTCGTCAGCGACGATGTTCTCGCTGAGCGCCGCGCGCGCTGGCAGCCGCGCGTCAACGCCTACCAGTCCGGCGCGCTGTGGCGCTACGCCCAGAACGTCGGCCCGGCCAGCAAGGGCGCCTGCACGCACCCCGGCGCCAGCGCCGAGCGCCACGTCTACGCCGACATCTAAGCGCGAAGACAGGGTGGTAGGCGATGTCGGCAGCGGCAGCACGGGGATCGCCTTCGGCTGCGGTGGCATCGCCGCCGCGTTCCCGTCCTGCGGCGGCTGGGATATCGCGGACCAAACGGGCTCCCCACGCGAATCGCGGGGAATCTCGCCCGGCGTCGTCCTGACACCGCCCGCATAGAAAGGGGACGGCGCACAGGCGCCGACGATGAGCGTGACGGCCAGAACGATGAGGGCGGGAAGGCGCATGACGTCATATGCTGTCGCAAGAACGGCGCGCGTTGACAAGCCTGCCCTGATCAGTGTCGGGTCTTTCCATGCCTGCTGAATATCCAACGCTTCTGCCCCGCGAACCCGTTGTGACCGCCGCCGAAATGCGCGCTGCCGAGGCAGCGGCGATCGCCGCGGGTACGAGCGGCTTCGAGCTGATGTGCCGCGCTGGCGAGGCCGCCGCCGCAGGCATCGCGGCGTTTTACGGTCCCGCGCCAGTGCTGGTGCTGGCGGGCCCGGGCAATAACGGCGGGGACGGCTATGTCGTGGCGAACGCGCTGAGACAGCGCCGCTGGCCGGTCGAGGTCGCCGCGCTGGCGCCGCCCGCGACCGAAGCGGCGCAGCAGGCCGCCGCGCTGTGGAACGCGCCCGTGATGGATATTGCCGACGCGGAGCCGCGCTTCGTCCTTGTGGACGCGCTGTTCGGGACAGGACTGACGCGCGGGCTGGAAGAGCCGCTTCTATCGCAGTTTCATGCGCTTGCACGCGCATCTTCAGTCGTGATCGCGCTCGACCTGCCGAGCGGTGCGGCGACCGACGACGGCACGGCGCTGTCGCCGCTCGTTCGCGCGGACCTCACCGTCACGTTCGGCGCGATGAAGCCCTCGCACCTGCTGCATCCTACCGCGGCATCGTGCGGACGGGTCGTCGTCGCCGATATCGGCCTAGGCGAGATCGAGACGCGGCTTTTCAGGAATGGCGCAGCGCCGACTGCCGTGCTGGGGGCGGACACGCACAAGTACCGGCGCGGGCATGTGCTCGTCGTTTCGGGTGCGATGGCGGGCGCAGCATGGCTCGCCGCCTGCGCGGCGCAGCGAGCCGGGACGGGCTATGTGACGCTGGCGTCGGAAACGGCGATGCCGCCGTCGTCGCTGGTCGTGCAGCCGCTCGGCGCGGTCGACCTTGCCCGCGCGGATGCCGTTGTGCTCGGCTCGGGCCTTGGCCGCGACACGGCGGCGCGGACACGCGCCCGGAGGGTGCTGGGCGCGGGAAGGCCGATGGTGCTCGATGCCGACATTTTTTCGCTGTTCGCGGACGATCCCGCATCGGTCTTCGGCCTCGGCGCGGTGATGACGCCGCACGAAGGCGAATTCGCGCGCCTCTTCGGCGATCTTCCGGGGAGCAAGGTGGATCGCGCCCGCGCCGCTGCCGCGCGGTCCGGCAACGTCATCGTCTTGAAAGGCCCGGACACGGTGATCGCCGCGCCGGACGGCCGCGCAGTCATCAACGACCACGCATCGGCGCGTCTTGCGACCGCCGGAAGCGGCGATGTGCTTTCGGGCATGATCGCGGCGCACCTCGCGCGCGGTGAAGCGCCGTTTGATGCCGCCTGCGCCGCCGTGTGGCGTCACGGCGATGCCGCGCTTCGGGGGCGGGACGGCCTCATCGCGGAAGACCTTGTCGGCCTGATCCGTTGAGCGCGGAGACCATCATCCACCTCGCGGCACGCGGTGACGGCGTCACCGAAAGCGGCCGCTATGTCGCCGGGGCGATCCCGGGAGACACGGTGGAGGGTGACGTCATCGCGGCGGGACCGCACCGGATTACGCCGGCCTGCCGGCATTTCGGCGTCTGCGGCGGCTGCCAGTTGCAGCATGCGGACGATGCCGTGCTCGCCGAGTTCGTTTCGGGCCGCATCCTCGGCGCACTCGCCGGTATCGGCATCGTGCCCGAGACGGTCCACCCGGCGCATTTGTCGCCCGCAGGTGCACGGCGGCGCGCAAGCTTCCGGCTGGTACGCGACAACGGCAGCGTTCGCATCGGCTTCAATGTCGAGGGCAGCAGCGCGGTTGTCGATCTTGCAGAATGTCCCGTGGTTCAGCCTGCGCTCTGGGATGCGGCGTGTGCGCTGCGGAACGCGCTCGCGCCGAAGCTGCGCACCGGCCACGCCGTTGGCATGACGCTTACCGAGACCTTGTCCGGCTTCGACGTGCTGCTCACCAACCTCTCGCTTACTGCGAAGGATATCGGCGCACTTGCGGCGTTGGCATCGGATGCAAGGCTGGCCCGGATCGCGACCGAAACCTCTGCGGGCGTCGAGATCGCGCTTCAGCTTGCCGAGCCCGCCGTGCGCTTCAGTGACGTCACCGTGGCATTGCCGCCGGGCGGTTTCCTGCAGGCGACTGTGGACGGCGAAGCGGCGTTGCAGGCGGCTGTGCTGGAGGGGATAGGCGGCGCCGGGACCGTGGCAGACCTGTTCTGCGGCGCCGGAACGTTCGCCTTGCCGCTCTCGGCGCGTGCCAAGGTCTTTGCGGCGGATGCGGCGCGCGATGCCGTCGCCGCGCTTTCAGCGGCCGCGAAACGTAGCGGACGCCCGGTCACGACCGCGCACCGCGACCTGTTCCGTCAGCCGTTGCAGCCTGCGGAGCTCAATAAATTCGATGCCGTGGTTCTGGACCCGCCGCGCGCGGGCGCGAAGACGCAGGTGGAAACGATCGCGCGTTCAAAACTGAAGCGGGTCGTGCATGTCTCGTGCAATCCCAATACCTTCGCGCGCGATGCGAAGATTCTGCACGAAGCCGGATTTCGGCTGACCGAGCTATGGCCGGTCGGCCAGTTCCGCTGGTCTATCCATGTGGAACTGGCCGCCGTTTTCCTGCGCGGTTAAGCGAACAGCTTCGCCCAGCCATGCTTCGGGCGGGTCTTCCAATGGCCGCGGTGGTAGGCGTCCGACGCGAGCAGCGGCAGTACCGAGCCCGCTTCGGCGAACACCATCTGTTCGAGCGTGGTATCGACCTTGCCCCAGCTGGCCGCTTCCTTGAGCGTCGAGGACGAGCAGGCGCCGTCGCGGACGTCGGCGACCGTGATCTGCACCGCATACTTGTGCATCTCGACGTCTTCATGGCCGAGGATTTCGGCGCACACGACAGTGTCCTGAACGAAGTTCTTTGGCACGCCGCCGCCGATCATGAGAAGGCCGGTGGTTCCCGCCTTGATCTTGATATCGGTGAGTTCGCGGAAATCGGCGATCGAATCCATCGTCATGTAGGGGCGGCCCGCCTTCATCGCATCGACCTGATGCTTGACGAGGCCGAAGCCAGCCGACGAGTCGGTGAATGCCGGGCAGAAGATCGGCACGTCGTGCTCGAAGGCGAGCTTGACGAGGCTGTTGTCCTTCTTGCCGTGCTTCGAGAGGTAGCGGCCCATCTCGCGGATGAAGGCGCGGCTCGAATAGGGCTTCGGGTCGAGGCCGTTCGCGATCTCGCCGATCGTGTGGTCGCAATCCTGCAGCTGCTCTTCATCGATATAGGTATCGTAGATGCGATCGATGTAGAGCGAGCGCAGCACGTTATCGTCAGGGATTTCAAGCGCCTGATAGTGCTTGTGGCCAAGGCCTTCGAAGAAATCCATGTCGACGATCGAGGCGCCGGTGGCGATGATGCCGTCCACCATGTTGTTGGCGACGAGGTCCGCATAGAGGTTCATGCAGCCGCCCGCCGAGGTGGAACCGGCGATGACGAGGAAGATCGAGCAGTCCTTGTCTTCCAGCATGGTGTTGTAGATCTTCGTGGCGCGCGCGAGGTCGCGGCTGGTGAAGCTCATGCCGTCCATCTGATCGATGATCGGGCGGGCGTCGAAGCTCTTGATATCGATGTGGCGCACTTCCTTCGAGAGAAGCTCGGCCTTGCGCTGCGCGTCTACGCGAACATCGGTCATTGGTATTCCTTCCAGTCGATAAGTTGCTGTGGACTGGCTCGGCGCATGAAAAGCGCCGCCCGCGGCCGGATTTGCCGGCGCCGAGCGGGAAGGGGACGGCCGCCCATGACAGGCGGCCGTTCTCAGTTGCGTATGGCAGTAACGCCCTGCGGTGTCGACTCCGTGACAGCGTAGGCGCTCGCCATCGGCTCGTCGGTGACGATC
>TARA_R110000850_G_scaffold15691_1_pt1 | contig 77316 bp, 69 predicted proteins | sample TARA_R110000850 | Tara Oceans TARA_R110000850 (sample SAMEA4397586) | marine metagenome | biome: Polar Biome; feature: [SRF] surface water layer (ENVO:00010504); material: water (ENVO:00002006), including particulate matter (ENVO:01000060) such as... | depth 5 m
AAGGCGGATAGACATGCGGCCCGAGATACTCAATCCATTATTTGGCGAAACCCAGTCGCTCAAGGGCGTCGGCAAGGCATTGGCCAAGCCGCTCGAGAAGTTGCGGCTGACGCGGATCAAGGATTTGCTCTATCATCAACCGAGCTACTGGATGCAGCGTAAACGGGTCGAAGAGCTGGATGAAATCGATGTCGGCGAGACCATCATTGTTGAGGTGACACCGGTCGACTATCGCAGCGGCGGTCCGCGCAGTCCGCTGCGGGTACACGCAACGGATCAAACTGGAAATTATATCAGCCTGACCTTTTTCGGGCGGAATCCGGGTTGGCCGAAAAAATTATTGCCGCTTGGCGAACCAAAAGTCATTTCTGGCAAGCTCGAACGTTATGGTGACGAACTGCAGATCGTCCACCCCGATCAGATAGTTGAACCGGAGCAGGCCGATAGCATTGCGTTGTTGGAGCCGATTTATCCCTTGTCGGACGGACTAGGGAATGTGCGGATGCGCCAATTGACAGCACAAGCGCTCGCGCTCGCTCCGGAATTGCCCGAATGGGTAGAGCCAAGCCAGCTTGCAGCTAAAAAATGGAAGAATTGGAAGGATAGTATCACCGCTCTTCATAGCGCTGAAGGCCAGGGAGCCAACGACCGGCTGGCCTATGACGAGGTTTTTGCCAACCAGCTTGCTTTCATGCTGGTTCGTGCCAGCAACCGCAGCAAGAGGGGCATTCCCATTCAGGGTGACGGAAGGCTTCGCAATCAGTTGAAGCTGCCGTTCGAGCTGACCAATGCCCAGAAACGCTGTATCGGTGAGATTGAAGGCGATCTTGCACAAACTGCTCCGATGCTGAGACTGCTTCAGGGTGATGTCGGTTCCGGGAAGACGCTGGTGGCCCTGATGGCGCTGCTCTCTGCCGTGGAAGCGGGATATCAAGGTGCTTTTCTGGCTCCGACGGAAATTCTGGCGCGTCAGCATTTTGAAGGTCTGCAAAAATTACTGGCTGGGCTACCGGTCAATCTCGCGATCCTGACCGGGCGTGACAAGGGCAAGATTCGTGAAGCGACGCTGATGGGGCTGATGGATGGTTCGATCGATATCCTGATCGGGACTCATGCGATCTTTCAGGAGCAGGTCCGGTACAAGAATCTCGCTGTCGCGGTCATCGACGAGCAACATAAATTCGGGGTTTCCCAGCGGCTCATGCTGACACAAAAAGCCGAACGAACACCACATCTTCTCGCCATGACCGCTACGCCGATACCGCGGACCCTGACGCTCAGCCAATATGGGGAAATGGATGTCTCGCGCATCGACGAACTGCCCCCGGGACGGCAGACGATCGATACCAGCGTTGTGTCCGGAGCGCGTATGGCGGACATAGTCGACGGTCTTGCGCGCCATATCGCCGCTGGAGGTCAAGCCTATTGGGTCTGTCCTCTGGTCGAAGAAAGCGAGAAAAGCGACCTAGCGGCAGCGGAGGAACGGGCGGCCAGCCTGCAGACGCGCTTTGGCGATCAGGTAGGTCTGGTTCACGGCCGGATGAAAGGGCCCGAAAAAGACCTTGTGATGGGAAGGTTCCAGCGCGACGAGATCAAGGTTCTGGTGGCGACTACGGTTATCGAAGTCGGCGTCGACGTTCCCAACGCCAGCCTGATGATCATCGAAGCTGCGGATCGTTTCGGCCTTGCCCAATTGCACCAACTGCGTGGCCGTGTCGGTCGGGGAAGCGTCAAATCCAATTGCCTGTTGATTCGCGGAGATACGCTGAGCGAGACGGCGCGCGCGCGGCTCACATTGATGCGCGAGACAAATGACGGCTTTCGCATCGCCGAGGAAGATCTTCGGTTGCGCGGAGCCGGGGAGTTATTGGGTACACGGCAATCGGGAGACGCCGGCTTTCGCGTTGCCACCCCTACGCAGGTCAATGAACTGATCGGGCCGGCCACAGATGACGCTCGATTGTTGCTCGACCGCGATGGCGGACTGGATAGTGAAAGAGGGCAGGCAGCACGGGTAGCGCTTTATCTGTTCGAGCGTGATTGGGGCGTCAGCCTGTTGCGGAGCGGCTAGCGCCTAGAGGTTGTTTATCTTGTCGAGCATCGCCACAAAATCCGGCTCGCGGATAACGCGTTCGAATTCAAAGCCGCAGCGACCTTGATGAGACCAGACCAGATAGGCTTCGATACGACCGGCGACGGGCAAGCGAACGGTAACTCTGTCACCCTTTAGCATATCCAGTACGCCATCCACCATCATACCATGGGCCGAAATATTGGTGATCCGGATCCGGATTTCCTGATCGGGTTGAAATTCGCAAATGGTTTCAAAATCGACCGGAAAACGCGTCGCACGACGCGGGTCGGGTGATGTCTGATACGGTACACTGGTCATGTCCTGCGAGCTCCAAAATCGTTCCTCGCAACTATAACCGGGGACTAAGAATAAAAGGTAAATATTGGTAAACGGTTGAGGAAGGCTGGCAACTAGGATTTTCGAAGCAGGCCGTGCTTCTTCTTTCCTGCCGATATTTTTACATCCTGATCGGAAACGGCGATCATATATCCCGCGTCCTTGACCGGTTCATCACCTATACGGGCACCGCCGCCTGCGACCATTCTCTTTGCTTCACCTTTGGATGCACAAAAACCTATGCCAATCAAAGCATCAATTATGGATATCTCTTTAGATTCGACAAGATAGACTGGTAAATCACCGCCAGCCCCGCCTTGTTCGAACACTTGCTGAGCCGTGGCAGCGGCCTCTTTTGCCGCTTTGTCACCATGAGCCATGCTGGTGGCTGCATCTGCCAGGACCTTTTTGGCCTCGTTGATATCCGATCCTTGCATTGATTCCAGGCGGGCAATCTCGTCCAGATCAATATCGGTGAACAGGCGCATGAACTTGCCGACATCCCGGTCGTCGGTATTGCGCCAGAATTGCCAGTAATCATATGGCGAGAGGCGTTCGGCGTTCAGCCAGATTGCGCCATCGACGGATTTGCCCATTTTCGAACCATCCGCCTTGGTGATCAGGGGGGTGGTGACGCCGAATAGCTCGGCTCCGTCCATCCGGCGGCTTAGTTCGATCCCGTTTACGATATTGCCCCATTGGTCTGAGCCGCCCATTTGCAACTTGCACCCATATTGGCGCGAGAGTTCCAGATAATCATAAGCCTGTAATATCATATAGTTGAATTCGAGGAAGGTTAGCGGCTGTTCGCGTTCCAGCCTGAGTTTGACTGAATCAAACGCCAGCATCCGATTGATGGTAAAATGGCGGCCAATATCCCGCAGAAACGGAATATATTCCAGTTGGCCAAGCCAGTCGTCATTATTGACCATCATCGCGTCGGTTGGACCATCGCCGAATGTCAGAAAATTCTCGAAACAGCCGCGAATTTTTGCAAAATTCGATGCGATTCCTTCATCGTCGAGTATCTTGCGCATCTCGTCTTTGCCGGACGGATCTCCAATTTTGGTGGTTGCGCCTCCCATCAATACGATGGGCTTGTGCCCTGCTTGCTGCAGCCGACGGAGCATCATTATCTGGACCAGATTCCCGACGTGAAGAGAATCTGCTGTGACATCAAATCCGATATAGCCGGGAATGATGCTCTTGTTGGCAAGAGTGTCCAATGCCTTGGCATCGGTTAACTGGTGGATATAGCCGCGATCATTCAGTAGACGCAGCAGATCAGATTGATAATTGGTCATGGATTGGTGCGTTACATGGGGACAACGAAAGTCGCAATATGCGTTTGAACTTGCAATGCCATCCGATGACTCCGCAATCGGCGATCGATCAAATCACGGTCGAATGGTCGATGTCCGAGACCTGTATCATCTGGCTGAGATATCATGCCGCCGGGAATGTCGGGGAAGTCAGCTTGCCAGACGGTCTGGATCAGTCCCAACGCATGGATGGTCTGTGGCAAAATACCTGCTTCGAACTATTCCTCGGCGAACCGAGAACCGAGCGCTATAGCGAGTTTAACTTTTCTCCGTCGGGCAATTGGGCTGCCTACAGCTTTGATCATTACCGAAACGGAATGGATCCACTCGCACTGGCTCAATCACCCGAAATATACATGGATTTCAGTGACACACATATGGCTCTCGAAGTAACCTTCGGATTGCCCGATATCTGGATGCGCGAAGAATTCGATGCGGGCCTGTCTGCGGTCATTGAAATGCAAGACGGAGAGAAATCACTCTGGGCTTTGGCGCATCCTGCCGCTAATCCGGATTTCCACCACCGGGATGGTTTTACGCTCAAAATGGAGGCAGCGGAACGTTGATGAAATTTGGAATAGACAGGCTGATTGAAGACGCGGACCTGCAGCGGCCGCTGGCGGGCAAGCGCGTCGCGTTGCTTGCGCATCCAGCTTCGGTGACACGGGACCTTGTCCATAGCCTCGATGCATTGTCGGCGATTGACGGGATCAACGTGACGGCGGCTTTTGGTCCGCAACATGGCCTGCGCGGTGACAAGCAGGATAATATGATTGAGTCGCCGGACTATAATGATCCGGTTCACGACATCCCGGTATTCAGTCTCTATGGTGAAGTCCGGCGGCCGACAGGTCAGTCGATGGGCACATTCGATGTCATCCTGATTGACCTTCAGGATCTCGGTTGCCGGATTTACACGTTCATCACCACCCTGCGATATATGCTGGAAGCGGCTGCGGAGCACGGCAAGACGGTATGGGTGCTGGACAGGCCCAATCCGGCGGGACGGCCTATCGAAGGCACACTCCTCGAAGAAGGATGGGAAAGCTTTGTCGGGGCAGGGCCGATGCCGATGCGGCATGGACTGACCATGGGCGAAATGGGACGCTGGATGGTTAGCCATTTTAATCTCAATGTCGATTATCAGGTTATCGAAATGCAGGGGTGGCAGCCGGGAGGCCCTGGTTTCGGCTGGCCGGTTGATCGTATCTGGATCAATCCCAGCCCCAATGCGCCGAACGTCAATATGGCGAGAGCCTACGCGGGGACGGTGATGCTTGAGGGGACCAACCTGTCCGAGGGCCGTGGCACTACCCGCCCCCTGGAACTATTTGGCGCTCCCGATATTGATGCCCGCGCGGTCATTGCCGAGATGCAGCGAAAAGCACCCCAATGGCTGAAAGGCTGCGCGCTCCGGGAAATCTGGTTCGAACCGACATTTCACAAGCATCAGTCCCAATTGTGCAACGGCGTTCAGATTCACGCCGAGGGTCCCATTTACGATCATGGGGCTTTCCGTCCCTGGCGGCTTCAGGCGCTGGCGCTGAAGGCAATCGGGAAACTCTATCCCGGTTATGAATTGTGGCGGGACTTTCCCTATGAATATGAAGAAGGCAGGCTGGCTTTCGATGTGATAAACGGAGGAACGTCGTTGCGGGATTGGATCGAGAATCCATCCGCGATTGCCAATGATCTGGAAGCAATAGCGGCACCGGACGAACGCGTGTGGGGCCAGATGCTGGGAGATTTTCTTCTCTATTAATTATGCTGCACTGCAACATAATTATTGCATTTGACCGAAAATCTGGTAATTTGCCACAATGTTACCGAGCAAAGAAATTTTCGAAGGCGTCGCACTGAAAAAATGTGTGGCCGCGACCTATAACAATACGACGTTCAAGCTGGCGCCGCATATTCTCTATACCCGCCATGACGAAATGTACGTCGATGCTGTGCCGCTGGAAAAAGACGGGCAGCCTCCGAAAGAGATCAAAATCGGAACGTTCAAACTTTCGGGTTTGAAAGATGTTCGTGTCGAAGATCTCCATTTCGAAAAGTCCGAAATCTTCGAGCCGGCCGCCGAGAAATATGACGGCACGACATTATTGGCGGTGGAAGCCTAACCCTGTTTCCGGGTTAATTCTTTCATCGCATCGCTCAGACCATCGACCGTCAGCGGGTACATCCGCTCGTTCATCAGTTCGCGAATGATTTTGACGCTCTGTGAATAGCCCCATTGCTTTTCCGGTACAGGATTGAGCCATGCTGCAGCGGGATAGGTGTTTGTCAGCCGCTGCATCCACGTCACCCCGGCTTCTTCATTGAAATGTTCGACAGAACCGCCCGGGTGAGTGATTTCATAGGGACTCATTGATGCGTCCCCGACGAAGATCAGCTTATAATCATGGCCATATTTGTGAAGGACATCCCAGGTATTGGTGCGCTCGGAGAAGCGTCGACGGTTATCCTTCCACAGGCCTTCATAAGGACAATTGTGGAAATAGAAAAATTCGAGATTCTTGAACTCGGTGGTTGCCGCGCTGAACAATTCTTCGCAAAGCTTGATGAACGGATCCATCGAGCCGCCAACATCCAGAAACAACAGTAATTTTACCGCATTGTGCCGTTCCGGCCGCATGTGGATGTCGAGCCAGCCCTGTTTGGCGGTACCGTTGATCGTCCGGTCAATGTCCAGCTCGTCAGCGGCACCCTCGCGGGCAAATTTGCGCAAGCGCCGGAGTGCAACCTTGATATTGCGCGTCCCGAGCAGCTTGTTGTTATCGAGATTCTGAAACTCGCGCTTGTCCCAAACCTTGATCGCCTTTTTCTGACCGCCTTCGCCGCCGATCCGGACGCCTTCGGGATTGTAGCCCGAATTGCCATAGGGAGAAGTGCCGCCAGTGCCGATCCACTTGCTGCCGCCCTCATGGCGCTTTTCCTGTTCTTCGAGACGCTCTTTCAGCGTCTCCATTATTTCGTCCCAGCTGCCGAGAGCCTTGATCTTTTCCATCTCTTCTTCGGACAGATATTTCTCGGCGACCGCTTTCAGCCAGTCGAGCGGAATATCTTCTTCCTGCGTCCCGTAGGTGGTTTCGATGCCTTTGAAGACTTTTGAAAAAACCTGATCGAAGCGATCGAGCAGACCTTCGTCTTTCACGAAGGTCGCGCGGGAGAGATAATAGAATTCCTCCGGACTGCGCCGGATCACGTCTTTTTCAAGCGCCTCGAGCAGCACCAGATGTTCCTTGAGCGAAGCCGAAATGCCGGCGGCTCTGAGTTCGTCCATGAAGTTAAAGAACATCTTCTGTGCCTTTGCCTAGCGCGCTTCGCGTTTCGCCATAAACGCCAGGCGTTCGAACAGCATCACGTCCTGCTCGTTCTTCAGCAGCGCTCCGTGCAATGGCGGGATCGCCTTGCTGCTATCCTTCGATTGCAGCACTTCGAGCGGCATATCCTCGTTGAGAATCAATTTCAGCCAGTCGAGCAATTCGCTAGTGCTGGGCTTCTTCTTGAGGCCGGGGACGTCACGGACATCATAGAAAATATCCATCGCCTTTTTGACCAGGATTCCCTGGATGTCGGGGAAATGGACGTTGATAATTTCCTGCATCGTCTCGCGATCCGGGAATTTGATATAGTGGAAGAAACAACGACGCAGGAACGCGTCGGGGAGTTCTTTTTCGTTGTTCGAGGTGATGATCACGATCGGCCGTTCGACCGCCTTGATCGTTTCTTTGGTCTCGTAAACATGGAATTCCATGCGGTCGAGCTCCTGCAGAAGATCGTTCGGAAATTCGATGTCCGCTTTGTCGATTTCGTCGATCAGCAGCACGGGCAGTTCGGGGGCGGTGAACGCCTCCCACAGCTTTCCCTTGCGGATATAGTTGGAAATATCGTGCACCCGTTCATCGCCGAGCTGGCCATCGCGGAGACGGGCCACCGCATCATATTCATACAGGCCCTGGTGCGCTTTGGTGGTCGATTTAACGTTCCACTCGATGAGCGGTGTACCCATCGCTTTTGCGATTTCATAGGCCAGAACCGTTTTACCAGTGCCGGGCTCACCTTTGACCAGGAGAGGGCGGCGGAGGGTCATGGCAGCGTTAACAGCAACCTTCAGATCATCGGTTGCAACATAGTCCTTGGTACCGTCAAAACGCATGATTTTCTATTCCTTGCCGTGAACGTCAGAGCAAAGGCGATAGGGAAAAGCCGGAATGTAGGCAAGTTAATCATTTAGTTAATCAAGGGCAAAGCTTGCCTGTGATTCATTGGGAAAGGCGTGTGTTTCGGCGTGCTTCCAGCAGTTGCCAAAGACCGCGGTGCTGATTGAGCAGTTGTTCGGTCCCGAAATTTAAAGCCCTCTCGACGGCCGGAGACTCCGATAATTGGTCCTTGAGAACCGAAGTTGTCGTTAGATCCGGCAATGTGGATGAACGGGCTTCGACACCGACGCGCAATGCGATTCGTTCCAGAATCTTTCTCATGGAATGCCAATCCGAAACGAGCGCAATGGCTGCTCCAATCGCGCATCCATTGCGGTCCGATTGGGAAAGCATATCCAGCGCTTTGCGTTGACCAAAGACTGCCGCGTTGCTCTGGTCGGTCGTGCTGACGCCCGAAATCGGTCCGGCAGCGACCGTCAATTTGGTCAGGAATGATCGCTCAGCGACAAAGCCATCGGTTGCCTGAACCAGCCATGTGCGAGCGGCATCATCAGCCGTTTTGGTCGCAGCGCGATCGATTACACCAGGATGGCGGCCGTGCAAAATGCATAAGAAATGGGCGATATCGGCAATATCCGCACCGGATAGAATCGAGAAATCGTCGGCGATGAGCCGGACATAGGCTGTTGTATCACTGCCATTGGCCCCAACATGCTCAGCGAAGCTGCGCTGTGTTGTAGAATGTGCATTTTGTCCTAGCATCGCGTTTCCGATATCCCCAGAATTATCACGAATATGCGATGGGCATCTTCGTTAAATTCCGAGTATACAGGCTATTCCTAAAGAGCCGGTTTATTGGCTGTTAGGGAATTGCAAACCATGATTATCGGTGCAAAATTCCCTGACTATTGATCCAGGAAACTGCGCATTTTACGGCTGCGGCTAGGATGTTTCAGCTTTCTCAATGCCTTGGCTTCAATCTGCCGGATACGTTCGCGCGTAACGCTAAACTGCTGGCCAACTTCTTCGAGCGTATGATCGGTATTCATGCCGATCCCGAAGCGCATGCGCAGCACGCGTTCTTCCCGAGGGGTCAGGCTAGCCAAGACGCGAGTCACGGTTTCCTTCAGGTTCGCCTGAATTGCCGCGTCGACCGGAATGATCGCATTTTTATCTTCGATGAAATCACCGAGATGCGAATCTTCCTCGTCGCCAATCGGCGTTTCGAGCGAAATCGGTTCCTTGGCAATTTTCATCACCTTGCGCACTTTTTCCAGCGGCATGGAGAGCCGTTCGGCCATTTCTTCCGGCGTCGGTTCGCGGCCCTGCTCATGCAGGAACTGACGGCTTGTGCGGACCAGCTTGTTGATCGTTTCGATCATATGGACCGGAATACGGATGGTCCGGGCCTGGTCGGCAATCGAGCGTGTGATCGCCTGACGAATCCACCATGTCGCATAGGTGCTGAACTTGTAGCCACGGCGATATTCGAACTTGTCGACCGCTTTCATCAGGCCGATATTGCCTTCCTGAATAAGATCAAGGAACTGCAGGCCGCGGTTGGTATATTTTTTGGCGATCGAAATCACGAGACGAAGATTTGCTTCGACCATTTCCTTCTTGGCGATACGCGCTTCACGTTCGCCTTTCTGGACCATGTTGACGATCCGGCGGAATTCGACCAGCGAGGTGCCGGTAGCATTGGCGATATCGGAGATTTCTGCCCGGATGCGGTCAACCCCTTCAGCTTCTTTTTCAACGAAGGCAGCCCATTTCTTGTCGGTCTTGGCCATGCTGGGGAGCCAGCCGTCGTCCAGTTCGTTGCCGACATAGCTTTCCAGAAATGCACGACGCGGAACCTTGTGCCGCTCGGCCAGACGGAGCATCTGCCCGCCCAATGTGGTCAGCCGGCGATTGAACGAGTAAAGCTGGTCGACGAGAAACTCGATCTTGTTGGCGTGAAATTGCACGCTTTCGACCAGCGCGGTCAATTCTTCGCGCAAATCGTGATATTTATTCTCGGAAGCTGTCGGGAAATCCTTGCCTGCTGCCAGTGAATCCAGCCGGGTCGTCTGCAATTTGGAGAATTTCTTGAACACGGAAGTGATCAACGCGAATTTTTCCAGCGCGTCCGGTTTCAGAGCCTCTTCCATCTGCGCGAGCGAGAGGGTGTTGTCTTCTTCTTCCTCTTCGACCACGCGCTTGGTGCGGCGTTCGGTCAGTTCGGCTTCTTCATCATTTTCGCCATCGGCCGATTCTTCGTCCTCGACCTCGTCGTCATCCTTGAACGAGGGGCCAGCGGTTTTTTCGCTGATTTCGCCGTCATCATCGTCGCCTTCTTCCAGGTTTTCCGGAACAGGGTCCTTGGAAAGCATGGCGTCGAGATCGAGAATTTCGCGCAACTGCATTTCGCCGTCGTTGAGCGCGGTCGACCATTCGATGATAGCGTTAAATGTCGTCGGGCTTTCGCACAGGCCCCAGATCATGGTGTCGCGGCCAGCTTCGATACGCTTGGCAATGGCAATTTCGCCTTCGCGGCTGAGCAATTCCACAGCGCCCATTTCGCGCAGATACATGCGCACTGGGTCATCGGTGCGGTCGGCCGCAGCTTTTTTCGGAACGGCGGCGGAGGATTTTTTCTCTTTGTCCTTGCCGTCAATTGATTCGACTTCATCGCCGCCCAGTTCTTCAGCGACTTCTTCGTCATTCTCGACAATACGGACGCCCATTTCGGAGATGGCGGACATGACGTCCTCGATCTGCTCGTTCTGGTCCTGGGGCAGGGCTTCGTTCAGCTCGTCAATCGTCAGATAGCCGCGCTTCTTGCCCTGGGCGATCAGTTTCTTGATGGCGCTATCGTTGAGATCAATCAACGGTTCGTCTTCGACTTTGGAATTTTTCGCTTTACTTGCCAATGGCTCAGGCCCCTAATTTAAAACTATACCGCGTCGTCGATCTGGGTCAGCTCGACCAATCGCTCGTGAAATAACTGCTTCGCTTCTCGAAGGCGCTGCTGTTCGGCTTGGCTCTCTTCCGTGAGTTCATCCATATACCGCCGCGTTGCCTCTGCCAGAGCTGCTTCCAATCCGGGGCGCGCTGTCACCACTTTTATCGCTTCTGCCAGATCCTTATGCGCCCGTTCGATCAAAAGCGAAGGGGCATCGTCTGGCATTTTGCGGTTGAAAGTGAAATTCAGCGCGTCGGCCCGTAACAGCCCTTTTGCGACATTATAACAATCTGTCTTTTCCAATATGGTAAGAAGGCCCTGCATATCAAGCGTTTCTTTGCGCATTGCGACATTGATTAGTTCGCCGAGCAACATCTGCAACTGCGAATCGGCCAGTTTGATCGCGTTCAACTCTTCGAAATGGCTGGAAATCCGGCAAGGATGACGGATCAGACCGCCCAATATGCCCTTGGCGATCTGCAGGTCATAGCCTTCGATCAAAAAGCTCCTGGTTTCCTCGAGCGGTTTGTAGGAGACAAATTTGGACGGGAACTTGCGGCCTTTATTCGGCGTGAACCGCCCTTCGGACCGATTGTCTTTCTGCGCGAAAAAGGCGGCCTGATAGCGTTCGTGAAATTCCTGACGATAATGCTGGGCGATATCCTGGTCGGCGATATCGCGGACATGATCGGAGAGGCGTTTCTTCAGTCCCGCCTTGGTTTCTGGCGTGTTGAGCGGTTCGGCGTCATATTCCACCTGCCAGATCTTATCATCGAGCGTCTGCGGTTTTGCGATCAGGGCGGCGAAAGCATGGGCGCCGTCGGAGCGGATCAGGTCATCAGGGTCCTGACCGGCGGGGAGAGAAATGAAATGCAGGCTGTGCGAAGGCCGCAATATCGGCAAAGCGCGCAAGGCCGCCCGCATTGCGGCTTTCTGCCCGGCATTGTCGCCGTCGAAGCAGAGGATCGGTGCCTCGACCATTTTCCAGATACGTTCGATCTGATGTTCCGTCAGCGCCGTGCCGAGCGGGGCGACGACATCTGCAAATCCGGCCTGAGCCAGCGCGATGGCGTCCATATAGCCTTCGACGACCAATATCCGGCCGGTCTGGCGGGACGCAGGGGATGCCTTGTCGAGATTGTAGAGCGTACGGCCCTTGTCGAACAAGGGCGTGTCGGGGCTGTTGAGATATTTCGGCTCACCATCGCCCAAAATCCGGCCACCAAATGCGATTACCCGGCCGCGCGGATCGCGGATCGGGATCATCAGGCGGCCGCGGAACCGGTCATAGGGATCCTTGCCGTCGACCTTTATCAGCAGGCCGGCCTCGATCAGCTGGTCCACGCCATGGATAGAAAGGGCATCCTTTAACCGGCCACGGGAATCGGGGGCAAAGCCGAAACCGAACTCGCGTATCGTGCTTTCCGATATGCCGCGATTTTTCAGATACTTCCTCGCCGGAGCGCCTTCAATACCGTTGAACTGGGTCACAAACCAGTCCTGTGCTGCCGCCATGACGTCATGCAGGGTGGCACGGGTTTCCTGCCGTTGGGCCGCTCTGGGGTCGGGGGCAGGGACTTCCATCTGCGCTTCTGCAGCCAGGTCCTTGACCGCGTCCATGAAGCCAAGACCGCGCTGTTCGGTCATCCAGCTGATCGCGTCACCATGGGCGCCGCAACCGAAGCAATGGTAGAAGCCCTTTTCGTCGTTGATCGTGAAGCTGGGCGATTTCTCGTTATGAAACGGGCAGCAGGCCTTATATTCGCGGCCGGCCTTCTGGATTTTTACCGTGCGACCGATCAGCGTCGACAATGTGACACGTGATCGCAGTTCTTCGAGCCATTGCGGGGTGAGGGTCACAGATCAGTCGTCATGATTAGGCGCAGCCTTTTACCTCGCCAGCCGGAGGCGTGCCGGGCACAGGGCCGGTTCCTACCGCCACTTTCCCGTCCGCGCGAAGCGCAAAGCCTTCGCCCGGTCCTTTGGGCGGAACCGTTGATTTCCAGTAGAAAGTGATCGTCTCGCCGGTCGACCATGTTTCTCCCGATAATTTTTCGAACACCAGCCGGTCGTTTTTGCATTTGACGGAAAAAGAAGCCTCGGGGCCAGCCGCTGCACTGGCTTGACCTTTTGAATAGCCAGCTTCTCCGGAAAAACCGGTCGAAGGCAAGCTCATCGTGAACATATCTGCTGCTGCTACGGTCATCACTTGTTTGTTCGGCTTGAATGGTTCGTCATTGCCTTTGTCGAGCCCCGGAGTGACCACATGCACATAGGTGTAAACTGTTCCGGCAGGCAGGTTTTTGGGGTCGCACGTCGTGATATCGGTCGGGCAAGCCACGTAGCTTTCTATATCGCCATAGGATTTTCCGTCGAGCAGGAAGGAGGCATTGACCTCTGGTCCAACCGGCCCCTCAATTTTCGCTCCCAACTGTTCATTGTCAAAATCCATCGTAGGGATGGCGCTATCGCTGACTGGTTCTGCGAGGGCAATATGATCGCTTGCGCCTTCGTCAGCGGCGTTCTCGGGGCCTGCGCCCGCATCATTCTCGGCGCAAGCGCCAAGCGATGCGCTTGCTGCAACCAGTGCTGCACAACCGACAAATCCAGAAACTCTCACGAAAGCGCCGCCTTCACCAGCGCGCTGGCTTTGCTCATGTCGATTTCGGTGCCGTGGCGTTTTTTCAGTTCGCCCATCACGCGGCCCATGTCTTTCATGCCGTCGGCGCCGAGTTCGGTCTTGATGCCGGTGATCAATGCAGCGGTTTCTTCATCGCTCAGTTGCGCGGGGAGGAACTCCTCGATCACGGCCAGTTCCAGTTTTTCCGCTGCAGCCAGCTCGGTGCGGCCGCCGGATTCGAACATGTCGATCGATTCGCGGCGTTGCTTGGCCATTTTTTGCAGAACGTCGATCAGGATCGTATCGTCGTCGCGACCATCTTCCTTGGTGCGCAGTTCGATGTCCTTGTCCTTGATCTTCGCCAATATGCTGCGGGTCGCAGCGGTGCGATCCTTGTCACCGGCCTTCATGGCGGCAATTTGCGCGGCTTTCACGGTATCGCGAATCATGGCGTTCCTCATATTTTTGGAATAAGCGACCACCATAGCGGGAACATAATATTTTTCATAGATTGTGGCGCCAGAAATCTGGTTCTAGGTCCCATGAAATTTTGCGCCTAAGACGGACCCAAAGGAACAGCCCATGACCCATGACCATAATCCCGCCGCTCCAGAGGGTGCAACCGGGATATTGGTATTGGCCGACGGCACGATAATCTGGGGCAGGGGCTTTGGTGCCACCGGTTCTGCGGTTGGTGAAGTCTGCTTCAACACCGCGATGACCGGCTATCAGGAAGTGATGACTGACCCGAGCTATGCCGGGCAGATCGTCACTTTTACCTTTCCCCATATCGGCAATACCGGAACCAATGACGAGGATGTCGAGGCGGACAGCCCGCATGCTCTGGGTTGTATCGTCCGCGAGGATATTACCGCACCGTCCAATTTCCGCGACCAAAAGCCGTTTGACCAGTGGATGGCCGAACAGGGCCGGATCGGGATTTCCGGTGTGGATACAAGGGCTTTGACCCGGCGGATCAGGGAAGCGGGCGCGCCCAATGCGGTGATCGCTTATGATCCCGAGGGCAAGTTCGATATCGACGAATTGCTCGGCAAGGCGCGGGCCTGGGCCGGTCTTGAAGGCATGGATCTGGCCAAGGAAGTGACCGGGCACCAGACCCAGCTTTGGGACGGCAAAGGTCAGGGGGCTGGCATGTGGCGACTGGGCCATGGCTATGCACCATTGGAAGATTTGGAAGCATCTTTTGCCCGCCCGCATGTGGTGGCTATTGACTATGGCGCGAAGCGCAATATCTTCAGAAATCTTGTGAAGGCTGGCGCAAAAGTTACTGTAGTTCCTGCTAAAACCTCATATGAAGAAATCATGGCATTGAAGCCGACCGGCGTATTTCTGTCCAACGGCCCCGGCGATCCGGCGGCGACAGGTTCTTACGCGGTTCCGGTTATCCAACAGTTGCTCGAAGCGGATATGCCTTTGTTCGGTATCTGCCTCGGTCACCAGATGCTCGCCCTTGCGGCGGGTGCCAAGACGGTGAAAATGCACCAGGGCCATCGCGGCGCCAATCATCCGGTGCAGCGGATCGGCGGCGGCTGGGCCGAGACCGAAGGTCTGGTCGAGATCACCAGCATGAACCACGGCTTCGCGGTCGACGGCGACAGTCTGCCCGACAATATTCACGAAACCCACAAGAGCCTGTTCGACGGCAGCAATTGCGGCATCGAAATCATCGGCAAGCGCGCCTTTGGCGTCCAATATCACCCCGAAGCCAGCCCCGGCCCGCAGGACAGTTTCTATCTGTTCGAGAAGTTTGTTGGAGGCCTGAGCTAATGAGCGGCCCAATTGATCCTGCGCATCTGGCCGAAGAATGGGCGATTGATGACGAAATCCTGCAAAATATGGCAGCGGGCGGCGATTTGTCGCATGTTGTGCGCGAAATTAACGTGCAATTCGTCGGCGCGGTCTCCGATCTCAACAAGCTGAAGAATGACGCGGCCAAATGGGGCTTTCGCTCGGCTATGGTCACCAACGAGGATGACGAGTGGGTGATCGAACTGCAGATTGATCTGGACACCAAGCGCGAAACGATCCGCGAACTGACGCGCAAATGCCTCGAGATCGAGAGCGAATATGACATCGACCATGATGGTTGGGGCTGTTTTGCCTGCAACGAAAATGGCGAAATTTCTGATGAGAACCCTGCATAATGCCCAAAAGAACTGACATAAAATCCATCCTCATCATTGGCGCTGGCCCGATCATTATCGGCCAGGCCTGCGAGTTTGATTACTCCGGGACGCAGGCGTGCAAGGCGCTGAAGGAGGAGGGCTACCGGATCATCCTGGTCAACTCCAACCCGGCGACGATCATGACCGATCCGGAAATGGCGGATGCGACCTATATCGAGCCGATTACGCCCGAGATTGTTGCCAAGATCATCGAGAAGGAACGGCCTGACGCGATTCTGCCCACGATGGGCGGGCAGACGGCGCTGAACACGGCGCTTTCGCTCAACAAAATGGGCGTGCTGGAAAAATATGGCGTCGAGATGATCGGTGCCGACGCCGAGGCGATTGACAAGGCCGAGGACCGCGAGAAGTTCAAGGCGGCGATGGACAAGATCGGACTGGAAAGCCCGCGCAGCGCCGTGGCGCATAGCGAGGCGCAGGCGCTCGAGATTCTCGAGGATATCGGGCTGCCGGCGATAATGCGGCCAAGTTTTACGATGGGCGGAACCGGCGGCGGTGTTGCCTATAACCGCGAGGAATTTATTCACTATATCCGGACTTCGCTGGACGCTTCGCCGACCAACGAAGTGCTGATCGACGAGAGTCTGATCGGCTGGAAAGAATATGAGATGGAGGTTGTCCGCGACAAGAAGGACAATTGCATCATCATCTGCTCGATCGAGAATGTCGATCCGATGGGCGTGCATACCGGCGACAGTATTACGGTCGCTCCGGCGCTGACCCTGACCGATAAGGAATATCAGATCATGCGCAACGCCAGTATCGCGGTGCTGCGTGAAATTGGTGTGGAAACAGGCGGTTCGAACGTACAGTTCGCAGTCAATCCTAAGGATGGCAGACTGGTCGTTATCGAGATGAACCCGCGGGTGTCGCGCTCTTCCGCGCTGGCGTCCAAGGCAACCGGCTTCCCGATTGCCAGCGTCGCCGCGAAACTGGCGGTGGGCTATACGCTCGACGAGATCGTCAACGACATTACCGGCGCGACCCCGGCGTCGTTCGAACCGACCATCGACTATATCGTCACCAAGATTCCGCGCTTTGCCTTTGAAAAATTCAAGGGCGCAGAGCCGTTGCTCTCGACCGCGATGAAGTCGGTTGGTGAAGTCATGGCGATTGGCCGCAATATCCACGAATCGATGCAGAAAGCGCTGCGCGGTCTGGAAACCGGTCTCGACGGTTTCAACCGGGTGCAGGAACTGATCGGTGCGTCCCGCGAAGATATCGCCGCAGAACTGGCGCGGGCAACACCCGACCGTCTGCTGGTCGCAGCCCAGGCGATGCGCGAAGGTTTTACCGACGCGGAGATCCATGCGATTGCCGGTTTTGATCCTTGGTTCCTCGCCAGAATCCGCGAAATCATCGACGTCGAGCAGGACATACTCGACAATGGTCTGCCGAATGAGGCGGAGCCTTTGCGCAAGCTGAAATCCATGGGCTTTTCCGACCAGCGGCTGGCCAAGCTGGCCATCGACTCGGTTCATGTCGCCGGTGGAGCAGGGCGCGCGGTCGCCGGTGGTCACGGGCTGGTGCATGACGCGCTTGCCGCCATGGCGGGCGCAACAACCGAAGCCGATGTGCGGGCCCTTCGCCACAAGCTCGGCGTGCGGCCGGTGTTCAAGCGGATCGATACTTGCGCGGCGGAATTTGAAGCCAAGACGCCCTATATGTATTCGACCTATGAAGCGCCGATCTTCGGGGCGCCGGAATGCGAATCACAGCCGACCGAACGCAAGAAAATCGTCATACTCGGCGGTGGGCCGAACCGGATCGGGCAGGGGATTGAATTCGACTATTGCTGCTGCCACGCCTGTTTTGCGCTGTCGGACGCCGGCTATGAAACGATCATGGTCAACTGCAACCCGGAAACTGTGTCGACCGATTATGATACGTCCGACCGGCTCTATTTCGAGCCGCTGACCGCTGAAGATGTGCTCGAAATCCTGCACGTCGAACAGCAGTCCGGCGAATTGGTCGGCGTGGTTGTGCAATTTGGCGGGCAGACCCCTCTGAAACTGGCGCAGGCGCTGGAAGATGCAGGCATTCCGATCCTCGGCACCTCGCCGGATGCGATCGATCTCGCCGAAGACCGCGAGCGTTTTGCCAAGCTGGTTCACCAGCTGAAACTCAAGCAGCCCGAGAACGGTATGGCCCTGACCCGCGACGAAGCGGTGAAAATCGCCGAACGGATTGGTTATCCGGTGTTGCTGCGGCCCAGCTTCGTGCTTGGTGGCCGGGCGATGGAAATCGTCGACGGACCGGCCCAGCTGGAAAATTATATCAATACGGCGGTGCAGGTGTCGGGCGACAGTCCGGTGCTGGTTGACCAATATCTGCGCGATGCGACTGAAGTCGATGTCGACGCGATTTGCGACGGCGACGAAGTGGTCGTCTGCGGATTGCTGCAGCATATCGAGGAAGCCGGAGTCCATTCGGGCGACAGTGCCTGCTCGATCCCGCCTTATAGTCTGAGCGACGAGATAATCGCCGAAATGGAACGGCAGACCGAGGCTTTGGCTTTCGGTCTGAAAGTACGCGGGCTGATGAACATCCAGTTCGCGGTCAAGGACAATGAAGTCTATCTGATCGAGGTCAATCCCCGCGCCAGCCGCACGGTGCCGTTTGTCGCCAAAGCGATTGGCGTGCCTATTGCCAAAATCGCCTCGCGGGTGATGGCGGGTGAAAAATTGAAAGATCTGCCGGCGATCGACCGGCATATCAGTTATACCGCTGTCAAAGAGGCGGTCTTCCCGTTCAGCCGTTTCCCCGGCGTGGATCCGATCCTGTCGCCGGAAATGAAATCGACCGGCGAAGTCATGGGAATCGACCAGGGCTTCCCGATTGCCTTTGCCAAGGCGCAGCTCGGCGCCGGCAATATATTGCCCAATGGCGGTACGATCTTCATCTCGGTCAAGGAAACCGACAAGAAGGTGATCGAACCGGCGGCGCGCCTAGCCGACAAGCTGGGTTTCAAACTCATAGCTACCTCCGGAACCGCGGATTATCTCGCCGAACGGGGGATCAAGGTCGAGAAGGTCAACAAGGTTATCGAGGGACGACCCCATATTGTCGACCGGATCAAGGACGGTGAAGTCAATCTGATCTTCAACACGACCGAAGGCTGGCAGTCGCTGAAGGACTCCAAATCGATCCGGGCGGCGGCGCTGGTTAGCAAGATTCCAATCTTTACGACTGCCACCGCGAGCAATGCCGCAATGCAGGCGATTGAGGCCATGCGCGATCAGACTCTTGAAGTTCGCGCGCTACAGTCCTATTATAAGGCTTCGCAGACTTAATTTTCCGACATTTTGTCAAACTGCGGGCGTTCCTTCCAAGCGGGGCGCCGGAAAACTGTTTTAGACGCTGCACGGCAGAAATCGGCAGCGTATCAGTAAGGAAAGGCCAATCTAATGGCTGTTGAAAAAGTACCAATGCTCGCCGAAGGCCATGTTAAAATGGAGGCCGAACTCAAGGCGTTGAAATTGGAGCGTCCCATCATCGTCGACGCGATCGAAACCGCGCGTGCCCACGGCGATCTGTCGGAAAATGCCGAATATCACGCGGCCAAGGAACGCCAGGGCCAGGTCGAAGCGACGATTGGCGATCTCGAGGACAAGCTGTCCCGCGCCCAGGTCATCGATCCGAAAACCCTGTCCGGTGACAAGGCTGTGTTCGGCGCGACGCTGACCCTGCGTGATGAAAATGACAAAGCCGTGAAATACCAACTGGTCGGACAGGCGGAAGCCGATGCCAAGGCTGGCAAGATCAGCTATAATTCACCGATTGGCCGGGCCCTGATCGGTCGCAGCGTCGGCGACGATATCGAAGTAACGGTGCCGTCTGGCGACAAATATTTCCTGCTCGAAAAGATCGAGTTCATCTAAACCCGATGAATATGCCCGCCGGAAAACTTACCAACGGCCTGATCATCGCCAATGTGTTGATCTACCTGGTGATCTGGATCTTTGGCTGGCAGCAGGATGCGTTGCTGCGCGGCGGGATGTTCCCGATCCGGTTGAGCGGAGAGCTTATTGATGTGTCTGCTTATGGCTGGCTGGTGCCGGCCTGGCTGACGCCTCTGTCATCCGCCTTTCTGCACAGCGGACTGCTGCACCTCGGCTTCAACATGCTGATGCTGCTATTCTGCGGCCGCTTTGTCGAGCAGGCGCTGGGGCCGAAGCTGATGGCAATCCTCTATGTGGTCGGTGCTTATGCGGCGGCCTTTGCGCAATATGCGGTCGAGAGCGATTCGATGGTCCCGATGATCGGCGCAAGCGGTGCTATTTCGGCGGTATTGGGCGCTTATGCGCTGCTGTTCGCGCGCAACAAGGTCAATCCGGTTGGCCCGATTCCCGGCTATGTTGTTCGCATCGTCTGGCTGACGCTGGCGTGGATCGGCATCCAGCTGATGGTCGGACTGGCGACCAGCGGCAACCTTCAGGGCATCGCTATTTTTGCGCATATCGGCGGATTTGTTGCCGGTCTGGTTTTGACCAGACCCTTGCTCGAATGGCGTTTTCGCAGCGCCTGATCTTCGAGTCTAGACTTCGAGCGGAATGTCCGGTTCGAGCAGCTTGTGCAGATGAACGACAACATATTTCATTTCGGCATCGTCAACCGTCATCTGGGCCTTTGAACGCCAAGCGTCCTCTGCTGCCTCATAGTCGGGATAGACCCCGACCAGATCCATCTTGTCGAGATTGACAAATTCGACGCCGCGCGGATCCTTGACCCGTCCGCCCATGACCAGATGAATTTTGCTGCGTTCTTCGTTCATTTTTTGCCCTGATTTTCTTCTTTCACCGCATCCTGTGCTGCGGCCATCGCGGTCTTAGCAGCCTCGATGGCTTTGCCAAACAGATCTTTAAACTGCGCGCGCATATTGTCGTTGCTCAGTCCCATTTCACTGATCTGGTCGCGGCTTGCTTCTTTCGCTGCCTGATAGGCGGTCTTCGCGGTTTCGTTGATCCGGCGTCCGGCGCCACCGACATATTTGCCTTCGGCTTTGCTTTTCGGCAGCAGCGCGCCGATCAATATGCCCAAGGCGGCACCACCGGCGACGATCGCCAACGGGCTGTTGGTCAATGTCTCTTCCGATTTTGCCACCGCCTTTTTCGCCGCGTCTCTGGTTGCTGCAACGCTTGCTTCCGCTTTTTCGCGTCCTTCGCCGAGCAGAGCTGCTGCCCGTGCCTTGCTTTCGGACATTTTCTCGCGCGCGACGATCGAGCTTTCGGCAGCAATTTCCTTTGCCGTTTCAAGCCGTTCCCGGGATGCTGCGCGGGCTTTGTCGATATTGTCGGTCAGTTTGTTCATAGTCTATTCCTCGGTTTGATCCGGCGCGGATTTCTTCTGGTTGGCAATCAGTCTGGCAATCGGTCTGCGCATCGCGATCAGGGTCGCGGTTGCGGCAACGGTGGCAGTAATGCCAGGGTGTGCCCGGACTCCGCTGATCGCGCTTTCGCCTGCCTCGCGGACGCGCGTCGCGGCTTTGCTTTTGGCTTCTGCCATCAGGTTGGCCGGTTTCAACCGCTCTTTCGCCGCCGCTGTATCCTGCTTCAGATTGGCTCGCGCCTGATCCCGTTCCATCGACAGATTACGCAGGCTGAATATTTCGTCGTTGTTTTTTGCCATCAATATTCTCACGAATCATTTTCATCAAGCGGGAGTTTCTTGGCCCGTTTTATCGCCATGCCGATCGTGACACTAGCGATTAGCAGTGCCGCGCCGGTCACTATGCCGGTTGCCGCCACAGGACCGAAATGCTGCGAAAGGACCAGCAAAAGCCCCAGAATAAGAGCAATGATCGCCATGATGCCGACCACCAGTCCGATGCCGAACAGCAGCAAGACCCGCTTGGTCGCCGCCAGATTGACCGACAATTTGGTGCGATAATATTCGACTTCGGCATGGGCCAATATCCGAACATCTTCGACCAGACCGCTCAGCTGTGACGCCAGAGATCCGGCTTCCGCTTCGTCGCCGAGGGCAGACGCATTCTCTTCGGGAGGTCGCTCGTCATCCAAAACTGGGATATCCTTGTTCTGCAGCATCCGTCACCCGTCGATATGGTAGCGCAACGCTACACTCATGCGTCGCGATCATCCATCCCTGATTTGATCAGACGGGATACAAGGAAACCGACCACAGCGGCTGCACCGATGGCGACGGCCGGGCTTTTCCGAACGAAACCGCGGGCGTCCTCGACCATATCGTCGATTTCCTTGCCGTTCAGTTTCTCGGCAAACGAGGAAACGGCGTCCGCAGCAGAGCGGGCATAGTCGCCATATTTTTCGCCGACATTGCTGTCGAGCGTCTTAGCGCTATCCTCGATCATCTTGCTCAGATTCTCGATTGCGTTACCGGTGCGTTCCTTGCCTTGCGTGGCTGCCGATTTGGCTTTTGTCATCGCGCGTTCCTTGAAATCGCTCGTCGTGTCCGTTTTTGAAGCGGCAGCTTTAGTGGCTCCGGCTTTCAGTGGAGCAGCTTTCTGCGCCTTTGCTGTGCGCTTTTCCGATGTATCTTTTTTCGGAGCTGTTTTTCCGGCTGTGGTCTTCTTTGCGGCGGGCTTCTTTGCCGTCGTCTTCTTGACTTCTACCATGATGAATATTCCTTCCTCGATTGTCCCTTATCAACACCCCGCAAACCGAAAGCGTTCCATTTGCGGTTCCCTTACTATCGAAATGGTATCATTTGCTTATGAATCAAGGGGCAAAGCGACGATAAAAGGGTGCAATGGATTGCCAGAAGCCAGCCATCGCGATAAGGTGGCGGTCATTATTTTCCTTCAATCGGAGCTCTATCAATGACCGCAATAATCGACCTTCATGCCCGCCAGATTCTGGATAGCCGCGGCAACCCTACGGTAGAGGTCGATATCCTGCTTGAAGACGGCAGTTTCGGCCGTGCGGCGGTTCCTTCGGGCGCTTCCACCGGCGCTTATGAAGCGGTTGAATTGCGCGATGGCGACAAGAGCAAATATCTCGGCAAGGGCGTTCTCAAGGCGATTGAAGCGGTCAATGGCGAGATCAAGGATGCGCTGACCGACTTTGATGCCGAAGACCAGGAAGAGCTGGACGCGGTGATGATCGCTCTTGATGGTACGCCGAATAAAGCGCGACTGGGCGCAAACGCGATATTGGGCGTCAGCCTGGCCGCAGCAAAAGCTGCGGCAGATGCGCGCGGCCTGCCGCTCTACCGCTATGTCGGAGGGGTTTCGGCCCATGTCCTGCCAGTGCCGATGATGAATATCATCAACGGCGGCGAACATGCCGACAATCCGATCGATTTTCAGGAATTCATGGTCATGCCGGTGGGTGCCGACAGTCTTTCCGAAGCGGTGCGCTGGGGTTCCGAAATCTTTCACACATTGAAAAAAGGCCTGTCGGAAAAAGGACTGGCTACCGCTGTCGGTGACGAAGGTGGTTTTGCACCGAATCTCGGATCGACCCGCGAAGCGCTCGATTTCATCATGGCGTCGGTCGAAAAGGCCGGGTTCAAGATCGGCGACGAAGTGGTGCTTGCTCTGGATTGCGCCGCGACCGAATTTTTCCGGGATGGAAAATATCATATCTCAGGCGAGGGCAAGGTGCTCAGCCCGGCGGAAATGTCCGACTATCTCGCCGCGCTTTGCAAGGACTATCCGATCAAGTCGATCGAAGACGGCATGTCGGAAGATGATTTTGAAGGCTGGAAGCTGATCACCGACGCGGTGGGCGATACTGTGCAACTGGTTGGAGACGATCTGTTTGTGACCAACCCCGAGCGTCTGTCGATGGGTATCAAAGATGGCCTCGCCAATTCGCTGCTGGTCAAGGTCAACCAGATCGGGACCTTGTCGGAAACATTGGCGGCGGTTCGGATGGCGCAAAATGCGTCCTATACGGCGGTCATGTCGCATCGGTCCGGCGAAACCGAAGACAGCACGATTGCCGATCTTGCGGTCGCGACCAATTGCGGTCAGATCAAAACCGGTAGCCTGGCGCGGTCGGACCGGCTCGCCAAATATAATCAATTGATCCGGATCGAGGAAGAACTGGGAAGCGTCGCACGTTACGCGGGGCGTTCCATTTTCGGTTAAACCCGGTTTCCTCGTTTTTATGAGGCGGCTGGGCGTTGTTTGTCCGAATTTAATATTAACCCTCTTGCCAGCGAATCACTTTTCTGATTCAAGACTGTTCTATGGCGCAACGCGAAAAAATTACGGATCTGATCAGAGCGGCCCTCGGGCCGGGTTTTGCGTTGATGACTCTGCTCGCCATCGCCGGCTATGCGGTGCTCGGGCCGACCGGCGTTCTGGCCTGGGGCGAGTATCAGGCAAAGCTGGAAACGCGCGGAACCGAACTGGCAAAGCTGCAAGCCGAGCGGGCTGCTCTGGACAACCGGGTGCGGTTGCTCGATCCCCGTGGGGCTGATCCTGATCTGATCGGCGAGTTGCTGCGCAAGAAGGTGAATGTTGTCCATCCCGACGAGATAATCGTGCCATTGAAATAGCGCTCAGCTGTTTCGATCCGTGATCTCATTTATTTAATCGGTCACTGAGTCTAAGTACTTGGGTAACGCAAAAGTTTTGGCTATGCTGATCGTTCGTCAAAAAAAGGATCCCGCTCGCGTGGCAAAATCTCCCCGGAAAACCACTCCCGTCAAGAAACCTGCGGCGCCCAAGCGTGCGCCAGCGAAAGCCCCGGCAAAAGCTAAAGCAACCGTCCATTCGACGGGCGGGCTGACGGCACCCATTTATAGCGCAACCAAAGCAGAAATGCTGGAGTTTTATGAGCAAATGCTGCTCATCCGGCGCTTCGAGGAAAAAGCGGGGCAGCTTTACGGTCTCGGCCTGATCGGCGGTTTCTGCCATCTGTACATCGGTCAGGAAGCGGTCGTGACCGGCCTGCAATCGGCAATCAGCCCGGGCAAGGATAGCGTCATTACCGGCTATCGCGATCACGGTCATATGCTGGCCTGTGGAATCGACCCGAAGATTGTGATGGCCGAGCTTACCGGTCGTGCTTCCGGCATTTCGAAGGGCAAGGGCGGCTCGATGCACATGTTCTCGGTCGATCATGGCTTTTACGGTGGCCATGGTATCGTCGGGGCGCAGGTCTCGCTCGGCACCGGTCTGGCATTTGCCCATAAATATAAAGAGGATGGCGGCGTTTGTCTGGCCTATTTCGGCGACGGGGCTTCGAACCAGGGACAGGTCTACGAAAGCTTCAACATGGCGGAGCTCTGGCAGTTACCGGTAATCTTCGTGATCGAGAATAACCAATATGCAATGGGCACGAGCGTCAACCGCTCCTCGGCTGAAGACCAGCTATACAGGCGCGGCGAAAGCTTTCGTATCCCGGGCGTGCAAGTGGACGGCATGGATGTTCTGGCGGTTCGCGGTGCGGTGGAAGAAGTCCTGAAGGACGTGCGCAGCGGCGGCGGCCCCGTATTGATGGAACTTAAAACCTATCGCTATCGCGGCCATTCGATGTCCGATCCGGCAAAATATCGCAGCCGTGACGAAGTACAGGATGTGCGCGAGAAATCCGATCCGATCGAGCGTCTGAAAGCGGCCTTGCTCAAACAAGGTGTGAAGGAAGAAGAACTGAAGGCTCTGGATAAAAAGGTCCGCAAAATCGTGGTAGATGCAGCTGATTTTGCCGAAGCATCACCCGAACCGGAACTGTCCGAACTCTATACCAACGTGCTGGTGGAGCAATATTGATGGCGATCCAACTGAAAATGCCCGCCCTTTCTCCGACGATGGAAGAAGGCACATTGGCCAAATGGTTCGTCAAGGAAGGCGACGAAGTCAGCTCGGGCGATATTCTCGCCGAGATTGAAACCGACAAGGCGACGATGGAATTTGAAGCGATTGATGAAGGCGTGATCACGAAGATATTGGTCGCAGCCGGAACCGACGAAGTTGCAGTCGGAACGGTCATTGCTGAAATGGCAGGCGAAGACGAAGAGGCCAGTCCTGCGGCTGAAGCGGGACCGGCCAGCGCTTCGAAGGATGAAGCCAAGGCCGAACCGGAAAAGGAAGCGGCGCCCGATATCACGGAAGTCGCACCGCCGGCTCCGGTATCGCGGGCCGATGATCCATCCGTGCCCGAGGGAACCGAACTGGTCTCGATCACGGTTCGGGAAGCGTTGCGTGACGCGATGGCAGAGGAAATGCGCAAGGACGACACGATCTTTGTGATGGGCGAGGAAGTCGCCGAATATCAGGGCGCCTACAAGGTTACCCAGGGACTGCTCGAAGAATTTGGTCCGAAGCGGGTGATCGACACGCCGATTACCGAACATGGTTTTGCCGGCATCGGTGCCGGTGCGGCAATGGGCGGATTGAAGCCGGTGGTCGAATTCATGACCTTCAATTTTGCGATGCAGGCGATCGACCAGATCATCAACTCGGCAGCCAAGACCAATTATATGTCCGGCGGCCAGATGCGTTGCCCGATTGTCTTCCGCGGTCCCAATGGTGCGGCGTCCAGAGTGGGCGCGCAGCATAGCCAGAATTATGCGCCATGGTATGCGGCCGTTCCCGGCCTGGTCGTGATCGCGCCATATGATGCGGCAGATGCCAAGGGTCTTTTGAAAGCGGCGATCCAGTCACCCGATCCGGTCGTGTTTCTGGAAAACGAGCTGCTTTACGGACGGTCTTTCGAAATACCGCAGATCGACGATTATACGCTCCCGATCGGCAAGGCGCGGATCATGCGCGAAGGCAGCGATGTTACCATCGTCAGCTATTCCATCGGTGTCGGTATGGCGCTCGAAGCTGCGGATACGCTGGCCGGTGAGGGGATTGAAGCCGAGGTTATCGACTTGCGGACATTACGCCCGCTGGATACCGAAACGGTGCTGAAAAGCCTCTCCAAAACAAACCGCATGGTTGTTGCCGAGGAAGGCTGGCCGGTCTGTTCGATTGCGAGCGAGATCATCGCCTTGTGCATGGAACACGGATTTGATGATCTGGACGCGCCGGTGACGCGGGTGACCAACGAAGATGTTCCGTTGCCTTATGCGGCTAATCTGGAGAAAGCGGCTTTGATCGACGTGCCCCGGATTATCGCGGCGGTACAGAAGGTCTGCTATAAATAGATTCTCGCTGGTCTAGCGGGATCTAGCTGATGCCATCATATGTATCGCAATCGGCGACTGGATCACTTCCGGTCTTGTCATAGATTTGCGTCAGATCACGACGGTCGCGCACATTGAAAGCGCTTCGCGTCGTTATCGTCCGTGTGCTCGTAAAGGTGCTCGAAATCAAAGGCTTGTAATCGTAAGCGACCTCGACAAAAATCACGGCGCCATCGGCAGGTGCTGTTACCCGGGCACTGGCTGGGCCCATGCCGTTGACGGGCCGGTCCGAAGCATATTCACCTTCGGTTCCATAGCTTGATACATGGGCCTTTTTGCCTTTGCATCGCTGCCAATGGATATACTGGTCGCCATCGCTATGTTTTTCCAGACTGCTCAGGATGATGCGACCATTTTCGAATATATCGACATAGCGACCGGCTTGAAGGTCCGCACCGATGAACAGATCGTTGATATCTGCTTCGTAAATTGTCTTTTGGGTCAACAGAGAGCCTTCACCGATGCGCGAAGCATTGTCGGCAGCATGCATCGAAACCTGGTTGACCCGCATTCTTACCATCGCAACATTTGCAATTTCGGCACCATACATTCCGACGCCCATTACCAACGGCAAAGCATAGGCAAATTCAATAAGTGCAAGACCGCTTGTATTGACCGCGAGTGCAGACAATATCCGTTTGACCGATGCAAAAGGTTTGAGCCCGCCGGGCTTTTGTCTCAGGTACAATTTTTTATCCCTCCGCGTGCGGATTGTTCACCAAATGGCTGGTTCCGGACAACCGTGCTGGCTTCGATAGATTCCTCTTGCGGCAGGCCAATCAGGCCAGCCATGGGAAATAATCGCGGATAGGTAACCCGGACGGTGTATAACACCGCGTCTTTCGCATTTCCTTGCCCGGTAACACCCCGGTCAGCATCCCAACTGTCATTGCCGTTGATGTCATCATAAGGTTCACCATTGTTGCAATCACCGTCATTATTGGTGTCGGTGAAATCTTCAGGCTGCGAGACATCCGAGAAATTGCTGTAATTTTGACGGGTAAAGTCAAAAGTCGAGATCGGCTCCGCCTGAACGACCGGCAACATCAGGTTCTTTACTCGAGCATCGATCGTGCTGGCATTGCCGGCACCATCGTCAAGGCTGGCATCGCGCGCCGCCTTTTGCACGGAACCCTGCAAAATCGCTGTGGCATAAATGCGGTGGCCGACATCCAATATGCCCATGATCATAAGGATGAGTACCGGCGCGACGAATGCGAATTCGACCAGCGTTGCACCGACTTCATCTCTTTTGAGCGTGCGAAATTTGTTGATGAATCCCCGCATCAGTTTGTCAATCTCAGTTGCGAGATGTCATTTGCGATGCTGCGGAAATTTTCCAGCAATTCGGCGCTGTTGCTGGCATTGTAGAATTTTCCGGAAGTCGCGCAATTCTGCAGGTTGGTAATTGCACTGGAGCTTACACCGTTACCGAATGACACGACCCACAACGTAATGTTCTCGTTTCTGATGGCCTTGCACATTGCAAGAAAACGGCTGTTGACCTGCGTTTCGAGGTCATTGTCTGACGGTGAACTACTCGAAGAAGTCCTGCGGCGATCATACCATTCCACACCATATGAGGTATATTGGGAACTGCTGGTCACGGTATCGCCATCCGTCATGAAGATCAGGTGGCGATCAATCGCGCCTCCGGTTGACGTCGTAGCATTTTCGGAAGCAAAAATTCCTGTCGGCGACAGTAAACGGGCTCCCCAGATCAATCCGATATCGTGATAGGTACTGCCGATCGCATCGAGATTATCGAGATAGTTATCAAAATCGTCGGGATTGTCCCACCGCCGCAATTTGCTCGCTTCGTTGGCGCAGGTATAGCTATAGTTTCGATTTAGAGTGCTAGATGTCGAAACCGTGCTGGTAGTACGATTGCTCGTATAGCCACTATATCTGGCCCACACGGCTTCATCGAGCAACGGACCCCATTGCGTGGCCGGGTCACCGATGGTCGGTACCCGATCGATATCAAGGTCATATGCGGCCGCAGGTATCGGATCGAAATTGCTGGTTCTTACGGTTTGCCGTTCTTCGATACAGCCGTCCCAACGCACACCTGTGTCCAGACCCTGGTTGCCCACGGGAAGATCGATGGAATTATTCCATGCTGAGCCACCTGCTTTCAGGCCGCTGACATTGAATGTAACCGGTTTATAGTCATAGTGGGAAAACACCTGCTGCTGCTCATATACCGGTGTGTTGACCTGCCGATATTCCCGCTGCTCGGTAATGCCCCGCGTCCGACGTTGAATGCGGCAGCGGTCCTGTCCATTGTTATAATTGGTGCTATAGTCATATCTGGTTCCCGATATATCGACATACCAGCGGGTGATCTGCTGGCCACCAGAGGTCCAGGTATATTCGTTATATTTAGGCCCTTCACTACCCGACATGTCATCATAATCATTGGGTTTAAGGCTATCGCATGCGCTGCTGTTTCTGACGTTGTAGTGTGTCTCGATAACCGATGTGCCGCTCCAATTGCCGTCCCAATAATAGTTACTCGAATAGAGATATGGCGTGCCTGGCGTATAATCGACGATCACATTTTCCAGCCTGGTGACGGCTTCTCGCGACTGGTAGGTCCAATTGTCGGCCAGAAAGTCATTGGGCAGAAGTTTTCCGACGTTCACATTTGTACTATAGGGAACGAAACCAAAGCGGAGATGCGCGGTATTTGCACTGCCCGCCGCAGGAGTCGATCCGCAGTCTTCGTCGCTGTTTCTCTTGGCCAGTGTTTCATAAAAACACTTAACCGCAGAGCGCAGTCCGCGGATACGAGCATTTGATGCTTCGTTGTTGCCGTTATTGCTACAATATGAGGATCCGGTGTCGGGGCAGTTCATTGAACCAGTCGTATCCAGAACGAACATGACGTCGGTATTCGGAATGCTCATCGAGGCATCGCATTCGACGCTGATGCTTTTGGTGCCGTAGCCGAACATCTGCATCACGGCCATATCCAGCTTTACCGTTGCAACGCCCGTGACGGTTCCGGCATTTTCGGTAAATGCAGATGTTCCTTCATAAGACCCATAAGCATCGGTGTCGAAATTTGCCTTGAACATATTATTGGCCGCTGTATTGGCCGCGTTGCTGTTCGCGATCCAGCTGCCACCGCCCATTTGACGGCGTCCTGCAAGGGCTCCGGCATCGCACGCCTGTTGCAAACGTGTCTGTACCAGATAAATGCGGCTGACATCAACGCCGCCACCGATCATGGCCGCCATCGGGAAAAGCGCCATCCCGGCCATAGCAAGAGTATTACCAGCGGTATTGCTACGCAATTCTTGCAAGAATGATCTCGCTGGTTTCGTCTTCCGGTCAAACATGCCCCTGGTCCCATGATCTGGGCGCGAATTCTTGCGCCGCTCAATTTCATTTCTTCGTATCTGATAGGGAGAAAAGGGTTAGCGGCGGCGCAATAGTCTTGGTTAAAGCGATCTTTACCTTGATTTCCCGCGGAAAACTCGCGACCGCAGCAACATGAATGACGCGCAGAACGAACTCGAACCGCTACAAAGATTGATCCTTGCCTATGCGAAATCCGGGGATCGTGACCGCTATGCGCTGTTATTTGCGCTGGACGCGCGATTCGCGGAGACTATCCGCTCCACTTCGGAAATATTGATAGGACAGATGCGGTTAACCTGGTGGCGGGATAATTTAACCAAGCCTGCAGGGGACAGGCCGACGGGCGAACCGTTGATCCAGCAGATCAATCTGATTGAAGCCAGAGGAGAAGGGCTGGCCCCGTTATTGGCTTTGCTTGATGGCTGGGAGGTGATGCTCGATGACTTCCCGTGGGATGACCGTCAGTTTGAAAGCTATGCCACCGCTCGTGGGCGTGGATTTTTTGAATTCGGTCTGCCGGACGGAATGGCATTGACCGAAGAGCAGGCCGGGCAGGCCGAGGCATGGGCGTTGTGGGACTTTGCCCGCCATTGTTCGGACGCGAATATGCGGGCTGCTGCTTTCGACCGCTGCGGACAAATATTGAAATCGCAGCAGCGCGTGGATTTTGACAGAAGCGGACGGCCGCTTTCAATCCTCTGCCAACTGATGTTGCGTGATGTTAGGAAGGGCCAACTGGCTCCCGATCTATATGATCCGGCCAGCGCCGCGCGCATCATCTGGCACGGGATTGCTGGTCGCTAGATCGAGCCGCTGATCCACGGGATCCGCTTATGAAGAAATTTGCTGCCGGGGCTGCCGGGATGATGCTGATGTTGACCGCAGGTCTGTTCCTCTGGATCGGCGCTGACGGACAGGATGTGCCGCTGCCCGCTGCGCCGCCGCCACCCGAGAAGATCGATCCGGAGATTTTGCCCGAGGCTCAGGTGGACGCGGAAACGATCGGGCCGGCACCGCCGAAAGCGTATAAACCATCTCGCGAAGAAATGCGGTTCAATCGTTATGACCGCAATGGCGACGAAATTATCACCCGTCTGGAGATGATGAGCAGCCGCACCGATGCCTTTCGCAAGCTCGACAAGGACGGTAATAATCTCCTGACCTTCGAGGAGTGGGCCGTCTCGACCAGTGACCGTTTTGCGGGCGCCGACCGGGACGGCAACAGTCAGCTGACCCGAACCGAATTCAGAAGCACGCGCCCCAAGCGCTCTGCGCCCAAGTGCAAATGCTAGGCGAGCTGCAGGCCTTTTGATGACAGCGGCTGTAACCACAAGGCAAAGTCTTCGCGGGCTCGCGCGGTGTAGGCTTCCTTGCGTTCCTTCTTTTTCACGCGCTCCTCGAACGGCGGAAAGAGACCGAAATTGACGTTCATCGGCTGATAGTCGCGGGCATCGGCGCCGCCGGTGATATGCGACAGCAGCGCGCCGAAAGCGGTGGTCTGCGGCGGCAGGGTGAATGGCTCGCCGCGTATCTCTGCAGCGACCATCCGGCCGACCATCAAGCCAACCGCGGAACTTTCGACATAGCCCTCGCAGCCGGTGATCTGTCCGGCGAAGCGGATATGCGGTGCTTTTTTGAGGCGCAGTTCCTTGTCGAGCAATTTGGGCGCGTTGATGAATGTGTTGCGATGCAAGCCGCCCATCCGGGCGAATTCTGCATTTTCAAGGCCAGGAATGGTCTTGAGCAGATCGGCCTGCGCGCCATATTTCAACTTGGTCTGAAAGCCGACCATATTCCAGAGTGTGCCGAGGGCATTGTCCTGACGGAGCTGGACGACCGCATAGGCTTTGCCGCCGGTGTGGCTGTTGGTCAGGCCAACCGGCTTCATCGGACCGAAACGCAAGGTTTCGGGCCCACGCGAAGCCATAACTTCGATCGGCATGCAGCCTTCGAAATAGGGCGTGTCTTTTTCCCATTGTTTGAAGTCGGTCTTTTCACCGTCGAGCAGGCCCTGGATGAAGGCCTGATATTGCTCCTGATCCATCGGGCAGTTGATATAATCCTTGCCGTCGCCTTCCGGTCCGACCTTGTCCCAGCGCGACTGCATCCAGGCAATGTCCATATTGATGCTCTCTTTATAGACGATCGGCGCAATGGCATCGAAAAAGGCCAGCGAGTCTTCGCCGGTTGCTGCGCCAATACTCTCGGCGAGCGTCATCGCGGTGAGGGGCCCGGTGGCAACAATCGTCAGGCCGCTTTCGGGTAGCTGATCGATCCGTTCTCGAACCACCTCGATATTGGGATGTTCGGTCAGTTGTTTGGTTACGCCTGCGGAGAAATGGTCGCGGTCAACAGCCAGCGCCGATCCGGCGGGCAGGCGGTGCTTGTCGCCTTCGCCAATGATCAGCGAATTGAGATCGCGCATTTCCTGATGCAAAAGCCCGACGGCATTTTTTTCCGCATCATCCGAGCGGAAGCTGTTCGAGCAAACCAGTTCCGCGAGGCCCTCGGTCTGGTGGGCGGGCGTCATTTCGCCACTCCCCCGCATCTCGGAAAGGCGGACTTTTACGCCCTGTTCCGCGAGTTGCCATGCTGCTTCCGACCCGGCGAGTCCGCCACCAATAATATGTACATCTGTCATGGGCGCCTTAGTGTTGTGGTAAGGCCTCAATGTCAATCTGGCAGTCGCGCTTGTTGCGTGATAGAGGGAATCAAGAAGAGGGGACCATGTCATTCCGATGAAACACGCATTTGCCGAATCCAGACCATTTCTGTTGCTCAGCCTGTTGTTCGGGATCAGCTATTTCTTTGTTAAGGATAGCAATATTCCGGGCGTCTATCTGATGGCCTGGAAAGGGGCGGGCGTCGGATTTCTCGCGATCTATGCGCTGGTTCGCCTGCATCGCCTCGACGGCAAAATTGTCGGCGGGATCATGGCTCTTGGCGCGATTGGCGACATGGCTCTGGAATATGACCTGATATTGGGCGCGGCAGCGTTTATGGCCGGTCATTTGCTGGCGATTGCTTTCTATTCCCGGTTCCGCCGTCACCAACTGGGGTTCAGCCAGAAAGTCTTTGCGATCATATTGGTTCCGCTGTCGGTGCTTATCGCCTGGGCCCTGCCTGAGGACCGGTCTGCCGCTGCGGGTATCGGAGTCTATTGCCTGTCGGTCGCTGCAATGGCGGCGATGGCCTGGACCAGCCGTTTCTCGCGCTATCAGGTCGGAATCGGTGCGGTGCTGTTTCTGGTTTCCGACTTGCTGATATTTGCCCGGATGGGGCCATTGGAAACCAGCGTCATTCCCGACCTGTTGGTCTGGCCCTTATATTATTTCGGCCAGTTCATGATCGCGACCGGTATCGTGGCGACTCTGCGGCACGAGATGGCCGCTGACAGCGCCGATCCGGTTCACGCCTGATAAGCGGCAATCGTGGTCCGGTGCAGCAACCGGTCGTGGCCGTCATAGCCACCGGTAGCGCAATGCAGCACCGAGCGATTGTCCCACATGATCAGCATATTCGCCTGCCATTGGTGGCGATAGACAAATTCGTCGCGGCTTTGCCAGACGTATAATTGCTGGAGCAAGGGCAGGGCTTCTTTCTGGGTCATGCCTTCGAAGCCCATGATATAGCCCATGCAGCTGAACAGTCCCGGACGTCCGGTCTCCGGATGTTCGCGGATCAGCGGATGGGTCTGGACCGCGCGCGCTGATTCGTCGGGACGGATCGCCATGCTGCGGCCCTCGTCCTTTTCGCCATAGGCACCGTCGGGGGCGTAGGCGAGGCCAGCGCTGTGGATCGCGGTCAGGCCGTCATATTGCGCGCGCATTTCGGATGGCATAGCGTCGAGCGCGGCATGCTGGTTGGCGAATAATGTGTCGCCGCCGACTGGAGGAATGGTGATCCCCAACAGGCAGGTGCCTGCCGGCGGCTGCGCTTGGAAGCTCCAGTCGCTGTGCCAGTTCTCGGCAAATAAAGGTGATTTTTCGTCGGCATCGCGGCGGATGGCGGCAATATGTGTGCGGCCCTCGATCGGATCGAAAAACGGATCGTGACCGAAGTCGCCGAAATAGCGGGTGAACCGCTCCAGATCGTCATCATTCATCGCCTGATCGGGAAAAGAAAGAACATGATGTTCCAGCCATGCTGACCGGATTGCCGCAATATCGTCAGGGGAAAGCGGTTGCGTCAGGTCGATGCCCGTCACTTCGGCACCGCAGGCTTGCCAGGATGGACTGATCTTCATTGGCTCTCTCCCAAGATTTATTCCGTTTGCGCTGTTCCTGTCGCGGCATCTTTTTGCAAGATGTCCATCGACAGGCTCAGCATGAATGCATTCGGTTTATTCGGCTGTATCTTCAGGCTCTTCCGGATCTTCCGGCGCCGCAACATCACCATCGGAAACGCCCTGATCGACCATTTCCTCGACCACCGCTTCTTCCGCTTCGTTTTCCGGTTCTTCTTCCTCGTCAATCTTGGCAGCGCCGACGACCTGCTCGCTCTTGCCGACGTCGAACAATTTAACGCCCGAGCTGTTCCGTCCGATCACGCGCATATCCGCGACTTTCATGCGGATCAGCTTGGCCTGGTCGGTGACAAGCATGACTTGCTCGTCGTCGGAAGCACGGAAGCTGGCGACGACTGTGCCGTTGCGCTTGATATTGTCGATGTTGAGAATGCCCTGACCACCACGGCCCGACTGGCGATATTCATAGGCGCTCGAACGCTTGCCATAGCCGTTTGCACAGACTGTCAGGATGAAATCTTCGGTCTCGCTGAATTCGGCCATGCGTTCGGCGGAAAGTTCGGGAGCGTTCTCGTTATCCTTCCACGGAGCAGCCTTGAGATACTGATCCCGTTCCTCGGTCGACGCTTCAAAGCCGCGCAAGACGGACAGCGAAATAACCTCGTCGTCGCCCTTCAACGCGATGCCGCGGACACCGGTAGATGTCCGGCTCTGGAAGGAGCGGACCGCGTCGCCGGCAAAGCGAATCGCCTTGCCGTTTTTCGTCGCGAGCAGGACGTCGTCATTGTCGGTCAGCAATTCCACGCCGATCAGACGATCGTCGCTGCCTTCGTCAAACTTCATCGCAAATTTGCCGTTCGACGGCACGTTGGTGAAGCTGTCCATACTGTTGCGCCGGACGCCGCCTTTCGCGGTTGCAAACATGACATGCAGCGCGGCCCATTCCGCTTCGTCTTCGGGCAAGGGCAATACGGTCGAAATTACTTCCCCGTCTGCCAGCGGCAGCAGGTTGATCATCGGACGGCCCTTGGTCTGCGGGCCTCCTTCCGGCAGTTTCCAGACCTTGAGGCGATAGACTTTACCATGGGTCGAGAAGAACAGGACCGGCGTATGGGTCGAGGTCACGAACAATTCGGTGATCGCATCCTCATCCTTGGTCGCCATGCCTGCGCGGCCTTTGCCGCCGCGGCGCTGGGCCCGGAACGTGTCGAGCGGCGTCCGCTTGATATAGCCGCCATGGGTGACGGTCACGACCATTTCGGAGCGCTCCATCAAATCTTCGTCTTCGAGACCATCCCATGCTGCAGTGATTTCCGAGATGCGCGGGGTCGCGAATTCGTCGCGCACCTGTTCCAGCTCTTCGCGCATCACGGCATAGAGCTTTTCGCGGTCCGCCAGAATTGCGAGATATTCCTCGATCGCGGTCGCCAGTTCCTTGAGCTCGTCGCCAATTTCTTCGCGGCCGAGTGCGGTCAGTTTCTGCAGACGCAGATCCAGAATTGCCTTCACCTGAACCTGCGACAATTTGTAGACGTCGCCCTCGACATCGGTTTCGATCGCTTCGACCAGCCGGATATAGCCGGCAATCTCGGCAATCGGCCATTCGCGCCGCAGCAATGATTCGCGCGCTTCTGCCGGGGTCGAGGAACCACGGATGATCCGCACGACTTCGTCCATATTGGTGACTGCAACAACCAGGCCGAGCAAGATATGCGCCCGTTCGCGCGCCTTGTTCAGTTCGAATTTGGTCCGCCGGGTGATCACCTCTTCGCGGAAGGTGATGAAGGACTCGATGATGTCGCGCAGCGTGAGCACTTCCGGTCGACCGCCACGAATGGCGAGCATGTTGGCCGGGAAGCTTGATTGCGCAGGGGTGAAGCGCCAGATCTGGTTGAGCACGACATCTGCTGTGGCATCGCGTTTCAATTCGATAACCACCCGGACACCGGCGCGACTGGATTCGTCACGAATGTCGGAGACGCCCTCGATCCGCTTGTCCTTCGCCGCTTCGGCAATTTTTTCAACCAGACCGGATTTGCCGACCTGGAACGGAATCGATGTCAGGACGATCGAGCGTTTGTCGCCACGTCCTTCCTCGATCACATGGCGGGCGCGCATCATGATCGATCCGCGACCATCCTTATAAGCAGCGCGTGCACCGGATTGGCCCAATATCAGCGGAGCGGTCGGGAAATCGGGGCCGGGGACAATTTCGATCAGCTCGTCGATCGTGATTCCCGGATTTTCGATATAGGCTAGGCTGGCGTTGATCACTTCGCCAAGATTATGCGGCGGGATGTTGGTCGCCATGCCGACCGCGATGCCGCCAGCGCCGTTGATCAGCAGATTGGGGAAGCGGGCAGGGAGTACGCTTGGTTCCTGCAGGCTGCCGTCATAGTTAGGCACGAAATCGACGGTATCCTTGTCGAGATCGTTGAGCAGGAAATTGGCAACCTTGTTCAGCCGCGCTTCGGTGTAACGCATCGATGCCGGCATATCCGGATCCATCGAACCGAAATTACCCTGACCGTCGATCAATGGTACCCGCATCGACCAGTCTTGGGTCATCCGCGCCAGCGCCATGTAGATCGCACTGTCGCCATGGGGGTGATAGTTGCCCATCACGTCACCGACAATTTTCGCGCATTTGCGATAGGGCCGTCCGGCGACCATGCCGCCTTCTTGCGCAGCATATAATATACGACGATGGACCGGCTTCAGGCCGTCGCGGACATCGGGCAGCGCACGGCTGACGATGACCGACATGGCATAATCCATGTAGCTGGTTTTCATCTCATCGACGATGTCTATCGGTTCGATATTGGATGGCGACGGTGGAGTGGTTTGTTCGTTCACAAACGGGCCTTTTTTATGGGTTTTTTCTTGTCGATTCTCCTAGGGGATCGGGCCGGTAAAAGCCAGCCTTTCAGGCCAGTTTTACAATAATAATACAGTGCTGAAATCAGGGTTGGATTTCCGCTCCGTCCCATGCGAAAATTTTACCGCTGTCAGCAGGTTCCAGCTGGTCGAGAACGTCGAGAAGATGGCGTGCGGCGCGACCGGAATCGAACAATTTTCCGGTAGGGACATTGCTCTGGAACGGACGGCTCAGCGCGGTGTCGACCGTACCCGGGTGCAGCGCGACGATGACCGACCGGTCATTCTTGCGCGACCATTCTATCGAGAGGTTGCGGATCATCATGTTGAGCGCAGCCTTGGACGCGCGGTAGCCGTACCAGCCGCCGAGCCGATTGTCCGAAATGCTGCCGACACGCGCCGACAGCGCCGCGAATCTGATGATATCTTTCCGGTCCATGAGCGGCAGAAAATATTTCGCGACAAGGGCGGGGCCAATCGCATTGACCTGATAATTTTTCATCAGCCAATCGGCGTCCAGCTGGCGGAGGCTTTTCTCCGGTCCTCTGTCGTCACCGTGGAGCAGACCGGTGGCGACGAAGATCATCGATGGCGAAATGCCCTGGTCCTTCATCCACGCTGCTGCTGTCTCTATGCTGGCTTCGGATGTAAGGTCGACGGGCACAGGGGTGTCACCTGAGCGGGAAAAGCGGATGACGGTCTCGAACTGGCCATTCGATTGCAGCGCATCAGCCACCGCCGAGCCAATTCCGCCGCTAGCGCCAAAAACAACAGCGGATTTTCCGGTCACGTGCGAACGAAGCGAAGGCTGCCTTCTGTGCTGCCGTCCGCATCATAGCGGTAACCGTCATAGTCGAAGCCCTTGAGCGCTTCCGGATCGGTCAGATGATTCTCGCAAATATACCGTGCCATCATCCCGCGCGCGCGCTTGGCCTCGAAGCTGATGAACTTCGGCCCGTCGGGGCTGTCCTTGCGAAAATCCACCTCGATGATCCGTCCGGGCAGTTTCGCAATATATGGTTTGACCGATGCCCAATATTCGTTGCTCGCCAGATTGACGATGGTATCGCTTCCAGTCTGCTCGAGATCCGCGGCGAGCGCGGCGGCAATCTTGTCCTTCCAGAAATCGGTCAGCTTATTATAACGCGGCGCCCATTTCGTGCCCATTTCCAGACGATGGGGGCGAATAGGGTCCAGAGGGCGGAGCAACCCGTAAAGGCCGGAGAGGATCCGCAGGTGACCCTGGGCGAAGGTCATGGCTTCCTCGCTGATGCTAGCCGCTTCGAACCCGGTATAGACGTCCCCGTTATAGGCGTAGATTGCAGGCCGTTCGGGCTGAGCGAAGAAATCGCTGTACCGCTGTTGGTTCAAAGCGATGAGATTGTCCGAAACCGGCATGATCGCCTTCAGCTTTTTCGTGGTCAGATTCTTTATTGCCTTTGCCAGCCGTTCCGTTTCGTCCGGAAAGCGATTTTGCGTCGGCGATACCGGTGGAATGGCGGAATCAAAGTCGAGAGATTTGGCAGGGGATATGATTGCAAGCACGCGATTTTACCTCATTATATTATAGGGATGGCGGCCCCGACGGCCCTGAACGGCAACCGTTCAACCTCTATTCAGCGGATTCACCCTAGAAAAGCGAAGAAAGCTTGGTAATAGGGCCACGACTGTGTGGTGCAACCATATTCCGGGGAACTCGTTTCTCCCAAATAATAATCATCCGGAGGATATACATGCGTTTTTTATCTCATTTTTCGATGGCCGTTGCGTTGGCGACCGCTGGCACGCTGGCGATAACAGCCTTGCCGCAGGAAGCCCAAGCAGCGAAGAAGAAGAAAGAAAAAGAATCCGAAGTCAAAATTAGCAAAGAGATCGCCCCGAAAGTGGCAGCGATTCAGGCTGCAATGGCGTCAGAAACTCCCGCAACCGCGACACCGCTGGTGGAAGCGCTGCTTGCTGAGACCCAGACCCCGGACGATCGCTATATTGCAGGACAATTGGCCATTCAGCTTGGCGGCACGTTGAAAGACACCGCTATGCAGGAAAGAGGTATCGTTGCTTCACTCGACAGCGGGAAAACCGGAGCCGAGCAATTGCCCGCGTTCAACTTTTTTGCCGGTAATTTTGCTTATGGCGCTGAACGCTGGGCAGATGCTGCGCAAAGGTTCCAGGCAGCCTATGACCTTGGCTATCGCGCGAATAATATTGAACCTTTGCTGGCAGAAACCTTCTTCAAGCGGAACATGCATCCAGAAGGTTTGGCGAAATGGACTGAAATTATCGACAATGCCAATGCTTCCGAGACCAAAGCGCCTGAATCATGGTACCGCATGGCCCGTGATCGTGCGTTGGCGAGTAAGGATATGGGGCTATATGCCTCTTGGGCGGCGAAATGGGCCTCTGCCTATCCTTCAGGCGACTCCTGGGGGGATGCCGTGGCAGCAAGCCGTCGCACATCGCAAGCGGACAGTGTCCAGAATCTTGAGGTATTGCGGTTTATGAAAGCCACTGGTGCGCTCAAGACCTCCCGTGACTATCAAGAGTTTGCCGAGGAAGCGCAGCGCAAAAACCTGTTTGGTGAAGTCGTGTCCGTTCTCGAAGAAGGACAGCAAAAGGGTGTTGTCAGTTCCACCAGTCCATTGATTGCCGAAGTGCTTGCACCGGCACGGCGGGAAGTGGCCGCTGACCAGAAGTCGCTGCCGTCCTCGCCATCCGCCGTACGCGGATCCGGTAGCAGTTCGGTGATGATGAACTTTGCCGACGTATGGCTGGGTTACAAGGATTATGACAAGGCTGCGGCTTTTTATGAAGCTGGTCTGGCCAAACCTGGAGCGGACATGGAGCGGGGTTACATGGGTATCGGTACAGCCGAAGCCTATGCCGGTGACTATGCCGCAGCAGGTCAGGCCTTTGCGAAAGTCTCCGGAACCCGGGCTCCGTTGGCGCATATGTGGCAGACGTGGATCAATCAGCAAACCGCTCCGGTTGCACCAGCTGCTCCGGCTGAACCAGCGACCTGAATTAGGTTTTATCGATAAAATGAAAGGGCGCCATTGGCGCCCTTTTTTGGTGTTGGATCGGTTTAGCGTTCGATCGGAACGCCAGGCTGATGTTTGGCCGACCGAATCGTGAGCGATGTCTTTACGCTCGCTACATTGGGAGCCGCGGTCAGCTGGCTGGTCAAAAAACTTTGAAATTGCTGAAGATCTTTGGCGACGACTTTCAGCATGAAATCGATTTCTCCATTCAGCATATAGCATTCGCGCACTTCGGGAAGTTTCTGCACATGATCCTCAAAGGCTTGCAAATCGTTTTCCGCCTGACTTTTCAGGCTGACCATCGCAAAGACAGTGATCGTGTAGCCCATTTTGGCAGGATCAATTGCTGCGTGATAGGATTTGATGACGCCTTCGTCTTCCAATGCGCGCATACGACGAAGACAGGGAGGGGCTGTTAAACCGACACTGTTAGCGAGTTCGACATTGGTAATCCGGCCATCGTTTTGCAGCCGCTGCAAGATTTTCAGATCGATTTCATCAAGATGTGTGTCAGCCATGGTGGTGTAATTTCCGTTCGCGAATCATTTGATCTGTATAATATAATAAGTCAGCCAAGCAATGCTTTCTCCGATGTCCCACATTGTGACGTGGATTTTTCATAGCTTCCCGTTGCCGCCGGAAAAGGTTATTGCCCGGTTAACAGTTGTGAATAACCAAGATTATCGGGATCAAATATTGCGCTTCGATGACCGCCTGACCACCGTGCTCAAGGGGAGCCTGCCGGAAGGCCCAGCCGCTGCCACGCAATGGCGGCAGGTGATTGATTTATTGGCGCAAAAACCCGGAAATCTGGCCAATCAGGACGTGCAGGCAGGATTAACCAGATTGCGCGATCTGCATGATCTGGTGGCCGAACCCGACCGGGTTGCAGCCGTGCAAGCGCTGAACGGCAGATTGCGTTCAGCTCCCTTACTTGTTTATTTGACCGCCGACAGCGATCCCGTTTGCGATGCCGCGATGGTGGCTGCGGACCTACAACCGGAAATCTACGCGGATATTTGTCCGCGGCTTTCCGAACGAGCGCAGCAGCGATTGCAATCGCAAGGTTACAAGATTGCCGATAGGAAACCGGAGGAAGTGGCCCCGCCAGCCCGGACCGAGGCATCCCCTGCCAGCGACCCTCCTGTCAAGGGACAAAAAGACGCCATTCAAAATGATGCGGCAAGCGCGCCTGTTGAACAGGACGAAGGGTCGCAGATCAGCGCGCTGGTAGAAAAAATCGCGGATTATCAAAAAAACCGTAGCGTCGAATCGCCGCGGCCCGCGACTAGTGATGGTTCGGGAACAAATTTCTTTGGCGAGCCGCTTGAAGCGATCCGGTTCGAAACCGACGAGTCCGGTACGATAGTCTGGACCGAAGGGCCGCCGATAGGGGCTATCGTCGGAGTTACTGTCGCCCAGCCGGCCTTTGATGACGGGCCTGGCCCCGATGCATATGGCGCGGCCGCTTTCCGTCAGCGTATGCCGATGGAAAACGCCCGGATGCGGTTATGCGGCGCATCGATCATTGTCGGCGACTGGCGAATGAGCGCGATCCCATTTTTCAGCGATGAAACCGGACGGTTCGAAGGCTATCGCGGCATCATGCGGCGGCCGAATATAGCCGAGGATGCCGGACATAGCAGAATCGATCTCGAACGCCGCGAACAGCTCCAGCAGCTGATCCACGAACTGCGCACACCCTTGAACGCTGTTATCGGATTTAGCGAAATTATCGAACAGCAACTGTTCGGACCAGCCTCGTTCGAATATCGCGCCTTGGCGCGCAACATCATGGATGAAGCGCGACGACTGCTGGCGGGATTCGAGGATCTGGATATCGCCGTGAAGGTTGATTCCGGGCAGCTGCCGGAATCTAGCGGGACCACCAAAGCGGACTGGCTATTTGAGCGGATGACGCAGCGGCTCCAGGGGCTGACCCATAGCAAGGTGGTTGAACTCAACATCAGCAAGGCCGAACCGGTTCGGCCATTCGCGCAGGACGGCGAATCGGTCGAGCGTATTTTTGCCCGGTTATTGTCGGCGGCGATTATCTCCTGCGAAAATGGCGAAACCCTGAAGGGCGAGTTGCGGACTCGTATAGGTGTGCAACCGACCAACCAGTTCACTCTTTCCCGACCCTCGCGGATCAAGGATATTGCCGAAAGCGTCTTGCTTGATCCATCACAAGGAATTGACGGAGATGCGGGTGAATCATCCTTGCTCGGCCTTGGCTTTTCCTTGCGTCTGGTAAGGAATCTGGCGCAAGCGGCTGGCGGTTCACTTACCATTAATCGGGACAACATTGCCTTGACCCTTCCTGCAGCGGCGACTAGCAAAATTAACGTAAGAGAAACGGAATCCGAGTAAGCCATTAGTTCGCCTAGCAGTTTTTCCAGATAATGCGCGTCATGGAGCTGTCAGAAATTACCGCTCAAGGACCTCGCCGATGAAAATCCAAAAACCGGATCATCATGTGCTGTGGCCAAAAGACTTCGGCAGACGGTTCCTGGTTTCAGTCGATACGGAAGAAGAATTCGATTGGGATGCCGCGTTCGAGCGCGGTGGTCACACGACCATCACAGTGACGATGCTGGAAAAATTTCAGGAATTTGTCGAAAAATACGGAATCAAGCCGGTCTATTTTGTCGATTATGCGATCATACAAGATGACACGGCCACAGCCTTCCTGAAAACGGTGGCAGAACAGCAAAGCGCCACGATCGGCGTGCATCTGCATCCCTGGGTCAATCCGCCTTTCGACGAGCGGGTCAATGATCACAACAGTTTCGCCGGCAATTTGCCGAAAGAGCTGGAAGAAGAGAAGCTGGTGACGCTGCGCGATGCCATTCGCGATAAAATCGGTGTTACGCCGAACACCTATCGCGCCGGACGATATGGCATCGGTCCGAATACAGTCGAGATATTGCTGAAACACGGGTTCGCCCTGGACAGCAGCATCCGGCCGCGCTTTGACTATAGTGGCGAGGGCGGTCCGGACTTCCTGTCAGTTGATTCCCGGCCCTATTGGTGGGGAAAGGACGAGCGACTGCTCGAAGTGCCTCTGACGACCGTCTATTCGGGTATTTTCCGCAAGCAACATCGTCTTGCGGCGGCGATCATGGAAAAATCTCCACTGGCCAACGCGCTATTGTCCCGCAGCAAAATGCTTGAACGCATTCCGCTGACACCGGAAGGCATATCCGCGCGTGAAACCAAGGAGGCCATTGATGTCGCGCTCGACGATGATTTGCGGCTGCTGGTTTTCTCTTTCCATTCGCCTTCACTGTCGCCCGGCCACACGCCTTATGTGCGTGACCAGAATGAACTCGACGGCTTTTACGACTGGTGGCGGGAGGTGCTGGACCATCTCGAGACTCGAAATGTGAAGCCGGTCGATATTGATGAATTATTGCAGGCTGCGTCAGGTTCGTAGCATCTCGTTTCCGTCAATCGGCCGAATTGCGATGATCGGTCTTGCCAAATCATTATTGCTTCCGCTATCGCACCCTTCCATTGAGATTTGCCTGTAAAAAGCTGCTCATATGGGCCTGTAGCTCAGTTGGTTAGAGCTGGCCGCTCATAACGGCTAGGTCGGGGGTTCGAATCCCTCCGGGCCCACCATATTTTTTCCGAAGCTGTAAATCGCTCACTTGATGAGCAGCGGCAAAAAGAAGCGTAAAAATCCTTTGCTTTTCCCAAAAGCACCGCCTAGGGGAAGCGCGCGTCGGGGAGTGGCGCAGCCTGGTAGCGCACCTGTTTTGGGTACAGGGGGTCGCAAGTTCGAATCTTGTCTCCCCGACCATTTTTTCCCTCTGTATCCTGCGCTTCATATTCAGACTGGCTTCGGCCGGTCTATTGTCTAGCTGCCGCCCGACACCATTTGCCGCCACAGTCTGAAGCCTTTGTAGACCAGAAAAATGCACAGGATCAGCATCACCGATGCGACGATCAGTGCGGCGACCGGATTGGCGAAGGCAAGGAAGAGCAGGCCGCCGGTGGCAATATCTTCGCCAGTCGAGACGACCGCGTTACTGACCGGCTCCGGACTGGTGTTGACGAGGGCTCGGGCGCCTGCCTTGGCGCCGTGGCTCATCAGGGCCGCACCACCGCCCAGCAGAAAGACCACAACCTGCCATACCGGGTCGCTGGCGTCGACAACCGCCAAGGCCAGCAGCGCACCGCCCAAGGGGCGGATCGCAGTGTGAATCGTATCCCAGATCGAGTCGAGCCAGAGAATCTTGTCGGCGAAAAATTCGGCCAGTGCGCCGAGCGCGCTAATCGCCAATACCCAGGGATTGGCAAAGGCATCCAGAACCTGCAGATTTTCCGGCAGGCTGATCCATCCCAGGCGCATGGCAAGGCCGGTGACAAACACCGTCAGATAAAGCCGCCAGCCCGATATCAGGCTGACGCTACCGGCCAATCCCAATAGCTCGACTATTCCCATATGCCGATCCTGCCACGGCGCTGGAATTTTGGCAAATCCGTTTGTGCCGACCTGTGGCAATCAAAAGGCTTGGCAAAGCAGTCGCTTGCTGTTCATATGAGATATGACCGATAAACAGACCGACAATGCAGCGCCCGTCATGGATGCGATCACCGGCAAGCCCATGCCCAAACCGATTCCCGCTTCGACGCTGGTGATATTCCGCGACCAGCCGGGCAGCGATGCTCCCGATCTGCTGATGGTCGAACGCTCGGCCAAAATGGTTTTCGCCGCCGGCGCTGCGGTTTTTCCGGGTGGCCGCATCGATGACGCGGACTTTGAATATGCCAAGGCGCTCGGCCATGATGATTTTGACGAATATGGCGCGCGCATCGCGGCCGTTCGGGAATCGATCGAGGAAACCGGGATCGCGGTCGCAGTGGAGGGCAATCTGGACGCCAAGCGGGTTCTGGAGGCGAGAAATGCGTTGCACGAGGGGACGGTTCTGGCCGACATCTGCAACCAGTTTGACTGGCAGCTGGAACTGGAGAAACTGATACCCTTTTCGCGCTGGTGTCCACCCTTCGCCGAAAAGCGCGTGTTCGACACAAGATTCTACATGATCTCGCATGATGACCACAAGGCGCAGGCGACGGTCGACGAAACCGAAAATTACAATCTGTTCTGGGGCAATGCGCAATCGGTGCTCGATCGGGCCGAAGCGGGTGAGGTGAAAATCATCTTCCCGACCAAGCGTAATCTGGAACGGCTCGCGCAATTCGGATCGTTTGACGAGGCTGTGGCCCATAGCAAGGCGCATCCCTCGGTCATGGTCTCCCCGAGCATCGAGAAACGCGACGGGCAGGTCCATTTGTGCATCCCCGAAGGCATCGGCTATCCGGTCACATCGGAGCCGATGGATGCGGTTCAGCGCGGTTTTCAGAAATAGGAAATGATGGCGCTCCATAGACGGCAAAGCTGAGTATTTGACCAGCCGCAAGTGCACGCTGCAAAAGGCTGCTGATTACCGGCAGCAGCGCCGTCGCGGCGCAGTTGAAGCTGTTGCGTTAGTCAAAGCTTACAAAACAGCATTAATAACTTCTTAAATTGGTACGATTAGACGGTCCTGCAAAGGATTGAGTGTAATGCATCAGCACCAGGGCGAACATATCCCCGCGATCTCGGTCGTTATTCCATGCTTTAACGAGCAAGATAACGTAAAAAACCTCGTTGAGCGCGTAGAAGCGGTATGCACCGATGTTGCTCCGGGCAGTTTTGAAATCGTCTTGGTCAATGACGGGTCGAAGGATCGGACATGGCCAATGATCGCGGCTTTTGCAGATAATTCTCAGCATATAGTCGCGGTCAATCTGGCACGCAATTATGGTCATCAACTTGCGCTTAGCGCTGGCCTGCAAATATGCCGCGGCGATGTTGTGATGGTCATGGATGCTGACTTGCAAGATCCGCCAGAATTATTGGGCGGGATGCTGGACAAGATGGAAGAAGGCTATGACGTTGTCTATGGCCAGCGGCTTAGCCGGGCCGGAGAGACAATGTTCAAGCGGGCATCAGCAAGCATATTTTACCGCACATTGCAGAAGCTGGTCGATGTTCAAATTCCTCGCGACACCGGCGATTTCAGGCTTATGAGCAGGCGCGTCGTCGAAGAGCTTAACGCCATGCCGGAACGCTATCGTTTCATCAGGGGTATGGTGAGCTGGGTGGGCTTCGCGCAAGCAGCCTTTCCTTATGAACGAGATGCGCGCCATGCGGGGGAAAGCAACTACCCGCTTAAGAAAATGATTTCTTTTGCCATTGATGCTGTCACGAGTTTTTCGACCATTCCTTTGCGTTTTACAGCCCATCTTGGCCTGCTAGCCGGGATGATCGGGCTGTTGACGCTGGGCTGGGTGTTCATTTCCTATCTTACCGGCAACACGGTAGGGGGCTGGGCCAGTATCGCTGCGCTCGTGCTAATTCTGGGTAGCCTGCAACTGCTGATGCTCGGTATTTTCGGCGAATATCTCGGTCGCATGTATATGGAATCAAAGCATCGCCCCCTGTTCATTGTGCAGGAAGTCCGCTCTTGGCGAAACGGGGTCAAGATGGAGAATCCGGTTCATCGTATCCAGCGACAGATCAGGAAGACGGTTAATGGTTGAGGCAGAATTTGATGCAATAGCCTCGCAATATGACGCGCAGCACGCCCGCTCCATCCGCTTGAGCGGTGAGGATGTCGGATATTTCGCGCGCTACAAGATTGAGGATATGCGTAAAATAGCAGACAGGCGGAAGCTGAATGTCAATCGCATCATGGATTTTGGCGCAGGCATCGGTAATTCGCTGAAGCCGCTCCGCACGCAGTTTCCGGAAGCCCATATCACTTGTCTCGACGTTTCGACGCGTTCGCTTGATCTATGTCGCGAGGAATTATCGCAGCGCGTGGACTTTCATAGCTATGATGGCGAGCATATTCCCGATGAGCTCGGTAATTATGATCTTATATTCACCGCCTGCGTGTTTCACCATATCCCGGCAGAATTGCATATCTCGCTGCTTTCTCAAATCCGCAAACGCTTGGCACCAGACGGTATTTTTGTGCTCTTTGAACATAATCCCTGGAATCCGTTGACGGTTCACGCGGTGAACAATTGTCCTTTTGATGAAAATGCAGTGCTGATCAGCGCGACCGAAATGCGCAGGCGGATGCTTGCGGCAGGCTTTGCCCGGATAAACACAAATTTCCGCATCTTCTTTCCTGGTCCGCTCAGAGCGCTGAGAGCCCTGGAGCCAGCGCTTGTTCGCGTCCCGCTTGGTGCGCAATATTCGCTGACAGCAAATTCATAGTCGTCACGATGACCATTGTTAAATTTGGTTTGGTGGGACTGTTAAACACAGCCGTTGGGTTTGCCATCATTCTGGCGGCGCTATCCGCGGGCTTGAATGACTATGCGGCCAACGCTCTTGGCTACGGCCTTGGTCTGATAATATCCTATAGCTTGAACCGCTATTGGACATTCTCTGTCCACAGTTCACGCTCACTGAGTGAATTGATGCTATTCAGCGGCGCATTCGCTGTCGCCTATTTGGCGAACTTACTCGTCCTGGCATCCTTCCGTGCCGCCGGCTATATAGATCAGCCTCTTGCCCATCTATCGGGACTGGTAGTCTATTCGGCGCTATTCTATCTGTTGTCGCGTTACGTCGTCTTTGGCAACGGACATGGTTTTGCGCTGGATCCGCAATCATTCTTTCAGCGCCGCAGAGCCGACTTGATTTTGTTGCGGAGTAGCACGTCCGTGCTGGTCCACAGAAATCTGGTCTTTATATTGGCCGTAATCGCGACCTTTGCCATTCTGCTTCTATTTACCGGAAAAACGATTCCGGTGGTTATCTGGGATGAGGGCCGGATCATAGTCAACGCTATGGAGATGCGGCAAACCGGGCTTAGTCTCGTTACGACCTATAATTTTGATCCCGATCTCTGGAATACCAAACCGCCGCTGCTCATCTGGCTGATGACGGGCAGCATGGCGCTATTCGGCCCAACAGAATTTGCGCTTCGGTTACCATCGCTGATCAGCTCGCTTGGAACAGTCCTGCTCGTCATGCTCTTTCTGCGCCGAATAACGCGATCGGTCGGGATCGCGACATTTGGCGGGCTGGCGCTTGCGATCAGTGGCGGGTTTTTTGGAGAACATGGCGCGCGGACGGGTGACTATGACGCATTGCTCTGCTTCTTAACCACCGGCTACCTGATGCTGTTGTTTTTTGCGCTGCACCGGCAACCCCCGCCAATTCGCTGGATATTGCTTGCGGCCGTGTTTGGCGCAGCGGCCTTGATGACCAAGAGCGTAGCCGGCGGCGCGCCGGCTGCGGGCGTTTTTCTCTACATCTTGATAACAGGGCGCTGGCGTAGGCCATTTACGACGCCTTATTATTTCGTTGCCGGGCTGCTCGCGCTGGCGCCGCTCATTCTATTTCTGGCGCTGCGCGAATATGCGACACCGGGATATCTGGGCGCGACGATCTATAATGACGTTGCCGGTCGCTTCAGCGAAGTGTTGGGCAATCATTCGGGACCTCCCTGGGCTTATCTACAAGTTACTTTTGTCAACGGTCTGTTCAGCCTTGGCACTGCAGTTTTACTTGCACCATTCGCGCTGACGATTGCTCGCGGCAGAACGCGATTCGCGTTAATCTATGCGCTCTGCATCGCGTTCGGGCTGCTTGTTATCGTATCGATCAGTGCCACGAAGCTGCAACATTATTATCTTCCGGCATATCCGTTTCTTGCCATAGCCGCAGCGCTCGCTGTCCATGCTTGCCTGACCCACTTGAAGGCGCTTACAGCCGCCGGCGCCCTGTCTTCTCGCCGCGCCTCAATCGTGCGCATCGCTCCCGTGATATTGCTCGTAATCGCTATGGCCCAGTCCGTGCAAATGCGCCTGAATTTGATCGACCCTCGACTGGATTATCCGGGAGCACGCTACGGCGTCCTCCTCGATGCCCTGGCTGCCGAGCGCGCACCAATATTGCTGGTGGACACCGGAACCGGTATTTCCATCGATCCCCATTATGCGCCCGAACTGCGTTTCCACGCCATGGTCGCCCGCGAAAACGGGCGGAGCGTTACCGAGACAAGCGACATCAGCCGCCTGGCGTCAGTATCATCGAACACGATCGTGGCGACTTGCGATCCTTCGCTCACTCCGGTTCTGCAAGCAGAACTTCCCAAGCTCCTGCTAAAAGTAAACGGTTGCGTGGCTCGCCGGAAAGTTCCGCGTGGGAAAGACAAATTTAGCTAGCATATCGTTGTAGCGCTATATTTGACCCAGATTAAACTGCATCAATATTGGGATGGCAGCTTTCTGATCGCTCGTTTGACACGCGAACAGGTTAAGCTGCCTTATTAGCTGCCATTGTGATCGCGTTGCCTGCGTAAGAATGGCGGTCTCAAGAAATGGGAAAATGGTGCGCCCGGCAGGACTCGAACCTGCTGCCTCAAGATTAGAAGTCTCGCGCTCTATCCAGATGAGCTACGGGCGCGTCATTTCGATGGGCTTTAGCGGTCTTTTGACCGGCTGCAAACCGTGTTGTGCATCCACCGCCATAAATGTTGAATTGTCGCGGATGTGGGTTAAGAACAGTTCATGAGCAATAGTCCGATCCAGCGCACCTCCGCTTCCAGCCAGGCCGGCAACCGGTTCCGCTATTATGATTTTGTCATGGCGGCCTTTGTTACGGTTTTGCTGCTGTCCAATGTCATCGGCGCGGCCAAGCCGACTTTCATCATGATCAACGGCGAGCAGTGGATATATGGCGCGGGAATATTATTCTTTCCGCTTGGCTATGTAATCGGCGATGTGCTGACCGAGGTCTATGGCTATGCGCGGGCGAGGCGGGTGATCTGGGCCGGTTTTGCCGCGCTGCTGTTCATGGCCTTCATGAGCTGGGTGGTGGTTTCGCTGCCGCCGGCAGAGGGCTGGGAAGGGCAGGCAGCTTACGAGAGCGTCTTCGGACAGGTCCCGCGCATCGTTGCCGCGTCAATCGTCGCCTTCTGGGCGGGTGAATTCATGAACAGCTATGTGATGGCGCGGATGAAGGTCTGGACGCAGGGCAAGGCCTTGTGGAGCCGCACGATCGGTTCAACGGTGGTGGGGCAGGGCGTCGATAGCCTGATCTTCTATCCGCTGGCATTCTGGGGGCTTTGGGAGCCGTCGGTGGTGTTCACCGTGATGGTGACAAACTGGGCGCTGAAAGTGCTGTGGGAGGCGGTGCTGACGCCGGTGACCTATCTGGTGGTAGGCTGGCTCAAACGGCGCGAGGGTATCGATATCTACGATGAAGATACCGATTTCACGCCCTTCAGCACCTCAGCCTAGCGAGATCAAGACCTAGGCCAGCATGCCGTCTTTTTCGGTCTTGCGCGCGTAGAGGTAAAGTCCGGCTGCAAAAACCGGGATCAGGATCGGCATTATCCATTCGCCGCCGGTCAGCACGTTAGCATATCCCAGGAGCAGGAACAGGCCGCCAAACTGGATGAATACGGCGATCATCGATAGCAGGAACATTCTTACCGCCAGACGTTTGCGCGCAAGCAGCAAGATGGAGCCGACAAAGCCAGCGAACACGGCGACGGCAAATGCGGAGGTCAGCCAGACCGGTTGGTCGAGCAGCAGGTTCTGCTGTTCCGGGCGGAGGGATGCGAACGCCTCCGGGCTCATCATGAACTGCTGAAAATAGGCGGCAAGGCCCATCATGTTCCAGAGAAGGGCCAACACGCCGATGATCCAGAACCAAAGCGGTGCTTTTGTCGTTTCAGTCATATCCTGTCCCCATCTCCGAAAATTACTCGCCATGTTGATATTCCCTTCGAGGAGTTTCAAGCGAAACCGTTCCGTGATTGATTATGTAAATCAGTCAGGAAGATTAAATCAATTTAGTCGATATATATTTGAGTGCTATTGAACGGTCATTCAAACAAACGGAGTCAATAATGATCGGTAGAAATATCCCCCAAGTTACCCTGAAAACCCGCGTTCGCGACGAATCGGTCGACGGCGAAAATCCCTTTCGCTGGCAGGACGTGAACACGACGGACCTGTTCGCTGGCAAGCGCATCGCGGTATTCTCCTTGCCCGGAGCCTTTACCCCGACCTGTTCGAACGAGCAGTGCCCCGCTTTCGAACGCCTCTATGACGAGTTCAAGGCGCGCGGCGTCGACGAAGTTTATTGTATTTCGGTCAATGATGCGTTCGTGATGTACCAGTGGGGCAAGTCCCTCGGTCTGGAAAAGGTAAAACTGCTTCCCGACGGATCGGGTGACTTTACCCGGCGCATGGGCATGCTGATCAAGAAAAACCATCTCGGTTTTGGTGATCGCAGCTGGCGCTATTCGATGATTGCCGACGACGGAGTCGTCAGCGCCTGGTTCGAAGAGCCGGGTATCAACGATGATGGTGTCGACAATGATCCCTATGTCGAATCGACTCCCGAGAAGTTGCTGGAATGGCTCGATGCCAATGAAGCAGCAAAGAAAGCGGCTTAAGCCCGATTCCATCCCCCGAAGGAAACCGCGAGCAAGAAATTGCTCGCGGTTTTTTTATGTGCGATAGATTGACGATATGGAGCGCCGCAACAAACCCATCATCATGACGGCGCTTATGGGCAAGCAGGATTTTGCCTGGGCGGACAGGCTGCGGCAACGCCATTATCCCCCGGACAGGAACAGGATCGGTGCCCATATCACCTTGTTCCACCATCTGCCGCCGCAAGCACTGGATGAAATCAAATCCGCTGTCGTCACGCTGACCACTATCATGCCGAAGCCGGAAGCGACGCTGTCCCGTTTGATCCATCTTGGCAATGGCGTCGCCTATCGGCTGCACGCGCCCGAACTGCTTGATCTGCGGATGGAGCTGGCCGAACGCTTTGCCGGACTGCTGGTGGCGCAGGACCAGCAGACACCCCGGCTGCATATCACCGTCCAGAACAAGGTGAACCCCGGGGAAGCGCAATTTCTCTTCGAACAGCTATCCGAGGAATTCGAACCGCGGCCCTTCGCGATCCGCGGGATCGGTCTGCATTATTATGTCGATGGCCTGTGGCAGGACATCGGTGCCTGGTCCTTTCGGGGGCGCTAGTAGACTCCGACTTCCTTGATCGGAATCTCCGTATTGGCGAGCTCGTCCTTGTCCAGATTCAAGCCTTCGACGACGGCTTTGCGGCCCTGCACATAATCTTTGGTGGCATTGACGCAATCCAGCGCCACGACCTTGCCGTCACGATAATAGATTACCGAAAAACTGCGCGAATCGGGATCGCCGCGGACGACATGGCTGTCATGGCCGGTCGAGAGGCCGACGGTTTGCAACCGCAGATCATATTGATTCGACCAGAACCAAGGCACGCTGTCATATTCGGCTTCCTCGCCGAGTATATCGAGCGCAGCCACTTTCGCCTGATCATTGGCATTCTGCACCGATTCCAGTCTGATCATAGCGCCGTCGGCATAGCTATTGCTATGCGCCGCGCAATCGCCGATCGCGTAAATATCGTCGAGACTGGTCCGGCAATGGGAATCAACGTCGACGCCATTTCCGGTTGCTGCACCGGCCGCGACCAGTGGACCGGTTTCGGGGATAATGCCGATGCCGACCACGAACATATCGGCCTCGAGCACGCGTCCGTCGGCGAGCGTCACGGCAGTTGCGATTCCGTCTTCACCGGTTTCGAATCCGGCGACGGTTGCTTCCAATTCTATAGTCACACCCTGACGGCGATGCTCGGCTTCATAGAATCGCGACAGCGGTTCGCCGGCAACGCGCGACAAGACTCGATCAAGCGATTCGACGATCGTCACATGCTTGCCCAGTTTCGTGAGCACAGCGGCTGCTTCCAGTCCGATATAGCCGCCGCCGACGACAACCACTTTGTCGACGGTCGGCAATGCTGCCATGATCTTGTCGACGTCGGCGCGGGACCGGACGGCGTGAATATTGCGCGCCTGGCTTCCCGGACAATCGAGCATGCGCGGAGATCCGCCGGTTGCCCAGATCAGCTTGCCGTAGCCTATCTCGTCATCGGAGGTCAGCATGACCGTTTTTGCGACCGGATCGAGTTTCGATACCCGGCGACCGGTCAGCAGATCGATATCGCGCTCGCCCCAGAAACTCTCGGGTCGCAACAATATCCGCTCGAACGGCTTTTCTCCGGCGAGATATTCCTTGGACAGGGGAGGGCGTTCGTAGGGCGGATATTTCTCGTTTCCGACCAGACCGATGGAGCCTTCAAACTTCTGCTGGCGCAACGCAATGGCCGCTTGCGCGCCTGCGTGACCAGCGCCCACAATCAAAATGTCGTAAAATGCTTTCATACCTGCCCCTTGATGCCACTTGTCGGCTTGGAGGGCGCTGTTAGCGCGGATTGTATCGGCCGTGCAAGTTTTAGCGTATTTCTCGCTTCAGCTTGTTGACCGCACCGAACGCTGTGACTATAGCGCCGCCGTCCAGAGAGAGTTTCATGGCGATTAAAACAATCGCCCGGACCCGATGGCGGAGTAGCTCAGGTGGTTAGAGCAGTGGAATCATAATCCATGTGTCGGGGGTTCGAGTCCCTCCTCCGCTACCAACATTTTGGTAACAGCAGATCGGCATGACTTCAGTGGCGTGAGATGCCCGGCGCAGGTTTCCCGCGCCGAGCAACAGTGGAAATTAAAGGTCAAAGCGGCTTTGTTGCGATGATCGCCGCCGTACTCTCACCATCTCTTGCCTTTGAACCACCTCTTGAGGTGCTTATCATGATTTTTTCGCCATTTTCGCGTACGCCCGTCACCGTAGCGATGGCTTCATCATTATGTTGGCCGAGTGTCGGTGTGAATCCGTCTTCGGCCAGTGCGCGTTCATAGAAGTTGACGATATCGAGCGGAGTGCCCTTGTAGGCAATAGTCGCGATCGCTTCGCCGCCGTGCCTTTTCGAGGGTTTGGAAAATTCGGGACTGCCGCTGATATAGCGGGCACCATCCATGATCGGTATATCAAATGCCAGCCTGGGCTGGGCAATTGCTGCCTCCGGGACGGCGGCCGCACTGCCGGACGACGGCATCGTATCGGTTTCAACTGCCTGACTTGAACTGTCGCTGGATTCTCCGCCGCTACATGCGGAGATCAAAACCAGTGCGGGGATTATCAGATATTTTTTCATCACTATTCTCCAATATTATAAATATTAATCAGTATATCATTCGTCCAGTCAAGTAGGCCGCGGTTCGCGCCCGTAACATCACTGGCAATTGTCCGGGGCTATCGAGGAGCCGGTTTGACAGTGCTGGCGATGCAAATGTCCAGATTGAATGGCATCAATCGCGGGCCGCCTTTCTTGTGCCGTAAAAGCAGGAAAAAGGGATCGTTTACGGGGCGACGATTGGCCCTGCTGCGAACACGCGCGTTGCTTAATCCGCTAATCTGGACCTCGTCATCCAGCGGTTCCAACCGGAAAGTGTTAGCCGGGCCGCAGCGATTGGATGGTCGTTCCGCAAAATCGGGGATCCGAAAGGATATGGTCGTGGTTCCCTTGCTGTTGCGCCGGCACACGCGTTGGCCGGCACAATCCAGTTCTGTTGCGGAGACTTCCAGTGTAACAAGTCCATTATTGTTTCCCGTGCGGTTATATTCCGGGTCATCAGGATTGGAATAGGCATGTATCCAAAGCTCTGTCGCATCGCGCGGCGGGCGGTGCCCGCCCAGCCTGACGTGGTCGCCAACCTTGATCTCCAGATTGCCGAACCCGCCGGATTTGCCGGTGCGCGAATTGTACAGCAGCGGACTCCGCTGACGGAAAGCGTCATATTGATCCCTGGAATCCGGATGATAGGATGCTAATCTCACCGACATTTCGTGCAGCTCGCCGACACCATCATTGTCGCCGGTTTCGAGGACTTTAAAGCGGTCCATATTCCGTATCTCCACACGATATACATCCGGACCGGAACCGAGGGTTTTTCTTTCCTGCGCGTTGGCGGGGAGTGTTGCCAATAGCGTGGCCGCTGTCAGAAATCCAAATCCAGTTAAAAGCTTGATGACTTTTGCCATGATTATTTCCTCATAAATTCAGGTTCGCGCGCGCGATTACCGACTGGTTGAAGCAATACATATTTGTCCGCTTTGCATGGCCAATTCGACACCGGATTCTTCGCCTTTCGCGCCGAAGCTGGTCGTATGGCCGCCGCTCGTTGTATGACGGACATTGACAACACCGCGGCCTGCGCGCGCGTTGCGCGGCTGTAGCTGCATAGTCGCACCGTTTACGGCAGAAATCTGGTAAGTATTTTGCGCGTTGCACGTGTTATATCTGGCGGTGGGGCGGGGCAAACTCACATGATATGTGATTAAGCCGGTGCTCCCGCGGTTGCAGACACGATCAAACGAGCAATCCAGTTCGCGGGTCGCGACGCTAATTTCAAAATTGAGGAGAGGATCGCCCAGGTCACCCTGGGGACGTTCCTTCACATGGATCCACATATCATATGTGTCCGACGTTCCGGGCTCAAGCCGCTCCAGAAAGACACGGTCGCCAACCCGCACGTCAATGGAATTATCCCGGGACCGTGGACCGTTATTGATGCTGATGAACGGGTTCACCTCTTTGACAGTCGCATATTGGCTGTCGGGGCCCTTCAATATTATTTTGATATAACTGACTTCACTCACGCCGTCGCTGTCACCGGAGGACATGGCAAGAAAGCGTTCCAGATTGCGAAGTTCAACGCGCCAGACGTCACTGCCAGACCCCAGTGTCTTCTTGTTGGTTCTTTCCTGGCCGATGGCAGTGGCGGGCAACATCATAAGTGCCAAACCAATTGTGATATTTGTAAATTTACGAAGCATATCATTTCTCCATTCCTACTGCATTGAATGGCAATAATATTGCTTTGGGCGCGATCCATGATGCTTTTGATCACAGTGGCCTGAAATTAGTGGGAATGTATATCGGCGTGACCTGTGGAATATTGCATGGTCATTCGGGATATGACGAAGGGAAAAGTCGCTTGTGATGTCCAATAGTTATATGAAATCATTATGCTTTATGTATAAATTCGACATCCTGTTCTTTGGATGGCGCTCGATAAATTACATGTTCACAGATTGTCGATGCGATTTATGACACAGCACTTGATTGAAGCAAATATCTCTAATTTGCGGAAATTGGAAAGCCGCAAATTGTCGAACCGATATCGGCGGAGCATAATGGATTATGCGTTAGCCGCTCTTTCTGTCAGTCGAATTCATATTGGAGTTGATCCAGCACCATGCGCCGGGCCTTAGCTCGATGATAGCTGGCGTATATGCAATCGGTCGCTGCGCTGTAACCGACCGGGCATATCTTACGAACTCTCTATCATTGCCGTTTTGGTTTTCAGCTTATCGAAAGGTGGATTTTCCGGCAGCATATTGCTGGTTCACCAATAAATCGCGTTCACGATAGGGCCACAGGCCAAGAAGATTATGCCATTTGCGTAGATTGAAGTGATGCCGCTGACGACAAACCAGTAATCAGGTGGGAGGATTTTCCATCTTCAATTTTTAAGAAGTCATCGGAAATTTTTTGCATGTTACCTCGCTATTTTGGTGGAATCGCATTTGTCTCTTCGGTATTTCTAGCTCCGACTGCCGCCTTGGCCCAACAAGCTGGACTGCAGATAGCCGTTGTCCGCGCGGACACAGGAGAGGCTGTCGCAGATACAGATATCACGGTTGAGAACCCGGCAATCGGCCTGCGCCAAATCGAAAGGACCGACAGCCAGGGTTTGATACGACTGGAATCGCTGAGCACCGGTGGGACGTGGCAAGTCTCATTCGACGGCAATGGGGAATTTGAAGCCGTCATAGCGGAACCCGTAACCTTGCGTTCCAACTTTGCCCGCTCGGTCACCGTGCAGCTCACGCCTTTCGGCGGCGATGTCATTACTGTAATCGCTCGCCGTGCCGTTACGTCGATCAATACGGTCAACGCGGAGATCTCGGCATCTCTGTCCGACAAGGAGCTGCAAGCATTGCCGATTGAAGGGCGCGATGTAATCGGATCATTGATCCGTTTGCCGAATGTCGTTCCTTCGACCGGATTTTTCCCTGAATCGCCGTCGATATCGATCAATGGTTCCAACGGTCTTGATACCAACTATCTTATCGACGGCCTCGACAATAATGAAAATTTTCTCGGGGGACCAAAATTTCCCGTACCACTTGGTTTTACGCGCGAAGTCACCGTGCTCGCCAATAGCTATTCCGTTGCTTTCGGTCGCACAGCCAATGGCATTGTCAACTATACTTCTCCGTCCGGAACCAATGATTATCACGGAGAGATTTATGCTCTGATACGCCCCGGCAGACCGATTGACGCCGCTTCCGCGTTTCCGCGCCGGGATCTGTCAGGCAATCCGGTTGGCGAAAGCTTCGAACGCTATCAGGCGGGTGCGAGCATCGGCGGTCCGATTGTCGAGGACCAGACGTTCTTTTACGCAAATTTTGAATATACCCGCGATCGCAACCAGCAGATCGTTGATGCTCCCATATTGGGGACTGTAGAAAACGTCACCGGCAATAACGAATTTCTGCTGGGTTCGGTCCGCCTCGATCACCAGTTGAGTGACGACTGGACGGGAACGCTGCGAGCGAATGTTGGACGCGTCACCATCGCCCGGCCCGGCGGAGCTCTCGGCGGGGGCAATGTTACCTTTCCGTCTGCGGGATCCAGTCAGGACCGCTTTTCAACCGTTATTGCGGGTTCGATCCGTTACACCGGGGACGAGTGGAACTATGATGGCGCGATCCAGTTCAGTCGGTTCCGCTGGGACTATGGTCAACCGACTGGTCCAGCGGGACCGCAGGTTACTATTCGCGATGAGAGCGGGCTGGCTGTTGGCATTGTTGGTCATCCGGGTTTTGTTTTCGATGATCTCGAAAAAACATGGCAAACCACCCACCGCCTGCAATATCGCGCTGGCGACCATCGCCTGAGCTTTGGCGCGGATCTGATCCGCTCGGATTTCAGTCTTCTCGGAGGCGGCAATCCGGACGGCAATTTCACGGTGGAACTGACGCCCCTGCAAATCGCCAGTCTGAATGCCACCGGCGCAGGCTTGACCCTGTCAGCGTCCGATGTCGTTTCGCTCGACCCTAGAGTGATCGACTATAATGTCGAATTGCGACCGCAATCTTTTGGAACCGGTCAGACCCAGCTGGCATTTTACGTGGAGGACGAATGGCAGATTAATTCGCAACTGACGGCCACGCTCGGTTTGCGCTGGGATTATGATTCTCTGACCAGCAAGGGCGGAACCGGCGGAGATAAGAATAATTTTGCGCCGCGTCTGGCGCTCAATTATCGCCCGGACGCGCGTTCATCGTTTCGACTTGGCGCCGGATTATTTTATGGCAAACTGAACTATGGAATCATTTCAGATGCGCTGCAACGCAACACAGAATCTCCGACATTTCTCGATCAACTGGATCAACTGCAGCAGCAGGGAATAATAGGTTCTCAGATAAATTTGGAAGGCCTCACCTTCGATGGTAACCTGACGGTCTCGCCTGATTGCGACAGGGTCAGCGCCTGTCCCGCGCCAAATGATGTGGCAGGATTGCGCGATAGTGCATCGCTTAATGAGGTGCGCATTTTTAATCCTGAAGGCTATAATAGTCCCTACAGTCTCCAATTGAGCGGCGGCTATCAATATCAGGCCACCAATACGATCAGCCTGAGCGCGGACGTGATTTACAGCCGGTCTCGCAACCTTGTCCGCATTCGTGATCTCAATGCAGCGGAACCATTTACACCCGATCTGACGAATTTGACTGCCGCAAATATAGCCCTGTTGCGCGCGCAGCCGGACAATGCAGCACGGCAATTAGTCGCGCAATCACTGGGCCTGGTGCGCTCACAGGAAGAGGCGGACGCGACGCGTCCCGTTGCTTTGGTTCCGGGCGGATCGCGTCAGGTTACCGTTTCGGAGACTGGCGGAAATTCGACGTATCGGGCGTTGAATTTGCAAATAAACAAGGTTCGTGGGGATGGCGATTATGCATTTCGTATGTCCTATACGCTTTCAAAGCTGACCAATGACACGGATGACATCAATTTCCGCGCGTCGGACGCCAATAATTTTTCAGCCGACAATGGACCATCGGCGAATGATCGTCGGCATGTGATTTCCGCTGTCGGCTTCCTATATCCCTTCGACGGCCTGACATTGACACTCGCCGGCCTGTTTCAGTCTGGTCAACCGGTCAATCTTGTTCCCGACGCCAGTATATTCGGTACGCAAGATCTGAACGGAGACGGCCAGTCCTTCGGCGAGAGTTTCGTTGGCAATTCTGATCGTTACCCCGGCGAAAATCGCAATTCCGCACGATTGCCGTGGTCGGCTTCGGTCGATCTCGGCGTGCGCTATGCCATTCCTGCCTTTTCGGGGAATATAGAGTTGAGCGCAGATATCTTTAACCTGCTCAATACCAATAATGAATCCGGCTTTGCAAATGCCGCAACGGTTTCCAATCAGGTGCAATTTGGCGGCGGCACGGAATTTGTACAGCGCAATGCGGGGCCGCCGCGCCAGTTTCAATTCGGTGTTGCGTGGAAATTCTGAGGAAGCTGTCGTGCGTTCAATAACCGGATGAAGCGATTTCGGCGAGTGGGTTAGGTGCGCCAACGTTCGCTTGTTTAACAAGCTCTATCCTCTGTTTTCACAATGGATTGTTTATCCACGTGTCAGGGGCTTGTCTTATTCCGCGGGCGTTGCCGGTTATGTAATGTTATGCTGTCCGCCGGACAATATTCGGGAGGATGTTTTCTCATCACGCCGCTCCGCTTGGGTTGCCGCATGGCAGATTCGCCGTGTCCGGTGGGGATGCAGCGCATGTTGTTAAGCCCCTGCTACGTCATCTCGTTTGGCGCTGTCAGCGGAAGCTATAGATTTTTCTGACGCAGGGGGCGGCGGAATCATGGAAACATATAAAGAGACGTTTAGCATCAAGCGGTTGTGGATAATCCTGACCGTGGGAATGGTTTTCATGTTCGGCATATTGCTATTGCTCGGCGCAGAAATTTACCAGAAGGCCCCGCCTATTCCCGAGACCGTAAAAACGGAGTCCGGTGAAGTCCTTATACCCGCGATGACATTGAAACCGGGCAAAATGTCTGGCAATCGATTGGCGGGATCGAGCAAGGCTCGATTTGAGGGCATGACAGCTATCTCGCGCCGGACTGGAGCTGATGAAACTCGCGACGCCGGACTGATTTCCAGCGAAGTGGCGTTGTCGACCATTCCGGATCGCCAAAGAAATTTGGTTTGATATTCATATTTTCGATGTAATGGGGCCTTTGGGGGCGGCTCAAACATGATGACATTTTTCGGTTTTATTGTGGCTTTCGCGCTTATTTGGTCGATGGCCGGAAAAATCAGGAGGCTTGAGCGTCAAACCGAGCTGCTGGAAGACCGCTTGGGAGATATGGCAAGCAACGCAGCGGCGAAGCTTGCGGACAGCCTCTCACCACGGCCTGAATCTCAGGCAGTTGAAGCCGGAGAAGCGGGTCCCTCCACAATGTCAAAAAGCGCGGCGTTTGAAGAAAAAGCGTTGGTCGATAATGATCTCATCGAGAATCCAGACGCTGAAATGTCAGCGGCTTTGCCGGAGCAGCAAACCGAGTTTCAGCGTGCAAAACGCATCGCTAGCGTAGCCAGAGTTGCTGACGGTCCCCTTACGCAATCAGAAATGGTTCGGTCCGATAATGTCACTGGCGATACCCCCGCTAACTATGCCCCGACGATCGCGGACAAGATGGTGGCGGAACAACCGGAAAACTCTGCGACGGAAGATGCGGTTGAGCAGGTTGGAGAACCTCTGGCTGTCGAAAGTAGAGAGGAGGAATTTTCTCAGGAAGAAGCGCCGCCAAAATCCAGGGGGATATCCTTCAGTTTCGAAGATCTGTTCGGTCGACGCTTGCCTATATGGGCTGGCGGAATCACTTTAGCCATCGCGGGCGTATTGATCGTCAAATATGCGATTGATGCGGGTATCTTCGGCCGTGTTTTCACGCCAACCGTGCAGATAATTTGTGGCCTGCTTTTTGGCAGCGGATTGATTGCCGGAGCGGAAGCGGCGCGGCGATACGAGGCTCGTGTTCAGGATCCTCGCGTCGCGCAGGCGCTTTCTGGTGCGGGTATCGCAACGCTCTATGCAGCGGTTTTGATGGCCAGCAATTTCTATCAATTGATCAGCCCGCTGACGGCATTCATAGCCTTTGCAGCGATCACCGCTGCGGCGCTCGGACTCTCGATACGCTTTGGCCCGCCAACAGCGCTTTTGGGCCTCGCTGGCGGCCTTGCCGCCCCGGCGATGATCGGCGGGCTCGATTCAAACGTATCGTTGCTCGCGGTCTATCTGGGGCTGACGATCGCCGGCATGGCGGGGGTGTCCCGGATGCAGCGCTGGCCGATGCTCGGACTTGCCGCGCTCGTCGGTGGGGCCGGCTGGAGCTTATGGATGATACTGGCGTCCAACGCGCTTGATGTTATCGGCTCGCTTTCGGTTGGCGGCTTTGTGATATTGCTGGCGATCGGATTGCCACTGTTGGTGATGCGCGGCCCGCGTGCTGCCCTGATGCGCAGCGCAGCGGCCATCGTAGGTGCCGCGCAACTCGCTATGCTGGTCGCTTTCGGCGGATTCGAGCCTCTGCACTGGGGGCTTTTTGCCTTGCTCGCGGCGGCGGGCCAATGGCTCAGCTGGCGGGAAAAGGGCTTTGAAATCGTTCCCACGATCAGTCTGGGCACCTCTGTCATGTTGCTTGCAATCTGGGGCGATGCCAGCGCTTTCTGGTTCACGCTGATTGGCGGGTCTCTGGCTGTGATACACGCCGGGCCGTTGCTGTGGAAAATGTGGAGAATACCGTCACGGGTGCAGGATGCTCTTGAACTGAGCGGCCTTGCGGTGGCTATCCCGGCCCTATCAATGATCCATTTCTATCTGTTTGATGGCAGCCGCGACCTACTGTTTGCCGTCCTGACCTTCGCTGCCAGTCTGATTCCGGCGGTGGCTGTGGCGACCGGTTGGAAATCGGAAGGCCGGGACGGCGACACCCGATTCATGTGGCTGACCGCGACAAGCGGAATATTGCTGGTGGGGGCTCTCTGTTTCGCGATGCCGTCATGGTTGTGGCCGCTTGGTCTGGCAGCCGTTGCAGCAGGTCTTTTGCTCTTTGGAGAACGAGCCAGCGACCACCGGCTGGAACCCGTGTCCGCGATATTCGCCGCAGCGACTTTCCCGTTGGCACTGATCACCATGCAGGGTGACGGCATCGAACTTGTCCGGCTGGTGTCGGGGAATGGAGCCGCGATCGACATTCACGCCGGGTTGCGCTGGACTGGTCTGACGGCATTGTTTCTCGTTTTTGCAATGCGCGCGTCGATCGTAAATCTTCGCCATCTGGGGTTTTCTGCGACTGGGATATTCGCCTATTTCACGCTTGCTCAGATTCTTCCTGGTTGGGCATTGCCGATCGGCCTCGCGCTAATCGCTGTGGCGATGCTATTTGCCGGACTGAAGCAGAAAGAACCGGTCGCAGAAAAGATCGCGGCTGTTTTCGCTTTGGCAACGATCCCATTACTCATGATCACCGGCGACGGCCCGATTAACGAATGGACAAGATTATTCGGCGGGACGGCTGAATCCGGAGCGGTCATTGCCGCACTGCGCTGGGCTTCTCTCGCCGCGCTTGGCGTCCTGTTCGCCATGCGCTCGCAATTTGGGCTGCTCCGCATAGCGGCACAAATTGCGGCAACATTGATGGCTTATGGCGCGATTTCGCAGATATTGCCGGTATCGCTGTTACCACTACTCGCTCCAGTCGCAATGACCGGTCTCGCGATCTGGACGCGGCGGCTCTCCTGGCCAGAATTGGCACCGGCTGCGGGCGTGTTGGCCTTGTTCGTTATCGGCTGGGCAATGGTGCCAATCTGGCTCTGGTTGCCAAATGCTTTGCCGGCTTTGGTCGGACAGCCAATGACGATCGTCGACCCGTCGCTGACAACAATGATGATAGCGAAACAATTGCTGCTGCCCGCTCTGCTCCTCGGGTTCCAGCTCGGGTTTTTGCGCGAACGCTTGCCATCTCCCGTTCGCGATGGCGCTGCGGCAATCGCTGCGGTCATGAGTTTGATCAGTATCCACAGTCTCTACCGGATCGGTTTTGCAAATATCTTTGGCACTGACTTTGTTGAATGGGGACTGTTGCAGCGTTTGATCTGGGAAGCATTGTTAATCGCCGCCGGTTGGCTGATCTATCGATTTGTCCAGAGCCGGTTTGGTCAGGACCAACTTCTGCAGAGAGGCGCTACGGCGCTGGTTCTGGCAGGCAGCCTGCATAATGCATGGTTCACTCTGCTCCTCCACAATCCGCTTTGGGCCGCGCAGGCGGTAGGCAGCATGCCGATTGTCAATTTGCTTGTTCCGGCATTCGCTATGGCAATTGGCGGGATCATATTGCTCCGGTCCATTAACCCGGATCAGAAACTGCTTGGCGAGAGACCTGTGCAAGCGATCAAGATGATCCTGATCCTGTTGTTCGCCTGGGCTAGCTTGCGACAGTTTTTCCATGGATCGTTGCTGGTGGCACCGGGCGTTTTCGACGCCGAAGATATCTTGCGGTCAATCCTCGCTATCGGACTGGCCATCGGCTTCCTGCTATGGGGCATCCGTAGCGAACAGCGTGATTGGCGGATTGCTTCGCTGGTGCTGATATTGCTCGCGGTCTGTAAGGTATTTTTCTTCGATGCGTCCGGTCTTGAGGGATTGACGCGGATCGGTTCCTTTGTTGCCTTGGGCTTCAGCCTGATCGGCATTGGCTGGCTCTACAGTCGGCAGCTGGGTCGGGATGCCATTGCTCAAAATCCTGCTGCGGAGGATTCTGAGCCGTCATGACGTAACGTCATGGCGCTTCACTCCTGGAGGTTCACTAATGGGCAGAGGCGTCCCTTAAAGTCGCACTCAAGTCCAGACGGACTATTGACGCTTTAAAGGCCCAAAATATTTCTTCGCTTAGCCGAGGGGCAATAGGTCTTGCCTAGCGGCACCGGGCATCTCTATTTGCAATGGACAGAATCATCATCAGCGGGAATCGAATATGGCCGAAACACATCGCACGAAAATGCTCATCCTGGGCTCGGGACCGGCCGGACTGTCGGCAGCCATTTACGGTGCCCGTGCCGGACTTGAGCCGATCGTGGTTCAGGGTCTGCAACCGGGCGGCCAGCTGACCATCACCACCGACGTCGAAAACTACCCCGGATTTCGTGATGTCATCCAGGGGCCCTGGCTGATGGAAGAAATGCAGGCGCAGGCTGAAAAAGTCGGCACGCGATTCATCTTTGACACGATTGTCGATGTCGATTTTTCCAAGCGCCCGTTCCGGATGACCGGCGATGGCGGTGATATTTATGAAGGCGATACATTGGTGATCGCAACCGGCGCTCAGGCCAAATGGCTCGGCCTGCCGGGCGAAGAAGAATTGTCAGGCAAGGGCGTTTCGGCTTGCGCGACCTGCGACGGATTTTTCTATCGCGGCAAGAAGGTCGCGGTGATTGGCGGCGGCAATACCGCAGTCGAAGAAGCGCTCTACATGACCAACCACAGCGATGATGTGACCCTGATCCATCGTCGTGACAGTCTGCGGGCGGAGAAGATCTTGCAGGACCGGTTGTTTGCCAATCCCAAGATTTCGGTGCTCTGGAATACAAATGTCGAACGCTTCGTCGGGGGTGGTGAGCCCGTCGGGCTTGTCGGACTGGATCTGGTCGACACGCAAAATGGTGAAAAAAGCCACCTGGCTCTTGATGGTGCGTTCGTTGCCATCGGCCATGCGCCGGCGACGGAGATTTTCAAGGACCATCTCGATCTGGTAGATGGCGGCTATATTCAGGTCTTGCCGGGTACGCCGAAAACCAAGATTCCGGGCCTGTTCGCCTGCGGTGACGTCATGGACCATGTCTATCGTCAGGCCGTAACCGCAGCCGGAACCGGCTGCATGGCGGCGCTCGATGCCGAGCGTTTTCTGGCAGAACAGGAATTTGAACTGATCGCGGCCGAATAATCAGGCCTGACGCAGCGCTTCCATGAGTTTGTCGGTGAGCCAGTCTCGGGCGGGTTCATCAGCAAAGCTGTGCGATGCGCTATCGAGCGTTTCGAGAGTGATGCTGGTGCTGGCCCGCAAAGTCGCGAAGTCGGGACTGTTCCAGGCGGCGAGAAATGCGCGTGCCGTGGTGTCGCGTTTTGCCAGCAATATCTGGCTGTTGCCGTCAAGGCGGGGCAGGGCGTCACGCAACTGGATGGAAATTGCGCTATTCTCCTCTACCCTAGAGGCCTGCTTCAGTCCCTTCAGAAGTTTTCTGAAGTCTATCTTCCCCGACAGCAGATCGAAAATCGTGCGCGGATTTTTGATCCGGTCCCAGTAGCGTGAACGGATCGCTGCGGATGACGGCAGGGGTTTTTCGCTATCCGGTTCACCGCTTGCTTCAATCACCCAGGGATTGGCAAGCAGATAGCCGTCAATTCCTGCAGCCGGGCCAAAGAATGCCAGTGCCGTCGCAGCATCACAATTGCCGAAGCCGATGATCTTGTTGACCCGAGGCTGTTTCTGCCGGAGAAACTGGGTTGCTGCCGCTATTTCATCCGCGCTGCCCAGAAATTCACGGTTTTCGCCACTGCTCTCGCCTATTCCTCTCCGGTCGTAACGCAGAACAGGAAAGCCCTGTTCGGAAACCCGCCCGGCCAGTTGCGCCATGCCGCCATGGGCGCCGGCGCGGATTTCATTGCCGCCGCTGACGATCAGCAACCCGGTCGCTTCGGTGCCGCTATCGAGACTGGCCGCGAGAGTCTCGCCTTCACAGGCGATCCGGTGAAAACTCCGCGTCATTGGCCGATCCAGTCCGCGATATCGCGAGCGATGGCAGAGGACATTATCGGATCGTCATCCGGTTCGGCGCGGAGCCACAAGGCTGATCCGGTGGTGTGACCGTCGGCAGGCTTGCCGTCGGATTCGAGGCGCACGATCCGCTGATGTTTCAGGTCCGGTATCTCGGCAGCAGTCAGTTGTCCGAACAGGTCCGAGCCGATGACATTGCCGGCCAGTTCGAGAGGTTCTGCCTCGGCACGAGTGGCCAGTTCGGTAAGGCTTGTGTTTAATCCCGCTTCCCGGTCAGCAGCGACCTTGGTGCGCAGCATCGTCCGCAAGATTGTCGCGCCTTTGACCGGGGTGAAAATCCAGTGATCGGCGGTGTCCATCATGGCTGCCGTCAAGGCGCCGCCACGGAACGATGCGAAATGAGAGATTTGGTGCTGCTCTGCGCAGGCCTTGATCGCCTTCTGCCAATCGACCAGCGTGACCTGCTCCAGCGGGACCAGGCTTTCATTGGTGCCAGGAAGGTCGGGAAGGAAGCTGCCTACGCCAAGTGTTTCAAGCGACCGCATGACGTCGACCAGCATCTTGCGCATACGGTTCATCTCGTCAAACAGGGGAGGGACGAGCATCACCCGGCGTGAGGATTGGGCCGCGATGGACAAACAAAATTCTTTGCGATCCGCAAATTCGTAGGAGACGAATGCGGGGATAAGCGTCACTCTGTGACTTTCATCTCGGCAAAAGCGACCAGATTGCCGAAGGTTTCGAACAATTCGCCGTCGACTTCATCATCCTCGATCATGATATCGAGACGATCTTCGAGCTCGGTGAGCAATCCCGCAACAGCCATGCTGTCCAATTCGGGAAGAGCGCCGAAAAGCTCGGTTTCCGCTGTGAATTCTGCGACTTGCTCTTCGCTCAGCCCCAGAATATCCCGCATCACCGCACGCACGGCGGCTTCTGGCGTTAACTCGACCTCATTCTGCATTCAAAAACCCCCGAATCCGGATAACGGCGCCTCCCCTAAAGCGAAGCGCGCTTTCCGGCAAGGCCCGAGGCGTAATGGCGCAAGATAGGGAACCATGACAACGGGTTGTTTGGCCAGTAGAATTCCAGCCGGTAGCGATCGCGGACCTCTTCCATCCACTCGCGCTTATAGGGATCATTGCCGGTGCCAAAGTCGATCAGCGCGACATGGTCGATATCGATCACATGCTGGAACATGGCGACAGAGAGCAAGGTTCCCGGAGAGGATTTTGTCGCATCCTCGATATGCGCCAGCTTGTGGATCAAAGCTTCGCCATTTTCGACGGTCCAGAATTGCGCGGCCACCGGTTCGCCATCGATATAGGCCAGACCAAGCCGCATGCAGCCAGCGGCCGCTTCATGTTTCGCCAGTTTTTTCAGAAAATCGGGATTGCCCTCTTCGGGTTTCCAGCTTCGCTCGTAGACCGAGACATAATCATTCCAGTCTTCGTCGGAGAATTCCTTTTCAATCCTGACGGATACAAGGTTTTTCTTGGCCTTGCGGCGAACAGTGCTGCGCAACTGGCCGGGGCGATCGGCCCAATATTGGTCGAAGGTACGGCCTTTGACGTTAAGGATATGATTGTCGTCTGCCTTGGTGCGGAAAACGATCCAGCCAGCTTGCTCGAACGCACGTTCGCTCAGACTCGCTGCAGAATCCTCGTCAGGAACCGGTGTAATTTCAATATGATGCGAGGTTGATTTAAGTTTTTTTGCGAGTTTTGCGAGCAGTGCCAGCCTGGTCACTTCGTCATAATCTCCGAGGAAAATCGGGCGGAAGGTGAAATTATACCAATTAGCCAAAGCGGCGTGGCGACCAAGCCCGGTTTTCATCAGGAACATCCATGCTTCCGCATCGCCCTCCTTGCTATGAAAGATCAACGGGGACTTGTCCGGCAGGCACAGTTCATGCAGCTGTCTCAACCATTCGATCCGGTCGAACAGGGACTTCTGGACCGAACGGCCCAGTTTTTCTCCGGCGATGGCTTGCACGGACTGAAAATTACTATGATATTCGCTGGTCATGGCTAAGGTCGTATCTGTCACAAATCTACTCTTTTTCCCATAGGTCAACGCAATTGAATTTAGATCCCGAAACCGCCGCATTCCCGCTGGACCATCTGGCCATAGGCAAGGATCCGGATGCGAACGCTCTCGCGATGCGTTCGGGGACTCTTAGCTACAAGATGTTAAATCATCGTGTCGGTTTGCTGGCGGCATGGCTGCTGGCGCAGAATATGGTCCAGGGGGACCGGGTGGCGTCATGGCTGGCGAAGACCGAACTGGCCTGTATCATGCCGCTCGCTGCGGCGCGGGCAGGTCTGGTCTATGTGCCCGTCAATCCCGTGCTGAAACAGGCTCAGGTTGCGCATATTGTCGCAGACAGTGGCGCCAGATTGTTGATCAGCAATGCCGGACGGCTGAAAATGCTCGAAGACAGCAATATCAATAGCAAGTGCGCCTTGTTCGAGGACAAGACTGTTTCTACCGCTCTGGAAGCGATTGAGACGCCAATGGCGCCCAGTCCGGCCACGACCGACACCGATGATCTGGTCGCGATCCTCTATACCAGCGGTTCGACGGGCCGTCCCAAGGGGGTCATGCTCAACCATGCAAATCTGACGCTCGGCGCGCTCAGTGTCGCTGAATATTTGAAGCTGTCTAACGATGACCGGACGATTTGCGTGTTGCCGCTGAGCTTTGACTATGGCCAGAACCAGTTGTTCTCAACCTGGGCCGCAGGCGGATGCGCTGTGCCGCTCGACTATCTGACTCCGCGTGACGTCATGAAGGCATGCGCGCGCGAAAAGATCACGACATTGGCCGCTGTACCACCGCTCTGGGTGCAATTGGTCGAGCATGAATGGCCCGACGACGCCGTGACGTCAATGCGGCGGCTGACCAATAGCGGCGGCGCACTGACCCCCAGTCTGGTCAAGCAGTTGCGGTCGATATTCGGAGCCGGGACCGATATTTACGCGATGTACGGTCTTACCGAGGCCTTCCGGTCGACCTATCTTGATCCCGCGCTGATCGACGATAACCCGACCAGCATGGGGACCGCGATTCCCTTTGCCGAAATACTGGTGGTAAACGAAGCGGGGGAGGTTGCCGAACCCGACGAAGCAGGCGAACTGGTGCATTGCGGACCACTGGTGGCGCAGGGTTACTGGAATGATCCCGAGCGGACGGCGGAACGGTTCAAAAGCGCACCGGACGCATCAGGCTATGGCGGGATAGCGGTTTTTTCCGGCGATACGGCGAAGCGCGGTGATGACGGCCTGCTTTATTTTGTCAGCCGGGATGATGCGATGATCAAAAGTTCGGGCAACCGGATTAGCCCGACCGAGATTGAAGAAATCGCCGTCGAATCGGGAATTATCGTGGAAGCGGTTGCCCTGGGCGTACCGGATGAACGGCTTGGTCAGGCGATCCGGATATTTGCCAGACCGGCTGAGCGGGAATCGGATTCTGCCGCGGTCACCGAGCAGCTGGCAAAATATTTAAAGCAGAATTTACCGAATTTTATGCACCCGAGAGATATTGTCCTGCTTTCCGAATTTCCCAAAAACCCCAATGGCAAGCTGGACCGCAACGCATTGGCCAGCATGGATATAGAATGATCAAGACCAAGGCGACAGGGCCGATCCCTCCCGGATATCATGCAATTGACGGCGAACTGGCCCTTGGTGGACAGAAAGCCAGTGTGCTGGTTGCGGAAAACGGTTCGCCATTATTTGTCTATTCGAAAAGCCGGCTCGATGCCCGGATGGCGCAATTGCGAGCGGCTATGCCCAAGGCTCTGGATCTCCATTATGCGATGAAAGCCAATCCCTTTCAGCCATTGCTCCGGCATATGGTGGGTCTGGCCGACGGGATTGATATCGCGTCCGGCGGGGAATTGCAGATGGCATTGGAAGCGGGAGCCGCCGCGGAACATATCAGTTTTGCTGGCCCCGGCAAACGGGACGAGGAACTCGAACAGGCGATACAGGCCGGCGTTACGATCAATATCGAATCACCGAGTGAATGTGATCGGGCGCTGCAGATTGGCGTCAGTCTCGGCAAAACGCCACATCTTGCCATTCGCGTGAACCCGGATTTCGATCTCAAGGGATCGGGCATGAAAATGGGCGGCGGCGCCAAACCGTTCGGGATGGATATCGAACTGGTCGCGCCCACGGTGAAGCGGATATTGGATGCTGGCGCAGATTGGCGTGGTTTTCATATTTTCGCCGGTTCGCAAGCGCTCAGCGCCGATGCGATTATCGAGACACAGGCACAGACGCTTGAGCTTGCAGCCCGGCTGGCGACGATGATTGGCCAAGCACCGGATCATGTCAATCTTGGTGGCGGAATCGGTATTCCCTATTTTCCGGGCGATGAGCCGGTGGATATTGCAAAAATCGGAGATGCCCTGTCGGAACAACTCAAGCGATTGCCCGACATCCTTGCCTCCACGCAATTTGCCATCGAGCTTGGTCGCTATCTGGTCGGCGAAGCCGGTGTCTATTTGACCCGGATCGTTGATCGCAAGGAAAGTCAGGGGCAGACATTTCTGGTCACCGATGGGGGTTTGCATCACCAGCTCGCGGCAAGCGGCAATTTCGGCACGGTGGTAAGGCGCAACTATCCGGCGGCCATTGCCACCAGATATGACGAAGAACCGACCGAGACGGTTTCCATTGTTGGTTGCCTCTGTACGCCGCTTGACCGTTTGAGCGACAATGCCGCGATGCCCGAGTCGAGTGTTGGTGACGTCGTCGCGATCTTCTGCGCTGGTGCTTATGGCGCTACCGCAAGCCCGGCAAATTTCCTCGGTCAGGGACCGGCGAAAGAGCTTTTAGTCGAATAGTTTCAAGGCCCTCGGCTGCAGTCAAAACGCCAGACTTGTTAATCTGAAATTCAGCTATTCCTAACGCTATATTCACTATTTTCTAGCATAGCCATCTTGTGACCTTGCGTGATTGGTCCGTTTTCCAATGGAAATCGGTCGTCGCCACAGGATTTTTACGAGGTGAATAAAATGCGTTCTGCTATGAAAAACAAACATTTGGCAAAATTGATGATCGGTGCCGGAATGGCGTCACTTGCTGTCGCCGGTTGTTCCGGCAGTTCCAGTGGTCCGCAGCTGCCGCCGGCATCTTTTGTTTCCATGCAGGAAGGTCCTGGCGAAGAATATGTGATCGGGCCGCTCGACGAACTGACAATTTTCGTATGGCGCAATCCCGAACTCGGTGCGAAGGTTCAGGTCCGGCCGGATGGACGGATCACCACGCCGCTGATCACCGATATGCCCGCCGTCGGCAAGACGCCGGCAATGCTGGCACAAGATCTAAAGCTGCAGCTGTCGCAATATATCAACGAACCGCTGGTGTCGGTTATCGTCAACAATTTCTCCGGCACATTCTCCCAGCAGATCCGGGTCGTTGGCGCGACCGAGAAACCAGCGTCGATCCCATATCGTGCCAATATGACATTGCTGGATGCGATGATCTCGGTTGGCGGCCTCTCCGAATTTGCCTCGGGCAATCGCGCCCGGCTGATCCGGTTCGATCGCGGTACCGGCAAACAGAAGGAATATGCGCTGCGCATCGACGACTTGCTGAAGAAGGGTGAGACGCGCGCCAATGTAATGCTGCGACCCGGTGATGTGATCATCATTCCGGAAAGCATGTTTTGATCTGTTTTTGGCCCTATCTGACAGGAATTGAATAATACTCATGAACGGTCTTTATGATGAATTTCTAATCGCGTTACACAGCGTCTGGAACCGGCGCTGGTTAGCGCTGGCTGTTGCCTGGGGCATTTGCCTTGTGGGCTGGCTCGTTGTCGCCCTGATACCCAATAGCTATGAATCGAAGGCTCGTATCTCGGTCGAGATGCAGTCGATATTGTCCGACAAGGTCGGCGTCGATTCGCGCGAGCGCAAAAAGAATATGGAGCGTGTGCAGGAGACTCTGGCTTCGACCATCAATCTGGAAAAAGTCGTTCGCGCAACGGCTTTGAACCAGTCGGTCGCCAGCGATCGGGAGTTGGCTGGCAAGGTAGAAATGCTGCGCAAGAGCATCCAGATCAAATCGGAAAAAGACAATTTGTTCGAGATTATTGCGACGTCTTCGGCGAGCAATTTTTCTGACGCTGAAAATGCGGTTCTGGCCCGCGATATCGTTCAGAAAATGATCGACATTTTTGTCGAGGAAAATCTGTCCGGTGACCGCGATGAAACCAGTCAGACAATCAAGTTTCTCGACGCCCAGCTCGCCCAGAGGGAAAAAGAGCTGCAAGAGGCGGAGCAGAAGCGCGTCCAGTTCGAGACGGAAAATCTGGGATTATTGCCCGGGATCGGTTCCATCAGCCAACGTATGGAAGCCGCTCGCGCTGAACTGGGCCAGATCGATTCGCAGCTTAGCCAGGCCTCGGCTTCGCTTGCCGCCCTGAACGGTCAGCTATCCGGAACACCTTCGTCGATCGCTACACCGGGAGCCGGTGGCGGCGGAGCCGGTGCCCAATTGGCTCAGGCGCAGTCGACACTGGCTTCGGCCCGTGCGCGCGGCTGGACCGACAGCCATCCCGATGTCATCTCGATGAAAAGCGAAATTGCCGCACTTCGTATTCAGGCAGCCAAGGAACCCGCTGGCGGAGGCGGCTATCGCACACCCAATCCGGCCTATAGTTCGCTGCAAAGCATGCGGGCGGAGCGTCAGGCGAGCGTTGCCGCATTGCAGGCACGGAAAAATGCACTCCAGGCGGACATGGCGCAGCTGTCGTCCAAGCAGACGCTGGAGCCGGGGATCGCTGCAGAAATGTCGCGGATCAATCGCGACCATGATGTTCTGAAGGAACAATATAACAAACTGCTCACCGACCGGGAGCAGATCAAATTGCGCGGTCAGGTAGAATCGGAAACCGACTCGCTGAAATTCCGTGTGATCGATCCGCCGTCCAGTCCGCGGTCCCCGGCAGCGCCCAACCGGCCGTTGCTGCTGGCGCTGGTGCTGTTCGTCGGCATTGGTGGTGGTGTCGGTGCGGCATTCGCGATGGGCCATTTGCAAACCAGCTATCCGACCGCAGCAAAGCTGGAAAAAGCCAGTGGGCTACCGGTTATCGGCTCTGTTTCACAGGTTTTGACCAATGCGCAGCGGGCAATACGCGGAAAAAATCTGCGTATGTTTTACGGCACCAGTGGCGCGCTGTTCGCGGTTTTTGGAATGTTGATGATCGTGGAATTCATCCAGCGCGGCATGGTGGCCTGAGGGAATAATGATGAACAAATATAGTCCTCCCAAAAAGTCAGCTTCGCTGCTCGAAAGAGCAGGCGAAATCTATGATTATATCCCGGCAATGAAGACCGTCGAACAGCGTGGTACTTCTCCTGAAGTTTTTGCGCCTGAATCTCCCCGGCAGCAGATTGCTCCGGCAGCGCAAAAGCCGATGGCTCCATATGACGGGCCACGTGTCATCGTCGATCGGGACAAGCTGAGGGAAGCCGGTTTCATCGTTCCCGACGGACCGGTTACCGGCATTTCGGAAGAATTCCGGATCATCAAGCGCCAATTGCTGTTGGCTGCAAAAGGCAGTCAGAAAGCCCAGCCGGTTCGTCATGGCGAAAGGATCCTGATTTGTTCGGCCCACCCGAACGAAGGCAAGACATTTTGCGCCCTGAACCTTGCGCTTTCGATAGCGGCAGAGAAGGATAATGAAGTCCTCTTGGTCGATGCCGATTTTGCCAAACCGAGCATATTGTCCAGCCTCGGACTGGAAGGCAGCAAAGGCCTGATGGATGCGCTGGCGGATCCGCAACTGCCGGTCGAAAACTGCATCATTCATACCGATATTCCCGGTCTGGCCATCTTGCCCGCCGGCGATCAGACCAATGCCGATACAGAATATCTGGCGTCTTCGCGGACCGAGCAGGTGCTCAACCGGCTGACCCAGCATAACCCCAATCGCATCGTTATCTTTGATTCACCCCCGGCTTTGTCGGCATCGCCGGCATCGGTTCTGGCGACGCATGTCGGTCAGGTTCTGATGGTGGTCAAAGCAGACGAGACAACTGAAACTGCCCTGCGCGATGCGCTGAGTTTGATGGGCGGATGTGAGCATATCCAGCTGCTTCTGAACGGCACGAAATTTTCGCCGACCGGAAGACGGTTTGGATCCTATTACGGATATGGAGAGTAACCCATGACCTCGCCAACGACTGTCAGTATCTTGAAATATGGTGCAGCGATTTTGCCGCTGTTCGGACTTGCCGCGCCTGCCGTCGAGGCACGCGAACGCAAGGCTGAAGTGACGCCCTATATCGAGATACAGCAAATATTGGTTGCTGATCTGAAGGACGGCAACGACGTGCTGACCTATACTTCGGTGGCAGCGGGTATCGATAGTTCGATTTCTACGCGCAATGCCGAAGCACAGGTAAATGTGCGCTATGAACGCCGTTTTTCCTATCAGGATAATGTTGGCGACGATGATATCGTTACCGGACTGGCCCGCGGCGCTATACAGGTTGTTCCCAATCTTCTGTCACTGGAAGCCGGAGCTCTCGCTACCCGTAGCCGGGTCGATTTGCGCGGTGATGCACCGTCGAATACGGTGGGCAATATCGACAATGTGACGCAAGTCTATTCGGTTTACGCCGGTCCCAATCTGTCGACCCGGGTCGGCGGGCTGGATGTGAATGCCAATTACCGGGTCGGCTATACCAAGGTCGAGAGCGAAGATACAGGCATCCTGCCTCCGGGGCAGCTTCCTATTGATGTATTCGATGACAGTATAAGCCATTCGGCCAGCGCCAGTGTCGGCCAGCAGCCGGGTGATCTGCCTTTCGGCTGGTCCGTCGGCGGAGGCTGGGAACGCGAAGATGCGAGCCAGCTCGATCAACGCTATGAGGGCAAATATGTCCGTGCCGATGTTACGGTACCGGTGTCAACGACACTGGCAGTGGTTGGCGGTGTCGGCTACGAAGATATCGAGATTTCGGAACGCGATGCGGTCCGCGATATCAACGGTGATCCGGTCATCGACAATGACGGCCGTCTGGTAACCGATAAAACTTCACCGAGATTGCTGTCCTATGATCAGGACGGAATTATCTGGGATGCCGGTGTCTTGTGGCGGCCAAGTCGCCGTACGTCGCTCGAGGCACGGGTCGGTCAGCGCTATGGCAGCGAAACTTATTTCGGCACCTTCGCCTATCAGCCAAACCAGAACACCGCTCTGAACATATCGGTCTATGATACGGTTTCCGGCTTTGGCAATTTGCTCAACGACAATCTCGCCAATCTGAGCACAAGTTTCACCAGCTCGCGCAATCCGTTGAGCGGTGAACTCAATGGCTGCGCCTTCGGTCAAGGCGGCGGTCTTTGTTTCAATGATGTGCTGCAGTCGGCATCTTCATCCGCTTTCCGTGCGCGTGGCGTAAACGGACAGTACACCTATAATCACCGCGGCTGGGAAGCCGGTCTCGGTGTCGGCTATGCCCGTCGCCGGTTCTTTGCTTCGCAATTGGGCGCGGTGTCTGCGGTCGATGGTCTGGTGGACGAAAATTATTACGCCAATCTGTCGCTTGGCCGGGAGCTGGATGCCTATTCCCGTATCGATACGAATCTTTATGCCAATCTGCTGGATAGTGGTTTTGCAGGCGCTCCCAACGTCTTGGGCATTGGTGCCAACGCAGCTTATTATCGAAAGATTTTACCGGGATTGCAGGGCACGGCAGCCGTCGGCCTGGACAGCTATGAGCAGGCTGGTTTCGACAGCGAACTCACCGCTTCCGCACTGCTGGGCCTCAGATATGATTTTTAAGAGCATCAACACAGACGTTGATCGGAGATACGCGCATGTATGAAACATTTTATGGATTAAACGGTCGGCCCTTTCAGCTGACTCCGGATCCGCATTTCTATTTCGAAAGCCTGACGCATCGCAAGGCTTTGTCCTATCTCGGCTATGGCCTCGCGCAGGGTGAAGGCTTCATTGTCATCACCGGTGATGTCGGCGCGGGTAAAACCACGCTGGTCAGCCATCTGATGGCGACGATCGACAAGGCGCGTCTGACTGCCGCCAATATCGTTACCACCAAGCTGGACAGCCAGGATATCGTGCGCGTCGCGGCCAATCATTTCGACATCGATACCGACCATATGGACAAGGCGCAGTTGCTCAGTGCCATTGAAGAATTTCTGCACGCCGAGGCAAGGGCAGGTCGTCGCTGTTTGCTGATTGTCGATGAATCGCAAAATCTGCCGGTGGATGCACTGGAAGAATTGCGGATGCTGTCAAATTTCCAGCTCGGTGGACAAGCGCTGTTGCAAATATTCCTGCTCGGCCAGCCGGAATTTCGCGACATGCTGGAGAATTCCAACCAGCTGGAGCAATTGCGTCAGCGGGTTATCGCGCATCATCATCTCGAACCGATGAGCGCGGACGAAATAGAACCATATATCACGCATCGCCTGTCGAAAAGCGGCTGGTCGGGCCGTCCCAAGATTACGTCGAATGTATTCCGTTTGCTCTACGCCGAAACCGATGGCGTTCCTCGCAAAATCAACACGTTGATGAGCCGGATCTTGTTGATGGGTTCGATTGAGCATGCCGAGCTGATCGACCAGAAGATGGTCGAGCGGGTGCTTGCCGACCTGAATGGCGAAGAGGTGGAAATTGCCGAACCGTCAGAATCGTTTGCGGAAACCAAGAGTCCACTGCGGGAAAAACCCAAGAAAGCCAGGGACACCAGCTTCGAGCATGCGCCTGCTGAATCGGGCGAAATGGTTGAACAGGTTCGGGAAGCTCAACAGCAGTCCCTGTCCCACCCCCCTCATGTACCCGTTTCCGAACCGAAACAGGAAGTCGTCAATCCAACTCTTCCCTCAGGCAGGGAAGAAGCAGTTTCCAAGCCAGCCGTCGCGCCGGTCCCAGCAGCAACGAGGGCCCCGGATGTTGAACCCGGTTTGCCGGCAATAGATGACGAGACCGCCGAGATAGTCGATATGTTTGCAAAGCGGCTGTCGCTGGTGGAAAAACGCATGGATGGTCAGGAAGAAAATCTGCACCGCGTCTTGACGATGCTCGTGGAA
>TARA_R110000850_G_scaffold156_6_pt1 | contig 77180 bp, 68 predicted proteins | sample TARA_R110000850 | Tara Oceans TARA_R110000850 (sample SAMEA4397586) | marine metagenome | biome: Polar Biome; feature: [SRF] surface water layer (ENVO:00010504); material: water (ENVO:00002006), including particulate matter (ENVO:01000060) such as... | depth 5 m
GTCATGTATCCCTGACCGATGCCGACATTGAGCGTTTCACCGGGATACCAGATTTGCTGGCGGGTCCGCTGTTTCCACTCGCGCGACGGCAGAAGTCCGCCTTTTTCCAGCGGGAGGTCGATGTCCGTGGGATGCCCGAGACCGAACAGATCCATGAAACTGTGAATGCGCTCGATGCCAAGGGCCTCAGCGACCTTGTAGAAGTAGATGTCGCAGGACTGCGTTACAGCCCCGGCCATGCTCATCCAGCCATGGCCACTGCGTTTCCAGCAGCGGTAGCGCCGCTTGGAGTTGGCGACGCCCATGCTGCCGCTGCAGAACTCACTATGGCCGCGTTGCAGGGTGTCGTACTCCAGGCCTGCGAGCGCCATGAAGGGTTTGACCGTGGACCCCGGCGGATAGGCGCCCTGCAGGGCTCGGTTGTACAGCGGTCTGCTGCGGTCATCGAGCAAGGACTTGTAGGTCGCGTGATCGATGCCGCCGACAAACAATTGCGGATCAAACGTCGGCATGGAAACCAACGCAATGACTTCGCCATTGCGCGGGTCGATGGCGACGACAGCGCCGTCGAGTTCGCCCAATGCGTCCTGGGCCACTTGCTGCACCTTGGCGTCCAAGGTCAGTGTCAGGTTCTGTCCAGGGGCGCCCTGACGATAATCCAGTTCACGTAGCGGGCGTCCATAGGCATTGGCTTCGATGATCTTGGTGCCAGGCGTGCCGCGCAGGTCGTCTTCGTGCGAGCGCTCCACGCCCACCTTGCCGATCTGTGACAGGCCCTGATACGCCGTTGCATCAATCTGGTTGAGCTCCTGCTCGGTAATGCCTCCGACGTAACCGACGACATGGGCAGCGGTCGCGCCAAGCGGATAGCTTCGTGTGAGCTTGGCGCTGACATCGGCGCCGGGAAACTGATACCGGTTGAGCTGGAACTGTGCGACCTGCTGCTGTGTCAGGTTGCTACGCAGCGGAATAGCGCGATAACGCGGCGTTTTCCTGACCCGGTCCCGGAAGCGGGCAATGTCAGAATCGTCCAGTTCGGCCAGCGGGCGCAGCCGCTCCAGGAGCTGATCCATGTCCTTGACCTGCTCGGGAACAATTTCGATCACGAAGGCCGGGGTGTTTTCCGCAAGCAAGACGCCATTGCGATCCGTGATCAGCCCGCGAACCGGCGGCACGGCCGACAGGCGCATACGGTTTTCCTCAGCTCTGGTGAGGTAGTACTGACGATCCACGACCTGAAGTTTCACCATCCGAAAAGCGAGCAGGGAGGTCAGCGCAAGGCCGAGCGCCGCAGCAACCCAGATCCGGGTCATGAAGACGTGTTTCTCTCGCGGTGGGTCTTTTAGCTTTTCCAAGGAATCTGCGATGTTCGAGAAGCGATTCGGCGACGCCTAGTCCTTCTGTTGATGACGACTGAAACGGGCGAGTACGGAAAAAACCAGTGGCCAGAACAGTGCGCTGGTCAGGGCAGGCATCCAGCGTAGCCACGGATCGGCACTATGCCGGAACAGCTTGTCGATCACCGCCATGAGCAGGCAGTAGCCCAGCCAGGCCGGGATCAGGGCAATCGTCGACTGCCAGAGCGGAAACAGAATATAGACAGCGCGCACACGTGACACGCCGTAGACCAGCAGGATAAATGCGCTGGGGTGCTGGCCCAGCACGGTATTCAGGTGTGCATCCAGCACAATGCCGGCAAGGAAGGCGGCGAGCAGGCTGGGGACGCGCGGCTCAACCAGCGCCCAGAACACCAGCACTAAAGGCACCCAAAGCGGGCGCAATGAGGCCACCGAATCCGGCAGCGGCATCATCTGCAGGCAGAGTGCGATCAGCAGGCTGAGCCAGAAGCTGAGGTGGGGGGGGCGGTTCATGGCCCCGGCGCAGGGCGAGACGGCGTACTGGCGGGGGGCGCAAGTGGGGCGCCGGACTCGATGGCTTCGGCGGCAATGGCCTCGTCGGCCGTGATCTCGTCAATGACCGGCCGTTCGCTCCAGACCAGAAGGGCCTGACGTCCGCGACCCACTTCGGCGGCGGGAATGGCGAAGGCTTCCTTGAAGTGCCCGCCCGGCGTGCGCACGACCTTGGCGATTCGGCCTACGGGAAAGCCAGCCGGGAAGCGCCCGCCAAGCGATGAAGACACGATCAGGTCGCCAGGCTCGATTTCCGCGTTGGCGGGAAGAAAGGCGATACGCAGTCCCTGCCCGCTGCCCTGTCCCAGTGCGATCGCCTGCAGGCCAGTGCGGTTGACCTCTACCGGAATGCCGTGGTCGGGGTCGGTCACCAGCAGCGCGACCGAGGATCTCGAGTGCACCTGAATCACCTGACCTAGCACCCCATTGGCGTCCACCAGCGCCTGCCCCCGGTATACGCCGTCCTTCTCGCCCTTGTTGAGCGAAATCTGCTGGCGATAGGGGTCCTGATTGGCCGCCATGATGTCGACCAGTGCGACGTTGTCGATCAGTTTCTTCGAGGCGTCCAGCAATTTGCGGGTTCTCAGGTTTTCAGCGCGCAGTGCGGCATATCGCTGTAACTGGGCTTCGAGCTGCAACTGCCGGCTGCGTAGCCGTGTGTTCTCTTCCATCAGGCGTTTGCGAGACTGGAAATACTCGGACAAACCTGACAGGTGGGTCGGAATCTCACTGATCCAGACCAGCGGGCGGGTGGCCAGCGTTGCCCAATCGCGGGTTTCCTCCATTCCTTCGCCATCCAGCTCGGCTGCCATTAGGGCGCCGCAGGCAAACAGCAGTACCAGTGTGCGCAGGCCCAGGCCGGGGCCACGTGGAAACAGACGACGATGATTGCTGGCGCTCAATGAATTCAAAGAGTTGCCTCAGGCTCTGGGCGCGGCGTGTACGTCTGCGCGCATCGCCAGCTGAGGCGGGCATGACAAGCCGTCGCCGCGGGGCAACAGGGCGCTCAGTGCAGTCAATGTCAGCGCGTATTTCATATCTCTGGGCAGGCGGGCGGGCAGACAGCGCGGCACATGGGCCATGACGAAGAATGGGGCGCAGGTTAGACCGCCAAGGAGGGCCTAGCAATGCCAAAGATGCATTTTCCAGTGTCTGGTCAGTCGCTTGCAGACTGCACAAGCGACCCACGCTGATGCCATCAATGTGAATAAATATCGACTAAAGACACGAAGTCGATAAAAAACTTACTCCATTGAGTAGAAGTCACCCTGCCGGTCCAGCATGTCCAGCACCATGCCGCCGCCGCAGGCGACGCAGGTCAGGGGGTCTTCAGCGATGATCACGGGCAGGCCGGTTTCTTCCGAAATCAGCTTGTCCAGGTCGCGCAACAGAGCGCCGCCGCCCGTGAGCACAATGCCGCGTTCAGCAACATCTGACCCCAGTTCTGGCGGGGTGCGCTCCAGAGCCTGCTTCACCGCCTTGACGATACCGGCCAGCGGCTCCTGCAGGGCGTCCAGGATTTCGTTTGAATTCATGGTGAAGTTGCGCGGCACGCCAGCGGCCAGATGTCGGCCGACAACATCAATTTCCTGCACTTCGTGGCCAGGGAATGCGGTGCCGATTTCCTGCTTGATGCGTTCAGCCGTGGCTTCGCCAATCAGCATGTTGTACTGGCGGCGCACGTAGGAAACGATGGATTCATCGAATTTGTCGCCGCCAATGCGCACGGATTCGGCGTAGACAATGCCGTTCAGCGAAATTACGGCGACTTCGGAGGTGCCGCCGCCGATGTCGACCACCATGGAGCCGCGAGCGTCTCCGATGGGGATGCCGGCGCCGAGTGCTGCTGCAATGGGTTCTTCAATCACCCAGACCTTGCGCGCACCCGCGTTTTCAACAGATTCGCGGATCGCGCGGCGTTCCACCTGCGTGGACCCGTAAGGCACACAGACCACCACGCGGGTGATGGGGCGCATCATGCGGCCCTTCTGTACCTTGCGGATGAAATGCTGCAGCATTTTCTCGGTGACGGTGTAGTCGGCAATCACGCCATCACGCAGCGGGCGGATGGTGGAGATATTGGTGGGTGTACGCCCCAACATCTTCTTGGCCTCGATGCCGACGGCTTCGACTTTTTTGCTGCCGCGGACGTCGCTGCGGATGGCAACCACGGAAGGTTCGTTCAGGACGATGCCTTCATCGCGAACATAAACAAGGGTATTGGCTGTGCCGAGGTCGATCGAAAGATCATTGACGAACAAGCGGCGGACGGCGTCGATCATCTGGGGATGGTCTCGCAAAACTCTTCTTAAGGAGTGTTAATCGGGCTGCCCGGGGGCAGATTCGGGGCACAGCAGCCGCGGTACGCGGTACTATTGTGCGGCGCACATCTTATGGGGCCGGGGAGCGGAAGTCCAAGCCAGATTGCTACTCAATCTCTTGGCCCATCCGGCAGTTCCGGTCGCCGTATTTGCATCGAGCCGTTTCGCTGCCGATTCATTGCCCGCTGGACCGCTGGCTCATGAGATGCGATGCCGGGCACGAAGGCTGCTTTGCAGCATGAAAAGCCAAGAACACCGCAGAACGCCAACAAGGAATTGGATCACCCATGAGTTTGAATGCCGATCAGGTACGCCAGGTTGCTCGCCTAGCGCGACTGGAAGTCCGCGACGACGAAGTCGATCACTACGCAACTCAGCTTTCCCGCATCCTGGACATGGTGGATCAACTGGCTGCAGTTGATACAGGGGACACGCTGCCGATGGCCCATCCGCTATCCATGGTCCAGCGCTTGCGCGCGGACGAAGTCACCGAAACCGATCGCCGCGAGGTGTTCCAATCCAATGCACCGGCTGTGCAAGACGGCCTTTTCCTGGTGCCCAAGGTCATCGAGTAAATGAGAAGCGCGCTTCGAGCGGTATTGCCCGTTTCTCTCTCCCAGCCCATTTTTCCGACATGAGCATTCACGATCTCACTCTCAAGCAGATGGCTGAAGGACTGCGCCGCCGCCAGTTCTCAAGCCGCGAGCTGACCCAGCATTATCTGAAGCGCATCGAGCGCTTCGATTCTCAACTCAACAGCTACATCACGGTCACTGCGGATCGCGCGCTGGCGCAAGCTGACGCGGCGGACAGCAGAATCAAGTCCGGCAAGGCGGGTCCGCTGACCGGTATCCCGATCGCGCAGAAAGATATTTTCTGCACCGAGGGTGTTCGCACGACCTGCGGCAGCCGCATGCTGGAAAACTTTGTTTCGCCCTACGACGCGCATGTGGTTAGCCAGATGCATGGCGAAGGCGGCGCGGTCATGCTGGGGAAATCCAACATGGATGAGTTCGCCATGGGCTCCTCCAACGAGACCAGCTGGTTTGGCGCGGTCAAGAACCCATGGGACCTGACCCGCGTGCCGGGCGGCTCCAGTGGTGGTTCCGCTGCTTTGGTGGCAGCAGGCCTGGCGGTGGCGGCAACCGGCACGGATACCGGCGGCTCTATTCGCCAGCCGGCCGCACTCACCAACCTCACGGGCATCAAACCCACTTATGGACGGGTCTCGCGCTACGGCATGATTGCCTTTGCATCGAGTCTTGATCAGGGCGGCATCCTGGCGCGCAGTGCAGAAGATGCGGCCCTCCTGCTGCAAGGGATGTCGGGCTTTGATCGACGCGATTCCACTTCCGTGGAGCGTGAGGTCGAAAACTATTCCAGCCAGATCAATCGCTCGATCAAGGGTCTGCGTATTGGCCTGCCCAAAGAATACTTTGCCGAAGGCCTGAGCGATGGTGTGCGCCAGTGCGTGATGTCCGCGGCAAGGCAGCTGGTGGAACTGGGCGCCGAACTGGTGGATGTGAGCCTGCCCAACGCGATGTTGTCTGTGCCCACCTATTACGTGGTGGCACCGGCAGAAGCCTCAAGCAATCTTGCGCGCTATGACGGTGTTCGTTACGGCTATCGGGCCGAAAGTGCGCGCACGCTGGATGAGTTGTACACCCGCAGCCGCGGTGAAGGCTTTGGCCAGGAAGTGCAGCGGCGCATCATGATTGGTGCCTACGTACTCAGCCACGGCTACTACGATGCCTATTACCTGAAAGCGCAGAAAGTGCGAAAGCTGATCTATCAGGATTTTCGCAAGGCGTTCAGCCAGTGCGATGTGCTGCTGGGGCCGACGACGACCGAAGCCGCATTCAAGCTGAACGCGAAGACGGACGATCCGATTTCCATGTACCTGAATGACATCTACACCATTGCCGCCAATCTGGCCGGGCTGCCGGCTTTGAGCCTGCCCTGCGGGTTTGTCGATGCATCTGCGGCAAATGGCGACGTCAGTCAGGCGCGCGCCATGGCGCCGGGCGAACAGGCCGGCAAGGGTGCATTGCCAGTGGGGATGCAGCTGATTGGCAATTTCTTTGATGAGGCGCGTCTGCTGGGCGTAGCGCATCAGTATCAACAGGTCATGACCTGGCATCAGCGCATGCCGAGGGGTTTCGAATGAGCGCGGGGCATCAAGATTGGGAAGCGGTGATTGGGCTGGAGGTCCACTGCCAACTGCAAACCAAGACCAAGATTTTTTCGGGTGCGTCCACCGAATATGGTGCGGCAGCAAACTCGCAGGCCGACGCCGTAACCCTGGGCCTGCCCGGGGTGCTGCCGGTGCTCAATGGCGAGGCCCTTCAACTCGCCATCAAGTTCGGCCTGGCAGTGGATGCCAATATTGCTGAACGCTGTGTATTTGCCCGCAAGCATTATTTCTATCCTGACCTGCCCAAGGGTTACCAGATCTCCCAGTACGAATTGCCCATCGTTTCAGGCGGCTATCTGGATATAGAAGTTGATGCAGGCGGATCTGAAAAGAAGATCAAGCGCATCAACATCACTCGTGCGCACATGGAAGAGGACGCCGGCAAGTCGCTGCACGAAGCCTTTGACGATGCCACCGGAATTGACCTGAATCGTGCGGGTACCCCGCTGATCGAGATCGTGTCCGAGCCCGAACTCAGAAGTGCTGCTGAGGCCGTGGCCTATCTCAAGAAGTTGCATCAGCTGGTGGTCTACATTGGCATCTGCGATGGAAACATGCAGGAAGGCTCATTCCGTTGCGATGCCAACGTCTCGGTGCGCAAGCGTGGCAGCGAGAAACTCGGAACACGCACGGAAACCAAGAACGTCAATTCGTTCCGCTTTGTCGAGAAGGCCATCGAGTACGAAATCGAAAGGCAGATCGATGTCATCGAGTCCGGCGGCAGCGTGGTGCAGGAAACACGGCTGTTTGATCCGGGCACCGGCGAGACGCGGACGATGCGCAGCAAGGAAGATGCAAACGACTACCGCTATTTCCCTGACCCTGACCTGCTTCCGGTGGTCCTCGAGCACGGCGTTCTCGAAAAGATTCGCGCGAGCATGCCGGAGCTTCCCGAGGCCAAGGCTGCGCGCTTTATCATCGACTACGGATTGTCGCGTTACGACGCGCTGGTGCTGACGGATGAGTCGGTGCTGGCCGACTACTTCGAGACCTTGGTCAAGCACAGCGGCGCGGACGCCAAGACGTGCGCCAACTGGGTCACCGGCGATCTGGTCGGGGCGCTGAACAAAGCCGACCTGTCCATCCTTGCGTCACCCGTCGGGCCGGAGGCACTGGGCGGCCTGATCAAGCGGATTGCAGACAAGACCATTTCCGGAAAAATGGCCAAGGATGTGTTTGAGGCCATGATGGCGGGTGAAGGTGATGCCGACGCCATCATCAAGGCCAAGGGCCTGGTCCAGATTACCGACGACAGTGCGATCGAGGCCGTGGTTGACCAGATTATTGCAGACAGCCCCAAGCAGCTTGAGCAGTATCGATCCGGCAAGGACAAGTTGTTTGGCTACTTCGTGGGGCAGGTGATGAAGGCCACGCAGGGCAAGGCCAGTCCTGAGGCGGTCAATCGCCTGCTCAAGGACAAACTCGCCGGCTAATCCTGTTCAGATCAATCTCATGAATCGACTGACTACATTTGCCTTCGAGAATCACGTTGCCCACGGAGCGCTGGTGCAACTCAAAGTGGGCGTTGGTGATCTGCTCGGGCATCGCGATTATTCGCCTGCGATTCGCGAGTTGCTGGGGCAGGCCCTGGCGGCGATGCCTCTGTTTGCCACGCATATGAATTTTGAGGGGCGTATCAATCTGCAGTTTCAGGGGCTGCCTGAAACGCGCAGCATCGCCAAGGCGAAGACGGATTTGCTGGTTGCGCAGATCGATCATCACCTGCGTGTTCGTGCCATGGCCAAAGCCCCGTCTGATCTCGAGGGCAGTTTTGAGGAACTGCTCGAAGGCGGTGTGCTGGCCTTGATGATGGAGCCGCGCGGCAGTGAACGGCCTGCAAGCCAGGCGCTGGTTCTGATTGAAGGAGAAAAATTGCAGAACGCGCTCGAGCATTACTTCGAGCGATCAGAACAATTGCCCACGCTGATCCGGCTTGCCGTTCGCGGCGATGAAGTGGCGGGTTTCATGTTGCAGCGCATGCCGCTGGAGTCGGCTAAGGGTTCGCAGGAAGACTGGGAGCATCTGCGCATCCTCGCTACGACCGTCAAGGACGAAGAACTGCTCGGTGATGAGACGACGCATCTGCTCGGCAAGCTCTTCTCAGATGCGCCTGAGCTGCGTGTCTTCGAGTCGCGAGAGGTTAAGGTGGCCTGTAATTGTGATCGCGCCGGGATCTCCCGCCTGCTGATTTCGCTGGGACAGGACGAAGTCAAATCCATTATCGAAGAGCAGGGCAAAGTCTCCGTGACTTGCGAGTTCTGCGGCGTTGACTACGCATTCACCCAGGAAGAGACCATTGAACTCTTCGCTGCCTCAGACAGTGCGCCGCCCGATACGCGACACTGAGGCAGAGCTGCTGCGCGTCACTGTTTTGCGGTGTTCACCTGAATACTAATGAAACCGATGGCGGACTAAGCTGATTCTCAGCGCGCTCCCGCATGACGCGAGCGAGCGTGATCCGAAGGAGGCTCTGATGGGCGACATCTTTATCGTCGGTGTTGGCATGACGCCATTTGGCAAGCAGCCTGAAAAGTCATTCCGACAACTCACGGCCGCAGCAGTGGGCCAGGCTGTTGCAGACGCAGAGTGTTCAGGTGCGGACATCGAAGCGGTCTGGTTTGCCAACGTCGGGCAGGGCGTGCTCGAAGGGCAACATGCGGTTCGGGGTCAGATTGCGCTCAGTGCGGCGGGCATCGAAGGTATTCCAATTTTCAATGTTGAGAACGCCTGCGCCAGTGCCAGTACTGCCCTTTCACAGGCCGCGACCTGGTTGCGTTCCGGACAGGGCGATATTGCGCTCGCCGTCGGCTGCGAAAAAATGTGCGTCCCGGACAAGCAGGCTATTTTTGATCTGTTTGATGGGTGCTGGGATGTGCACAACGCGCAGGACAATTTTGCTGCCGTGCGGGATGTGGGTTCGGAACTGGTGCCTGAAGAGGCGCGCACGGCAGAGGCAGGTTCGGCTCGGTCTGTGTTCATGGACATCTACGGCGCGCTGGCACGCGACCATATGCAGCGCTTTGGAAGTACGCAGAGACAGATTGCACATGTCGCTGCCAAGAATCACTTTCACTCCACCTTCAATCCGCTGTCGCAGTTTCAGCAGGATATGAGTGTGGAAGAAGTGTTGGCAGCGCGTGGTGTGTCATGGCCCCTGACATTGCCCATGTGTTCGCCTGTCAGCGATGGTGCTGCGGCTGCAATCCTGTGTACGCGCTCTGCTTTGTCGCGCTTCAATCGCAAGCGAGCGGTCCGGGTGCTGGCCAGTGTCGTTGCGGCAGGACGCAAGCGCTCGATTGAGCAGTACGATCAGCATGTATGCCAACGTGCTGCTGTCCGCGCGTACGAGATCGCCGGTATCGGCCCCAATGACATCAGTGTTGCGGAAGTGCACGATGCCACCGCCTTTGCCGAAATTCTGCAGGTCGAGAACCTGTTGTTCTGCGAACGCGGAGCCGGCGGACACTTCGCGGAGTCCGGCGCCAGCAAGCTGGGCGGACGTTTGCCGGTCAACCCTTCGGGCGGACTGGAGTCCAAGGGGCATCCCATCGGTGCGACAGGGCTTGCCCAGATCTTCGAACTGGTTACGCAGTTGCGTTGTGAGGCAGGGGCGCGACAAGTGCAAAAGCCGCGCTTCGCGATTGCGGAAAATGGCGGCGGGTTCATGGGCGTTGAAGAAGCGGCTGCCTGCATTACGGTGCTGGGCGGTCCCGCCCACTGATGGCACGTTCTGCTGAAGAAGATCGCGTGCGTTCAGGCGGTGAGGCAGATGCACGTCCGCAGCCACCGGAAAAACCGCTGCCGGGAGATTGCTGTGACACCGGCTGCGAAGTCTGCGTGTTTGATGCCTACTCCGATGCTTTGATCGAGTATCAAAATGCGCTCGACGCCTGGAATAAGCGGCATCCGGAGAAGACGTGAGGATGTTCAGCGTCGCCGGCAGATCTGCCTACTGCTGCTCATAGGCCTGATTACGGATGGCGCGGACAAAGTAGTGCGCCATGATGAACAGCGAGACGAAGAAGGTTCCGGCTGGCAGCCAGAACGCGATGATGCCGGTCCAGGCAAAGACGCCCGTCTTGAAGAAGGGAATCATGCCCGCGGGGATGAAGATGATGGCGGCCCAGATCGTGAAATAGCCGAGCCAGCGAGGGATCAGCGGTTGCGGTTTGTCGTCCTGCAGAACGGCCATGCCAAATGCCAGATACTGGAAGATGAAGGGGGCGACCACCACGGTGAGAAACAGCCAGGCAAAGTCGTTGAGCATCTGAATAATCTCGGGACTGCTCTCGGATCTGAAGGCCGCCACCGTCCAGATCATGCACGGAAGCAGAAACACGGTGACGCCGAGGGTGCCGCTAATCAGCTGGCTCAGCGACAGCACTGGCGCCTTATTGCCCTCGATTCGGCGCATCAGCACATACATGATCGCGGTCCAGGGTCCGTAGAAGCCGGTCGCATACATCCCCAGCATCATGCCGGCCCTGATTTGCAGGTCGCCATCGGCATAGATGTTCGCAATGTCCTGGGCCGAGGCGGCCGGTGGATGGGGCGGGAGAAAGCCAGCTGTCAGGAAGAAGCCAAGTCCAAACAAGACGGCGAATGCCGGGCCGCACCAGGCACACAGAATCTGCGTTCGAATATTCATTCTCTTGATCCCCTTGTTCCGATCATGTCCCCTTCGCCTGTTTGTGCAATTTAAGTGCTACACGTCTGAGCCCTGATGAATATTGAACCAGAGTTGCTGTCCTGAGCCAGTCGGGCGGCCGCCGCGACTACTTGGCGCAGCTTCAGGACAGGGCCAAGTGCGCTGATTTTTCGCCTTGTCATCCACCGGTGTATTGACATCGACTACGTCCGGGAAGAATATGATGGTCATCATATGTAAGAGGCAAACATGCCAGCTGCCATCTCGCGAAAACAGGCGACTCATGAGCGTATTGTGTCCAAGGCGGCACAGGCGATACGCCGTGGCGGCTATCAGGGTGTGGCGGTGGCAGACATCATGCGTTCTGCCGGCCTGACACATGGCGGCTTTTATGCTCACTTTCCGAATCGGGACGGGTTGCTGATCGAGGCCGTTGAGCACGCGGGCGACCAGAGCGTCCAAGTTCTGACCAGCGCAATTGCAAAGCGAGTCTCAGCGGGAAAGTCTCGATTTGAAGCGTTGATAAGCGTCTATCTGTCTGAGCGACACGTGCAGAACATCGAAAATGGTTGCCCAATCGCTGCTTTGCTCAGCGATCTGCCTCGCCAGTCTGAAGCAGTGCAGATTGTCTCCAAGCACCGGGTTGCGGCCTACATTGAGCTGGTTCGGTCCTGCCTGCCAACCGGGAGCAAGCCAGAGCTTGCAGAGGATATTGCGAGTGCCATGGTCGGTGCGCTGCAACTGGCACGCGCGATGCCTTCACAGGCACGAGCCAGCGCATTTCTGGCGGCACGGCGACAGCACCTGACAGAACGCTATTCTCAATTCCAAGCCTGAGAGCGAATCAAATTTCCGTATCACAACTTAAAAATATGATGAGCATCATATTGAAAGCGAAGAAGAAATCATGACAAAAGACAGGCAGTGTTTGGCTGGCGCCAATATAGAGCAGGCCATCCGCCAAGACGATTCTGGAAACATGCGGCCATGGCGTAACGTCTGCGGGTGCCTGCACGAGCCGCTGTCCTGCATTGCTGGACACGACCGATGACTGCTCCGGCATCAGATGCGGTACGTGTCGCACTGGTTATCGGTGCCGGCGAAGGCAATGGTGCTGCTATCGCAAAGCGTTTCGCGCGCGAGGGCTACATCAGCTGTGTTGCACGGCGCAATGACGATCAACTGACACCATTGGTGTCACAGATCGAGGCTGAGGGAGGCAAGGCGCTGGCCTTCGGTCTGGATGCACGAAAGGAAGATGCAGTCTGCGCCCTTGTAGAGCGTATCGAGCGGGAGGTCGGACCAATCGAGGTCCTGGTGTTCAACGTTGGGGCCAACGTTCCCAGCCCGATCCTTGACCAATCCGCGCGAAAGTATTTCAAGATCTGGGAAATGGCGTGCTTCTCAGGCTTTTTGTGCGCGCGAGAAGTTGCCAGGCAAATGGTGCGGCGCGAACGTGGCACCATTTTATTCACCGGAGCCACTGCGAGCGTCCGCGGTGCGGCGAATTTCGCCGCCTTCGCTGGCGCCAAGGCTGCCTTGCGGGCGCTCGCCCAAAGCATGGCGCGCGAATTGGGCCCAAGGAATATCCATGTGGCTCACGTCGTGGTCGACGGCGCGGTGGATACCGACTTCATCCGGACCAACATGACTGCGTTCTATGAACAGCGCATGCCCATGGATGGCATTCTCAAGCCCGACCATGTCGCCGAAAACTATTGGCAGCTTCACTGCCAACCGCGCGATGCATGGACTTTCGAAATGGACCTGCGCCCTTACATGGAAACCTGGTGAATAGAGATGAGCAAGCAGATCGAGTTCTATTTTGATATTGGCAGCCCGGCGGCCTACTTGGCATCGACACAGCTGCCGCTGATTGCGAGGCAAACCGGCGCACAGATACTGTACAGGCCGATGCTGCTCGGCGGCGTGTTTGCAGCAACAAAGAATGCATCCCCGGTCAGCATCCCGGCCAAGGGTGCCTACATGCTCAGAGATCTGAATCGATTTGCTTCGAAGTACGGAGTCCCGCTCAATTTCAGCCCCCATTTTCCAATCAACACCCTGATGCTGATGCGCCTTCTCAGCGGAGTTCAGTCGCAGAAGCCTGAACGCTTTCTGCCATTGCTGACGCAAATTCTTGACGCCATGTGGGTGCAGGCTCTGAATCTCGCGGATCAGGAAGTGCTCGCCAATATCCTGGATCAAGGCGAGATGGAGGCGACTGAGGCGATGTCGCTTGTGCAGGACGAATCGGTCAAGGCAAGGCTGAAGGAGCAAACTTCCGAGGCGGTGGCGCGCGGCGTATTTGGAGCTCCGACTTTCTTCGTAGGTTCGGAAATGTTCTGGGGTCAGGACCGGCTCGATTTCGTCCGTGCAGCGGTGGAGACCAGCTCATGAGCCATCAGGCTAATTCTGTGGCACCCGAAACGCACCCTTTCGATGCAGCCATCCAGCTTGAAAAAAGCGACGACGGTCATCTCATTGGGCACATACATGCAGGCTATGCAAATTTTGTCGGTCCGTTCGGGGGTGTCATTACGGCGACACTTCTGAATGCCGTCATGCAGCACCCTGATCGCATCGGCGAACCTCTTTCGCTGACCGTGAACTTTGCCGCGCCCATTGCTGACGAAGCCTTTGAAGTGCGCACGAGGATTGTGCGTACAGGAGGGTCGACGCAACACTGGATTGTCGAGCTGATCCAGCGTGAAGTGACAGCATGCTCGGCTACGGCGGTCTTTGCTGTTCGCAGAAAAACCTGGTCGTCGGTTGAGGCGCAACCGCCGGGCATTGCACCCGCCCAGGCTTTGGATGAACTGGATTCGCGCGGCTTTCCCGCCTGGGTTGCCCAGTACCAGATGCATATCAGCGAAGGGGACATCAAGTTTGGCAGCGCGCCGCGTGAGCGGTCCCACTCCGCTCTGTGGATCCGTGACCGTCAGCCTCGAACGCTGGATTTTCTGTCCCTGGCGTCGATGAGTGATGCCTTCTTCCCGCGCTTGTTTGTACGTCGCCAGCGGGTGTCTGCAATCGGCACGGTATCAATGACGACGTTCTTTCATGCAACGGCCCAGTCGCTGGCGGCGCATGGCGCAGCACCCTTGCTGGCGGCTGCCCGGGGACGGTGCTTCCATGATGGCTTTTTTGATCAGTCCGGAGAATTGTGGGATGGCAAGGGGCAGCTCTTGGCCAGCACGCATCAGATCGTTTATTACAAGGACTGACGCAGAAACTGAAGTGGCGACGAAAGCTGGATGACTGACCCGGATCAAACCGGTCATACGAGGAGAGGATACAAATGACACAAGCAACAGCAGTAGTGTTTGGGGTAGGCGACGTCAATGGAGTGGGCGGCGCGGCCTGTTTGCGGTTCGCACGCGAGGGCTATCACGTGCTGGTGGCAGGCCGCACACCTGCGAAGATCGAAAAAGTGGTCGAGGCTGTTCGTGAGGCTGGAAAAGGGAGCGCCGAGGCAGTGCCGACCGATGTGACTGACGAGGCGCAGGTTATTGCCGCGTTCGACCGCGCGATGAATCCGGGGCAAGGGCGAGCGCCGGCGGATGTCGTGATTTCCAATGCTGGAAACAACGCCATCATTGATTTCACCACGCTCAGCGCTGCGCAGTTCGAGGACTTCTGGCGCGTGGGTTGCTACTCGGGTTTTCTGGTGGGGCGCGAAGCGGCAAGACGCCTGCTGCCATTGGGGCGGGGCACGGTCATCTTCACCGGCGCATCCGGCAGCTTGCGAGGCAAGCCTGGTTTTGCGCACTTCGCGTCGGCCAAGGCGGGGCTGCGCATGATTGCGCAGAGCATGGCACGCGAGTACGGCCCAAAGGGATTGCACGTGGCCCATGTCATCGTCGATGGCGGCATCGACGGCGCGCGACTGCGCGGCGTGCTGCCGCAGATGGTTGAGCGTCTGGGTCCTGAAGGCCTGCTTGATCCGCAGGCCATTGTTGAAAACTACTGGATGCTGCACCAGCAGCCGCGGTCGGCCTGGTCACATGAGATTGATCTGCGACCCTTCAAGGAAAACTGGTAGCCGCGACCGTCTCAGGCAGATTCAGCGTGCCAGCGAGACGCTCATGTTTTCGGTGTTGAGTTGCACGCTTGCTGACTTCGCCACTTTCATCAGGCGAGCGACTTGTGCCAGCTCCGGGGAAGACAGCAACGGGTAGCTGGTCTTGATCGGGCCCGCGGCGCGCATCTTTTCAATATCCGACTGTGGCACCAGCGCGCGCAGAATCAGCTCGTCATCGTCGTCGGTGCCGTAGCGTTTGCGCAGATCCTCGATGCTGGGTTGCTCCGGTGGTTCGGCCACAATCTGCCGCGCACGCGGTGCAGCCATGATCTGGTCGCGCACGTTCTCGTCGATGGGGGCAACGGTCTCGCCGTAGTGGCCGGCTGCGTACTGAATGACTTCGTCTGGCACGGTCCCGTAACGCTTGCCGGTCACGATATTCAATACCGCCTGAATGCCTACCAGCTGCGAAAAAGGCGTGGCCATTCCGGGGTAGCCCAGCTCTTTGCGCACCACCGCAGTTTCCCTGAAGACCGCTTCAAGCTTGTCGGTCATGTTGTGTTGTGCCAACTGTGCCTTGAGCGTTCCGGTCATGCCGCCCGGAACCTGGTGGCGGATGGCCAGCACGTCGTATTCATTGTGCTGATTCACCAGAAACCCTGCCGCTTTGCCCACTTTTTCAAAATGCTCCGCCACTGGCGCGAAGAATTTTTTGTCCAGCGAATGGGTGTGGCCGAGCAGCTCCAGGTTATGCGCCATGATCTCCGTGGATGGCACGGAAGGACCATTGGCCATGGGCCGACTGGCGGTGTGCAGGATGCTCACGCCCAGTTCGACCGCATCGAGATAGGCCTTGGCGGACTGGCCCAGGATATTGTTGGAATGAAACTCGATGGGTTTGCCGCGCGCATTTTTTTTGATGGCTGGAATCAGGGTTTTCATGCGCTCTTTTTCCAGCACTCCCGCGGTGTCGTAGAGCAGTAGCGTGTCGATATCCGGCGACGCGGAGAGTTTGTCAGCTTTGTCGGCGTAGTAGTCGTCGGTGTGAACCGGTGACAGGGCAAACATGATGCTGCCCGCGACCTCGCTGCCAAATTCCTTGGCGACCTTGGCCAGACGATGCATCTTGTCGATGTTGAACAGCACATCGTAGATCCAGAAACTGCGGCAGCCGTGGCGATTGAGTTGTCGCATCCAGGCATCCATTAATGCATCGGGCGTCACCCCGAACGTCACGCTGGCATTGCTGCGCATGCCGCCCCGGACGCGTGTGCGCGGCATGGCCTGTGTCATCAGATCCAGACCGGCCCAGGGGTCTTCGCGACAAGTGCGGATCATCACCTCGAACATTGAAGACCCGGTGAGATCAATGACGCGAAACCCGGTCTGGTCGAGCAGCGGTGCGACGGGCAGTGCCATGCCCGCTTGCATGCGCATGCCCCACAGACTCTGCTGGCCGTCTCGAAGGGTTTCGTCAAGAAATTCTATGTGAGCCATGAAGGTATGCCGAAAGGTTCAGGGTGGTCAGGAGTGCGTCGCAACAGGGGGGGCAGGAAAGGCCGGGGTTCTTCGCGGGATATCAGTCAGGCTCGATGTAGAGCAGCACCTGGTCGTATTCCACCAACTCCGCGTCGCGCGCCCGCACTTCGCGCACAATGCCGCGCGTGCCGGCGTTCACGGTGGTGAAGAGTTTCATGACCTCGATCAGGCAGACTTCCGAGGCTGCGTCTACGTGCTGACCGACCTCGACATAAGGCGGAGCGCCCGGTTTGGGCGCGCGGTAGAAAGTACCCAGATTAGGTGCGCGCAGGGCAACCCAGTGATCAGGTACCTTGTTGGCACTGGCTGCCGGAGGATCGGCAACAGCGACCGGCGCCGCCGTAGCGGATTCCACTCTTCGGGCTGCCGGTGGCCGTTCGGCCTGCGAGATTCGGCCCCCTTCATCTTTTGAGAGATAAAGTCCGAAGCCTTCCATCTTCAGGTCAAGCTCTTTCCAGTCGGAGGCTTCGAAGAGCTCGATCAAGGATTCAATGTCGCGTTCGCTGGGTTTATTCACGAGGTGATGGACTCCCTTGTCCGTAGACAACCAGACCTACTCGGATCGCTCACGGCCCATCAGCCGTAGCAATTCTTCATGTAGCTCAAACCACACCGTGTGATAGCTCTCGCTGCGTGCGTCACTGACCCACTGGGTTTCGCCGGCTTCGGCCTTTTCCAGTGCAGCCAGCAGTTTGTCCTGATAGGTGTGCAGGCGGGGCAAGCCCTTGCAAAGCCGGCTCAGAATGCTGTCAGCGCGCTCGTGCAATTCGCCCAGCCGGTCGACCACGCTCGCGTCATAGGCTTTGTCGGAGTGATCGTTGGGCACGCGCTGGCCGCCAATGCTCATGGTCTGCCAGTCGGTGATCAGCGTCTTGAGTTCCACATTGATCTTCTCGAAAGCTTCATAGGCCGCTGAGAAGGCATCGTTGTTTCGCAATGCGTCGTAGTAGCGCGAGTATTCGCCGTCCAGCGCCATGCGCGCAGTGGGCGAAAGCATGTAGCCACCTTTGGCATGCACGGCGCGGCCACGCGCGACGGCATCGTCCAGCAGGGTCTGTACGCGCTCTAGCGGAACATCAATGACGGACGATACCGCCTCGGCATTGGCGTGCTTCTTGATGGCCAGGCCATGTAGCACCAGGTGCGTGTCCTGCATGATCTCTCCTCGGGGTTATGAGTTTGTTTGTTTGATGATGCGTTCGCGCACCGCGCGCCGCAGAATCTTGTTGGCCGCGGACTTGGGGAGCTCCGGCCATATCTCGATGCCACGAGGGCATTGATGTCCGCCCAGGCGCGTACGAGCAAAAGCCAGGACCGCTTCGCCTTCAACGCCTTCGCGCGCAGCGATCACGGCATGAACGCGATCCCCCCATTTTTCGTCAGGCAGGCCGATCACGGCAGATTCGATCACGCCGGGGTAGGCCTGCAGCACATCCTCAATTTCACGCGGATAAACATTGAATCCGCCTGATATCAGCATGTCGTTCTTGCGATCCAGAATGTAGAAGAAGCCGTCTTCGTCCATGCGGCCGACGTCGCCGGTATGCAGCCATCCGTTGCGGAAAGCCTTTTCGGTGGCTTCGGGGCGGTTCCAGTAATGCGACATCAGCTGTGGGCCGCGGCAGACGATCTCCCCAATTTCACCGGGCGGCAGTGGCTGGTCATCGTCATCGAAAACCGCGACTTCAACGAAGCTGTAGGGGCGGCCGCATGAGCCCACGCGATCATGGTCTTCCGCAGCAAGGTAGGTGATGACCATTGGGCTTTCAGCCTGGCCATAGGTCTGCGCAAAAATGCGCCCAAACCGTTGCTCTGCCCGCGACAGCACATTGGGCGAGATGGGCGACGCGCCGTAGCTGATCGAACGCAGGTTCAGATGCTGATCCTCGCTCGTGTCCTGTTCGAGGATCATCGCCAGCATGGTCGGGACAAGAAACGAATGCGTGGCCTGTTCGGTAGCCGCCAGCGTGAGGAAACGCGCCGGGTCGAACTTGCTCATCACCAGGGAGCGTACCCCGCGTGACAGGCAGGGCAGGAAGAAGGCCCCGGAGGCGTGCGATATCGGCGCGGCATGAAGAAAGGTTTCACCTTGTTTGAGGTCGGGGACCAGATCCATCAGGAAGGCGGACATTTCAGCCAGTTCGCCTCGTGTGGTCAGGGTGACGGCCTTGGAACGTCCCGTTGTTCCGCCCGTGAATCCAAGCCGGTAGGGCTCATCCAGAGCGCGATCAATGGCGCAGGCCTGCTGTCTTCCGTGCCGGGTGAGTTCTTCGAGTTGCTCTGCACTGATCTCGATTTCACAACCGAGTCCGGCGCTTGAAAGATTATGGATGAGCGCCCGCGCACCAGATTCGCCGAGCTTGTAGCGATGGCTATCCATGGTCTCCCGCGTGTTGAGCCCCACACGGACGAGGCCGGATTTGGCCAGCGCGTAATACGCCACAAGGCAATCAATGCCGTTGGGGAGCAGGACGCCAACCCGGTCTGCCGGCTTCAGGCCCAGATCAAGAAGCGCGTTGCCGAGTTGATCCGTCAATGCATCGAACTCACGAAAGCTGAGCGTGCGTGGGCCTTCGGTCAGGCAGGGGGCATCACCAAAATGAAGTGCTGCGCGTCGTATGAGGGCACCGATCTGCATGGTTGTTCCAGCTGTTGACCTGAAAAGAGTTGAGGTCGGGGGGCGCAGTATAAATATAGATTGTCCTACAAAATCAAATTGACGGCCTGGGCCAGCCATACCCTTGCTCTTTGTCGGTCTGCGAAGCTTTCTGGAACTGTCGGGGCGACTGACCGGTCCAGCGTCCGAATGCGCGGGTAAAGGCGCTTTGCTCCGAGTAACCCAGTAACAAGGCCACTTCCGCAATGCTGATGCCGGGCGTTTTCAGATATTCCTCAGCAAGCCGGCGGCGCGCGTCATCTCGCAGCGCGCGAAAATTCTGGCCGCACGGTGCGAGTCTGCGATGCAAGGTGCGCGATGACATATTCAGTTTTTTCGCGGTGCGCTCCAGAGAGATGTCTCCCTCACGCGACAGCGCGGCAACCGTGCGCCGAACCTGATGTTCTAGATCATCATTTTCCGGCAGGCTTCCCATCAGGGTCCGAGCCTGATTTTCCAGCATGGCGAGCAGGCCGGCGTCGGGTTTACGCAGCGGTAGCTGGAGCATGGACGAGGGCAGACTCACGCGCGTTGCCTCCTGATCAAACAGCACCTCTCCACCGAAGTAAGCTCGATACGGCGCAATATCGTGCGGCGCCGGATTCACAAAGTGCACACGTTTGATTGCTGCGGTGCTGCCGGTCAGATTGCGGGCAAATTGAGCCAGCGCCGTGATCGCCGTTTCATCGACGAGGCGACCGGGGCGGCCTGATTCGGTTCCCCATTCCAGGGTGATATCACTGCCCTGTACATGCACGTGCATGGGGCTGACATCGTAGACCAGGCGCTGGTACTGGTAGAGGCGCTCCAACGCGGCGCCCAGCGTTTTGCAGGACAACAGCACATAGCCCATCAGTCCAAAGTGCTGCGGGCCAATGGCCTGTCCGAGCGTCAGGCCAAGCTCAGGGTCGGCCAGACGCGCAGCGGCCCGCTCCAGCAAACGGCGCCAGCGCGTCACAGGATAGCGGCCAGGGTCTGCGCCTCCGGCGTCGGGTGCGGCTTCGCCGAGCACCTGCTCAGCGTTGATATTGCGGGCGTGCAGAAAGTCGTACAGCAAGTGGACGTAGCTTGCTGGCACGGCACCGCGAAGGGCGGGTGTGGCCTTGATCAACTGGACAGGCATGGCGAGAAGTGTCAAAAACTTGTCGTTATTGGTCAATCCCCCAGACCGAATCCAGCACAGGATGGGGCATCACCGCAGGACAGGACGGCAGATCATGGATGCATTGGTGCAAACCGCGACGCAGTGGCTGGGGCCGGACGTCGACTGGAAGCAGGTGCTGCTGATTGGCATGTCGCCCATTTTTGTCCTCGCGTTTGCCATCGAGTGGCAGGTGATGAAAGGACGCGGCCAGCGGGATCAGTTTGAGTGGCGCGACATCGTGGCCAATTTGTCACTGGGTGCGAGCTATCAGGTCTTCGAGTTGATCGCGCACTTGCTGATTACCGGCGTGGCGACGCTGTGGATCTACCAGCACCGTCTGTTCGATGTGCCGGTCAATGCATGGACGATTCTTCCGATCTTCATCGGCGTGGAGTTCTGCTACTACTGGTTTCATCGAACCAGCCATCGAGTGCGCTGGTTCTGGACCGCGCACGTGGTGCATCACAGCAGCGAGCGCATGAATTTCACCACCGCCATGCGCCAGAGCTTGCTGTACTCGATCACGGGCTGGTGGCTGTTTTTCTGTCCGCTGATCTATCTGGGCGTGCCGCCGGCAGTCGTGTTTTTTCTCTACGCCGTGGATCTGAGTTACCAGTACTTTGTGCACACTGAATCCATCGGCAAGTTGCCCCGCTGGTATGAGTACATTTTTGATACGCCCTCAAACCATCGCGTGCACCACGGGCGCAATCCCCAGTACATCGACAAGAATTACGGTGGCGTATTGATCATCTTTGACCGTTGGTTTGGCACCTACGAGGCAGAGGATGAGAAGGTCGAGTACGGCATTGCCACGCGCCAGCCCAAGAGCCACAACTTCTTGTGGCTGAATGTGCACGAGTTCATCGACATGTGGCGCGACGTGTTCCGTAAGGGCCCGCTCTTGCAGCGACTACGGCATATCGTGATGCCGCCCGAATGGGATCGCCCCACTGCTCGCGCCCCAGAAACGGCGCAGAGGCCTCCCGTCGGTAAGCAAAGCTGAGCAAGCCTTCGGATTGGGCTTGGTGCTTATCGCGCGGTGGTGCCGCCGTCCGCCACAAGTGACGTGCCATTGCAGTAGCTCGACTCGTCGCTACCCAGGTACAGGCAGGCATAGGCCATTTCTTCTGGCGTGCCCGCGCGCTTCATCGGGGTGATCATGTCGCCGGTGGCCGGGTCATCAAACAGGTGCAGGACGCTCTGGACCATGCCGGTTGCCACAAAACCCGGACACAGACAGTTGGAGCGGATGCCGTCCTTGACGTAGGCCACCGCCAGCGAGCGTGTGTAGTTGATGATGGCGCCCTTTGACGCTGTGTAGGCGTGGGCATCGGGAACGCCGATCATGCCGTAGATGCTCGCCACGTTGACGATGGCGCCAGCGCTCTGTTTCTGCATCTGGGGAATGACCTGGCGGCACATGTAGAAAATGGAATCCAGATTGATGCCCATGACCTCGCGCCATTTTTCAGGCTCACAGGTGGTCGTTTCGTTCATCGAGCCCGGACTTTTCTCTGCCCAGCTATATCCCACGCCAGCCGCATTAATCAGGATATCGACGCGGCCGAATGCTTTCATATGTGCGGCAAAAGCGGCTTCCGTGCCCTCTGGCTGAGACAGATCTGCCGCTGCATAGGCAGCGTCGCCGCCGTCCGATTTGATGGCTGCGACGACGGACTCAAGCTTGGAGGCTGTCTTGGATACGCAGAAAACCTTCGCGCCTTCGCGTGCCATCATCAGCGCTGTCGCCTTGCCAATGCCGTCTCCGGCGCCTGTGACCAAAGCGACTTTTCCCGATACACGACCCATTCCTGATCTCCTTGCTTAAGCGAAAGGCCATTGGCAGAGATTCTCTGCGTGCCTATTTTGTTGTTTGTCGATCGTAGGACAATAATGTTGGGACAACAATACGCATCCGCCCCCCTGATGAAGACAAAGAATCCCGTTCGAATCGTGACGACACCTGCCGCAGGTAATGGCGGTATGCATGGCATCAGTACGCCGGATCAGGTGGTCACGGCGGTCAAACGTCGTGTTCTGCAGGGAAAGCTTGTCCCGGGTCAGCGTCTGGTGGAGGCGGAGCTCACGAGAGAATTTGATGTCAGTCGCGGGCCGGTTCGAGAAGCGCTGAAGCGCCTAGCAGCCGAAGGCGTGATTACTTTGAGTCGTCATCGAGGTGCCTTCGTGCGCGTTCTGACCCGCCGCGAAGCAACAGAGTTGCTGCATGTTGTGCAGGCGCTGATTGGCCTGGCGGTGCGAGATGCAAGCCTGAAGCTGGACAGGGGACGCAATCTGGCGCGACTGGACAGCGCCTACGAGAAACTGGCGCGCCATGCGCCCAGTAGCGAGCGCGCCACCCAATCCACGGACCGTAATCGTTTCTACGACACCATCCTGGAGATCGCGGATAACCTTGAGTTGCAACGGCTGTATCCCGTCGTGCCTACGCAGATTCTCCGTATGCAAGTGCACCCCCACCTTTCAGGCGGGGATAAGGCGCGACAGTTCTCTGACTATCAGCATCTGTATCGCGCCATGAGGGCGGGCGACAGCGTCAGAGCTCAACGAGTGGTGACGCTTCATACACGCCGAAGCAGAATGGAGATTCGCAAACTGCCCGATGCAGCGTTTGAGATTACCTGACTAGAAACAGACAAATTTAGGAGAGCAAATCTTGGCTACAGAGATCAGCGCAGAATTCAATTACGCCCCCAACTACATCGACGTATTGGGTTCAAAAATGCATTACATCGAATCTGGCCCTGCGGATGGTCCGGTCGTCGTTTTCCAGCATGGCAATCCCACATCAAGCTACCTGTGGCGCAACATTATTCCGCATGTCGCTGCGGTGGGCGCTCGCTGCATTGCCGCGGACCTGATGGGTTTTGGCAAATCGGACAAACCAGATATCGAGTACACCTTCGCCGATCACGCGCGCTACTTCGATGCCTTCATCAAGGCGATGGATTTTCAGGGAAAGATCACCCTGGTGATTCACGACTGGGGTTCGGCGCTGGGCCTGGACTGGGCGCGCAAGAACGAAGATCGCGTCAACGGCATCGCCATGATGGAATTTATCTCGCCCGTGAAATGGTCGGATTGGCCAGACAATCTGGTCCCGGTATTCCAGGGCTTTCGTAGCGCCGGAACGGGCGAGGAGATGGTCATCGAGCAAAACATGTTCATCGAAAAAGTGCTGCCGGGCGCGGTTGCGCGGGGGCTCACGGAACCAGAAATGGACCACTATCGTGCGCCTTTCCTGAACAAGGAAACCCGCAAGCCGATGCTGGTATTCCCACGGCAACTGCCCATAGATGGCGAGCCTGCCGATGTGGCCGCTGCAGGTGAAAAGTACATGCAGTGGCTGGATCAGACCCCGGTACCGAAGCTTCTTTTCTGGGGGACCCCCGGCATTCTGGTGACGCCGGAAATGGCTGCGCGTCATGCCAGAGTCATGCCGAACATGACGGCAGTGGATATCGGGCCCGGCGCACATTACGTGCAGGAAGATGCGCCTGAGCTGATCGGCAGAAAGATCGCCGAGTGGTTGCCCGGCTAGGCCGCATCGGCATTTGCATGCACCAGAAACTGCGTTGAAGTATCCACATCAGCGCTTTCTGATCATCCTGTCCGTCATATACGGATTGGTCTGGCTGATGCTTGCGCTAGCGCCTTACGATCGCAGTGACTGGGCTCTGGAGAATGTCCTGGTGCTTGGTTTTGTCGTCGGCATTGCGGCAAGTTATCGGCACTTCACGTTCTCACGCGTCTCCTACACCTTGATCTTCCTGTTCCTGTGTCTGCACGCGGTGGGCGCGCACTACACCTACTCTGAAGTGCCGTACAACGACTGGTGGCGAGCAGTGACGGGGCAAAGCTTCAACGACATGCTGGGCTGGGAGCGCAATCATTTCGATCGACTGGTGCACTTCAGTTACGGACTTCTCTTTGCCTATCCCTTGCGTGAAGTTTTTTTGCGGATCGCGCAAGCACGCGGCTTCTGGGGTTATTTTCTGCCCCTGGATTTTACGCTGGCCACATCGGCGGTCTTCGAGTTGTTTGAGTGGGGCGCGGCGGCCTTGTTTGGAGGCGATCTGGGTGTTGCCTATCTCGGCACGCAGGGCGATGTCTGGGATGCCCACAAGGACATGTTGTTGGCGGGTTGTGGTGCGACACTGGCGATGCTGATTACCGCAGCCATCAATGCCTATCTGCAACGAGACTTCGCTCGAGAGTGGAGTGATAGTCTCGGCGTCAAGGATGTCCGGCCGCTGGGCGAAGACGAGATCGCGCGCCTGATTGAGCAGCGTCGAGAAGCAGGGCAATCGAAATTATGAACTCGACGCCAACCATGTTCACTGCCAATGCCAGACGCAGGGCAGGACATCAATCCTGCCCTGCGTCTGGCATGGCCCGCAATCTGTTTGGCGACGCACCAAGGAAATCATCAGATGTTTGAATTCAATGAAAGAGTGCTTCAAACCCGTGAACGTCTTGAGGACTTCATGGCGGAGCACGTTTATCCTAACGAGCGCCGTTATTTCCGTGAGTCCGAGGTGCTTGGACCCTGGGCGGTGCAGCCTGTCGTCGAGGTCCTCAAGCAGCGGGCGCGGGATGCGGGCCTGTGGAATCTCTTCTACGCCGAAGACGGTGGTTTCAATAACCTGGACTATGCCCCGCTGTGTGAGGTGATGGGGCGCTCCATGCTGGCCCCGGAAGTGTTTAATTGTTCGGCGCCGGATACCGGCAACATGGAAACTATTGCGCGCTATGGCACACCAGCGCAGAAGGCGCGCTGGCTCGAGCCGCTGCTTGCGGGCGAAATACGCTCGGCTTTTGCGATGACCGAGCCTGAGGTGGCCTCGTCAGATGCCACCAACATTGGCAGCGTGATCCAGCGTGATGGCGATGACTACGTCATCAATGGGCGCAAGTGGTACACCACCGGCGCCACCGACCCCCGCTGCAAAGTCTTCATTTTCATGGGCAAGACCGACCCGGACGCCACCGATCGTCATCGCCAGCAATCCATGATCCTGGTGCCCAAGGACACGCCCGGGGTGCGCGTGCTGCGACCGCTGCCGGTATTCGGGTTCTATGGTGCGCCGGATCGTGCTTCTGAAGTTCTGTTCGAGAATGTGCGAGTTCCGGCAGACAATATGCTGCTTGGGGAAGGGCGTGGATTTGAGATTGCGCAAGGCCGCCTTGGGCCGGGGCGGATCCACCACTGCATGAGACTGATTGGCATGTGCGAGCGCGTGCTGGAGCGCATGTGTCGTCGCGCTGAGCAGCGCACCACATTTGGCCGAGAGGTTTCGCGTCAGACCGTGACATTGGAACGCGTGGCAGAAGCGCGCTGCATGATTGAGCAGATTCGCCTGCTGACCTTGAAGGCGGCATGGATGATGGACACCGTGGGCAACAAGGTGGCCAAGTCCGAAATCGCAATGATCAAGATCACAGCGCCCAGAGTTGCTTGCCAGATTATTGATTGGGCGATGCAGGCTTTCGGTGGCGGTGGAACCGGCAACGATTATTTTCTGCCAGCAGCCTATGCGATGGCGCGTGCACTGCGCCTTGCTGATGGCCCGGATGAGGTGCATCGCAATCAGTTGGGGCGCATGGAGATTTCAAAGCATGCCGCAACAGACCCGCATCGGAGCGGCTGCGCGGCCGACGTCATGTCACTGGACGCGGTCGAGCGAGAATTTGAGCACCATCGTCCGGGCGGCGCGGATTATCTCTGGTAAGGCCTGAAGCACACAGGCTATGGGCCTGTGTGCTTCAGACACGAGAGGGGCTGTGCCGTCAGCGTCCTGCGCGCAGCGCGTCAATGTCGGCCCGGCGCAAACCGGCACCGCGGCCTTTCAGGTTGCGGGAGTGTGTCTGCTCGAGCTTGTAGAGCTCGTCGGCCAGCGGCGTGTCGTAGTGATATTTCACCCAGGTTTCGTCGAGATCGCGAAATTTTTCCGAAACCAGCGGAGGCGTGAAATTTTGGACCCGCGCATTGAACTCGCTATTGCTCATGAAACCTTGCGAGGTCCGGTAGCGATCTACCTTGTCGGGCAGGGTGCTGGTTCCCGGATGCAGGCCGCCAACCGATCCAACGTAGTCTTTCTCGCCCAGCAGTGAGTAGGAGAACGGCGTGTACACGTGTCGTGCCTGCTGGCCGTGGACCATCATGAAGTAATCCTGCGACTGCGAACTGGGCAGCGTCAGTGGGACCAGCATGGCGCCGAGCACTTCATTGGCGTACTCGTCATTGAGCAGGCCGCGAAACCGGTTGGCCCGCTCATCGATCTGCATCCAGTCGTCGATCTCATAACAGCCGGCGAAGTGGGCCATGTCCTTGATGATGGAGTAATAGACCAGTGCCCCACAGTCCAGCAACTGATCGCGCGAATAGCCGGCGAGACGTGTCCATAGCCGGGTATTGGCCTCGCGCATCTTCTCGGCCAGCGTTTCAAACGTCTGGGTGAGTTCTTCGCGTGAGCCCATGCCGACCGGCACGTGAGTATCGGTGAGTGGGTCGGAAGTGTAGAGGCCGACGCCGCAGATGTTTTCTGACTTGTACTCAGGCTTGGCCTCAAAGCTGCCCCAGTCGTCAACCAGATAAAAATGAGTGTCCTTGACGGCGGTGGTGACGGTCAGACAGTTGTAGGGCACATCGTCTGCCACGCCATCCAGCCAGGGGTAATCGGATTGCGACAGGTCATAGAAATTGCGGACCAGCATTTCCACGTTGTCGGCAATCTTGTATGGGCCGTGCGCGGTCATCGATACCCGGCTCTCGCAGGACACCAGAAAACCGTACTGCGCGGTCGCCGCCATGAATTTGCCTGCGGCAGTGTGCAGGGCGTCGCCAGCCGCGCAGTCGTACATGTCTGCGTGAAAAACCTGCAACTTGCGCTCAGGATAAATCTGGCTCCGGTGGCCCGCCTCCCTGGCCGTGATATGACCTTCATTCCGGCGCCAGGAAAGCGAGTAGCGTTTCCAGAAGTCGAGTACGTAGGCCACGTCCTCGATGCCGTCCTGCGGGCGGATCATGCCCAGATTGATCATGTGCTCGCGCCCGAGCAGATAGAAGTTGGGCAGGCACCAGGCCGATCCGATGGTTTCGATCTTGCCGCTGACATTGCGGACGCGATCAGCGATGCGCTCGGCGGGCATGTGCTTTTCAATCTTTCGCAGTAGTGTCGGCCAGCGATAGAAGGCGTTGATGTAGGACAGCAGGATGTAGGCCGAAACCGGAAACAGCTTGGATTCCTGAACCGTGCGCGTCACGCACAGCCAGTAGGTTTCTTCGCCGTGGTTCTGCAGGAGATTGTTGGTTTCCAGCAGATCCGGATAAGTGAGCTTGTTGGACATCTTTGGATTACCTCGTCAGCCCGTACTAGCGGGCGTCGCCTCAGTGCAAAAATGGATGGGTGAAACAGTCTGGAGTGCGCTGTTGTCAGGCTGCTGGCAGCTTCCAGACGCGGACAGTGCACTCCTCGCCGGTCTGATACATTTCGCCGGATTTGGCGCGGCCGCTGGTTTCAATCTCGACCCGGTCACCTTCACGAATGCCGCTGATCTTGGCGTTCATCACGCAAGGGATGCCGTATTCGCGGGTCAGAATGCCGAGGTGGGAACGCACCGTGCCGCCCGCACAGATCACGCCCTTGAACTGTTCCAGCACCGGCGCAGTGAGGGTGCCACCGCTGTCGTCGATGATGGCCACCGTATTCTCCGGGACGCCTTCGCTCAGGCAGCGCATCACCTGTTCGCTGCTACGGAAATAGCGCGCAATGCCGATCAGATTGTTCTTGAACGGCACCACGTTGTCGCCCTGGCCGCGTTGCTCGCGGCCTTGTTCATCAGCGGGTGCGGTCTGCGCTTCGGGGTGCTCGAAGGCAAAGTCGCCGTCATCTTGATCATTGGCCCCGGCCATGGGCTTGTAGGCCTCGGGCCGCTCCAGAGCGGAGATCATCGCAGACCCGGTGAAACGGTAACCCATGCCGAGCAAGCGCTTCTCGATGGCTGCAATGTCGTCTGCGGTGATCAGTTCATAGGCTTTGTCGAAGACAAAGGCGTTCCAGTCGCCGCCGGATTCATCGAGGCGTTTGCGTACCAGATCCTTGATCGCACTATGAAATGCCTCTACGACCGGTGGGCCCTCGCCGTCGGCATATTTGTCCGTATCCACGAAAAGTCTGGCCATTTCTCCTCCGTTTGTCTGATGCCGCGATTTTTCCGATTGTAGAACAATCCGGCGGTGTCTCTCTCAGGCAGGCGTTTGCCCTTGGCATCACGAAAATTGCAGTGTGTGGAATCCAAGCGCTGCTTCATCACGTAGTGTGGATTCGCCCTCTGGATGAACCTATGAACCCTCTGAACGCATTCCTGGTTTCGATTGCCATCGTGTTTGCCGCCAAGACCCTGGCCTGGCTGATCCAGTTGCGCACACGCAATGGCGGGCTCGTCGATTCGGTGTGGGCGTTCACGCTTGGCGGCCTGGCGATCTGGTATGCCGCTGTAGGGGATGCGCCCGAGCCCGTGCGCTGGCTGATGGCAGGCATGGGTGGCGCCTGGGGTATTCGACTTGGTGTGCAACTGTTTCTGCGCAATCTGGGCGCGAAGGAAGACTGGCGCTATGCGAAGTTTCGCCAAGAATGGGGCGACAAGGCAGACCGCAACATGTTCTGGTTCTTTCAGTTTCAGAACCTCTTCACGCTCATGCTGTCGGCCTCGGCGTTTCTGCCGCTCGCGTTTCGTGACGGCGCGCCACCGATCTGGTGCATGGTCGCCGCCGATCTGATCTGGATCGTCTCGGTGGCAGGCGAGTTGATTGCCGATACCCAGATGGATCGCTTTCGAAAAAATCCGAACAACAAGGGAGAGGTTTGTCGCACCGGTTTGTGGGGCTGGTCGCGCCACCCGAACTATTTCTTCGAATGCGTGCACTGGCTGGCCTATATTCCGCTTGCCTGGGGCATGTCCATGTGGTGGCTGAGCCTGGGCGCACCATTGGTGATGGCCTTCCTGCTGCTGAAGATGTCCGGTGTGCCGCTGATGGAAGCAGAAATGGCCCGCCGCAAACCGGGCTATGCCGATTACATCAAAAATACCTCGCCGCTGATTCCCTGGCCTCCGCGTCACTGAGCTGGCAAACAGAAAATCCTGGAACTTCCGAACGATCTATATGGACCTAATTGAGCTTTGCGAGCGTGGCCTGATTCCCGATGTTCTGACACGCAGGGGCATGCGCTCCCTGATGGCGGGTCGTCTCAGGGACGAAGCTGACGGTGATGGTGAGGCGCGTTCAAAGCGCTTCAACCGGTTCCTTGAAGAGTTGCGTGCCAGCCCGATCGCCATCGAGGCGCCCGCTGCCAATGAGCAGCATTACGAGGTGCCGGCGGAGTTCTTCCACAAACATCTGGGCGACAAGCTCAAGTATTCCTGCTGTCTGTACCCGCAGGGCAATGAGACTTTGGATCAGGCCGAAGAACTCATGCTCAATCTGTACATCGAGCGCTTGGGCGTGGAGGACGGCATGCGCATTCTGGACCTGGGCTGTGGCTGGGGCTCGGTCTCGCTGTGGCTGGCGGGGCGATTCAGGCAGAGCGAAGTGGTGGGGCTGTCCAACTCAAATGGGCAGCGAGCTTTTATTCTGGAACAGGCGCGCGCGCGGGGCATCAATAACCTGAAAATCATCACCGGCAATATTGCTGAGTATGAAATGCCGCCCGAACATCTGGGCGAAGGCTTTGACCGAGTCATCTCGATCGAGATGTTTGAGCACATGAAAAACTACGGCTTGTTGCTCAGGAAGATTTCAGGCTGGATGAAGGCTGATGCAAAGCTGTTCGTCCACATTTTCGTTCACAAGCTCTTGGCCTACCATTTCGAGGACAAGACACAAAGCGACTGGATGACACGCTACTTCTTCCGAGGCGGCACCATGCCCAGCGAGAATCTGCTGCTCAATTTTCAGGACGATCTTCGAGTGCAGAAGACCTGGTGGGTCAGCGGTCAGCATTACGAGAAGACCTCCAACCACTGGCTCGCCAATATGGATGCGCGCAAGGCTGAAATCATGCCGGTATTTGAGCAGTGCTATGGCCAGAAAGATGCCGCCATCTGGTTCCAACGCTGGCGCATGTTCTACATGGCCGTGGCGGAGCTGTTCGGCTATGACGGTGGCAATCAGTGGGGCGTGGGGCACTACTTGTTCGACAAGCGAACGCGCTGAGGCGCCCCCGGCTGGTTCTGTTGCTTAGGTTAGCCGCAGCCTAGTGGATTTTTCCAGCCGCTTCAGTCATCGAGCGAGCAGAATGCGCAATTGAGGCTTGGTTCATTCGCATTTGAAGAGGCAGGTAATTTTTACCTCAAGCTGAATTATCGATTGAATGTGTCCACCCTTCAATATTGCACCGTGCGCTACTGTTTCAGAAGTGCGCAAATTTCTGGTCCTTTTCCTGATTGCTTGTCATCGGGCGGGTGGCGCAAGCAGGCCTGCCCGAGCGCGATTGTTGAGCCATTGTCTGGAAGGCGGGGATAAATCCAATCCAATCCAGCATAAATGTCCAGTCGACATCAATAAGTCGGGCGTGCGCACAGACGGCATTGCAAGAGCAATGAGTCTGGGACGTGCGTAGTGGGTGGAGAATTTCTTGCTTGTTTCTTCATACTCCGCAATCAAGAAAGTATGTTTAAGCTCATCCAATGAATCGCCGACGATCCGATTTCGGAAAGAATGATCCAAGCGCGCGTCCACTTGAGGATGCTGCCGAATCGCCGACGCTACTTCCCCAGTTCCTGTTCCGATACCTGGCACTGGCCTGCGTGTTCGCTTATCTGTGGATTGCAGGGGACACCGGCAATGGGTTGCCGAGCCACTCCTTCATGCTTGCATTGTGCGGTGTGTACGCCTTGGTCAATTCCCTTGTCATGAGCCTGACGCTGCTATGGCCGCGCCTTCTGCCGAGACAGAGTGGCTATTGGTTTGACTGTGCCTGCCTGTGTCCCGCAATCGCGTACGACCCCTACTTCAGCCTGCCAGTGATCCCTTTGCTGCTGCAGAGCGTTATAGGCCTGCGCCTTCAACTGGACGCCAAATCTTTCAGGAATGCGGTGCTGCTTGCGGTGCTGGTAATTGGAGCCGGACTTGGCCTGCGCCTTCAGGCCAGCGCCGGGCCGGACGTGCTCGCAATATGGATGGCTCTGGTCAGTGTCGCTGTGGCTGTATATGCCTGTTCGCAGATTGGCCGTGCCTCGATGCGTGAGGAAGCGCTACAGCATTTAGGACAAATAGACGCACTGACCGGCTTGTTCAATCGACGCATGATGTTCGACAGGGCCAGACCGATGTGCGCCGCGCTGCGCGACGGCGAGACGGCGGTCGTGATTTTTGCCGACATGGACAATATGCGGGTGTTTAATGACAAACACGGTCACATCTTTGGCGATAGCGTCATTCAGTTGGCGGGGCACGCTGTCTCCAAGTGCCTGCGAGCCGATGACCTCGCCGCGCGCTATGGTGGGGATGAGATAGTTGCAATTTTTCGCGGCATTACGGTCAAGGAGGCGCGCGCGATTGCACAGCGCCTGCAGAAGTCCATTGCCGCGAGCAGCCTCGAAATTTCCGAGACCAAAGTCAGTGTCAGTATTGGAATGGTCGAGATTTCGGGTCCCAATGCAGATTTTGACACCGCCTTGAAGCGGGCGGATGTCGCCCTGCATCGCGCCAAAGCTCAGCGCTTTCGGGGCGCCATCACCACCTCGCTGGCACAGAGCGCCGTGACCAGCTAACGGACCCGCTGATTCGTTTCGCGGCGCCAGGGCTCTCGCAAACGACCGCTGTCGTTGGCGCATGAAGTACCCAATAGCTTGAGGGGGCTCCGGCAGTCGCCGGGCTGGAACAGAGCGGCGGTCAATTGGCATTCATCCGGGCGACTCGGGAGGGCGTTACGATGAGGCTTCATTGCGATTGAACCCTGGATGCTTTCATGAAACGAATCATCTGCTGGCTCGGGCTGGCACTCCTTCTAATGTCTGGTGGCCTATGCGCCAAGCAGGAGACTTTCCGCTTCTACGGATATGCCTTTGATCAGAAAGGGGAAAAATATCTGTATACCGAGGTGCACGAGCAGAACTATATAGACCAGAAGTGGGCTGGCGGCACCATCACCTACTACTCACCCGACGGTGCCCAGATGGGGGTCAAGACCCTGGATTTTTCTGCCGACCCCTTTATTCCGGAATATGATTATCAATTGCCTGCACTGGATTATCGAGAAGGCATCGTGAAGGTGGACCGCCAGAAGGTGGTCATGAGCAGGACTGTCGACGGCAAGACCCGGACCGAAACGGTTAAAAACAAGGCGCCAATCAGTGGCGATTCGGGTTTCCACAATTTCATGGTGGCGCACTTCGCAAAGCTTATGGCCGGGGACACGGTTCCGTTCACCTTCATCGCAGCCGGCAATCTGGATACCTTCAAATTTCGGGCGCGACGCATTGAAGACGGCAGCTTTGAAGGCAAGAAGATGGTCCGCTTCAAGGTGGAGGCGAATTCCCTGCTGCGTCTGGTCGCGCCAGACCTCACCGTGACCTATGACCCTGAGCTCAAGCACCTGAAGCAGTATGAAGGCCCGTCCAACGTGATCAATCCGGAGACCGAGAAGGTCTACGACACGCGCATTTCCTATTACAGCGAGCCTCCGCCCGGTGCGCCGGACTCGTTGCCGCCACTCGAATAGCCCTGCCGGGCGCTTCTGGTGGCCCGCACCTGGCCCTCCAATGCGATAATGCCCGGCTAGCCTGCAGCTTGATCCGGATTCGGGGAGTCGTTCGCCCGTGGCTCAATACTGCGCACTTGGACAATCAATGCAGATTCATTTGTGAACGTACTTATCATCGGTCGCGGCAAGAGCGGGACCACGGTCATTTCCAAGACCATTCAGCACTCGATGCCTGGCAGTAGTTATCACCTCGAGCCCAGCAATATCGGCTACTTTGAATCGGTTCCGCCGAATCCGGCGGGGCACGTCGCCAAGCTCCTGTTTGATAGCTGGGTGCGCAGGCCGAGGTTGCTCAGCGCCGTCATCAACGGCGAGATGCCTCTGAAGTTCCAGAAAAAAGTCTTCATCGTCCGCGATCCCCGTGATGTATTGATCAGCGAAACCCTCTACTGCGTCTATAACGCCGCGGTTGCCGGCGCGGACAAGGCGGCTCTGGATGATCTGAATGAGCTGCTCAGGGCGAAAGCGGCAGACCCGCTGCAGGTGGGTTTCGGCGAGATTTTCGACCGCGTGGAGCGCCTGTTTGCCCCGATGAAGATTCGCGCCGTGGAAATCTATCTGCGATACGCCCAGTGGCTGGAGAAGACCCGTGATCAGGGATTCGTGATCCGTTATGAGGATTTCATGGCCGGTCAGTTGCAGGATCTGTCGCGTTACCTGCGAATTGGGCCGCTGAGTGACAACCGCGACGTTGGCAAAGAATTGGTCCGCACACGGCGTTCTGAGGCCTGTGACAACTGGAAGCGATGGCTGACCCCGGCTGACGTCGAACGCTTCCAGCCGGAAGTGCGCCGGGTCATGCGGTTGCTGGGCTATAAAGACTGGGCGCTGGACCCGGAGCCGGTCATCACACCGGCAGAGAGTTTCGAGTACGTCTCGCGGATATTTGCTGAGGGGCACAAGATCGCCCAGCGACAAGGCAAGTGATTAAACGCTTTCTTCGCAGATGGTTGTTTCTCGATGCCATTCGGCACAACGTCAACAGAACTCGGGGGCTGCTGTCCCTGTGCGTGACGGCTTCTCGCCCGCGTGCACTGAGTGTGCAGGCACTCAAGAATATTGTTGCTGACGGCACCGCCTGGCGTGCCACCTCGGGTGACCCGCAGCTGTGCCTCTCCAGTACGGGCCTACAGGTGCGCGGTCTGTGTCTGGTTCAACTTTCTATTGCGGTCAAGCAGCCGCTGGTTCGCGCCAGCCTGTATTTCGACACCGGCCGCGGATATTTCGAATCACAGGCGACACATGTTGTGTTCCGCTCCGGTGAACGCGCCTGGGTGCAAATCTATCTTCCGCTGAGCGCGCGACGGCTCAGACTGGATCCGTGCGACGTACAGGGGCCGGTACGGATACTCGCCGTCGAAGTCACGCCGCTGGGGCTGTCGGCGACGCTGCGGCATGTGTTTCGGGAGCGTATGGAGCGTGGCCCCTTGCGTGCCCGCGGGCTGGCGCGCCTGCGCAGGGGCCTGGGTTTGACCGAGTCCACCGATTACGAGCAGTTTCTGCGGGCCACGGAGCCAGCGCTCGCCAGTGTGCGCAAGCCTGTCACGCAGCACATCGAAACCTTCGGCCGCAAACCGACGATCAGCATCATTATGCCGACCTGGAACACTGACCCTGATCTGCTCGAGAAGGCAGTGGCATCGGTCAGGGCGCAGGTCTATCCCCACTGGCAGCTGTGCATTGCCGACGATGCGTCGACCCTAACCGCTACCCGCGAGTGTTTGAAGAAGCTCGCAGCATCTGATCGGCGTATCACGCTGAGCTGGTGCGAAGACAATGTCGGCATATCAGCGGCGAGCAATCAGGCGCTGGCGACAGCAGAAGGCGAGTTTGTTGGCTTTCTGGATCATGACGATGAGCTCTCGCCGCTGGCGCTTTATCACGTGGCCGCGGAGCTGGACCGTCAGCCCGGGCTGGACCTGATCTACAGCGACGAAGACAAGCTGGACGATCGGGGACGCAGGGTCGAGCCCCACCTCAAACCCGCCTGGAACCCGGAGCTGCTTCACGGCCAGAATTACATCACGCATCTGGCGGTCTACCGGACTCAGATTGTCCGTGAACTGGGTGGCCTGCGCAGCGAATGTGATGGCAGCCAGGACCATGATCTGGCCCTGCGCTTTGAGAAAATCGCTGACCCAGCAAAGGTGCGACATATTCCGGTGGTGCTCTATCACTGGCGGGCAGTTGAAGGTTCCACCGCGGTGGCCCGCGATGCCAAGGATTACGCTCACGGGGCGGGCGAACGGGCCCTGCGCGATCGCTTTTCTGGCGATGAGCAGGCGCGGGTCGGCAAGGGTGAGATTCCTCTGACCTACCGCGTGGATTACGGATTGCCCACTCCGGCGCCAAAACTCAGCGTCATCATTCCAACCCGCGATGGCTATGCACATGCCAGCCGGTGCCTGCAAAGCATTCTCGACAAGACCGTCTACCCGGATTACGAGATTCTGCTGATCGACAACCAAAGCCGCGACCCTGAGACGCTGGACTGGCTGACGCGCTGCCGCGAACTCAAGTCAGTTCGGGTGCTGGAATTCGATCAGGCCTTCAATTACTCGGCGATCAACAATTTTGCTGCGGCACAGGCCCGCGGCGAAATCCTGCTGCTGCTCAATGACGACACGGAAGTCATCACCCCGGACTGGATGAGCGAAATGGCGTCACTGGCGCTCAGGCCTGACGTGGGTGCGGTGGGTGCCAAACTGCATTACCCTGACGGCAGCATCCAGCACGCGGGCGTTGCCCTCGGGATTGGGGGCGTCGCCGGTCACACACACTGGCGATTCTCTGAAGATGCAGTGGGATATCTGGGGCGCCTGAAGGTCAGGCAAGCGGTTAGTGCCGTCACGGCGGCGTGTCTGGCGGTCAGCCGCGAAAAATTCCTGGCCGTCGGCGGTCTGAATGAAACGAATCTGGCGATCGCATTCAATGATGTCGATCTTTGTCTGAAGCTGTCTGAGGCGGGATTTCGAAATGTCTGGACCCCTTTTGCCAGGCTCTACCACCATGAGTCCATTTCGCGTGGCGCAGAAGACACACCAGAGAAAATGGACCGGTTCCGGCTCGAATCGGACTGGATGAAAGCACGATGGGGCAACCTGCTGGACGCCGATCCTTTCTATCACCGCTGCTTTTCACGTACGGCGCAGGACATGAGTCTGGCGCCGCGACCTCAGCCCTATCGGCCCTGGGAAGGGCAGTGGTGAGGAGGTTGCTCGATCATGGCTGAGATTCAGGCGCTGGGTAGTGTGGAGCGGCTGAACCGCCGCCGCGTGCGCGGCTGGGCCCGACTGGAAGGTCTTGACGAGCCCGCGACCGTTATCTTCAAGATCGGTGACCAGGAGATCGAGCGGGCAACGGCCAATATTGATCGCAGCAAGTGGCCGGAATCTGCCGGGGAGTCCCAGGGGCGCTGCGGATTTCTGTTCAACGTTCCCGAGCATCTGGCCACGCGGGATCTGGGTGAATTTTCGGTCTGGGTTGCCCAGACCGGGACCCGGATCGATATCGCGGATGGCGCCGTACATGTGCGTGTCAAAGCGAAAAAAAAGAAAGCCAAGCCTGGCTCAGAAGGCGACGCAGCTGCTGGCGAGCCTGACCTCAGCCTGCTGCCGGATATGCCCAAGCCGCCCATGCCGGCGCCTCGTTCACAGTGGCAGATTTTCAGGACGGCGCTTCGCGCCCTGTATCTGCGTGAGGTGCGAAATCGTTACGGTCAATTTCGCTTCGGTTATGTATGGGCCATTCTTCAGCCCTTGCTGTTCATCTTCATGATCAATGAAGTGCGCTCCCTGTTTGGAGGGCGAGCAGAATTCATTTACGGCGTATCCGGCCTGTATTTTTTCCTGATCGGCATCTTGCCCTTCTTCATGTATCAGGGCGGTTTTCATCAGGCCATGGGCTCGATGACCTCGTTTCGCGGCATCTTCAATTACCGCCAGGTGCGGCCGATCGATATTATTTTCGTTCGCTGCAGCATCGAGTTTGCCCTGCTCACCCTGGTGATGATCATCTTCATGGCAGGACTGCACTGGCTGCATTCACCGATTGATATTGATAATCCTCTGGCGTTCATGGCCGCACTGGGCCTGCTGTTCATCTTTGCACAGGGCATGGGTCTGGTGGCCGACGTCCAGATCACGCGCAGTCCGGATACGCGGCGTATTTTCAGCCTTATTGACCGGCCACTGTTCTTCATTTCCGGCGTGTTCTTTACTGCAGAAGTGATCCCGGAAGATCTGCGTGTCTACCTGATGTGGAATCCCTTGCTGCACGCCATTGACCTAGGTCGCGGGGCGCTCTTGAGCGAGTACGAATCACCCTGTAGCTGGCTCTACTTGAGTGCCTGGTCTATCGGACTGCTGATGATCGGCATGGGGTCGTATCGGCGCAATCTGCATTTGCTGACCCAATGATCATCAGCCTGCGCAACGTATCCAAGTTCTATACGCGGCCGGATATGAGCCGCCACTGGATCTATCGCGATCTCAATCTCGATCTGCCTCGCGCCACCAATGTGGGAATCGTTGGCCGCAATGGCGCAGGCAAATCCACGCTGATCCGCCTGCTGTCCGGAGTCGAGACGCCAGATCAGGGCAAGGTCACCGTACACGGGTCGGTTTCGCCGCCGGTCGGGCTGTCCAGCGGTTTCTCACGCGCCCTGTCAGGCCGGGAGAACGCAAAGTTTGTCTGTAGAATCCACGGCGACAGCGGCGAGACGCTTGATCAGCGGCTTGAGTACATCAAGGTGTTCTCTGAGTTGGGCGACTTTTTCGAGCAACCGGCCAAGACCTATTCTTCAGGCATGCGTGCGCGCCTGGCGTTTGCGGTGAGCATGAGCTTTGATCACGATTGCTACCTGATGGATGAGATCACATCGGTCGGTGATGAAAAATTCAAGCGGCGCGCCAATGCCGCATTCGCAGCACTACGTAGCCGGGCGAGCATCATTCTGGTCAGTCATAGTCTGGAAACCCTGAAAAAATGGTGTGACGTGGGGCTCTACATCCACAACGGCCGGGTTGAATACTTTGACGATATCAATCAGGCAGTTGATGCCTATCTGCAGGATCAAAAGTGAACGAAACACTGACAAGCAAGTTCCGAGGGCGTACTGGCTACCTGCTGGTAGTTGTGGTTCCCGTGTTGCTCACCGCTCTTTATTACGGCCTGCTCGCAACCGACCGCTATGTTTCCCAGGCGAGGATCATTGTTGAGCGCGATTCCTCCCGTGTTGCCGGTCTGGAATTGGGACTGCTCTCGGTGGCGCAGGGGAGTTCGGCGCTGGACGTGGAATTGGTCAAGCGGTTCATCGAATCACCGGCCATGCTCGACTATCTGGAGCAGACGCTGCAGTTGCGAGCGCACTACTCGCAGGATGGCGTCGACTTCATCTCCAAGCTGGATGCCGAGGCGTCACGCGAATCCTTCTTCGAGTATTACCTGAAGCGGATCGAGATCGAGATTGATGAAGACGCCCTGACACTGGATTTGGGGGTTGAGGCATTTGATCCGGAGTTTGGCCAGAAGCTGGGGCAGGCCATTGTCCGCCGCGCGGAACAGTTCGTGAATGACGTGGGGCAGGGCTTGGCACGCGAGCAGGTGGCCTTTGCACAGGGCGAGGTCGAGAACGCCAACACGCGACTGTTTGCGGCCTCGGATGAATTGATCAAATACCAGAACGAGCATGAACTGCTCAGCCCAGAGCTGGAGTCCGCTGCGGTTTCGCAGATCATTGCGGGCCTGCAGCAGGAATTGGCACGCCAGCGCACCGAGCTCAAGGCGTATCAGAGCTATCTGAGCCGCAATGCGCCGGAAGTGGTTGCTGCGCGCGGCCGGATCCAGGCTTTGCAGCAGCAGATTGACCAGGAGCGATCCAAGCAGGTTAACAGTGGCAAGAAGGCGCAGGCGCTCAATGCTCTGCAGAGCCGCTACAAGGAGCTGGAACTCACCGCGCGCGTCGCGGCAGATATCTATCAGGCTGGTCTGGCCTCTCTGGAGTCTGCCAAGCTGGACGCCTCGCGCAAGGTCAAACATCTGATCATGGTCTCGGCGCCAACGCTGCCGGAGTCCGCCACGCGGCCACGCCGCATGTATGTGGTAGTGACCGTGTTCGCAATTCTTAATATTCTTTATCTGATTGGTGGAATGATCCTGGCCATCATTGAGGATCATCGGGAGTAGTAGATGAAAATCTGGAAAATGCTGTTGTGCCTGGCTGCTATGGGCCTGCCTGTTATCGCGCACGCTCAGGTTCAGTTGCAGACGGCGCAGTCGATCAATGGCGGCGATGCCAATGATCAGGAAGCATCCGCCGCGCCGCAGGTGCCGCAGAGCACTCGGCCGTTTTTCTCGGGTCAGTCCAATCCCCGTATCGAGCAACCGGCAGGTACCCCGAGCAATGTTCCGGTCCCTGAAGCTCCGCCAATCCCTTCCGCACAAAGCACCCTGACGGACGAGTCCGGAACGCGCGTCTTCGGCCAGAGCCTGTTTCAGGGGCAGTTTGCCCAGCAATCCTTCAAGGGCTTCAATCCGGATTATCTGATCAGCGTCGGAGACCAGATTGACGTCAAGCTGTGGGGCGCGGTGGACGCGCAACTGCTGCTGCCGGTAGATGCGCAGGGCAATATTTTCATTCCGCGCGTGGGCCCCGTGCCGGTCATGAACGTGCCCAACGGGCAACTCAACGAGGCCGTGAAGCGCAAGGTTCGAACGGTGTATCGCCAGGAAGTGGGCGTTTACGCAACGCTGGCCGCTGCGGTTCCGGTCAAGGTCTTCGTCTCAGGCTTTGTGAAGCGTCCGGGCCTGTATGCCGGGTATGCGTCCGATTCCCTGCTGAATTTTCTCGATCGGGCCGGCGGCATCGATCCGGTCTCCGGTAGTTATATTGACGTTCGGGTTCTGCGCAACGGCAAGGAAATCGCAACGGTCAATCTCTACGATTTCCTGACTCGAGGATCGCTCGCCCAGCAACAGCTTCGCGATGGTGACAGCGTTTTTGTTGGCCCCATCGGTGCCACCGCCATTGTCGATGGTCTGGTCGCAACGCCTGCGCAGTATGAATTTCAGGAAGGAGCATCGCTGTCCAGCTTGTTGTCGATGGCCGGCATCAGTGGCAAGGCCACCAATGTCAGCGTGACGCGCAGCCAGGGACCGAAGCGGGAAGTAAGTTATCTCAAGGTGGGGGACCCTGCGCTGGACGGCCCGGTCGTCACCGGTGATTACATTGAGGTATCCGCTGATCGTCTGGTCGGCCAGATTGCGGTCACCCTGGAAGGTGAGCACGAAGGCGCAGGTCAGTATGTGCTGCCCTATGAAGCTACCATGGCGGATCTTCTGGAGCAGGTGAAGTTCACTGCGCAGTCGAACCGGGTCAGTTTGCAGCTGTTCCGGCAAAGCATCGCAGAACGACAGAAGCAGGTCCTCAACGAGATGCTCCGGCGTCTGGAGCAAGCGGTGCTGTCGGCCCGATCCACCACCAGAGAAGAATCCGAATTGCGCACGCGCGAGGCGGAATTGGTGCTCAAATTCATCGACCGCTCGCGCAACGTCCAGCCCAAGGGGCAGGTGGTGCTGCCCGAAGGCTTCGACCCGGCCACCATTGCGCTGGAGGATGGCGACGTCGTTCGCATTCCGCGCAACAGCCAGCTTGTGCAGGTTCATGGCGAAGTCTACCTGCCTAACGCCTTTGTCTGGCGCAAGGGTTATCACGTCAATGACTATCTGAATCAGGCTGGCGGCATGCTGCAGAAATCCAGTGGCGAACGCGTCCTGCTGATCCGGCCTTCTGGCGAGATTTCCTCTGAGGAAGGGCGCGGCTTCATCATGTCATCGCGGGTGCAACCGGGAGACGAGATCATGGTGCTGCCGGGCGTGGATCCAAAACGATTCCAGTTCGGCAAGGACATCGTTCAGGTCATGTATCAGATTGCCATTGCGGCAGGCGTCCTGGCGCGGCTCTGAGACTGAATAGCAGGGTATGCGCCTGACGCGGCGCATGCTCTGTTGAGGCGAAGGGTCAGGCAAATTTCAGGATGTGAATGAAGACGCTGATCCTTCATGTTGGGATGCACAAGACGGGCAGTACGTCGATCCAGAGGAGTCTGGAGGGATTCGACCGTGGGCTGATTCGTTATCTGGACCTAGGGAGTTCCAATCACTCAGGTCCGGTGCGCACAATTTTCTCCGAACGAAGTAACGACTATCCGGCGCATCGACGCAGCGGCAAGAGTCGTCATGCGATTGCCCAGATGGCCTCGCACCACCGCGCGCAGATGATTCGGGAACTGAGCTTGCCGCGCCAACGCTTCATCATCTCGGGTGAAGGCATTTCGGCCTTGTCTCCTGCAGGGGTCCGTGCGCTGGCACAGTTTCTCAAACAATACGTGGACCGAATCCAGGTCATTGGGTATGTGCGCGATCCGGTTGGCTATGCCAATTCCGCTTTCCAGCAACGAGTGAAGGACGGTCAGGCGGCGATATCTGTGCCCCGACCCAACTACCGAAACCGGTTCCGTAAGTTTTTTGACGTGTTCGGCAGGGAGAACGTGGAGCTGATTCAGTTCAATCCATCCGCCTTCGAGAATCGTTCAGTGGTCCGGGATTTTTGCAATCGGGCTGGAATACCCGCTGATAACGTCCGCGAGAAAAGGGCGAACGAGAGTTTGTCTGATTTGGCGATTCGCCTGATTCTTCAGATCAATCAGCAGGCAGCGGCTCGTGGCCAGAGCTTCGGGTTGCTCGCGGAACGCGATCAGTGGGGGCGTGATATTGCAGAAGCCTTCCCGGGAGACGCTTATCGGCTGCCGGAACATTTGATCCTGCAGGAACTGGATCAGGCTGATATCTCCTGGTTGGCGGAGGCAGCGCACGTCGATTTTGGTTTGGCGATGGAGAAAACGCACGCGTCGATCACTGCGGAGCAGGTTGGGAGGCGCCTTGATGAATTCAGCGAGTCCGAGCGTGCTTCCCTTAAGGCGTTTTTGGAACACCGAGGAATTCAGGTCGAGGCGACTCAGCCGGTCCCCGAGATGATCGCGTGCCTGCTGGCGTCCGCGTCTTCCGCCGGACGCAGCCTGTCGGGTGCAACAACTTTGTCCGTGGCCGAAAGATTCAGGCGCAGACTCAGGCGCTGGCTGTAAGTGACGCGGCTGTCGGAACTCAGAAGTACCGACGGAACTTGTTTTTCAGGCGCGTCAGCAAGGGTGTGGCAAGTGTTTCTGACATCGGCGCGACGCCAGGTTGATTATTTTGTCTCGCCAGAAGCAGCTTGTCGTTCGGTTTCAGGTCCAGGGCGATCGAGAGAAGGCTTTGAGTCTCGGCAGGGCTTATGGCTCTTCCATTTTCGATCTTGAAGGCAATGTCACGAATGATCCGTGCCTGTCGCGATGCCTTGGAGGATGCGCCGAGATGCTGGCAAACGCTGCGGGCAATGACGTCGAGCTGCTCCTCCGTGAATTCATAGAGACTCGGTGCTGATTCGGGCTGAGTCTTTCCAATGGCATCCTGGAGGCCGGCATAACGCGCGTCTTCCGGCAGAAGCTGGTTGGTCTGTGCTATCGCGCTGCCATGCTTGTCATAGAACGCCCGAACGTCGCGGTCTGTGAAGTAGGGCCTCTCACTCGCGATCTCCGGGAGCTGCTCACACAGTGGATCCGAGATCATCTGGCCACACTTTCTGCCGTAATGCTCGTTGAACTTGCGCTGCAGCATGAGCTCGCTGCGTGTCAGTGAACGGTTCACGATAGCGTGTGGCGGCTTCTGCAGACAGTCCTCCGGGACTGACAACAGATTCGCAAACTCGCTCAGCAGCCGATTGCTGTGGCGAGAATAATTCGCAATTTTTAGGTCGCACTCAAGATTTCTTCCCAGTTCGATAAACCGGCGTACGAGCTGGACAGTATCCATGTTGGTAACTGTTTCAGAGAGTGCTTTGGTGCTACCGCCGCGTTTGACAGCCTGAACGTAACTTGAGACCGCGTGTTCGAAGGGGTCTCGAACAAACAAGATCAGGGTGACTGCCATTTCGCGCGATCTGAGTGATTCAATCTCCGAAGGGTCGTTGACAATGTTTCGGATCAGGCCTTCGTAGGAATACAGAATGCGACTTGCGGAAGGGTGCTTGCGCAGTTCAGCTTCGGCAGCATCTGCTAGGCCCTCGTATCGGGCATTTCCACTCGATATTTTGCCCTGTGCAGCTCTCTTCAGACTCAGGTGGTCTGGGTAGATGACGCCATTCTGTGCCAGCGCTTCAAGGCTCAGGGCCAGCGAACTTTGAATGTAGCTCGACCCCGTCTTTCCATGGCCAACGTGAAGTACAACGGTCCCGGCGCGTCTGGTCATATGTTTTGAAATGGCGCGCCGTAGAGTAGGCGACATGAATATCGCCCACATTGTACAAGGGCGACAGGGAAGCGAAGTAGCGCGTAGGCGAGGCCGCGAGGCGCCACCTGATCGTGCAAGTGCCGCCCTTCAGAAGCGAGAATTTGTCGTCCGGAAGTGCTGATGGGTTGGGGGAATGAAAGCGAAAGCGTCGAATGAGTGACCGTGGGCCTCATGGTTACGTATAATCTGCGGGTTCGCAGCGCGGTGTTCAGGTTTGAGCAGCCGATGCAGCCACTCAAAACAGTATTTCAAGCCTCCAGGGGGTTTTATTAGATGAGCACGCAAAGCGTGGCTGGGGCTGCGCCCGCAGGTGTTGACCCGGGCCGCAGACGGTTTTTAACGCTCGCCACTTCGGGTGTGGGCGCAGTCGGCGCCGGTTTTGTTGCCTGGCCGTTTTTGGCCTCGCTCAAACCCAGTGAACGCGCCAAGGCTCTTGGAGCGCCGGTGGTGGTAGATATCGCCAGCCTCGAAGCGGGTCAGAAGCTGACCGTGGGCTGGCGCGGCAAGCCGGTATGGATCGTCAAGCGCACGCCGGAAATGGTCGAGAATCTGGCCAAGGTCACCGGCGAACTGGCGGACCCCGACAGCAAGCAGAATCAGCAGCCGGACTACATCACCGGTGAAGCGCGCGCGATCAAGCCGGAGGTTCTGGTGATGATCGGTTCATGCACGCATCTGGGATGTTCCCCGACGTTCAAGCCGGAACACCCGGCGCCTGAGATTGCCGCGAACTGGCAGGGTGGCTTCTATTGCCCCTGCCACGGTTCCAAGTTTGATCTGTCCGGCCGTGTCTACAAGAACGTTCCCGCGCCCCTCAACTTGCAGGTCCCGCCTTACCGCTTTGCCTCGGATACGAGCATCGTGGTCGGCGAAGACCCTGTGTCGGCATAAGAAGGACGAGAAGAAGATATGGCAATCGTTCCAAATCCGCACAAGACGACCGGCTTCATGGGTTGGATTGATGATCGTTTCCCGGCAACCAAGCTGTGGAAAGATCACCTGACCGAGTATTACGCACCCAAGAATTTCAACTTCTGGTACTACTTCGGCTCGCTGGCCCTGCTGGTACTGGTCAATCAGCTGCTCACCGGCATCTGGCTGGCCATGCACTACAAACCTGATGCCGCGCTCGCTTTCGGCTCTGTCGAATACATCATGCGAGACGTGCCCTGGGGCAACATTCTCAGGTACATGCATTCCACCGGCGCCAGCGCGTTCTTCCTGGTGGTGTATCTGCACATGTTCCGTGGCCTGATCTATGGTTCGCACAAGAAGCCTCGCGAGCTGATCTGGATTTTTGGCTGCCTGATTTTCCTGGTGCTGATGGCAGAGGGCTTTGCGGGCTACGTGCTGCCCTGGGGGCAGATGAGCTACTGGGGGGCCAACGTCATCTTTAATCTGTTTGGCACCATCCCGGTCATCGGGCCGGATCTGGTGGTCTGGATTCAGGGTGACTACATTCCTGCCGATGCCACGCTGAGCCGCCTGTTCTCGCTGCACGTCGTGTTGCTGCCCTTCGCTCTGGTGGGTCTGGTGGTCGCGCATCTGATCGCGCTGCACGAAGTGGGCTCCAACAATCCGGATGGCGTTGACATCAAGAAGCACAAGGATGAAAACGGCAAGCCTCTGGACGGTATCGGCTTCCACCCGTACTACACGGTCAAGGACATCGTCGGCGTCTGCGTATTCCTGATGCTGTTCGTGGCAGTGATGTGCTTTGCCCCGGATGGCGGTGGTTATCTCATTGAGAAGCCCAACTATCAGGAAGCCAATCCTCTGGTCACGCCAGAGCACATCGCACCGGCTTGGTACTTCGGTGCCTTCTACGCGATGTTGCGTGCCACGCCGTCCATGTTCGGCTCAGCGTTGCCGGGTGTGATCGTGATGTTTGGCGCGGTTGTGATCTTGTTCTTCCTGCCTTGGCTGGACCGTAACCCGGTCAAGTCCATTCGCTACAAGGGCATGTTGACCAAGGTGCTGACCATGCTATTTGCAGCCGACTACGTCGTGCTCAATTACGTGGGCTTGCAGCCGCCGACAGCGATGTACACCTTGCTGTCGCAGATTGGAACCATCTATTACTTCGTCTTTTTCTTCAGCTTGCTGTTCATTCATAAGTTTGAGCGGTCCAAGCCTGTGCCGGACAGGGTGACCTCATGAAGGCCAAAATCCTGATTTCAAAGTTAGCCTTCGCCGGAATGGCGCTGGGCATGTTCACGGGTATTGCTTCTGCGGCGGGTGGCGGCGCGTTGCCATTCGACTACAAGGCTGACGTCAGCAACCTGCCGTCCGTGCAGCGCGGCGCGCGCATCTTCATGAATAACTGCTCCGGCTGTCATTCAATGAAATTCATGCGCTACAGCCGCATTGCCCAGGATCTGAACATCCCGGAAGAGATGATGCAGAAGAACCTGATGTTCACCAGCGACAAGATGGGTGACCAGATTCATGCGGCCATGCCGGCAGCCGATGGTGCCAAGTGGTTCGGTCAGGCTCCGCCCGACCTGTCTCTGGAGACCCGTTTCCGTGGTGAAGACTGGGTTTACAGCTATCTGAAGAGCTTTTACCTTGATCCGGCCAGACCGATGGGTGTGAATAACGCCGTTCTGCCGGGTGCCTCCATGCCCAACGTTTTGTGGGAAAAGCAGGGCTGGCAGGTTCAAGCCCGCCACGACGAAGACGCCGGGCATGAAGGTGGGCACGGTAAGCCAGCGCCTTTTGAACTGGTTTCCGAAGGGTCGATGTCTCCTGACGATTTCGACAAGTATGTCGGTGATCTGGTGAACTTCATGGCCTATGCTGCAGAGCCGGGTCGTTCGATGCGCCAGTCCGTGGGCATCAAGGCGCTGTTCTACCTGCTCCTGCTGACCATCTTTGCGTATTTCCTGAAGAAGGAATTCTGGAAAGACATCCACTAGTGAAAATCTGTGGGTAGCAAGATGAATGCTCGGAAAAGGCCGGTTGGAACAACCGGCCTTTTTCCGTTGTGTCGTGTAGCTCCGGAAGCGCCCGAGTTGCCAGCGTGGGCACATGGGTGCAAATTGAGCACTCGCCAATTTCTTCAGTGTGGAAGCCTACGGCCATGAGCCTGCGTTCCAAGAGCAAATATGTTGCCGCTGCACGTCCTGCCAGTAACGCTGGTGTGACGCTTTATTGCTCGGAAACTCAGGTCGGATGTCACTGGATCCGGCTGGTGCTCGCCGAGAAATCGGTCACCGGCGCGCGCATGGAACTGCAGGGCCCGGGTCAGACAAGCGAAGATCTGGCGACACTTAACCCTGCGCAGACCCTCCCGACGCTGACGGATCGTGAGACGGTCATTCATCCCGCGCGACTGATCGCCGAGTTTCTCGACGAGCGCTACCCGCATCCGCCAATGATGCCCCCGGAAGCTGCCGTCCGTGCGCGGCTGCGCATGTTCATGTCTTTGCTCGAGTCAGACTGGCTTCCGATGATTCGCGATGTTGAAAAGGGAACGCCGGCTGTCGCCAAGAAAGCACGCAAGCAGTTGGCAGAGCAGGTTGCTGCCCACGCGCGTCTGTTCCCATCCAGAGGCTGGTTTCTCGGCCTTGAGTACGGGCTCATGGACTGCGCCATTACCGCCCTGCTGTGGCGGATGGCGACATTGAAACTGCAATTGCCTGCCAACAGCGACCCGATACGACGCTATGCAGAGCGTGCATTTGCGCGCCCTGCGTTTTCCGAGAGCCTGGTCGGCGCGCAGCGGCCATCTCCGGCCAAGGCCGCGGCCAGCAAGAACGCCCGGGCCGCGGCAAAGAAAGTGGTTCGCAAACCCTCGGATCAATAGATCGCGCATCTCCGGTTCAAACATTCACCCATATCTGTTTTCATTGACGCATGACGCATAGAAGCCGCCGCCCTTATCTGATTCGCGCCATTTACGATTGGGCGACTGACAACGAATTCACTCCGCACTTGCTGGTTGCTGCGGATGCCGAAGGCGTGCAGGTGCCGCGGCAGTACGTTCAGGAAGGGCGTATCACGCTCAATATCAGTGGCATGGCCGTACAAAGCCTGGATCTGAGCAGTGACCCGATCTGGTTTTCGGCGCGCTTCGGCGGCAAGAGTTTTGAGGTGTTCGTGCCAGTGGGCGCGGTGCTTGCGGTGTTTGCCCGTGAAAACGGCGAAGGCATTGTGTTTGGTGAAATTGAGACGCCGCCTCCCGGTGACGAACAGCCCAATGGCCCCAAACCGCGCGTGGCACCCGAAAAGCCTTCAACCGACAAAGAGAAAAAGCGCAGCCATCTGCGCGTCGTGAAATAGGACCCCGTCCTGATTGGCACTAGGCGTCGGGAATCGTTTTCCCGGGGTTTAGGATTTCCGCAGGGTCAAACACCTGCTTGATCTGGCGCATCAGCCGGAGACTGGCCGGGTCAACCTCCCATGCAACGAACGCTCTCTTGGCAACGCCCACCCCGTGTTCGCCGGACAAAGTGCCGTCAAGTTTGAGGACGAGCCGGAAAACTTCATGCAGGCAGGCCTCAATGCCACGTTGCTGCGCCGGGTCCGCCGGATCTGCCAGAAGATTGACGTGAATATTGCCGTTACCGGCATGGCCAAAGCACACGATCTGGATGCCGTGTTGCTCAGACAGCGTACTGATCCCGGAAAGCAACTCGGGCAGACGGGTCACCGGAACCACGACATCTTCGTTGACCTTGCGTGGCGCGAGTTTGCGCAAGCTGGGCGACAGTGCCTTTCTAGCCGCCCACAGATCCTGTCGTTCTTCCGCCGATTCAGCCCGTCGTAGTTCGATCAGCCCCGGAGGGCTGGCGGCCTTGATTACGGCGTCCACGTCGCCGCTGAGCCCCGGCTCTTCACCGTCGATATCAATCAGCAACATCGCGCCGGTGTTCTGGGGAATGCCGCAGTCGCGCCAGGCCTGGGCCAGGCGAGCGGCTTCGCCGTCAAAGAATTCCAGTGCACAGGGCTGGGCAGGCTGACCCATGATGCGGGTCACGGCCACGACCGCAGATGCCACGTCTTCATAAGTGGCGCGCAGGGTCCGCAGCTGCGAAGGGCGCGGCAGCAACTTGAGTGTTGCACGGGTAATCAGCCCCAGCGTGCCTTCGCTGCCGATCATCAGGCGGGTCAGGTCATAACCCACCACGCCCTTGGTGGTGTGGCAGCCTGCGTGAATCAATTCCCCGGCGCCGGTTACCGCGCTCAGGCCCAGGACATTGTCGCGGGCAGTGCCGTATTTCACGGCGCGCGGGCCGCCAGAGCCACAAGCCAGGTTGCCACCCACGGTTGCGTAGTCGGCACTGGTGGGATCGGGTGCCCAGAACAGGCCGTGTTCGGCAGCCGCGCGCTGGACATCGCCATTCAGGCAGCCCGCTTCGCATTCGATCATCCGGTCTCCGGGAGAGATACGAAGAATTTTTGTCATGCGCTCAAAGGACAGGACCAGCCCGCCGGCGACAGGCACACTGGCGCCGGTGGTATTGGTGCCGCGTCCACGCGCAGTCAGACGGATGCCGTGCGCGCGACAAACGCGCACGATCGCCAGAACTTCAGATTCTTCCTGCACAAAACCGACCGCCTGCGGCAGTGCGATCTGTCGCGAGTTGTCGTAGGCATAGCTCATGCAATCGCCGGGATCGGTGAGCAATCTTTCGTGCAAGATGGCGCGTAGTTCCGCGAGAGCGGTTTCGGGCAGCGGCGCTGTTATGGATTGCATGTTGTCAGACATCCGAGGCGTCAAAGGCGGCCTGAATCCAGTCGATATTGTCCTGGCCGTCCAGCGCAACAACATCGAACCTCGCCGGCAATTGGACCAGCTTGGGATTGCGCGCGAGCAGACCCTGCGCCGCGCGAATCACCTTGGCCTGCTTGCGTGCATCGACCGAGTCCGCCGCGCTACCGTAACCGGGGTGCGAGCGTTTTCGCACTTCGACAATGACCAGATGTTCGGCGTCGCGCATGACCAGATCGAGTTCTCCGCCGGGTGCGCGCACATTGCGCTGAATCAGCTGGAGACCCTGTTTCTGCAGAAAAGCTAATGCCAGATCTTCTTCGCGGGCGCCCTTGATCACGGAGGTCGGCGCTCTAGGGCCCGGCCTGCACCTGCATGCAGGCGATACCGCGTTGCACTCTGCCGCCCACCAGGCTCAGCTGACCACTCGCGGCCTCCAGAGCACGGCCGTCAAGTTGCCGTCCGCGCAGGGCGGTGGCCAGACGGATGGCGTCTGATCCCAATGCAAATAGTCGGGGCTGCGAGCGCATGGTGTCCGGAAAATCGCGATAGGCCTGCGTGCGCAGACCTGACCAGCGGCCCGACATGTCCGTCACCCAGGGCATATCACACAGATGGACGCCATTGAGCTGCGGGCCGATGGCGCCGCCATGTGCCGCTGAGAGCATGTAGGTGGTCATGCCCGCAGATCGAAAGAAATCCAGTTTCGGCAGCAGCGTATGGGCTTCGCGTGCGCGCAGCGGCGCAAACAGCACCTGCGCATCGCTACGGGGCTGCGGCTCGAATTCGCTGCGTCTGCCGAGAATCTGCGTCAGTTCTCGATGGCGCTGTTCGCTTCCGCGGATGTTCAGCAAATTCCTCAAGGGGCGGCTCAGATCGCGGACATTCAGCGCATAGCGTTCCACGCCGAGAATGGTGCCGCCCTCAACCGTGAAGACTTGAGTAAACGCATCAACGGCGCGATTGCCCCAGTCATTGGCCGGCGCAAGGATCAGAGCGCTGCGCTGATCGCGGGCAATGGCGTCGCGTGCTGCGGCATAGGCCTCGTCTTCCGGTGCAAGGCCAAACTGCATGATTCCGGGTGGCGCACCGTCCAGATAATTCAGGGCCATCCACGGCACGTTGGAGTGCATGCTGCGGCCAATGGCAGAGACAGACTCGCGCATCACCGGCCCGATGATGAAATCGGCGCCATCGCTCAGGGCCTGCCGAAACGCCTGAATTGCCTGAGCCGGATTGCTGCCGGTGTCATAGATGCGGATGGGGGGTCGCGGCTCGCGCTGTTCAAACCAGCCAGAAATGAAGCCGTCGCGCAGCGCACTGCCCACCGCTGAAAGATGACCGCTTGTCGGTATCAGCAGGGCATAGCCACGGCTGATGCCGGGGCGATGTGCGCCGCCTGAAAAACTCGAGCCCGGCGCGGGGCCGCGTGTCGCGAACTGCGCGTCTGCCTGAATACTTTCAGCCCGGCTGTCTGCCGGATGGCCCGGATTGCGTCGCCGCCATGCTTCGATGGCTGCCTTGCTGGGGCCGTTCTGCATGACCTGCGCAAGATCAAGCCAACCGCGCGACATCGGCGCTTCCCGGTCCAAGTCGGGAAATTTGTTGGGCGCAATGGGCGACTTGATCAGCTCGCTCCAGATCAGCTCGCGATTCTCTTCCAGTTGCTTGGCCGAGGTCAGCGCGTACTCGCGGTCTGACAGGGTGCGCACGGCAGATACCGGGTCGCCGGCCATGAAAGCGGCTTCAGCGCGCAGCAGTTCCATGGTCGTCGACAAAGCCGGAACATGGTGACTGGTGGGCGGGAGAGCGCGTAAGGCGGCGCCGGGATCACGACGCTGAAGGGCCACACGCGCGCGAACAATCTGGGTGCGCGCCAGCTCGTTGGGGCTGAGCGAACCGGTGGGAATCTTGCCCAGCCAGCGTTCTGCCGCAGCGTCGTCTTCGTTGGCAATTGCCCGTTCCGCGCGAACGATCAGCTCAGGTGCCGTCGCCGATAGCGGGGCGGTCGGTGCCAGCAGCGTCGAGCCGCCAAGCGTCCACAATGCGAGCAAGATGAGGCGTTTGAGAGTCATGACGATAAAGTATCGCATGCAAGCCTTCCGGATTCTGAGCAAGACAGCCTTTTGAAAAGCCAATCTGACCCATCAACCGAACTGCTTCAGCGCGGTGCGCTGTACGTGGTTGCGACGCCCATCGGCAATCTCGGCGACCTTTCCGAGCGGGCGCGGCAGGTGTTGTCGTCGGTGGACCGCATTGCCGCCGAGGACACCCGCAATAGTGGCGGCCTGCTAAGTCACTTCGGTATCCGCACGCCTCTGGTGGCCTTGCATGATCACAACGAAAGCCAGGTCGCGGCGCAGTGGGTGGCGGCCCTGCAACAGGGTCAGACTCTGGCTTTGATATCCGACGCCGGGACGCCTCTGATTTCTGACCCGGGCTACGTGCTGGTCCGCGAGGCACGTGCAGCGGGCTGCGAGATTATTGCCGTGCCGGGGCCCTGTGCTGCGATTGCCGCGCTGAGCATCGCCGGGCTGGCCAGCGACAGTTTTGTTTTCTGCGGTTTTCTACCAGCGAAATCCGCTGCGCGGCGCGAGCGCATTGCAGCGCTTTCCCAGGAAGCAAGAACCGTGATCCTGTACGAGTCCAGTCATCGCATTGAAAGCTGTGCGAAGGATCTGGCTGATCTGCTGGGGCCGCGCAAAGTGATGCTGGCGCGCGAGATCACCAAGCGTTTCGAGCAAAGCATTGTGTGTTCGGCCGATGCCTTGCCCGACTGGCTGGCCGCAGATGCCAACCGACTGCGCGGCGAGTTTGTCTTGATTATTGAAGCGGCTCAGGAAACGCAGGCTGAAGACGCTGAGGCTGAACGGGTTTTGCGCATTCTGCTGGCCGAACTGCCCGCCGCGCGTGCAGCAAAGGTGGCCGCAAGCCTGACCGGGCTGAAGAAAAACGCGCTCTATGCCATGGCCCTCAAGATCAGCGATAGCCCGGACGGGTAGAATGGCAACTGGAGTTGGCCGAACAATCGCTGCTGTCGCAAGACAGGGGAGGAAAGTCCGGGCTCCATAGGGCAGGACGCCAGGTAACGCCTGGGAGCCGCGAGGCTACGGAAAGTGCAACAGAAAACATACCGCCGATGGTTGGGGCAACCCTTCACAGGTAAGGTTGAAATGGTGCGGTAAGAGCGCACCGCGGACCTGGCAACAGGGACGGCATGGAAAACCCCGTCTGGAGCAAGACCAAATAGGGAAGGTGAGACGGACGCAAGAAAGTCTCGACGCGCGGCCCGCGTGCCTTCCGGGTAGGTTGCTGGAGCGCTGTGGTGACGCAGCGCCTAGAGGAATGATTGTTCTCGACAGAACCCGGCTTACAGGCCGACTCCTTTTTTTCGGAGCGTTGATGCCTGGCGACGGCACCTTCCATGGAAGGTGCCGTCGCTTCGCCCTACAGCGACAGCTTTGACGGCTCAGTTCACCGCGAAGCGGCTTAGGTCCACGCTCTCACCCACAGCCAGGTCGGTGCGGGCCATGAACTTGGGCTTGATGAACCAGACCACGGTAGGCAACAGCACCAGAGACAGCACCATGTTGATCAGCATGATGGCGACCAGCAGGATGCCCATGTCGGCCATGAACTTGAGGTCCGACATGAAGATCCACGGGGTGATGCCGATGAGCATGATCGAGGCGGTGAACATGATGGCCTTGCCCGTCGTCGACAAGGCCGTGCGGATGGCCGCGGCATAATCACCGTTGTGCACGTGGTACTCCTCGCAGATGCGCGAGAGCAGATAGATGCCGTAATCAATGCCCACGCCGACGCCCATGACCGCGACGATGGTGGCGTTGATGTCCAGGCCAATGCCCAGAACATGCATCGCAGCCATTTGCAGCAGATTGGCCAGGTTCACCGGAATCAGCAGCATGATCGAGGCCACAAAAGATTTGTACGCCAGCGCCGCAATAATGGCGATGGTGAGGTTGAGCAGGCCGAAGATGAACCAGTGATAACGCTCGACGACATTGTTCATCGCCTGTTGAAGCGCAATGACCCCGGTCGCCATGCGTACGGTGAACAGTTCATGGTCTTCGCCCACGATATCCACCGCGCGACGGGCATTGGCCAGCGCAGCGTCTACCGTGTCCTGCTTGTTGTCCTTGAACCAGGCAGACACGGTGGAGTGCTGCGCAACGAAATCCATGACATGTCCAAAGGACGCCGGTGACGTGCCCATCAATACCGCCCAGCCTGCGCTGTATGCGGCCCGCTTGTTGGGGTCTATGGGCATGGCCTGTGGATTGCCGCCCGAGAACAGGCGATTGCCTTCCATCATGTAGTCGGAGAACGACAAGGTTGCCTTGGGCGCAAGAAATGGATCGGATTCCATCAGCGTCTGCAGCTGCATCCGGACCTGCATGGCTTCATGCGACAGCGCCACGCGATTGAGTCCGTCCTGCGGATTCTTCGACTCGATGATCAGTTCCAGCGTGTTCATGCCGGGGAAATGACGATTGATCGCACGTACCGACTCATTGAAATCGGTGCCGTGGTCAGAGTCCGGCCACAAGAGATTGCTGCCCTCTACCGGATTGCCAATTTCAATCTGCAGGGTCTGGTAGAGCGACCAGCCGGCGAGCGCAATCATGAAGACGGCGGTAAAGCCTGCGGGCTTTCCGTAGCTCAGTCTCGAGAGCTGTGTCAGGGCTTTTTTCTGGGTCAGATGGAAACCCTGTTCCTTGCCCTCACCGCCGGAGATCTGCTGGAAGTTCTTCGGAACCGGCAGATAGGACAGCAGGATGGCGGCTAGGAAGATGCCGGTGGGAATGATGAACAGCGCCCATGCACCACAGAACCAGGCGTGGTTGTACATGGTGACAATCGGCGCTATCGCAATGAACGCGATACCGCAGACATCGGTGATGATGCCGAGCACGGAGGGCACCATCATCACGCCCATGCAGACTTCGGCGGCTTTTCGCTTGTCCGGGATGTGCGCCAGAATCTCGTAATAGCGTTCCGCAAACTGAATGCAGTGCGACATGGTCCTGGCGAGCAGCAGCAGGGGAACAATGGTCAGCAGGGGCTCGATCGGTTTGCCCAGCCAGCCGATGAACCCGACGCCCCAGATGCCTGCGGTGGCCGCGCAGATGATCGGCATCAGCACGCCGGCGACATTGCGCATGTAGAGAATCAGCAGAATCACCAGCACAGCCAGGGTGACACTGAAAATGGCGTAGGTCTGCTTCTGCAGGCGATAGACCCAGCCGGTCAGAGTTGGCAGGCCCGCCTGATAGATGTGGTGATTCTCGTCGCTGTGTTTTTCGACCAGATCACGCAGGAAGTCGAAGGATTCGCCATAGTCCACATGATCGTGGAAGGTGGCCTGGATCAGCGTTGCGGTCTCATCGCGTGAAACAAAAAATACCCGGGCATTGGGTGATTGCTCCACCCGGCGCCTGAAGGACGCCAGTTCTTCTGTAGAGCGAGGAACCTGATCGACCATCAGGGGGCGCATGTCCAGACCCTGCGGCGTGGCCTCCACGTAGCGCAATTTCTCGGTTGAAATCGAGATGACCTGCGTATGGTCTACCGAGGGTGTGAGGTCAACGTCGCGGGTCAGGTCCCAGACCTTCTGCAGGGTGTCCGCGTGATAGATGTCGCCATTCTTGCGCTTGATCATCAGGAAGACAGTCAGCGGACTGCCAAAGTTGGGGTGGTCGTTATAGACCTCCACAAAGGGGTCGTCCTCGGGCAACAGGTCCTTGAAAATGGTCCGAACTTCCACCCCGCCGAAGCCGCCCATGAATCCCAGGGTGACCAGCACGAACAGGCCGGCGACCCATGCCCGGCGGTCCATGATCCATTTAGCTACTCGGAACCTGCGGGGCAATGATTGTTCGGTCACAAGACAGTTCTCGTTCGGATTGGGGCCGGGTGCGGCGCCGCTGGGAAAAGGTATGGCCCCGTACCGTCTATTGTTTAGCAAATAAAATCAACAATCTGCGTCTCCTCTGAAACCCTTTGGGAGCAGCCCCGGTCGGGCGATTCAGTCATCCGGAAGCTGGCGATGGCGCAGACAATGGGCTGGCGGGGCGATCGCGCCATATCGTCAAAGTGGGGAGCCCATGAGGCCTGCGCTGGCCGAACGGACTGTGCATGACCCTGTGCATAACAGTGAATTCACTTTAAGAAGAATCGGTAACTCGATGTTTTTTATTGTATTTATGTTGCATTAACTTTCTACATCTAAGCCATTGTTCTAGCGCGCTTTTTTTCCTGTTCGGCGCTTGTGAGCCCTGAGGTCGTGGGGTATAGTGGGTCAAGAGGGTTTCTTTGTGGGTAGCTGTGGGGAGTTGCTCACGTAACCGGGGTCGTACGCGTGTTCTCTGGGTCACATCAATTGACCATCGATGACAAGGGTCGCCTTGCGATCCCTGCTTGCTTCCGCAAGGAGCTGGCGGAGTGCTGCGCGTCCCAAATGGTGATTACCCGCGGCCCCAATCCCTGCCTTGAGATTTACCCTGCCAACGAGTTCCAGCGCATCGCGGATGAGATCGACCAGATGGAAGACCGTCAGATGGCTGAAACCCTGAAGGGCATCGTGATTGGCCTCGCCGTGCAGACCGAGCTCGACAAGCAAGGACGTGTACTGCTGCCGACGCTGCTGAGAAAGCACGCGCGGCTCAATGGCGCTGCCGTACTGATGGGGCAGATTCGGCGGTTTGATCTCTGGCCTGATGATCTCTGGAATGAGCGTTACGGAGACGGCCTGCAAAGCATCGATGCACAAGTGGTCGATGCATTCCGGACGTTGAAGCGGTGAGCGCCTCATATGGAAGTGCGCCATTCCGCAATCACTGCGCCGTCGCGCGCGGGGCTTAGGCTGATGCAGGATCATCTCCCGGTGATGCTCGATCAGACGCTCGCCGGGCTTGCTCCGCGTGCTGGTGGCATTTACGTGGACGCCACCTTTGGACGCGGCGGACACAGCGCCGCGATTTTGCAATCCATCGGTGACAGCGGCTTTCTGCACGCACTCGACCGCGACCCAGAAGCTTGTGCAGCGGCGCGCGAGCGATTCTCCGGCTTTGCGAATTTCCAGATTCACCGCCAGAACTTCTCCGACCTGGCCGACTTCACCCAGCAGCACAATTTGTCAGGGCAGGTGAGTGGGCTACTGCTGGATCTGGGTGTCTCCTCGCCCCAATTCGACGACGCCTCGCGCGGGTTTTCGTTTTCCAATGATGGTCCGCTGGACATGCGCATGGACCCCGACAGCGGAGAGTCCGCCGCGCAATGGATTGCGCGCGCAGATGAAACTGAAATTGCCGATGTCCTGTGGACCTTCGGCGAGGAGCGGGCCAGTCGGCGTATTGCGCGACGCATCGTGCAGGTACGCACTGAAACCCCCTTGCTGCGCACGGCGCAACTGGCGGACCTGATCTCCGGGGCCATGCGCGGGCCGCGCCAGAAGATTCATCCCGCCACGCGCAGCTTTCAGGCGATTCGCATTTTCATTAATCGCGAGCTCGAAGCGCTGCAAAAGGCCTTGCAGGCCAGTCTGGAATTGCTTGCAGCAGGCGGACGCCTGGCGGTGATCAGTTTTCATTCGCTGGAAGATCGTCTGGTGAAGCGCTTCATGCGCAGCGGCGGGGCCGAAGGTGATCGTGATGTGCCGACCCCGGCCAACCCCTATGCCGCGACCTCGCGTGGCGAAAGGCCAGCAGCGTTCAGGACCATCGGCCGCTACTTCGCGACCGAGCAGGAGCGCTCGGGAAACCCGCGGGCACGCAGTGCCGTGCTTCGTGTCGCGGAGCGTCTCGCATGAACATGGTGATTCAATCCCTCGACCACGCGCGTCGCAGTTTCAAGCGCATGCGCCTGGAGATGGCGGATGCGCCACCGACCGGCCTGATGATTCCCCTGGTGTTGGCGGTGCTGGTCATGGGTTCGGCGCTGTATGCCATTCGCATCAAGCATGACAACCGCAGCATGACCACCGAGATTGAGCGCGCCCGCGTTGAGCGTGAACGTTTGCAAATGGAGTGGTCACAGCTGCAGCTGGAAGAGGCCGCATTGGCGCACCACGCCCGTATCGAGAGCGCTGCACGGGATCAGCTGGGCATGGCCGAGCCGCGCGAGTACGTGATTCTTCAGCAGTCCGCAGCGGAGCGTGTGCCTTGAGCCGCCGCAAGATATCCAAGTCGCAGAAGCCTCAGGGCGTTGCTCCCTGGCGCCGACGTGCCGTCGTGATATTGCTTGGTGTCAGCGCCGTGCTGGTGGCTGGTCGCGCATTTCAGTTGCAAGTCATAGATCGCGACTTCCTGACCCGCGAAGGGGCCAAGCGTCAGGTTCGTACAGTGACGTTGCCAGGACATCGCGCCGCCATACGAGATCGTCGCGGCGAGCCGCTGGCCTTGTCGGCGCCAGTGGATTCGCTGTGGTGCGTACCATCCGAACTGCTTGGCGCGCCGGAACATCTTGCCGCGCTGGCCAAAGTGCTCAAGCAGCCAAAATCCAAGTTGACGCGTTTTCTTACGGCGCGTTCCAAGCGTCAGTTTGTGTACTTGGAACGTGGCATGCCGCCAGATGAAGCGCGGCGCGCACTGGCGCTCAAGGCGCCCGGTGTGTTCTCCATTCGCGAATACCGGCGCTACTACCCGGCAGGTGAAGTCGCTGGTCAGTTGGTGGGCTTTACCAATGTCGACGGCAAGGGCCAGGAAGGCATGGAGATGGCCCACAACGAAAGCCTGAGCGGTATTGCCGGCTCGCGTCACGTGATTCGCGATGCACGTGGACGCATCGTTGAAGACACCGAAGAAGCCGTGCCCGCTCAGCCGGGCGAGGACCTGACCCTGTCTATCGACCTGCGCCTGCAGTACCTCGCTTATCGCGAGCTCAAGGCGACGGTCAAAAAACACGAAGCCAAGGGCGGACTGGTCGTTGTGGCGGACGCCCGCACCGGTGAGATTCTGGCCATGGCCAGCCAGCCCGGATTCAATCCGAACAATGTGGCGGATCGCAGGCCGGGGCGCATGCGCAATCGCCCGATTGTCGATTCCTTCGAGCCCGGCTCGGCGGTGAAACCTTTGCTGGTTGCCCAGGCACTGGAGACCGGCGCCTATCGTGAGCAGAGCCGGATCGATACCGGTGATGGCTGGATGCAGGTGCGGCGTCTCACGGTGAAGGACATCCATGCTCTGGGCGATACAGACCTGACCATGATTCTGGCCAAGTCCAGCAATGTTGGGGCGGCCAAGATTGGCCTGCACATAGGCGCAGAGAACGTCTGGCAGGGATACCAGCGTTTTGGTCTGGGTGATCCCGTGGGTTCCGGCTTTCCGGGCGAATCGATGCCGCTTTTGCGCAACTACATGAAGTGGGGCGACATCGCCACGGCAACGGCATCCTATGGTTACGGACTCTCACTAAACGGCTTGCATCTGGTGCGTGCCTACGCGGGACTAGCCAACGACGGCCTGATGCCGCATCTGCAGTTGCTCGCCAACCAGCCGCTGACGCCCGGACGGCGGGCGGTCAGTGCAGCGACCGCGCGTTCGGTGCGACACATGCTTGAAGCTGTTGCGGTAGATGGCGGCACCGGATCGCGTGCTGCGATTCCCGGTTATCGGGTTGCTGGCAAGACCGGCACGGTGCGCAAGGTTTCGCCGACAGGCGGGTATGACGCACACCGACATCAGTCGGTCTTTGTCGGCATGGTGCCTGCGGACAATCCGAGGTTGGTCGGGCTGGTGATGGTCGATGAGCCACGTGCCGGTGACTACTACGGCGGTGTGGTGGCCGCGCCGATTTTCTCTTCGGTCATGCAGGGCGCGCTGCGCCTCTTGCAGATTGCGCCGGATGACTGCGCAAGTGAATGTGCCCAGCCTGATGTGCTGCCGCAGATTGCCATGCCCGCCGGCGCATCGCCTGCAACGGGGCCGCGCAGTTGAGCGCCGCGGTGACCGGCTGGACGCTCGATCGACTGCTGGACGGCTTTGCCGCAGGCGCGCCAGCGCTGCCGGTAACTGGCCTGGCAATGGATTCGCGCGCTGTCGAAGTCGGGGATGCCTTCGTTGCGGTCAAGGGCTCTGCCGCGCATGGCTTGATGCACCTGCCGCAGGCTCTGGCGCGTGGCGCAAATGCCATTCTCTGGGAGCCCGACACCGGTGTTGAAGCACCGCAGGCGCAAGTGCCCAGCATCGCCGTCGAGAAACTGGGGCAAAGACTGGGCGAGATTTCGGCGCGCTTTCACGGCCGGCCTGCAGATCGCATGTTCGTTGCCGGGGTGACCGGAACCGACGGAAAGACCTCTACCGCGCATTTGATTGCGCAGGCCTTCGAAACCTACGGCAGGGCCTGTGCTTATCTGGGAACGCTGGGTAACGGGCGCCTGGGTCAGCTTGATGCTGCCACGCATACCACCCCCAATCCCATTGCCTTGCACGCCAACCTCGCAGCCTTCCTTGAGCAGGGCATAGATGCTTGTGCGATGGAAGTCTCATCGCATGCGCTGGATCAGCATCGTGTTGGCGGGGTGAATTTTGACGCCGTCGTGCTGACCAATCTCAGCCGCGACCATATGGACTACCACGGCACCGTCGAGAATTATGCAAATGCCAAGCGTCGGCTGTTTGAAGCCGGCGATGCACGCACACTGATTCTCAATCGTGATGATGAGTACGGCGCGAAGTGGATTGCCCAGATCGCTCAGACTGCGCAGAAAGATCAATTGTGCGTCTACGGCATTGGAGGTGAGCGTCCGGAGCATCACGCATTCGTGATTGGACGCGAACTCGCGCTGACCGAATCGGGTCTGTCCCTGACCCTGGAAACACAGACGGCTCAGGCCAGTCTGAGCAGCCCGCTCCTGGGCGCTTTCAACGCCTACAACCTGCTGGCCGCCGCTGCGGTCCTGCTCAGTGCCGGTCTTTCGCTGGATGAATGCGCGACAGCACTGCAAGTCGCCACGACCGTGCCCGGTCGGATCGAAGCCTTCTGCGGCAGAGAGGATCAGCCATTGGTTGTGGTGGATTACGCGCACACGCCGCGAGCGCTTGAGCAGGTGATTGCGGCCGTGCGTGCGCATGTACAGGGTGAGGTCTGGTGTGTATTTGGCTGCGGCGGCGATCGTGATCGCGGCAAGCGCGCATTGATGGGGCATGCAGCAAGCCTGGCCGCGGATCACGTGGTCATCACTGATGACAATCCACGCAGCGAATCGCCGCAAGCCATCGTTAAGGACATCATGTCCGGCGTCGTAGATGCACATCGCGAGCGCGTTCAGATCGAGCATGACCGCAATGCCGCCATAGCGCATGCAATCAGTTTGGCCAAGAAGGGTGACGTGGTTCTGGTTGCAGGCAAGGGGCACGAGACTGTGCAGATTTCTGCATCGGGTACGCGTCCTTTCAGTGATCGCGCGCGCGTGGCCGAGTTGTTGGGAGTAAGCGCATGATCGCGCCGCGTACCGGCATGGCCCCACTGTCCTGGTTCGCCCAGGCCAATGGCGTGGAACTCATAGGCGATGACGCTGAAGTCTTGCGCGTCAATTCGGATTCGCGAGCGGTGCAGGGCGGCGATCTCTTTGTTGCCCTGCGCGGTGAGCGTTTCGATGGCCACAGCTTCAGTCAGGGGGCTGCCGATGCGGGCGCCGTCGGTATGGTCTGTGATCGTCGTCTTGATACTGCCATCGCGCAGATCGTGGTGAATGACACGCTCAGTGCCTTGCAGACTGTTGCGCAGGCCTGGCGACGCCGTTTCGATATTCCCGTCATCGGCGTAACCGGCAGCAATGGCAAGACCACCACCAAGCAGATGCTCGCTGCAGTCTTGTCCGCCCGCGGCCCGGTTCTGGCGACGCGCGGCAACTTGAACAACCACATCGGCATGCCGATGACCTTGCTGGAGCTGCGTGAGGAACATCGCACGGCGGTGATCGAGATGGGCGCCAACCATGCAGGCGAAGTCGAGCTTCTGACGACACTGGCAGCACCCAACATCGGTCTTGTGACGCAGGCCGGAGACGCGCACCTTGAAGGCTTCGGCTCGCGCGACGGTGTTGCCCACGCCAAGGGTGAGCTGTTCGCCGGTCTGGGAGAAGACGGCATCGCCATCATCAATGCGGACGATGCCTACGCCGATCTCTGGCGCTCAATGGCGCGATGCAGTCAGCTCAGTTTTGGTATCGACAATGCTGCCGACGTGCGTGCCTGTGACATTCGCTGCGAACACGACAGCAGCCGTTTCACTCTGGAAATTCCGGGTGGCGAAGCGCAGGTTGAAATGGCGCTGGCCGGGCGTCACAACATCATGAACGCACTGGCTGCCGCCGCTTGTGCGGCTGCGCTGGGGCTTGAGGCGCACAGCATTGCCGATGGTCTGGGGCGTTTTGAGCAGGCACAGGGGCGTCTGGTTTGGCGCAAGGCGACGTCCGGCGCGCAGGTGATCGACGATAGCTACAACGCCAACCCAACTTCATTGCGAGCCGGTCTGGAACTGCTTGCCCAGCAGGAAGGCCGCCGTTACGCGGTGCTAGGTGGCATGGGCGAACTGGGGCCGGATTCGGACAGCCTGCACGAATGGTGCGGCGCCAAGGCGCGTGAGCTGGGCATTGAGCATCTTTACGCATTGGGCAACTCAGCGAGGCACTACGTCAACGGTTTCGGCAGCGGCGGCGTCGCTTTCGATTCTGTCGAGGAACTGACTGCGCGTCTGCAGGCCGAATCCGGCACGCAGACGACGATGCTGGTCAAGGGGTCGCGCTCTGCGCGAATGGAACGAATTGTCACCGCTCTGTGCGGCGACGCGGCGGCGGGTCACTGATCATGCTCTATCACCTGGCCATGTGGCTCAAAGACTCGTTCAGTGGCTTGAACCTGTTTAGCTATCTCACCTTCCGCGCCATCCTCGGCGTGCTGACCGCTCTGGTGGTGTCGCTGTTCAGCGGGCCGTGGATGATCCGCAAGCTGACGGACTTCAAGTTCGGTCAGGTTGTTCGTGAACTCGGGCCGAAATCGCATCAGGCCAAGACCGGCACGCCAACTATGGGCGGTGTGCTGATTCTGCTGGCCATCAGTATCTCGACGCTGGCGTGGTCAGATCTGAGCAATCGCTTTGTCTGGTTTGCCCTGCTGGTAACGCTGGCGTTCGGCACCGTCGGCTTTGCCGACGACTTCATCAAGATTCGCTATCGACGCAACCTGGGCCTGACGGCCGTCCAGAAATATTTCTGGTTGTCGCTCGCAGGCTTTGGCGTGTCCACCCTGATCTACATGACCGCGCCCAATGCACCGATTGGGCAGATGTTCACCGACGGCCACGCCTCCATTGAAACCGCGCTGATCGTGCCTTTCTTCAAGGACGTAGCGATTCAGCTCGGCATCTTCTTCATTCCCTGGTCTTACCTGGTCATCGTTGGCAGCAGCAATGCGGTCAACCTCACAGACGGACTGGATGGTCTGGCGATCATGCCCTGCGTGCTGGTGGCATCTGCGTTGGCCGTTTTTGCCTACGTCACCGGCAACATCAAGATCGCAGGCTATCTGGGTATTCCCTACATTCCAGGTGTTGGTGAGCTGGCGATTTTCTGCACCGCCATTGCAGGCGCAGGGCTGGGCTTTCTCTGGTTCAACGCCTATCCCGCACAGGTGTTCATGGGCGATGTCGGCGCGCTGGGCCTGGGCGCTGCATTGGGCGTGGTGGCGGTGCTGGTTCGTCAGGAACTGGTCCTGCTCATCATGGGCGGTGTCTTTGTTGCAGAGACCTTGTCGGTGATGCTGCAGGTGGGATATTTCAAATACAGCGGCGGCAAACGCATTCTGCGCATGGCGCCCCTGCACCACCACTACGAACTCAAGGGCTGGCCCGAGCCCAAGATCATCGTGCGCTTCTGGATCATCACCCTGATTCTGGTGCTGATCGGCCTGTCGACCCTGAAGGTGCGGTGATGACCAGGTTCGCAAATCGATACGCCGCGCAACGCATGCTGATCGTGGGATTGGGTGCGTCAGGTGCATCGGCCCTGCGTTATCTGGTGCGCGAGGGCGCTGATGTCGTGGTGACCGATTCCCGCGCCAAGCCGCCGGGCATCGACGCGCTGCGCACTCAGTTTCCACAGGTTCAGTTCTGCCTCGGCGCATTCGCAGCGCCATCGTCGCTGGCGCAGTTTCACGAGGCCATCATCTCTCCCGGCGTATCCCTCGATGAGCCGTTCGTTCGCCAGCTCGCCGATGCAGGTGTCTCGCTGATTGGCGATATCGAGCTGTTCGTGCGCGCGGTGCAGGAGTCATCAAAGGGTGATTCAAAGTGTGGTTCAGAGAAGCCCGCGATCGTTGCCATTACCGGCAGTAATGGAAAGAGCACCGTCACGACCCTGGTTGGCGACATGGCGCGCGCAGCGGGTCGCAAGGTCGCGGTGGGCGGCAATCTGGGCGCGACTGCGCTCGATCTGCTGTCCGATGACGTCGATCTCTATGTGCTGGAGCTGTCGAGCTTCCAGCTTGAGACCACACACAGCATGCGTTGCACTGCTGCGGCCTACTTGAACCTGTCTGAAGATCACCTTGATCGACATGGCGACATGGCCAACTACGGGCGCATCAAATCACGCATCTATGCATTCGCCGGCACTGCGGTATTCAATCGAGACGACGGCGCCACGCAACAGGGTATTGATCGCGCCAGTACCCGCATCAGTTTCGGGCTGCACGCTGACGCAGCGGCGTATTGCCTGCGCCACATCGGCGACGAAGTCTGGCTGTGCAAAGGTGACGAAGGCGTATGCCCACGCTCGGTTCTGAAACTTCCGGGGCAACACAATCTGGTCAATGCGCTGGCGGCGCTGGCGCTGGCCGAGGCCGTGGGTATTGATCGCGAAGCCTGCGTGCAGGCGCTGTCCGCGTTCACCGGCCTGCCGCACCGCTGCGAGTTTGTTGCGCAGCGCAAGGGCGTGACCTGGCTTAATGATTCCAAGGGCACGAATGTCGGTTCAAGTCTGGCTGCGCTCAATGGCCTTGACGGGCAGATCGTGTGGCTCGGCGGTGGGCAGGGCAAAGGTCAGGATTTCAGGCCGCTGCGCGCGCCTCTGGCGCGCAAGGGTCGTGCGGCACTGCTCTTTGGCGAAGACGCGTCAGCAATCGAGCATGCCCTGCTCGGCGCGGTGCCGATCTTTCGCAGGCAGAACATGCTCGAAGCCCTGAGCACGGCGCAAACACTCGCACGCGAGGGAGACACTGTTCTGCTGTCACCGGCATGTGCCAGTCTGGATCAGTTCAGCAATTACATTGAGCGCGGCGAGACGTTTCGCGCCTGGGTCGAGGCGCAGGCATGACCTTCACCATGCCACGTTGGAGTTCCCAGCCGCAGCAGATGACCCTGCCGCTGCCGCGTGCGCGGGTCGGGCTTGATCCCTGGCTGTGTGCGGCGGCCGCTGCGGTGCTCGCCTGGGGCTTGATCATGGTGGCGTCGGCTTCGGTTGCGCAGGCGCAGCGTGCGGCGGGCGAGCCCTTCTATTTCTTCTATCGCCAGCTGGCCTTCATCGGCATTGGTGGCTTGGCGGGATGGGCTGCGTTCTTGGTGCCCATGCATGTGTGGGAGCGCAAGAGCGGGTTGCTTGCCGTACTGGGCCTGATTCTTCTGGTGGTGGTGCTGATCCCCGGCATCGGGGTCAAGGTGAACCACGCACGTCGCTGGATTGATCTGGAAGTGATTCGCATCCAGGCCTCGGAGCCTGCGCGTCTGGCCTTGATCATGTATCTGGCCGGCTACATCGTGCGCCGACAGACGCAGTTGCAGAACACGCTCACCGGCCTGCTGGTACCGCTGTGCCCCTTGATGGCCGCCGCTGTATTGCTACTGATGGAACCGGATTTCGGTGCAACCGCGATTCTCATCGCCGTGGCCTTCATCATGTTGTTCCTCGGCGGCGCACGCATCCTGTTTCTGGGCGGCATGGTCACACTGGCCGCTGCACTGCTAAGCCTGATTGCCGTGGCGGAGGCTTATCGCGTGCGACGGTTGATGAACTTCACCAATCCGTTTGCCGACATGGAAAACGGTGGCTGGCAGTTGGCCAATTCCCTGATCGCCATTGGGCGCGGCGAATGGACTGGTGTGGGGCTGGGCAACAGCGTGCAGAAATTGCTCTATCTGCCGGAGATGCACACCGATTTCATCTTCGCGATTCTGGCCGAAGAATTCGGCTTGCTGGGTGTGCTGATTCTTATCGCCTTGATGGGCGTCATCGTCTGGCGCGGCTTTGTCATCGGCGCGAACGCCGAGGCGCTCAACGAGAGATTCAAGGCCTGTCTGGTTTATGGACTGACGGTCTGGCTTGGCTTGCAGTCCCTGATCAACATGGGGGTCAACATGGGCGCCTTGCCAACCAAGGGCCTGACCCTGCCCCTGATGAGTTACGGCGGCTCGTCCCTGATCACCGTGCTCATCATGCTGGCGCTGATTCTCCGCACGGACTATGAAAACCGACTTGCGACCGAACGGTCCGGGAGGCGGCCATGAGCAACTGCGGCGAGCGTCTCAAGTTCATGATAATGGCCGGTGGTACCGGCGGTCATGTGTTTCCGGCATTGGCTGTGGCCCACGAACTGCGCCGACGGGGACACGAAGTCGTGTGGATGGGCGCGCCGGATTCTTTTGAGTCCCGCACCGTTCCCGCGCAGGGTTTCGAGATCGAGTTCATCCGCATCACCGGCCTGCGTGGCAAGGGAATCGGCGCCCTGATTGGCGCGCCGCTGCGCTTGCTGCGGGCGGCTGCACAGGCCTGGTCCATTCTGTCTCGGCGCAGGCCCAATGCGGTTCTGGGCATGGGCGGCTTCGCTTCCGGGCCGGGCGGGCTGGTCGCCAGACTGCGCAATATTCCTCTGCTTGTTCATGAACAGAATGCAGCGCCGGGACTCACCAATCGGCTGTTGTCGCGCATTGCCCAACACGTGCTCGAAGCGTTTCCGGGCACCTTCAAGTCTGCACAGACCGTGGGCAATCCCGTGCGGCCCGGATTCGAGGAACTGGAAGATCCGTCGGTACGTGCACAGCACCGCGCAGGCAAAGCGCTTCATGTGCTGGTCATTGGCGGCAGTCAGGGTGCCCGTGCGCTCAACGAAAGACTGCCGCAGGCACTGGCACTCATGACGCCAGAGGAGCGACCTCAACTACGCCATCAGGCGGGACGCACGCTTGAAGTCGCGAAACAGACGTATCTGGCGTCCGGTGTTGACGCCGTGATCGAAGCCTTTATCGAAGACATGCCGGCCGCGTTTGCACAGGCAGATCTCGTGGTTTGCCGCGCCGGCGCGTCGACCATCGCCGAACTTTCCGCCGCCGGTTGCGCCGCACTGCTGGTGCCGTATCCGTTTGCAGTGGATGATCATCAGACGCGCAACGCGCAGCACCTGACCTCGGTCAATGCCGCGCGCATGATTGCCGAGTCCGAGCTGACCCCGCAGCGTCTGGCCGATGAACTTCGCGAGCTGCTGTCCGATCGCACGCGCCTGATCGACATGGCACGTGCCGCGCGTTCCAATGCCTGGAACGGTGCAACCCAAGCCATCGCCGATACCTGCGAGCGCGCTGCACTACGGGGGGCAGCGACATGATGACGCTCCCAGCAGGTAACGTCGCCATGCGACGCGTCAAACGCATCCACATGCTCGGCATTGGCGGCATTGGCATGGCCGGTATTGCCGAGGTGTTGCTCAATCTGGGTTACACCGTTTCCGGCACCGACCTCAAGAAGAGTGCAGCAACCGCGCGCCTTGAACAGCTGGGTGCGCAGGTCATGTTCGGGCACGCCGCATCCAATGCCGAAGGTGCGGATGTGATTGTCGTCTCCACTGCGGTCAAGGCCGGCAACCCGGAACTGGAATATGCGCGCGAGATGCGTATTCCCATCGTGCGCCGCGCCGAGATGCTGGCTGAACTGATGCGTTTTCGTCACGGCATTGCCATCGCCGGTACGCACGGCAAGACCAGCACAACCAGCCTAGTTGCAGCGGTGCTCGCGGAGGGCGGCTTGGATCCAACCTTCGTGGTGGGCGGCCGCGTGAAGAGTGCAGACACCAATGCACGACTGGGTGAGGGCGCTTATCTGGTGGCGGAGGCCGACGAAAGTGATGCGTCCTTCCTGCACCTGAACCCGATGATTGCGGCGGTGACCAATGTCGACGCGGATCACCTGGAAACCTATGGCGGTGATTTCGAGAAGCTGAAGGACACCTTCGTCGAGTTTCTGCATCGCCTGCCTTTCTATGGCCTCGCGGTGCTGTGCATTGATGACCCGGTGTTGCGTGACCTGATTTCCAGAGTCGGACGGCCGGTGCTGACCTATGGCCTTTCCGACCAAGCCGATGTGCGCGCTGAAAATGTTGTTGCCAACGGACAGGGCCATGATTTTGATGTGGTCTGGCGCGATGGCACCCGGGCGGCGCTACATCTGAATCTGCCGGGTCTACATAACGTGCTCAATGCGCTGGCCGCAGTGAGCATTGCACGCGAACTGGGCGTGAGCCTCTCCAGTATCGGCAAGGCCTTGCAGGAGTTCCAGGGCATTGACCGGCGCTGCGAAGCACACGGCTGGGTGCAGGTCGATAAGGCACGCGTGTGGCTGGTCGATGACTATGGGCATCACCCGCGTGAACTGGCGGCAACGTTCCAGGCCATGCGCGCGGCCCATCCGGACAAGCGACTGGTCGTCGCCTTTCAGCCGCATCGTTTTACGCGCACCCGCGATCTGTTCGACGACTTCTGCGAAGTGCTCTCTAGTGTTGATGCGCTGCTGCTGCTCGAAGTCTATCCGGCAGGCGAATCGGCCATTGCCGGGGCTGATGCACGCAGCCTTGCGCGCGGCATCCGTGCCCGTGGAAAAGTGGAGCCGGTCTATGTCTCCGCCGTTTCAGAGCTGGTTGCAGCCAGCCGAGGGGTGCTTGAGAACGACGATCTGCTGCTGACAATTGGTGCCGGAGACGTGGGCGGCGCAGCTGCCATGTTCATGCGCGGAGACGATGCATGAATGCGAGCAAAGACAAGAGTGCGGGAGGAAAGCGGCGTGGCGCCCAGAAGAAAGTCAGGCGCGCCACTGCACGGCCATCAGTGCCAGTCTCGCGTGGCCTGCAGGTGCCGCGCGGCGTGCTGATCGAGAATGAACCCCTGTCCCGGCACACCAGCTGGCGAGTCGGTGGGCCGGCCCTGCATTACTTCGAGCCGGCAGATCGTGATGATCTGGTGGCCTACCTGCGCGGACTTTCAGAACAGGAGCCGCTGCTCTGGCTTGGCCTAGGCAGCAACTTGCTGGTCCGTGACGGTGGTTGGCCCGGCACCGTGATTTCTCTGCACAAGGCGCTCGAAGGTCTAGCTGAGGCGGGTCAGCAGGAAATCTATGCCGAAGCAGGCGTTCACTGCGCGCGACTGGCCAAGTTTGCTGGCAGCAAGGCTCGCGCGGGTCTGGGCTTCATGGCCGGAATTCCCGGAACTGTCGGCGGCGCCCTGGCCATGAACGCAGGTGCCTGGGGTTCTGAGACCTGGCCGCAGGTGTCGGCGGTGGAAGTGCTTTATCGGGACGGCCGCAGTGCCTGGCTGGATGCCGCCGATTTTCATTCTTCCTATCGGCATGTGGAAACACCGACAGGCTTTGCAGGTTTTCTCGGCGCGCGTTTTCGTGTCAGTGACGATGCCGATGGCGAGCATGCGCGCATGACGCGGGAATGGCTGGCCCGACGAAAGCAAACCCAGCCGGTCGGGAAGCGCACCGCGGGCAGTACCTTCCGCAATCCGAAGGACGATCACGCCGCGCGCTTGATCGAAGATTGCGGACTCAAGGCTTATCGAATTGGCGGTGCCGAGGTGTCGACCTTGCACGCCAACTTCATCCTCACCGATGACGGCGCACGCGCTGCTGATGTGGAGCGCCTGATCAATCATGTTCGCGGCGTGGTTCTCAAGCAGCGTGGCGTTGATCTGATTCCTGAAGTGCGCATCGTCGGAGACGCCAAATGAGCGCGTCCAGAGTCGTGGTCCAGGATCCGGCCGCTTTCGGCAAGGTGGCCGTGCTTATGGGTGGGTGGTCAGCCGAACGAGAGGTGTCCCTGTGGAGCGGCAAGGCGGTACTTGAGGCTCTGAAGGCGAGACAGGTGGATGCCCACGGCGTTGATGCGCAGCGCGACAACCTGCCTTTGCTCAAGCAACAGGGTTTCGCACGGGCATTCAACATCGTGCATGGCACGGGCGGTGAGGACGGTATCTTGCGAGCGGTCATGGACCTGATCGAGATGCCGTGTACCGGCAGCGGGGTATTGGCCTCGGCGCTGGCCATGGACAAATTACGCACCAAACGGGTGTGGCAGGCCGAAGGTTTGCCGACCCCGGATTTCCTGCAAGTGAGCGATGAAACCTCCTTGCGTGAAGCCGCCCTCAAGCTGGGTTATCCGCTGATCATCAAGCCCTCGGCTGAAGGTTCCAGTGTCGGGATCAGCAAAGTTCGCTGCGAGGCAGAGCTGATGCCCGCGTTCGGGCTGGCGCGCGGCGGCAAGATTGGCACTGCGGTTATGGCGGAACGGTTTATCGACAGTGGCGATCAGCGCGCCGAATACACCGCCGGCGTTCTAGCCAGCCAGAGCCTGCCGATCGTGCGCATTGAGCCCGATGGTGAGTTTTATGACTACAACGCCAAATACGTTTCTGACAAAACCCAATACCACTGCCCGGCGGGTCTGACGCCAGCCTCTGAAGCCCAGCTGCGGTCACTCTGTTTGAAGGCATTTAATGCAATCGGTGCCAGCGGTTGGGGGCGAATTGATTTCATGCTGGATAGGCAGGACCGACCCTGGCTGATCGAGGCCAATCTCGTGCCCGGCATGACGTCTCATTCGCTGGTGCCAATGGCTGCACGCGAAGCAGGCATAAGTTTCCAGAGTCTGTGCTGGAACATCCTTGAAACCTCGATGGCCGAACCCGGTTCTGCCTCATGAGTGCGAGCATCGCGATGACGTCAAGCGCCAACGGCCAGTTTCAGATTGATGTGTTGCGTAGCCTGGTGGTCGTTCTGCTGGTGCTGGGCGCGCTCATTGGCCTTTACCTGATGGCACCACTGGAAGCGCCGCTGACCCGGCTAGAGATTCGCGGCAGTTTTGAAAAGCTCCAGCCCCAGGATGTGCGCCGTGCTGCTGAAGCCGAGATCGAGGCGGGATTTTTTGCAGCAGATCTTGAGGCCATTCATGACGCAGTCGCCGCATTGCCGTGGGTGGCGCGTGTCAAGGTTGATCGCAGGTGGCCCGGCGTCGTTGCGCTGCAAGTCTGGGAGCGGCAGGCCGTTGCGCGCTGGAATGAGAAGAGCGTTCTGGATGAGCGGTCTCAGTCATTCAAGCCGCGTGCCGCAGAGATTCCAACCGGACTGCCACAGCTGGCGGGCCGTGCGGGTCAGGAGACGGAAGTCTTGCAGACCTGGCAGCGTCTTTCTGCAGCGCTACGCGGTACGCCCTTGGAGCTGGAATCACTAAAGCTGGACGAACGCGGTCAGTGGCAGGCGCGTACACGCAGCGACATCGAATTGCGATTTGGACAGGCATTGCCGGATGAGCGTCTTCCGGTTTTGCAGAGCGCCGGACTACCGGCACTCGATGGACGCTGGCAGCTGGTCCAGTACATCGATCTTCGTTACACAAACGGGTTTGCCGTTGGCTGGAAAGACCAGTCGCAAACCGAGGGAGCAGCACAATGAGCAAGAGAGAAACCCGCAATCTGCTGATGACCCTGGACGTCGGAACGTCCAAGGTTGTCTGCGTTATCGGCGAGATGATGCAGGGTGGAAAAGTGGAAGTGGTTGGCTTCGGTCAACAACCTTCACGCGGCCTGAAACGCGGTGTTGTCATCAACATGGACGCCACGGTTCAGTCGATCCGCCGTGCGGTGGAAGAAGCCGAGATGATGGCCAATGCGCGCGTGCAGAACGTGTATGTGGGTCTGTCCGGTGCGCACATCAAGAGCCAGAACTCAGTCGGTGTGGTGCCGGTGAGTTCGCGCGAGGTTTCGCATCGTGATGTGGAGAAAGTCATCGAGGCGGGGCGCGCCATCGCGATTCCTGCCGATCAGAAAGTAATCCATGTTCTGCCGCAGGAATTTGTCCTCGATAATCAGGAAGGCATCTTGCGTCCGGAAGGCATGTTTGGCGTGCGGCTGGAAGCCAAGGTGCACATCGTCACCGGCTCGATGTCAGCGGCGCAGAACCTGCAGAAGTGCGTGGAGTCCTGCGGACTGCACGTCGAAAAACTCTGCCTGCAGCACATCGCGTCCAGCATGGCGGTGCTGCTTCCCGACGAGAAGGACCTGGGCATCTGCATGGTTGATATCGGCGGCGGTACTTCGGACATCGCGGTGTTTCGCGGCGGCTCGGTGCGACATACAGCCGCACTGCCCATCGCCGGCGAGCAGGTCACCAATGACATCAGCGTGGCATTCCGCACCCCGACCCAGGCGGCGGAAGAAATCAAGGTCAAATACGGTTGCGCTCTGCCGCAGCTGATCGAGACCGACGAAGAGATTGAAGTGCCGAGCGTGGCCGATGGCACGCCGCGGCGTTTGTCACGCAAGACTTTGGCTGAAGTGATCCGTCCGCGCTACGAAGAGCTGTTCCGATTCGTGCGCAAGGAACTGCATCGGGCGGATTGGTATGACGGTATCGCGGGTGGCGTGGTGCTGACCGGCGCCGCATCAATGATGCCGGGTGTGCCGGAGTTGGCTGAAGAAGTATTTGAGGTTCCGACCCGGCTTGGGCATCCGCACGACGTCGGCGGTTCGCGCGATGTGGCGGGAAGTCCGGCATATGCCACTGCCGTAGGACTGCTGCTTTACGCGCGCTCACAAAACCAGACGAGAGTCCCAAGCGGTGACCCGCGTGGCGTTGCTTATTGGGCCGAGCGCATGAGCACCTGGTTCAAGGGCAATTTCTGATTCGGGCGGTGAGCGATGTGACAAACGGGCGAGGAAAAAGACAGGCAGGAAGCGCGGGAAATTCAGTTTGAAAAGAGACGGAAATATTTTGTGATAACTGTTGCAATTGTTTTGTCAAGTAGTACAATTCCAAACAGTTGAACTTAATCGCAAAATCTAATCTGTTATCACAAATGCAGTGGCGATTTTCAGCTGCAGAAACATTTAGACAAGACGACATCAACTTTTCGATTCAAGGGCGGAGGTCACCATGAACATGCGTACAAATGAGCTATACGAGATCGTTGACGGGCAACCCATGGACGCGGTTATTCGCGTCATCGGCGTGGGCGGCGGCGGCTGCAACTCGGTCAATGAAATGGTCATGGCTGAGATCGAGGGTGTTGAGCTGATTGCAGCCAACACGGATCGCAAGCACCTGGAAAAGTGCAAGACCACCAACATCATGCAGCTGGGGCCGCGTTGCTCACGCGGTCTGGGTGCAGGCAGCGATCCCATGCGCGGTCGTGAGGCGGCGGCTGAATCCCGCGACCTGATTCGCGAAATGATTGAAGGTACCGACCTTCTCTTTATCTGCGCAGGCATGGGTGGCGGCACCGGCACCGGCGCCGCACCGGTGATTGCTGAAATTGCCAAGGAAATGGAAATCCTGACCGTTGCGGTCGTCACCAAGCCTTATGCCTTCGAGCCGCCCAAGCGTCGCGGTGTTGCTGAACGCGGTCTGGCTGAGCTGCGCAACCTGGTGGATTCCCTGATCGTGATCCCCAACGAAAAACTGCAGCTGGTACTGCCGGAAGACATGACGGTGGTGGAATGTCATAAGAAGGCTGACGAAGTGCTCAAGAATGCTGTGCAAGGCATCTCCGGCATCATCACCAGCCCCGGTGAAATCAGTGTCGACTTCGCGGACGTGCGCACGGTGATGTCCAACCGCGGCATGGCGATGATGGGCATTGGTGTGGGTTCTGGCGAAGCACGCGCGATAGAGGCTGTTGAAGCAGCGCTGTCCTGCCCGCTGATCGACGACATCGAACTGCATGATGCCAAGGGCATTTTGGTCACCCTGGCGCACAGCGGTTCGCTCAAGAAGAAGGAGCTCACCCTGGTCATGGAGCGCGTGGGTCAAATCGGCAATGATGAAGTCGACATGAAGTTCGGCATCAGCATTGACGAGTCCATGGGTGAAGACCTGCGCGTCACCGTTGTGGCAACCGGTCTGGGTTCCAAGGCTGCAGCTGCCGCTGATCGTCAGCGCGAAGCCGAAGAGAATCGCAAGGTCGTCAATATCAACCAGCCTCGCAACGAGCCGGCCATTCCGCCGCTCATCGGGCCCGCTGATATTGACTACGAAACCCCTGCAATCAACCGCGAAAGAAAGGTGGCCAACGGTGGTAGCAGCGCGCCGAGCTGGCTGAACCAGCTCGACGAAAGTGTGCTGAATATCCCGACTTTCCTGCGACAACAGGCTGATTAAGCGGGTCCAGCGGCCATGTGCCGTCCGGAACCGATGCTAAAATTGTGGGTCGGACCCTGACGAACCTGTTTCTCAGGGCCGCCCACTTGATCCTTCCAGTTCCCAGCGCATGGTCAGACAACGCACCCTGAAAAGAGCGGTTCGCGCCGCCGGCATCGGACTGCATTCCGGCAGCCGCGTCTTCATGTCGCTGCTGCCGGCCGGTCCTGACACCGGAATCATTTTCAGGCGTGTGGATCTGACGCCGGCCGTGGAAGTGCCGGGCGATGCGTCCCTGATTCGAGAAACAACCTTGTCCAGCACGCTGATCAAGGATGACGGGACCAAGGTCGCAACGATTGAGCACCTGATGTCTGCCCTTGCGGGTCTGGGCATCGACAACTGCGTGGTGGAGCTGTCATCGGCGGAAACGCCCATCATGGACGGCAGTGCAAGCCCGTTCGTGTTCCTGATCCAGTCTGCCGGAATCCACGAACAGGACGCGCCCAAGAAGTTCATCCGAATTCTCCAGCCTGTGCAGGTGGAAGAAGAGGACAAGTTCGCCCGATTCGAGCGCTTCGACGGCTTCCGTCTGAGCTTCAGCGTGGAATTCAAGCACCCGGTCTTCAAGTCTGGAACGCAGTCAGCCGTGGTGGATTTCTCTTCAACGACCTACGTTCAGGAAGTGGCGCGGGCAAGAACTTTTGGCTTCATGCGCGAGCTTGATCAGCTCCGGGCCAATAACCTTGGGCTGGGCGCTAGTCTGGACAACGTAGTGGCGCTGGACGAATTCCGCATCGTCAATCATGACGGTCTGCGTTACGAGGACGAGCTGGTCCGGCACAAGATTCTGGATGCCATCGGTGACCTCTACTTGGCCGGGCATAGCATTATCGGGGCCTACACCGCCCACAAATCCGGGCACGGACTCAATAACAAGCTCCTGCGCAAGCTGCTGGCAGACCCTGAGGCCTGGGAAATCGTCACATTTGAAGACGAGCAGCGTGGCGCCCCAATCGCCTATGTAAGAGGCGCTCTGGCAGGCGCCTGAGGCGTTTTCCGAGCGCCATGTGCCAAGAATGGCACTTTCGACCACGCCCAGGGGCTGGTCAATCCTTGCGCAACTTCGATCGCCGAAAGTAAGCTTGGGCGTTCAGCGCCGTGGTTTGACCTTGATCTCTAGTCGATAGACGTCAAATCCGTGGTGCTGCCGAAGGTGTTCGAGCAGGTCTTCGCGCTGGTAGCGAAGCCGGGTCGTCGCCGCAGCGTTATCTGAAAATACAACCAGGGTTTCAGCGCGCAGGTTGGCAACGCGGACACTTTGCTGTTCGCTGTCGCCCAGCCACGCGCTCACGGCATCGTCCAGCTCACGAATCTGACGGACGAGGTCGAACAGATTTTCGAGCTTTCCCGGCTGCGCCTGCAGCCGACCATGCAGCAGCGCGGGTTCCGCGTTTGTTTTGATTTGACCGGAGTTCCTGCGTCCCATGGATATCATCGTCGTTAGCCGAGACAGGAAGCGAACGCGTCGCTTCGTCATCAGCCCCAAGAGTATCCTGATTTGGTTGCCGGCCTCATTGTGCCTGGGCGCTTTGCTGGCGCTGGCGGGCACACTGGGCTGGGCAGCGCGAGGCCAACAGCTTGTTGTGGCTGAGGTTCCCGAATCTCTGATGGAGGCCTGGGAGGAAAAGGTGGCCAGCCAGAAGCGGGAACTGGAAACGGCCAAGGCTGAGGCACTGGAGAATACCCGGGCGATGTCGCATCGTCTGGCCAAACTGCAGGCCCACGTGCTGCGACTGGATGCGGCGGGTGGTCGCATGACCCAGATTGCCGGCCTGGATGATGCTGAATTCAATTTCTCTAAGGACCCGCCGGTCGGCGGCCCTGAGGTGCCGGAATCATCGTTCCTACCGACAGGGAGTGACCCTATTCTTGGCTCCCTGGATGCATTCGAGCAGAAACTGGAGGCACGAGAGCGACAGCTGCGGGTGTTGGAAGACATCTTGCTGGCCGGTCGTCAGCAGCGTCAGAGCAAACCCTCAGGTTGGCCGGTAGTGGGTGGCTACATTTCTTCTGTATTCGGATGGCGCTCAGATCCCTTCAATGGTCGGCGTACTCGCCACAATGGCATCGACTTCGCGGCGCCTTCCGGCTCGGCGGTGAAAGTGGTTGCCGCAGGTCTGGTGACCAAGGTCGAACGTCAGTCTGGCTATGGCCTGATGGTCGAGGTCAATCACGGCAATGGCTATGTCACCCGATATGGGCACAATCGCCGCGCCTTGGTGAAAGTCGGTGAACGGGTCCGCAATGGGCAAAAAATTGCCACTGTCGGGACCAGCGGTCGCTCAACGGGGCCGCATCTCCATTTTGAAGTGGAGCTCAATGGCTACGTCGTCAACCCGGCCCAGTACATACAGGCAGCGCAATAAGCCCGAATCTGGCCTGAATGCGCGACTCAAGGTCTTGAATCCAGACGTCGCGGACCCACCAAGGGCATAATGCGCGGCAAAATTCTGCCGAGTGTCCTCGGGGCAAGTGTATTGCCTGCGACGCTCGCCAACACTCAAGGTTCACATGTCCAATAACTGGCTGGCACGCCTTTTCGGCAGCCGCAATCAGCGAATCGTCCGTGGATACCGCGGCATGATCAAAAATGTCGCTGAGCTGGAAGAAAAATACGCTGCAATGAGCGACGGCGAGCTTGCTGCGCAGACTGGTTTGTTTCGGGAACGACTGGCGCAAGGCGAGGCCCTCAAAAAGTTGCAGGCCGAAGCTTTCGCCGTGGTTCGCGAGACCGGCAAGCGCGTTCTCGGCATGCGCCATTTCGATGTGCAGTTGATTGGTGGTGCGGTATTGCACGAAGGCAAGATCGCGGAAATGCGTACGGGTGAGGGCAAGACCCTGGTCGCAACACTGGGTGCCTACCTGAACGCCTTGGAAGGCAAGGGAGTGCATGTTGTAACGGTCAATGACTATCTGGCACGCCGCGACGCTGACTGGATGGGCAACATTTTTCGCTTTCTGGGAATGACGGTTGGCGTTGTCGCGTCAGGGCAGACGCAGGCTGAAAAGCGCGAGGCTTATGCCTGCGACATCACCTATGCCACCAACAATGAGCTTGGCTTTGATTACCTGCGCGACAACATGGCCTTCTCGCTGGCCGACAAGGTTCAGCGCGGCCAGCATTACGCGATCATTGACGAAGTCGACTCCATCCTGATTGACGAAGCGCGCACACCGCTGATCATCAGTGGACCGACCGACGACGATCCCGACCTGTACCGTCAGATCAACAACTTCATCCTCAAGCTGGAGCGCCAGAAAGAGGAAGACGGCGAGGGCGATTTCTGGGCGGATGAGAAGTCGCGCCAGGTGCATCTGTCAGAATCCGGGCACGAAAAAGTTGAAGATTTGATGCGCAGCCACGGTCTGCTGGGAGACG
>TARA_R110000850_G_scaffold238091_2_pt1 | contig 77180 bp, 70 predicted proteins | sample TARA_R110000850 | Tara Oceans TARA_R110000850 (sample SAMEA4397586) | marine metagenome | biome: Polar Biome; feature: [SRF] surface water layer (ENVO:00010504); material: water (ENVO:00002006), including particulate matter (ENVO:01000060) such as... | depth 5 m
GCGGAGAAACGATCCGATGCACGCCTATCGCACCCATTCCTGCGGTGAACTTCGCACGTCCCATGTGGGCGAATCTGTAAAGCTTTCGGGCTGGCTGCACCGCCGCCGGGACCATGGCGGGGTCATGTTCATTGACCTGCGCGACCATTACGGCCTGACACAGGTCGTGTTCAATCCGGGTGCGCCTGGCTTTGAAACCGTGGAGCGCCTGCGCACGGAGAGCGTCGTGTCCATCGAGGGCAAGGTCGTGGCGCGTGATTCGAGCCTTGTGAATGCAAACCTTGGCACCGGCGAGATCGAGGTGGTTGCCGGGGCGGTTGAGGTGCTGTCAGAGGCGGCCGAGCTGCCGCTGCCGGTGTTTGGCGAGCCGGACTATCCGGAAGACATCCGCCTGAAGCACCGCTACCTGGACCTGCGCCGCGAGACGTTGCACAAGAACATGATCCTGCGCTCGAACGTGATCACGAGCCTGCGCCGCCGCATGGTGGCCGAGGGCTTTACTGAATACCAGACGCCGATCCTGACGGCCTCGAGCCCCGAAGGCGCGCGCGACTTCCTGGTGCCGAGCCGTATTCATCCGGGCGAGTTCTATGCGCTGCCGCAGGCGCCGCAGCAGTTCAAGCAGCTGTTGATGGTGTCGGGCTTTGACCGCTATTTCCAGATCGCCCCTTGCTTCCGCGACGAGGATGCGCGGGCCGACCGCTCGCCGGGCGAGTTCTACCAGCTCGATATCGAAATGAGCTTTGTCACGCAGGAAGACGTGTTCAACGCGATTGAGCCCGTGCTGCGCGGCGTGTTCGAGGAGTTTGCCGATTGGGACGGCAAGGGGCGCACCGTGCCGGACGAGCCTTTCGTGCATATCCCGTTCGCCGAGGCGATGCTGAAATATGGCTCCGACAAGCCGGACCTGCGCAACCCGATCATCATTTCCGACGTGTCTGACATTGCGACGCGCGAGGACGTGACGCTGGGCGTATTCAGGAAGATCGTCGATGGCGGCGGCATCGTGCGCGCCATCCCGGCGCCAAACACGGCCGAGCAGCCGCGCAGCTTCTTCGACAAGATGGACGCGTGGGCAAAGAAGGAAATGCAGGCTCCCGGGCTTGGCTATATCCGCTTTGTGGACGAGGACGGCAGGCTGGTGGGCACCGGCCCGATTGCAAAATTCTTCGCGCCGGAAGCCCTCCAGGCGCTGGCCGACACAGCGGGCGTGAAGGCTGGCGACGCACTGTTCTTCTCGGCAGGCGACAAGACGGCGGCCGTGAAGCTGGCCGGCGCGGCGCGCACGCGCGTGGGTGAGGAGCTGGGCCTGATCGAGCCGGGCATCTTCCGCTTCTGCTGGATTGTCGACTTCCCGATGTACGAGTGGGACGAGGACAACAAGAAGGTGGACTTCAGCCATAACCCGTTCTCGATGCCGCAGGGCGGGATGGAGAAGCTGCTGGCGGCCGACACGGTCGAGAAGCAGCTGGAGATCAAGGCCTACCAGTATGACATCGTGTGCAACGGTATCGAACTGTCTTCCGGCGCGATCCGGAACCACCGGCCGGAATTGATGCTGAAGGCGTTCGAACTGGCCGGATATGGCCCCGAAGTGGTTGAAGAGAAGTTTGGCGGCATGCTGAACGCGTTCCGCTACGGCGCGCCGCCGCATGGCGGGATTGCGCCGGGTGTGGACCGGATCGTGATGCTGCTGGCAGAGGTCGAGAACCTGCGCGACGTGATCCTGTTCCCGATGAACCAGCAGGCGCGTGACCTGTTGATGGGTGCACCGAGCCCTGTGGATGATCGTCAACTTAAGGAATTGAACATCCGGCTCGCGCCTCAGGCGAAAACCTGAGGGTTGCTTCTGCGCATGATCCTCTTTGGGAAGCGGAACTAGCGTTTCGGGGCGTTGGTGGCGAGGAGGACTTCGGTGCAAAGCGGTAGCAGCAGGCCCGACGGCATCAATGTGTCGATCGAGCTGCAGGCGCCGTCGAAATCTGCCATGTCATGATGGTGCATGCCTGACAGGTCTGCACGAATGAAGCGCACATCGCGGAACGAGGCACCGGCAACATCCGAGCCGGTCATGATGACGCCGGTCATGTTGGCACCATTCAGGATGGTGGCCTTCATCACGGCCTTGTCGAATTTCACGTCCGTGAGATTGGCGCCCGAGAGGTCTGCTTCATCAAGCTGGGTCTCGCCGAGGTCGGCATTCGAGAAATTGGCACCGACCATCAGCGCGCCCTGCAGGTTTGCCCCGCGCATAATGGATTCGCGGAAATCTGCGCCAGACGCCTGGATGCCCATGAGGCGGGCATTGGAGAGGATCGCGTCTGAGAACCGGGCGGAATTCAGCATGGCGCTGCGCAGATCGACCCCGGCCGCGTTGGCACGTTCAAAATTGGTGCTGGTAGCCTGAATGCCGCGCATGAAGGCGAATTCGAGATTGGCGTCTGCATAGTCCGCGCCGCTGAGGGTCCAGCCGGACATATTGCGGCCGGCGAGATTGCATCCCCCGCACGAGCCAACATAGCCGGGTTGCCATGCGACAGGTTTGCTCTGCGCAAAAGCCGTCATGGACACGCCAATCAGCGCGATCACGGCAAGCACGTTCAGGCGAAAAGGCATACCAGTCATGTCCCCGGAATATCGCGTTGTCTTATGCAGCTATACTGAACAAACCGTAACAACTGCATAAGAGCCACAAGTGTTGCCAAACTGCCGCGCACGCTTTCCCTTGGGGGAGCCGGCGTGTTTGCCTGTCAATCCACTGCGATTATTTGGAGACACGCCCTTCTTCGCCACATGTGTCACACGCCGTGTCGCCCTCGTCGCTGATCGAAAAGACCGTGAAGCTGCCGCAGGATTCACAGCCCTGTTCGAGATAGGCGGGCGATTCGAGTTCCTCGGTTTCGGCGTCGAGTTCGGCTTCAGCCTGCTTTTCGGCGCGGCGCTTGTCGAGGATGACGATATTGTCCGGCAGGTGGCCGCGTGAGAAGCCGCGCGAGATGATCTGGGCGGCTTCCTCGGTGAACTCGGCAGGCTCGCGTGTGGCGTCGCCTGCGCCCCGGCCGAGACCGTCATGCGTGACGTCGACTTCGGCGAGATCGTCGCGGCCGAGATACGAGACGGCGAGTTCGCGAAAGATGTAGTCGAGGATCGAGGTGGCGCGGGTGATCCGGTCATTGCCCGTGACCTGGCCGGCCGGTTCGAACCGGGTGAAGACGAAGGCGTCGACATATTCTTCCAGCGGCACGCCGTATTGCAGGCCGATGGATGTGGCGATGGCGAAATTGTTCATCAGGCTGCGGAAGGCGGCGCCTTCCTTGTGCATGTCGAGGAAGATTTCGCCAAGATTGCCATCGTCGAATTCGCCTGTGTGCAGGTAGACCTTGTGGCCGCCAACGGTGGCTTTCTGGATATATCCCTTGCGCCTGTCCGGCAGGCGCGTGCGCGCGGCAAAGCGCGGCTCGACGAATTCAGGCGAAGCCATGGGCGTATGGGCTTCTTCGGCGAGTTCTTCAGCGAGGACGAGAATATGCTCCATCCGGTCGCGGACCTCATCAGGTGGTGGCGCGCGGTGGCCAACGAGGTGGGCGGAGAGGCCGTCTGCGATGGCGGCTTCGGCCATGTCGAGCCCGGCGCGCGCACCGACGGAAACGACCACACCGCCGCCGAGCGCCTTGTTGCACGCCGCCGCGAAACGGATTTCATCGTCCGGGCTGATATCCACGATGAAGCCGCATTCGACCAGCGCGCGGGCGGCAATGGCTTCGCCAGCGCCATCAATGGCGGCTTCCGCCCTGGCAATGTCGGCGCGCGAGAAGCCCATGGCGGAGAGGACGCCGCGTCCGTCGGCATCGAAATTCTCGGGCGTCAGTTTCAGGTCATGCGAGATGATCTCGTCGCCCAGTACCCAGCGGGAGAAGGCGGCGTTGAGGGGCAGGCCTTCGCCGAGTGCCCGGCTGACCCGGTCGAGCGCCGCTTCGGTGAAGCCGCGATCGCGCAGGCGTTCCCGGCCGAGCGAGCTCTCGAGATCCTGCACGCCGGAATTGGCGATCCGGTCGAGGACAAGGGGCAGGGATTCAGGCGAGCGCGATGCGAGACCGATACGCGCGGCACGCGACAGGCTGGGCGCGTCGTCGCCATAGGTGAGTACGGCGCGCACCGGGGCTGCGCCGTCGCTGTCACAATCGGGCAGGGCCAGCATGGGATCGGATACCGGCAGGATCAGGACGCGGCAAGCGCGTTTGCTGCCCGTCTTGCGCGGCTCGATGTTCAGGGCCCGGGAATGGGCGGCGCTGAAGGCCGTGCCGGTCGCGGCCGAGCGCACGAGCGCCGAAAGCGCTGCGCCCGCTGCGATGCCTGCGTCGGAAGCATAGTCGAGACCAAGCGCCATGACGGCGGCGCCAAGGCCCGAGAGAAGGAATACGCCGTCCTTCATGCCGCCTGCAGCGGTTTCGATGGCCGAGACGAGGAAGCCGTCCTGAAAGCCATCCGGGCTGACGGCCTGTGACAGGTCGACGAGGCGGGCAGGCGCATCGCCGGCGGGCAGGGCATCCTGCAGGAAGTAGATTTCGCCGCCTTCCTTGAGGGCTGCGAGCAGGGAGGGTTCCAGCGCGATATCGAGGGGGCGGGCCGCAAAGACAGCCGGGGGAGGGGCAGGGGTGTCGACCGCGGCAGCGCGCAGGGCGTCTGCGGTGCGCAGGATGCCGCCGGGCAGGCGGAGCGCCTCTTCCAGCAAGTCCTGCGGCAGGCCGGCGGCTAGCGCCTCGGCCAGGTCGGCATTGCGCGGGGCGGGGCCGAGGCGCTCTAGCATCTCGGCGAGGGCGAGTTGCGAGACGCTTTGCAGGCTGGCGGCGGAGGCTGCAGCGGCGAGGTGGTCCAACGCGACAGGCGTCATGTCACCCGGCATGTAACCGGCGGCGCGGCAGAGGATGCCGAACGGGATTTCAGGTGAGAGGAGGCCGTCGGATTCGGCGGCGATCAGGATTTCGTCCCGGCTCTGGTCAGGCATAAGCGGCTCCTTCGCGAATCACTCACGCAGAGCGTGACGGGTGAGCGGGGCGGCTTCAACTGTCTTGCGCGGTTTATTATGGCCGGAAGGCGAGTTTCTCGTCATTCATTGCCGGATTCGCTTGCGATCAGGTCGGCCGTGCCGTCCCCGTTGGCATCACTGAGAGCCAGCCCGACCGAGAATTCCGGGCCATAGCCGGAAACGGGCTCGATCAGGATGCGAAAGGGGAGGTCATAGGCGGCTTCGCCCATGAAGTCCGGGCCGTCTGACGGGTGGGCCATGCCGGTGATGTCAACAAATTCGGTCATGGCCGCGAGTGAGCCTTTTTGCGTGAACTGGCCCGCGCCGTTGCCGGCAAAGAGGCGGCTGTCACCGCCGGCGGCATAAAGCGCGATATCGATCTGCCCGTCGCCGGTGAAGTCATCAAGGCCGATCTGTACATAGGTTCCGGCGCTGCCAGTGACCGGGAGCGGCGTGAATTCCCCCCAGCCATTGTTCAGGAGGACGAGGCTGTCCTGCCCGTCCATGCCGCCGAGGGCGATATCCGTGTCACCATCGGCGTCAATATCGGCGGCGGCGATGCTGACAGCGCCCGATTCGGTGCCGGGCAGGGGCGTCGCGAGGTAAAATCCCCCGATTTCGTTGCCGCGCATAAACAGGCTTGCGCCTGAACGCCGGGAAATGACGAGGTCCGGGGCGCTGTCGCCGTCCATGTCGGCGAGGGCGGCATTGATCGGATCGCCTTCCGGCCCACCTGCCAGCGTGAATTGCCCCGCGCCATTGTTGAGGGATGCAGGAGCGGGCCGTCCATTCTGCACTGTGGCACTGTCTGCCCGGACGGTTTCCGTGTCGAACGCGTCAACATAGAACCATGGCGAGACCTGAAAGTGTTGCGGCGGCGGGGGCGATTCCGGCCGGACCTGAGACTGGGCATGTGCGCCTGCGCTGGTGGCGAAGAGGAGGGCGAGCGCCGCGCATCTGTCGTTCACGATCATGCGATACTGTCCTTTGCCAGAGCGTGTAGAGGCAGATGCTAGGCGAGAAAGGCGGCCGAGTCAGCCCGATCTGCCTGTCATTCCGGGGCGAAAGTCTGCATCCGGCCGATGTCGTGCATTGCCTGCCTGCGCGGTCTGGATTAACAGCCCGAGTAACGCCATATTGCGGCCATCAAGTCACGTCAGGACGGGCAGACAATGCTGAATCAGATTTTCACCTGGTGGAGCGGTATTACCGTGGGCGCCTCTTTCGATATCAAGCGGCGCAGTGGCTATGTCGGCACCGATGAATACGGCAATCGCTATTTCGAGGACCGCAAAGCCTCCATCGAGGGCCGTCATCGCCGGTACGTTATCTACAAGGGCCTGGCCGAACCGTCGAAAGTACCTGCTGACTGGCATGGCTGGCTGCACCATACGGTGAACGAGCCGCCGACGCACATGCCGCTGGAGCGGCGCGACTGGGAAACGGATCACATGCCCAACATGACGGGAACACCCTATGCGGTGAAGCCGAAAGGCAGCATGTCGAGCGGCGGAACACGCCAGAAATCTGATGATGATTACGAGGCGTGGACCCCCGATGCGTGAGTCTGTCTTTGAAACCCTCGTAGGCGGTCTGGTTATCCTTGTTGCCGGTATATTCCTCTGGTTTGCGCTGGCGGTTGGCGGGGACGGCGAGGTCAAGGGTGACCAGTACAGTGTGCTGGCGCGCTTCAATAATGTGTCAGGCATTTCCCGCGGCTCCGATGTGCGCATCGCGGGCGTCAAGGCAGGTGTGGTGAAGTCTATCGAAGGCGATCCGGATCGGTTCGAAGCGATGCTGACCCTGTCGCTCGACAAGAAATGGGAACTTCCGGACGATACGGACGCGCGCATTTCGACCGATGGCCTTCTGGGCGGGTCCTATATTGCGTTGGAGCCGGGCGGCGGATTTGACACGATTGCCCAGGATGGCACCGGCGAAATCATGTATACGCGCGGCAGCGTTGACCTGCTGACCCTGTTCGCCTCCTTTGCGGGCGGTGGTGGCGGCGATGCCGCATCAGCAGAGGCGCAACCGGCTGACGAACCCGTAGGCGAACCTGCATCTGCGCCTGCACCCGAGCCTGTGGCGCCGAAAAAGCCGGAGGTGAAGAAGCCTGCCGAGCCTGCGCCACAGCCTGTCGTGACGCCTGAGCCCGATGTCACCGAGACGCCTGCTGAACCTGAGGCCACGGATACGCCCCCGGCTGCGGACCCCTATCCGGTGGACGATCCCGATCCTGCCGGAGATGATGGCCAATGATCCGACTGCTGGCTGCAACTATTATTGGCCTGAGCCTGTTTGGCGGCGCACACGCGGCGACATTCGCGCAGAAGGACACAGCAACCCTGCGGGCCCTGGACAAGATCACCGGGCGGTCGACCGATATCGATGTCAAAGTCGGTGAGCCGGTTGTATTCGGGTCGCTGAAAGTGGAACTGAAAACCTGCTACCAGACGCCGCCTGAAGAGGCGCCCGAAAGCGCCGCTTTCCTCAAGATCCATTCGACCCAGCCCGTGGCGGTTGAGACGATGGAAGCCGCCGTGTCAGCAGAAGGTGTCGAAACGGTCAATGAAGCGAACCCGGAACTGTTCTCCGGCTGGATGTATGCCTCGTCGCCGGGCCTGAGCGCCCTTGAGCACCCGGTCTATGATATCTGGGTGATCCGCTGCACGGCGCCCGATCCGGTGAAGCTGCCTGCGCCCGTCACGACGCCGGACGATGAGCCGATGCTGGACGACGTGCCGCCATCGCTCGATACAGAGCCAACGCCGGAATAGAAGTTCGCCTCGACTGTCAGGGCTTTGCGCAGGCGTTCCTTGAACTGAGCGCGGGTGATTTCGATCAGGCCGAATTGTTCCAGATGTGGGTTGTGGAATTGCGCGTCGAGCAGCGTGAACCCGCCCTCGATGAGGCGGGCGGCCAGATGGACCAGCGCGATCTTTGATGCGTCCGTGGCTCGCGAAAACATGCTTTCACCGAAGAAAGCGCCTCCCAGCGCCACCCCGTAAAGCCCGCCAACCAGTTGGTCGCCGTCCCAGCATTCCACAGAATGCGCATGGCCTTCACGGTGCAGCGCGCTGTAAAGGTTGAGGATGGCGGAATTGATCCAGGTGCTTTCCCGGCCGCTTGTTTCCTCTGCGCAGTATTCCATGACCCGCGTGAAGGCGGTGTCGGCGGTGACGCGGTAGGGCTCACGGATGACGGTCCGTTTCAGGCGGCGTGGAATGTGGAAAGCATCCAGAGGAAGGATGCCGCGCATGTCGGGATCGACGAGAAAGAGGTTCGGATCATCGCGCGCATCGGCCATGGGGAACACGCCCCGCTGATAGCAGGCAAGCAGATCCTGGGTTCCAAAGCGGGACGACATCAGCTGAATATGAATCTCGTCGGCGCGCCTGTCCATGGGGCAGGCGACAAGGGTTGTGAAGAAGGCTTGCGGCCTATTCGACGGTGATCTTGTTTTCCGCGAGGAATTTTTCGAGCCAGTGGATATTGTAATTTCCAGCCAGAACGTCCTCGTTTTCGACCAGGCGGCGATGCAGGTCTAGCGTGGTGAAAACGCCGCCGACAACCATCTCTGCCAGTGCGCGGCGCAGGCGCATGATGCATTCGCGGCGCGTGCGCCCGTGCACGATGAGCTTGCCGATCAGCGAGTCGTAATGGGGCGGGATTCGGTATCCGGCATAGGCAGCGCTGTCGAGGCGCACATCCGGGCCCCCCGGGGCGTGGAAATCGGAGATCAGGCCGGGGGATGGCACGAACGTCTCGGGATGTTCGGCATTGATCCGGCACTCGATGGCATGGCCGACAAGCATGACGTCTTCCTGACGGAAGGACAGGGTCTTGCCTTCGGCGATGCGGATCTGCTCGCGCACGAGGTCGATACCGGTGATCATTTCGGTGACCGGGTGTTCGACCTGAAGGCGGGTGTTCATTTCGATGAAGTAGAACTTGCCGTCCTCGTAGAGGAATTCGATCGTGCCTGCGCCGCGATAGCCGAGCTTTTGCATGGCGCGGGCGCAGATGCCGCCGATGTCTTCGCGCTGGGCCTGGTTGAGGGCCGGGGAGGGCGCCTCTTCGAGGACTTTCTGGTTGCGGCGCTGGAGTGAGCAGTCACGCTCCCAGAGATGGGCCACGTTGCCATGGGTGTCGGCGATGATCTGGATTTCGATATGGCGCGGGCCTTCGAGATATTTCTCGAGATAGACGGCATCGTCACCAAAGGCCGCCTTTGCTTCGGTCTTGGCGGTTTTTACCGCGTTTTCGAGATCGGCCTCAGTACGCGCGAGTTTCATCCCGCGTCCACCGCCGCCAGCGGAGGCTTTCACAAGGACCGGGAAGCCGATCTTCTTGGCGGCCTTCTTGGCCTCGGCAATGGAGGACAGGGCGCCCTCGGAGCCGGGCACACAGGGGACGCCAGCCTCGATCATCGCCACCTTGGCAGCGATCTTGTCGCCCATGATGCGGATATGTTCAGCCGTCGGGCCGATGAAGGCGAGGCCGTGTGCCTCGACCATTTCGGCGAACTGGGCGTTCTCCGACAGGAAGCCATAGCCGGGATGGATCGCGTCAGCGCCCGTGATTTCGGCGGCGGCCAGGATCTGGGATTTCTTCAGGTAGCTTTCAGACGAGGGCGGAGGGCCGATGCAGACGCTTTCGTCAGCAAGGCGCACAGCCATGGCGTCGCGGTCTGCGGTCGAATGGACGACGACCGTCGAGAGGCCCATTTCCTTGCAGGCGCGGTGAATGCGCAGGGCAATCTCGCCGCGATTGGCGATCAGCACCTTCTTGATCGTGCGTTGCTCGGCCATGACTATTCGATCAGGGCCAGCGGCTCACCAAATTCCACCGGCTGGGAATCGGTGACGTAAAGCGCTGTCAGCGTACCGGCGCGGTCGGCCTCGACCGGGTTGAAGGTCTTCATGGCCTCGACCAGCATGAGCGTGTCGCCCTTTTTGACCTTGTCACCGATATTGAAGAACTGTTTCGCGCCGGGCTCGGGGGCGAGATAGACGGTTCCGACCATGGGCGACTTGATGGCATTGTCGGATACGGCAGGCGCGGCGGGGGCGGCTGCAGCGGCGGCGGTTGCAGCTGGTGCTGCGGCGGCTACAGGGGCCGGGGCGGCGGCATACTGGGCCGTCTGCATCACAGGAGCCGCAGGTTTGCTGACGCGGATACGCAGGCCTTCATGTTCGATTTCGACTTCGCCGAGATCGGCTTCCCGCAGGATGGCAGCCAGTTCCCGGACAAGGCCGGTATCGAGTTTTGTCTTTGCAGTACTCATGGGACGCTAATTATCTCCTTGGCCCGTCAGGGACTTGGCTGCCAGAAGTGCAAGCTCATAACCATACGCGCCGAGGCCCGCAATCGTAGCTTTTGCAACAGGTGCAACATAATTCACATGGCGGAAAGCCTCGCGCGCCGCCGGATTCGACAAGTGCACCTCAATCACCGGCACCTTGCAGGCCCGCAGGGCGTCATGCAAGGCCACAGATGTATGTGTATAGGCGCCCGCGTTGAGGATGAGGGACGACCCTTCCCGGGAGGCTTCCTGTACCCAATCCACCAGTTCGCCCTCATGATTGGTCTGGCGCGCCTCGAGGGGCACGCTGCCGCAGAGTGTGCGCAGGCGGGCATGGATATCTTCGAGTGTTTCGTGGCCATAAATCTCCGGCTCGCGCGTACCGAGCAGGTTGAGGTTTGGCCCACCGAGAACATATATCGGTCTAGACATGGGCCCCGTCTTGCTCTGGAACGCCCGGCAAGGCAAGGGGCTTTGAATTGGAGGCCGCAGACATGCAGATCACACTGAATGGTGAGGCACGGCAGGTTAACCAGGGCACGACCCTGTCAATGCTGCTGGAAGAGTTGTCCGAGGCCACGGGCCGCGACCCGCGCGGGATCGCCGTGGAGCGCAATCTGGAGATCGTTCCGAAGTCCGAACATGCCTTTACCGTGCTGGAAGAAGGCGACCAGCTGGAGCTAGTGCAGTTTGTGGGGGGGGGCTGACAGGGACGGGGAGTTGACGGACGGGGACAAGGCGGCCAGATCTGCGGACATGACTGACACACCTTTGACGATTGCCGGAAAATCCTATTCCTCCCGCCTTATCGTGGGCACGGGCAAGTATGCCAATTACCAGCAGAATGCCGATGCGGCACGGGCAGCGGGGGCAGAGATTGTCACTGTGGCGCTGCGCCGGGTGAACCTGTCGGACCCGGGCAAGGAAATCCTGACCGATTTCGTCAAGCCGGATGAGTTCACTTATTTGCCCAATACGGCTGGCTGCTACACGGCCGACGAGGCCGTGCGGACGCTGCGGCTGGCGCGGGAAGCGGGCGGATGGAACCTGGTGAAGCTCGAAGTGCTGGCCGACCAGAAGACGCTCTATCCGAACATGCCGGAGACGCTGACTGCCGCAAAGGCGCTGATCGCGGACGGGTTCGAGGTGATGGTCTACTGCTCGGATGATCCGGTTTACGCGAAAATGCTGGAAGACGCCGGCTGTTGCGCGATCATGCCGCTGGGCAGCCTGATCGGATCGGGCCTTGGCATCATGAACCCGGTGAACATCCGGCTGATCGTTGAGCAGACGCGCGTGCCGGTGATCGTGGACGCGGGTGTGGGTACGCCATCCGATGCAGCCGTCGCGATGGAGCTTGGCTGTGATGGCGTGCTGATGAACACTGCGATTGCGGCGGCCAGGGACCCGATCCTCATGGCGAGCGCGATGAAGCATGCCGTGATTGCCGGGCGCGAGGGGTACCTTGCGGGACGCATGCCGAAAAAGATGTATGCCGATCCGAGCAGCCCTCTCGCCGGGCTGATCTAGTTGCGCGCTGCCGTCATTGGCGCGGGACCGGCCGGGCTGATGGCGGCTGAGACGCTGACCGCGCGGGGCGTGGATGTCGACATTTATGACGCGATGCCGAGCTTCGGACGCAAGTTCCTGATGGCGGGCAAGAGCGGGCTGAATATCAGCCATGCAGAAGAGCGTGGCGTGTTCCTGTCGCGTTATCGGGGCAATGCGCTACTGCAGGATATGGTGCGGGCGTTCGGGTCGGCGGAGATTGTGGACTGGATGGCGAGGCTGGGCATTGCCGCGCATACGGGGCCGACGGGGCGGGTATTTCCGGAAATGATGAAGGCCTCGCCGCTGCTGCGCGCGTGGCTGGTGCAATTGCAGGAATCGGGAGCGGTGCTGCATGCCCGCCATCGCTGGCAGGGATGGGATGGAAACGGGGCGCTAGTGTTCGGGACGCCGGTCGGGGAAGTGACGGCAAGTCCCGATGTGACAATTCTGGCGCTGGGCGGGGCGAGCTGGAAACGTCTTGGATCGGATGGTGCGTGGGCGTCTGTTCTGGCCGCGAAGGGGATTGATGTGGCGCCGTTCGGGCCATCGAATTGCGGTTTCCTTGTCGAATGGTCTGATCACATTCGGGAGAAGTTTGCCGGGGCTCCGGTCAAGTCTGTTCGTCTGTGGGCAGACGGGGTAGAGACGCGATCCGAATTCGTGATTACGCAGCGCGGGGTTGAGAGCGGCGGCATCTACACGCTGTCAGCGGCGCTGGTGGATGAGCTGCAGCGGGCAGGCACGGCGACGCTGTTCGTGGACCTGTTGCCAGATACGGACTTGCCAGCGATTGCTGCGAATCTGGTGCGGCCACGGGGCAAGCAGTCCATGGCCAATCATTTGCGCAAGAGCCTGGGCCTGTCAGGCGTGAAGCTGGCGCTGCTGCATGAGACAGCCGGCGGGGCACTGCCCAGCGAGCCAGAGGCGCTGGCGCGGCTGATCAAGGCCGTGCCGATCCGGATTAGCGGTACGGCACCGCTGGACGAGGCGATCTCGACGACCGGCGGTGTGGCTTGGGCGGCGCTGAATGATGGGTTGATGGTGCGCGAAGTGCCGGGCGTGTTCTGCGCCGGCGAGATGATTGACTGGGACGCGCCCACGGGCGGCTATCTCATCACTGCCTGCCTGGCGACGGGCAAGGCAGCTGGCGAGGGCGCGTCAGAATGGCTTCAGGCCCCCAGCCGGTAGACCTTACGCGCCGTGCCGCTGAACATGGCGGTCTGGTCGGCGTCGGAATAGTCAGCGGCGATTTTCTTCAGGCCGTTCCAGAGGACATGATAGCTGATCGACAGGCGGTCGACGGGGAAGTTGCTTTCGAACATGCAGCGCTCCGGGCCGAAACACTTGATGGCATGGTGATAGTAGCGGGCCTGCGCCGCGACAAATTCGTCGGACGTGGGCGGTGTGGCGCGCGTATTCCAGCCAAAGCCATTGTCGGGCATTGCCAGGCCGCCAAGCTTGGCGAAGACGTTCCTGTTTTCGGCGACGACGGCGATGTCGTCTTTCCACTGGTCGAAAATCTCTTCGCGCTTGCCGGCATAGGGGCCGACGCCGATGGGTGTGCCGAAATGATCGAGCACCATTGTTGTTTCCGGAACGGCTCGGGCGAGATCGGCGAAATCGAGGATCTGGTGATGATAATTCCAGGTGTCATAGGTGAAATTGCGCTGGCCAAGGCGCGCGACGCCGCGGCGGAAATCAGTGTCGCGATAGAGGCCCTCCGGCGCGCGGCCGGGGATTGAGAAGATGTCCTTGTGGGGATCAAAAGAGCCCGCGTGGCGGATGCCGCGGAAGAGGCCGTTGCCGGCCGCGACATGCGCGTCGAGAACTTCGTCGAGGCTGGCGCCGCGCAAGTCGGCATGGCCGATAATGCCTGCAATGGTCGCCTTGCCCGGGTCTGCGGCAGAGCGGGCGGCAGCGGCTGCGACGAATTCCGTTTCGCCGATGGGTTTCAGGCGGTCGGGCCCGTCCGTGCGATAGGCGGAGCCGCACTCCATGAACACGGTCTGGGTGACATTGTGGCCGTCTTCAGTGTCGGACCAGAGCTCCTCAAGGTCATAGCTGAGGTGGGGTTTCGGCCAGAGGTGATGGTGGGGGTCGATAATCTCGCGGTCTGGGTCGATGACCTCTTCGCGGACCTGTGCGAGCCATTCATTATTGTTGAACATGCGTTCCTCCTGCCTTGTCGCCAGCTTCTGGCGAGCTGTGGCGCCTATTCAGGCGCAATGCGGCGGCGAGGCAAGGGGTGGCGCGGGGTCAGGCCTTTACGAGGCCGATCTCGCGGAGGCGTTCCATGAGATAGTCCTGCGCGGTGATGGGTGGTTCAGGTTCGCCGCCTTCGGCCACGCAGCCTGGCAGGGCTTCGATCACGACATCCTGGTTGAAGTGCAGGAAGAAGGGCGTCGAGTAGCGCGGGAACTTGGCGCGTTCGGGCGACGGGTTGATGACGCGGTGGGTGGTCGAGGGCAGCACGCCGGCGGTGAGGCGCTGCAGCATGTCGCCGCAATTGATGACCAGGGCATCGGGCGGCGGGTTGACCGCAAGCCATTCGCCGGAGCGGTGCTTGACCTCTAGGCCAGCCTCCTCGGCGCCGAGCAGGAGGGTGATGACGTTGATGTCTTCATGCGCGCCTGCGCGGACGGTGCCTTCCGGCGGCGGGTTTTGCTGCGGCGGGTAGTGGAGGAGGCGGAGGATGGAGTTGCCCATCTCGACGCGGTCTTCGAACCAGAGCTCATCGAGATCGAGATGAAGGGCGATCGCGCGCAGGAGATTTCGGCCCATTTCGTCCAGCGCATCGTAGAGCGCGCGGGTAGCCTGATCGAAATCCGGGATTTCCTCGACGCTCGGCGTGTCGGCCATGGTCTCGCGATAAGGCGAGCCCGGCGGCAGGAGTCGGCCCGTGTGCCAGAATTCCTTGAGGTCGGCCTTCGCCGCGCCCTTGGCATTCTCGGTGGCGAAGGCGGTGTAGCCGCGCTGGCCGCCGCCGTCGCGGCCGTCATAGGCCATTTTCGCGATGTCGGGCATGGCGAAAAAGGCCTTGGTGACACGTAGGTTTTCGTCGATGACGCGCTGGTCAACAGGGTGGCCTGAGATCACGGCGAAGCCTGTCTCGCGGAAGGATTGTCCCAGCGCTTCGGCAAAGGCGGCCTTGTCAGTGCGCCAGAGCGCGTAAGGGATCGGTTTGAAATAATCGGTCATGGAAATGTTTTGCCAGATTGCGGACGGAGCGAAAAGGCATTTCAGCCGAGGCCCGCTGCGCTCCAGTGTCCCGGATGCGGATTTAGGGACTCAACGGCATTTTGGCCCGGCCTTCCATCGCAGGTTAACCTGGGCCGTCCGCGCGTTAACGCTCTGCCTCTTGGGAGGGGCTGGTGTTAACCATAACGCAAATCTCTGACGGCACTCTGCATCCATCGCCGGACACGGCGGGTGGTGGTTGCCAGAGCAGGACACGGGAATGATCCCGGCATGCGACGGCAAGGTGAAACAGGAACAAGACAATGCCCTTTGCAGATTACGCTATCGACCTCGCAGCCATGCTGGGACCGGATTCGGCCCCGGAAGAGCTTTACCAGGCAGGACTGGTCTATGCGACCGGACTGAATGTGGACGTGGACCTGATTGCCGCGCACAAATGGTTCAACCTGGCCGCGCTGCGCGGTTCGGACGACGCCAAGATACAGCGCGCTGAACTGGCCGACATGATGAGCTCGGATGACGTCAAACAGGCGCTCCAGTCAGCGCGTGAATGGCTCAAGCTGATGAACTAGGCCATTGCGGCCGGACCAGGGGCGGATGCGTCCGTCCCGGTGGGCTGTTAAGCTTAAGGAATTATCAAACGCCGGCATGCGATCCTGATACTTCACGCGCTGTGAGGAGCCGCAATCGACATGCCCGTTTCCGAGGCCCCCAACCGAGAACCGGCGGGACATGGCATGATGCGGGTATCCGCATCGCGGCCACGCCTGGGGACCGCGGACCTGATTGTGCAGTTCTGGCGGGCTAAGTGGCTAATGCTGCTGGTGTTCGTGCCGGTATTGGCGCTGGGCCTGGCTGCGGCCCTGTCGCGGCCCGTCCAGTTCGAATCGCGCGCGCGCCTGATGGTCGCGCCGGCCGGGGCGGCAAACAATGACATGCTCGTGCAGCCCGAAATGGCATTCCTGCACAGCCCGGTGGTTATCGAGCGCGTTCTCGACCGGTTTCCGATGTCACGGCTGTATCCTGAAATAAACGCGGCCTGCGAGGCGCGCAGCCGTGCCGTTCGGGGGGATGCCGAGCGGCTTCGGCGGCTCGCGGCGGAGTGCCGCCAACTGTGCATCGAGGCCATGGAACGCGATTTTCGCGCCTCGGCCTCCTCGCGCGCGCCGGTCATTGCCGTGCGTTACCGGAATGAGGATGCAGAGACATCGGCGGAAGTGCTGAACGCGCTGATCGGCGCCTATCTTGCCTATCGCACGCAACTGCTCGCGACGCCGGAGGCGGTTGCGTCCGAGATTGACCGGACGGGTCTGGAAATGCGGTTGCTGGAAGCCGAAACGGCCCTGGGCAAATTCCTTGAAACACAGCAGATCGGACACCTTGAGTCCGAGCGCGAAACCGTGAACGCGCTTCACCAGGCGGCTCGCCATGACCTGCAGGAAGCCGGGTCACAATTGCAGCAGGTTGAGAGCCAGTTGACGGCGTATCGCACGCAATTGAAGTCAATCCGGCCTCAACAGGAATTGTTCGTCGAGGATTCCACCGCGCAAACGCTGCTTGACCTGAAACTGCAGCGGGAAGCCATGCTCGTGGATCATTATCCGGGATCGCAGGAAGTGCAGGACATGGACCGGCGCATCGAACGCGTTGAGGCCTTCATAGCGACGCTGGACGGCCCCGTGGGGACCGTGCGGACCGGACCCAACCCACGCTACGAGCAGATACTGTCGATGATCGACGGGTTGCGGGCGCAGGCGGCGGCGCTGAGGGACAGGCAGGCCGGCCTGGCGCAGCAGATTGCAGGCCTTAAGGCGCGTCAGGCCGAACTGGCCAGTCTCGCGCCGCGCTATGGCGAGCTGATGCGCAAACGCGACGTATTGGAAGGCGAACTGCTGGTTGCTGCCGGGCGGGGCGAAGTGCCGGGGGCGGAGCGCCCTGACGGAATCAAGGTTCTGGAACCGGCGAGCCTTCCGGTTGAGCCCGTTCCGACACAGTCGATCATGGCAGGACTGGCCTTCGTGCTGGCTTGTCTTGCGGCGCTGATTGCCGGATTGATGAAGGCGCTGACGCGCACGGGCTTTGCGACGCGGCGGTCGGTTGAGCGCACGCTTGACCTTCCCGTGCTTGCGACGGTTCGGGAGGTTTGACCCGGGATGCGTGATCTGCGAGCGGATCTGGCCACGCTGTGGAGTGTTGCGACGCGGTTGCGGCCGGCGCAGGGCGCCCGCAGCATCATGTTCGTCGCGGCGCGCTCGGGAGAAGGCACCAGCAGCATGGCGGCCTCCTTTGCGCTGATGGCCGCAGAGCATGTCACGCGCACGGCCTGGCTGGTGGACCTCGACCTGATGCACAACGCGGCGCATCAGTCTTTCGACAGGGGTTTTGTGGGCAAACTGGCGCGGCCGGGGCGAGCCTATGATGCGTCGCTCGGATGCGCGCCGATCTATGCGTTACAGCCTGCAGGCGTTGGTGGCAGTGCCAAGTTGCTGACGGCATGTCCTGTGACGGGGACGCGCCTGCTGGTCACAAGGTTTCGGACGGAGCGACTCGCGGCGGGCCAGCGCGCGCACCTGCGCTCTGAGCCTGGCTGGTGGAAGGCCTTGCGACGGTCAACCGACTGGATTGTCGTGGATTCACCGGCGCTGGACCGTTCTGACGTGGCGCTTGATGTGGCAAGCGAAGTGGATGGCGTTGTGCTGGTTGTGCAGGCTGAAGTGACCAGGGCTGAGGAGGTTGCAGAGGCGCAATTTGCCATCGAGAGCCGGGGCGGACGCGTGATTGGCGTCGTGCTGAACCGGATGCGCGCCGATGCGCGGCTGGCCGGGCGGATTGCGAGCTGACCTGCTGTGCGTCTGGTGCCGGGCGGACGCGTGATGTAGGCAGGTCGTCCACCATTGAGGACTATGGCCTTGTCTGCACCCGACCTGATTGACGGCGAATACGACTACATTGTCATCGGGGCGGGATCTGCCGGATGTGTCGTCGCTAACCGCCTCTCAGCCGATCCGCGCAAGCGCGTTCTGCTGCTGGAGGCTGGCGGGAAAGACAACTGGATCTGGTTTCACATCCCGGTCGGATACCTGTTCGCGATTGGCAATCCGCGTGCCGACTGGATGTTTGAGACTGTCGAGGAGCCGGGCCTGAATGGGCGCAAGCTGTCCTATCCGCGTGGCAAGGTGCTTGGCGGCTCGTCAGCGATCAATGCGATGATCTCGATGCGGGGACAGGCTGCGGATTACGATCACTGGCAGGACCTGGGCCTGCCCGGCTGGGGCTGGTCTGACGTTCTGCCTGTGTTCAGGCGAATTGAGGATCATTTCCTTGGTGAAACGGACCATCATGGCGCAGGCGGCGAATGGCGTGTCGAGTATCCGCGTGTGCGCTGGGACATTCTGGACGCCGTGCGCGAGGCGGCCGCGCAGATGGGCGTTCCGGCAACGGATGATTTCAATACCGGCGATAATGAGGGCGCGGGGTATTTCCACGTCAACCAGAAGCGTGGCCTTCGATGGTCAGCGGCGCGCGGCTTCCTGGAGCCGGTGGCGCGCAGGCCGAACCTGCGTATCGAAACCGGGTGCCTTGTGGATCGTCTGGTCATGGCGAATGGGCGCGCAACAGGTGTCGCCTATTTGCGGAACGGGAGCCCGCAGCTCGCGATGGCCAAAGGCGAGGTGATCCTTTGCGCCGGGGCAATCGGATCGGTTCAGATTCTGCATCGCTCGGGCATCGGGCCGTCACAAAGGCTGGCAGCCGCTGGCGTGGTGGCGGTGATTGACCGGCAAGGTGTCGGCAGAAACCTGCAGGACCATTTGCAGCAACGCGCGGTCTTTCGCGTGACCGGATCCAGGACACTCAACGAAACCTATCATTCCCTGATCGGACGTATCGGGATGGGGCTGGACTACGTTGCCCGGCGGCGCGGGGCGCTGACCATGGCGCCATCGCAACTAGGCATTTTTGCGCGGTCTGATGCAGGACAGGACAGGCCCAATCTTGAATTCCATATTCAGCCCCTGTCACTGGACAAATTCGGAGACCCGCTGCACCGCTTTCCAGCGATAACGGCCAGCGCCTGCAACTTGCGGCCAACGTCTCGCGGGGAAGTCGCGATTGTTTCGCCTGCCGTGGACGAGAAGCCCCGGATCAGTCCGAATTACCTGGCGACGGCGCAGGACCGGTCCGTTGCAGCGGATGCGATCCGGCTGACGCGCAGGCTGATGTCGCAGCGCGCACTGGCGCGCTTTCATCCAGACGAGTTTCTGCCCGGCCCCGCAGTCGACGATGACGATGTGGCCCTGGCAAAGGCAGCCGGCGATATCGGCACGACGATTTTTCACCCGGTCGGTACTGCGCGGATGGGCAAGGCCGATGATCCGATGGCGGTGGTTGACGTGAACCTGAAAGTCCACGGCGTTGACGGTTTGCGCGTCATCGACGCATCGGTGATGCCGACCATCGTGTCGGGGAATACGAATACGCCCACGATCATGATTGCCGATAAGGTGTCGCGCGAGATGGCGAGTGGCCGTTCGTGACCGGGACTAGCGGAAACACTCTGCGACCTGGGCCAGCCAGCGCCTGACTTCATCGCCTTGCTCATCCACTGAATTGCCATGGCGCACGAGGATGAGGTCCAGTTCCGGCACAAGGACCGTGTACTGGCCCTTGAAGCCATTGGCCGAGAAACTGCCTGGTCCGCACATGCTTAGCCACCAGTGCGCGCCATAGCCAAGTGTCTCCTCTGGCGGCGTTTCAGTCGGTGTGCGGGCGTAGTCCACCCAGCCTTCGGGCAGGATGCGCTGTCCGTCCCATGCGCCGTCACGCATGTAGAGCAGGCCGAAGCGTGCGAAGTCACGCGCCGTCGCGTAGCAGAAGGATGACCCGATGAAGGTTCCCTGCGCGTCGAATCTCGGCAGGGCCGACCGAACACCGATGGGGTGGAACAGGGCGTCGAACATCCAGGACCGGAACGCAGCCCCGGTGGCGCCGACCGCTTGCGCCGCGCAGCGGGCGATGATGTTCGTGGTTCCACTTGCATAGCTCCAGGTTGTACCGGGTTCATGCTCGAGCGGACAGTTTGCGGCGAAGCCGGCCACGTCCGTCTTGCCTGCGCCGAACAGCATCTCGACGACATCCGAGCCGCTATCTTCGACATAGACTTCCGTGAATTTCAGGCCGCTGGACATGCGAAGAAGCTGGTCGAGTGTAATGTGGCGGCGCGGATCATCCTCGTCCTGCCATTCGGGCACATTGGCGGGCGCATTCACGTCGATCCGGCCGTCGCGTGCGAGGATGCCGATCAGTGCGTGCGTGATGCTCTTGGCTTGCGACCATGACGGGAAAGTGCTCTCGGCTGACAGGTCGCGCCAATAGCGCTCGCTGACGATACGGCCTTTGTGGACGGCAAGGAAGGCGTGGGTTTCGCCCATGATGTCCGGGGCCGGGTCGCTGAAGGCGAGACCAAGCAGGTCGTCAAGCCCGGCCGCGTCAACCGTGTCAGAGAGATCCGCGACCGGCCAGTCCGCTGTTGGCCATGGCGTTGCTTTCGGTTGCGGGGGAAGGCCGGGAAGCGAGGTGTGTCGGGTCATGAACAGGTCCATTGGCGGCAGGAGTGGGGGGCGAGGAACGCACGCCAGTGGACATGGGCTGGCCTGCTGCGTCAACGGTGTGGCGGTATGTGTCCCTCATCCACCGCACGCGTTCCGCCATGGACAGTGGGCCATTCTCTGACCGGGATGGCCTCGGAATTTTTCGGGCCGTTCCGCAAGGGAACGCCTTGCAACAAAATTAGAACGCGTTCTAATTCGAGTTACAAGAATAATAATCTGGAGGAATAGTCATGCCGGTCGAAAGCCTTTCACGGGTTCGAAAATCGATACTCCCTTCCGAGGGGGACACCTGGGCTGAAATTGCGGGCCAGGAGCTGCCCGGTGTCGCCGAGGATGAGGCGGTGTCAAAGCTGCAGAGCTGGAACCTGCACGTCTTCATGCGCGCCGCCGCGGGGATGGGACGGGCCGGCTCGGCCAATCCAATTCTCCCCAGCGACGTGATCTTCGTCGAGCCGCCGCTCGCAAACGGATGAGCGGCGCCGTCATCAGTCGTGTTCAGCTTGCCGCAGCCCATGATGGCGAAGCCGAACTCACGGTGACGCTGCGCTTCGAGAATGGCGGCGAGTCGCCCGTCGCGCTGGACGAGCATGCGGTACGGGTCCTGATGGAATCTTGCCGCGTGGAGCACCCCGACCAGCTGGTCGGGAAAGGGTGGGGACACGTGCGCGATGCGCTTGAGGCGTCCTCGAACAGATTCATGAATTCCAATTCAAATGATCAGTGAGAGAAGGATATGACAATGTATGATCTTGTCATCAGAAACGGAAATATTGTCGACGGTTCAGGCGCACCTGCCTACAAGGCAGATGTGGCGGTCAAGGGAAACCGGATTGTCGAAATCGGCACTGTAGCCGGCGCTGCGCGAGAAGAGATCGACGCGGCGGGTAAGGTGGTTGCACCGGGATTCATCGATCCGCATACGCATTTTGATGCGCAATTGCTGTGGGACGGATGTGCCAAGCCGGCCCTGTCGCATGGCGTTACCACGATCGTTTCAGGAAACTGTTCGCTGTCGCTCGCGCCGCTCAAGGCCAAGCACAGGATGAAACTGGTCGGGATGTTCAACCAGATCGAGGAGATGCCGCTGAAGGCCTTCAAGGAAGGCGTCGTGTGGGACTGGGAGACGTTCAGCGAATACATCTCGCGCATCCGCAAGGGCCTGGCCATCAATGTGGCGCCGCTTGTCGGCCACAGCGTGATCCGCCTCTGGGTCATGAATGACGCTGCCATGGAGCGCACCGCGACCGACGCGGAGATTGCCGAGATGCAGGGCGTGCTGCGTGAATGCCTCGAAGCGGGTGCGGTCGGCCTGTCGACCAGCTATGTCGACATGGATGAGCGCCTGCAGCCGGTACCGAGCCGTTTTGCGGATGCCAGGGAAGTCGATGCGCTGGCAAGCGTCCTGGGCGAATATGGCCGTGTGCTGCAGATCGTTCCTGAATTCTACGATGCCGACCTGACGATCGCACGGCTTGACCAGCTGGCGGAAACCTCGCTCAAATACAATATCCCGACGACTTTCTCGCCCCTTTTCCTCAATGCGGACAATGTTGATGCTGTTGCACGGGTAATGAAAAGGGTTGATGAACAGTTCGCCCGGGGCGCCCGCGTGTGGCCCCAGGTTCAGACCCGGCCGATCGACATCAGTTTCAGCTTTGCCGTTCCAAGCCTGTTGTTCATTCGGTTCCCGTCCTGGTATCACATCATGCGGTTCGGCACGCCGAAGGAGATCATGGCGGCCTTTGCGGACACGGAAAATCGCAAGAAACTGATCCAGGAAGCAGAAGCGCTTGCGCCACTGTGGCCGAACCTTGTTTTCCGGCATGCGAAAACGGACGCGAACCAGAAATATATTGGCCAGACGCTGGCTGAAATCGCCAAGCAGCGCGGAACCACACCCGTTGATGCCATGATCGACCTGTCACTCGAAGAAGAACTGGATGCCCACTTCCTGGCGTCCAGCATGGGGCACAATGACTCAGACGCCGTCGGCGGTCTTCTCAACCATCCGCACGTCCATATCGGCGCGAGCGATGGGGGCGCGCACATCCTGTCCTTCTCCACATATGGGGATACGGGATACCTATTCTCCCACTTCGTCCGTGATGTGAAGGCCATGAGCCTTGAATCTGCCGTGAAGAAAATCACGTCTGACACGGCCGCCATTTGGGGAATCCCTGAGCGTGGATTGCTTCAGGCCGGCTACGTCGCCGATATCACGGTCTTTGATCCTGCGACCGTGAAGCGCGGCGAAGAGAAGTTTGTCAATGACGTTCCCGGTGAGGGATATCGCTACGTCCGCGATTCCCACGGTGTGGAAACAGTCATCGTTGGCGGTGGCGTGGCCTGGACAGCTGTAGACGGGTACAAGGAAACATGCGGAGAAATCCTTCCCGGCGCTGAAGACCGGAAGGTTGCCGCATGAGCTGGCCGGGTGTCACCGAGCGGCGTATCGCGACCAATGGCATTGAGCTGAACATTGCGGAAGCCGGGGAAGGGCCGCTCGTCTTGCTGCTGCACGGGTTTCCAGAATCCTGGTATTCCTGGCGCCATCAGTTCAAGCCGCTTGCGGATGCGGGCTATCACGTCGTTGCGCCCGACATGCGCGGCTATGGCAAGAGCGACAAGCCTGCGGAGATTGAAGCCTATAACCAGGTGGAGGTCGTCAATGATATCATCGGGCTGATTCCGGCACTTGGAAAAGAAACGGCCGTCGTGGTCGGGCATGACTGGGGCGCGCCCACGGCCTGGGCCTGTGCCTTGAATCATCCGGGTGTGGTGCGCGCTGTTGGGGGATTGTCGGTGCCCTTCATGCCGCGTTCGCCCGTGCCGCCAATGTCGCTGTTGCGCGAAATGTTCAAGGGGCAGTTCTTCTACCAGCTGTACTTTTACGAGCCGGGCGTGGCCGAGGCAGAGTTTGAAGCGGACATACGCATGGCCTTGAAGAAGTTCCTCGTCATGGCGGGGGGAGAGACAGATCTGTCTGCGCTTCCAGCCAAGCAGGAAGGCGATGACATGTTCTCCAATTTGCCTGAGCCGGATGAATTACCTGAATGGGTGACAGAGGCGGACCTCGACTTCTATGAGGGGGAGTTCAGGCGTTCGGGTATGCGCGGTCCGCTCAATTACTATCGTAACCATGACCTGACCTGGGAGCTCACCAAAGACGCTCCGCAAACGATTTCGCAGCCTGCGTTCTTTATCGCGGGCGACAATGATGGTGTTGTCATGATGGCTCAGGAGGCAATCAAGATCATGCCACACTTTGTCACCGACCTGCGGATGAATGAGCTGATCCCGAATATCGGTCACTGGACCCAGCAGGAAGCACCGGAGGCGGTCAACGATCTCATGCTTTCCTTCCTTGAAGAGTTGGACGGATGAGCGAGACGGTCCTTGTTGTTGGCGCAGGTATTGGAGGTCTTTGTACGGCGCTGACTTTGGCGGCAACAGGGCGAGCCATCACCCTTCTGGAGCGCGACGGGCCGCCGCCGGGTGATGATCCTGATCTCGTGTTTCAGGATTGGCGCCATACGGGCGTCGGTCAGTTGCGCCAAAGTCATGCCTTCCTTGCCCGCATGAGAAAGATGTTCAAACGGGATCACCCGCAATTGCTTGAAGACCTGCTCGCTTCAGGTGTCCGCGAGCTGCCATTTGAGTCGATGCTGACGGAAGCGCAACTCGGATCCTATCGGCCGGATGCCGGTGATGCCGAACTAACCATTATTACGAGCCGGCGAACCACGCTCGAACTGGTGATGCGCCGATATGTCGGAACGCTGCCAAACGTGACAATCCGCCCGGATTTTCTGGTGCGGCGCCTCGTGACCGAGATCTCGGAAGATGGCGTTGTCGATGTGCGCGGGGTTTCAGGTGAGTGCGGTGGTGAGCAAATTGTGCTGGAAGCGGACGTCATTATCGATTGTTCCGGCAAGAGCGGATTCCTGATCGACCAGATCAAGGAGGAATCGGCCCACTTTGCAGAGGAGCAGGAATCATCGGGAATTCTCTATTTTACCCTGCACTACCGGCTCAAACCCGGCATGGAAGAACCACCACGGATCGGCAACCCGCCGGCGACGGGTGATCTCGGCTTCCTGAAGTTTGGTGCCTTTCCCGGTGACAATGGCTGTTTCTCGATCACTATCGCGGTTCCGGACGTGGAGATGGAGCTTCGCAAGGCCATCCTCGATCCAGACTTTTTCCACAATCTGACCCTGCAATTGCCGGGACTGGTGCCGTGGACGAATGCCGACCGGTCAGAGCCTGTCGGGCGCGTGCATGGCATGGGGGACCTTGTCAGCCGGTGGCGGGATGTCGTTGTCGACGGCAAGCCCGCGGCGCGCGGCTACTTTGCCTTGGGCGACACGCTTGTCCGCACGAATCCGCTGTATGGGCGCGGCTGTTCCTTTGCGGCGGCGAGTGCGCAGCTTCTCAGATCAACGCTCGAGGAGTCGGCGGATCGGACGGCCCGGTCACTGGCCTATCACAAACGGTTGCATGAAGAGCTGCGCCCCTACTACATCAACCAGCGTACACAGGACCGTTCAGCGATCAAGCGCGCCCGCCAGGCTCTGACGCCCGGATACAAGAAGAGTTTCCGCGCAAGGCTTATTGAAAGCTTTTTTGAGGATGGGGTGGCGATTGCGGTGCGAAATGACGTCGATCTGCTGCGCGACGCGATGCGGGGTTTCCACATGCTCGAGCATCCCAACAAGTGGCTGGGGCGGCCGCGCAACCTTGCCAGGGTCTTTTACTATTGGGCGCGGGGGAAGAAGCGAAATGCAGCGGCCTACCCACCCAAGCCTGGGCCTGAGCGCACCGAGATGCTGAAAGCATTGTCAGTGAACTTCCAGTCCGACATTGACCGTATCGCGCAGGGAGCGTGAGCCAGGATGGCGGACACCAGAACAGTTTTGACAGACGAACCCGGCAAGCGCGAGCAGGCAAAAGCTGAACGCCGCTCTCGGATTGTGCGGGCTGCGCGAGACCTGATCCGGGAGACGGGCGACACAAACCTTTCCATGCGCATGATCGCCAAGCGGGCGGACGTGAGCCTGGCCACGCCTTACAATCTGTTTGGATCCAAGCATGCGGTCGTGCTGGCCGTGTTTGAGGACGAACGCGACTTCGCCGAACGTTTTGGAAAGTTGAAGGCGGACAATGCCATCGACCGCCTTTTCGATGCCCATGCATTGGCAACCAGCTATTTCACGGAAGACCCGGACTTCTACCGCCCGCTCTGGAAGGCGCTTCTGGATGTTCAGGGGGCCAACGATACGGGGCTGGCGACGCCCGAGCGGCTCGCGCGCAACAGCCGGGCGTGGGAAGCACTCATCCATGACGCTCAGGCTGATGGCTTGCTGGACCCGGCCTTCCCGGCAAGCATGCTGGAACATACGCTGGCATTTTTTTCCAATGGCGTGATGCTGTCCTGGTCGATGGGAACGCTTGCAACTGACAAGCTTTTGCCATCCGGGGCACTTGGCTACGCCCTGGCGCTGCGCGGGGCTGCCACCCCGAAGGGCATGGCCATCCTGGCAGGCAGGATCCACGGGCTTCAGGATATGCTGGAAGGATCAGATGCACTTCCATGCGAGGCTTTCAGTCTCACGTAAACCGGCCTCGAATGCTCGCGCAGGGATACGGGTTTGGCGATGAGAAGGCCGCCATGACTTTTACGTGCCGACCATTGTGGTTCGCCGCCAGTCAGGGAGCGATTGATGAGGCAACCGCAAACGCCCTTGCATTCTATCTGCTCTTGTCCGGCAATATCAGAACCGCGCAGCCGGCCTTTTTAACGACCTCTCGGCTGACCGATGGATCAAGCACCCTTTCCAGCCAGTTTCTGTCGCGTGAGCCAAGTACAATCAGATCAGCTCCCCAGCTCTCGGACTCAGAGACGATTTCCATTGCCGGGTGCCCGGCCCGCACAGTCTGGTCTGCCTTCATCTCGGGCGAATACTGCTTCAGGATGTCGTCAATCATTGCCTTGCGGCTCTGGATGGTCGGTTCCGATACCTGCGCAACACTCATGATCGGCGTGTCAGCCGCTGCAAACCGAATGGCCGGAGACGACGGTTCAAGGACCGGCGTGATCACGTTCAGTATGCGCGCTTCAGCCTCGTGGACCTTTGCAATGGCCAATCCGGCCCTGGCTATGTTGGCCGCTTCTTCACCGTCATTGGGCAAGGCGACAAGAATTTTATTGAACAGTCGAGCCATCAATTACGCCCCCTTGTTCTGCTCTAGATCCTGCAAAGCTATCTCGATAGCCTGAAGGTTGGGCCTCTTCCCGCCATCCATGCTTTCGGCTGTGGCTCTGGAAAGCAGCTCTGCGTCCGTTTTCATCGAGCGCAAAACGCGTCTTTTCTCATCGTGTGTTAGTCTGGCGTCTGCGAGCACGTGTTCAGGATTCTCATAGTATGTCTGCGGCGTAAGAATTCGCTTGTCTACATAATCGTTTTCCATCTCTCCTTCTTCTTTCCGAAGCCGGACTTATTGGCGCACAGGTGCAGAGACTCCGACTTCCCGGTTGATATGGGGATGAGGCATCATTTTTCAACCGAAATGGAGCGTTCCGCTTGGTCGATGAATTAGTACGTCTACGGTTTTTACCGGGCTGCAGGAAACGAATGCAGGCGAGATCTTGAAGTTGTGGGAGGGGTATTCGGCGGCCTGTCGAGGCCCGAGGCCAGGAAAAGTCACAGAGGCGCGGTTCATCCTGACAGGCGGGAACGGGGCCTTGTGATTTCCGGACTGATTGGGGCGTGCGCCTGCTGGTGATGGGTTGGGCACCGCCAGTCATCATGCATGGCTCTGTCTGAATGCGTGAACGCGCAGGGCCGGCCAACCTTAAAATATCGTCACATGGCGTGATCGTAACTGGTGACGGTATCATCGACGACCTATTCTGCCATCCATGGATGGCGGGGCATTTGTGTTCGTCGTGATTGGAGCCTCCCGATGTTTTACCCAGACGTACCTGCCCGCCTTGCATCAATACCGCGACATAACTCGCCAGGCATGACGATCCCGGAATCCCAGGTCGAAACGGTTCGCTTCCTGACAGATCCCGAGACATTTGGCGGGCGCGCCCCGACATACTTCGATACGGCAGTCTCACACCTCGTCGTCGATGGCCGGGATGTGTTCATTCTGCGCAAGCCGGTAGAGGTTGGAGATTTCAAGTGTGCCACAGTCCACGACCGGTGGGAGTGGTGTGAAGCGCAATGCATGCGTGGGGCCTCAAGCATCGGCGCAGTATTGGCACGTCCGCTGCCCATCGCGCGGCGTGAGGGACGACTGTTTCTTGGTGGTCCGGGCCGCATTTGCGACTGGGTGCTCAAGATCACGTGTCAATCTGTCCTGGCGGAGCCGGGATTCATCACTTTGCATCGCGCAGCATGAAGCGCGGCCTTCGGGCGAGTTGCGGTTCGAATACTCGCCCACTTGATGTGATGACGCCATTGGGTGCCCACTATATATACCGTGCCTGACAGTACGCGCGGCCGTTCGCGCAGGGCAAGGAACCGGCAATGTCGTCAGAGCGCTTTGATTGGGATAATCTGCGGGTCTTCAGGATCGTTGCTGAACTTGGCAGCATGAGCGCGGCTGCCACGCGTCTGAGCGAGTCACCCCCAACGATTGGCCGCAAGATTGATGATCTTGAAAAGGCGCTTAATACACGATTGTTGATCCGTTCGACCCGCGGTGTCGAACTGACAGATGCGGGCAAGATTGCACTCGGGCATGCGCATGCCATGGCCGAAGCGGCCAGACTGATCGACGATGAGGCGTCGGGCAAAAGTCAGCCGACGGAAGGCATGATTACGATGGCGACCGGCGACGGTCTGGGGCCGTACTGGATCGCGCCGCGCCTTCCGGCATTCCATGCTGAAAATCCGCGCATCCAGATCAAGATGAATATTGTTTCGGGTGTGCCTGATGTCGAATCCGGCGAGGCCGACATCGGTATCCAGTTCACCGAGCCGAAGAGCCATGACATCATTTCGCGGCGATTGGGCACTCTACACTATATCAGCTTTGCATCGCGCGAGTATCTCGAGAAGCAAGGCGAGCCGGCCAGCATTTTCGAATACTTTCGGCATAAGTGCATCCTTCATCAATCCTACGTAAACCAGATCGAACGCTGGGCGCCGAAGATGTCGGAACTCAAGAAGATGATCAACTATGCCTTTGTCACCAACTCGGCCAGTTCAATGATCGAGGTTTGCAAGAATGGTGGCGGGATTGCGCTTTTGCCGTCTTATATCGGGGGCGTCGCGCCGACGCTGGTCCCGCTCGAATTGCCTGAAGTCGCACCGATAGAATTCTGGATGACGTACACCGAAAGAGTCTGGCGTCAGCCACAGGGAAAGATTGTGCTAGAATGGCTCAGAGCCATTTTTGAAGCGGAGGATGCGTTCTGGTTTTCAGAACATTTCATCCATCCCAACCGGGCAGCGAATCGTGAGGAAGCTCTGAAGCCCTTTACGCCACCCCCACATTCAGCCGGCTGACAGGGCCTTCAGTACGCGCGCCATGGTTTCGAGTTTTTCAGTCGATTTGGTCCGCTCGATCCAGTCATGACATTCAGCGCGCACTTTTACTGCCGGATCCAGCGGGCTTATGGCGTCGTCATTCTCATCTTCAAAAAGGTCGGCAATCGGAACGCGCAATGCCTCTGCCACGACGGACAGCATTCCTGCGCTAAGACGGTTCGTTCCGGTCTCATATTTTTGCAATTGCTGGTGGCTGATACCGAGCTCTGTCCCGAGCTCTGCCAGGGTCCGGTTCTGGGCGATTCGAAGGGTACGTATCTTCCCCCCGACACGTTGATCAACCTTGGTTGGCGCGCGGGAACTGGACTGTCTTGGCTCGTGCTTCACAATAAACCCCTTCAATTTGACCAATGCATTTCGCGCTACGGGTGTTTAGGCAACAGCTGCACTTGTAAAAAAAATGAAACATGAGGTGCGTTTGTATCCCTCATGCCGTTGGACCTGCTACTTGAGAGGGAAACAAGCCCCAATATTCATACCTTTGGTTTCAAATGGCAGATTTCACGAAGATCGCGACTAATAGTCTTTTTTCCACCTAATGGAGAGTTTGTTCTCGCCAGTTGATGTCGTTTCGGAAGTGACCGAGACTTGGTCAACAGGTTCCCATTCGACTTCCACAGAGCTGCCATCGGCGCCGGCGGCGTTCAGTTGGAGGTAGACGTCTTCGGCCAGGTACTGGCCAACACCCAGTTCGGGATTACCAGCGTCATTCGCGCCGATGGACAGGCGATCCACGCCAAGTACGGCTTGCAACTCAGCGGCGGGGTCGAACCCCGCGTTCCGGCCGCTCAGGCGGGCAATTGAGGAGGCCAGCTGCGCAGCCTCCACCGGCGACAGGTCAATCGATGAACGCCCGAACAGGAGTCGGGACAGGATTTCATCCTGCGGAAGGTCGGGTGTGCTCGACAGCTCGAATACAGGCTGGGTCGGCTTGCCCGAGACTTCAACACGCGCCACAAAACCATTCACGGACCGATTGGCCGAAATGTTGATGCGGGCTGTGTCCAGCGCGCCATTGAATGTGATTGCGCCCGTGTCGAAGACAAAAGGCCGGCCCGCAAGATCAAGGTCTCCACGCAGCATGGTCGCCGTGCCATTGAGGTTGACATCGGAGGCGGTCCCGGTCGCGGTCAGGTCCAGGGCCCATTCACTGTCCAGTCCGCGACCGGTAACATAAACGCGGCGTGTCGCATCGAGATCAAGATCGAGCTTCAGTGATTGCCGCAGCTCACTGGGGGTATTCGTCGGATCGTCACCTTCACTCCAGCGGACGTCGATGGCCTTGGGCCCGGCAGATGGCAGGTTGTCGAGTGAAACGCGTGCTTCATCCACGAAGAGCTTGCCCGATAACAGGCGGCCCTCCTTGTCCTGGGAAAACGCAACTTTTCCGCTCAGGCGCGCGATGTCACCATTGCGCTCATAGACCAGAAGGCGAGACAGATCTGCGCTCAGCCGTCCTGCATCCTGGCCGAGCGTGCCGTCCAGCGTAATCGTTCCATTACCTGCGCTGCCGCCGGATCCATTGAGGCTCAAAGTCCGGTCAGCATAGGAGGAATTGAGCGCTATCCCGGTCAGCCGCAGGCCGGTTGCGCCAAACTCGTAGATGCCATTTGAAACGTTCGCATCACCCGCGGCGACCGGCTTGGCCAGTGTTCCGGAAAGGGTCGCGCTCGCATCAACCCGTCCGCCGATATCGTGACCATAGGCGAGGGCGGCCGAGTGAAGGGCGCCCAGGTCTCCGTTCAATGTTGCGCGGCCTGTAAGGGGCTTTTCGCGATCAAGGCTCGCAAGGGAGTCTGCCGATGGTATGATCGGCAGGGCGACATCCGCAACGAGAACGAGGTCGTTTCCATAATTGCTTCTGGCATTGACCTTCATTGCGCTGGCATCAAGGCGCCCGGTCAGGTCCAGCGTCAGTGATGTCTCCAGACCCGGAATCGGACTTGTCGCCGAAAAGGCAAATGAGCCGGTGGGTGACAGGCCGATCGGCCGGAATTCGCCCCGGCCATTCAACTGCGCGTCGACCTCGCCGAGATTGGCCATTGCGAACAAGGCGCCGAAATCGACGGCGTTGACGTCAACGGCGAGAAGGGCAGTCTCACCAGCGCCGGATAGCTCGGCCTTCACTTCGCCGCCGAGGATGGAGAGACGCCCATTCAGGTCCGGGCTTTCGCCGAGGCGCCAGCGTGCCGGTTCGGGCGTGCTCAGTAGTTCGCCAAGGGCGGACCCCGATAGACTGAAGGTTCCGTTGGGCGCCTCGCCCGAGAGGTCGGCCTGACCGGAAAATGTGAAGTCGAACGGTCGGGTCGGCGCATCGCTTCTGAGGCTGACTTTGAAGTCGTACCCGTCCCTGTTGTTCTTGATGTCAGCCGAGAAGGAATCAAGTTGGATGGCGGCGGGCAGTCTGGCACCGGTCCCTTCAGCATGGGCGACGATTGCGATCGGGTTCTGACCTTCCTTCAGGATGCTGATGACGGCTCTCAGGCTCTCGACCTGGACGTCATCCGTCTTCAGGCCATCGCCATCGGCATTCAGCGCCACGACCAGGTCACCCGAATTACCAATCTCGGCCCGGCCCGAAAGCGCGAGTGGGCCATAGGATCCGGAAATTGCCTCTATGAGAGTTGCGCTGTCTGCGCGGGTCAGTTTTGCCGTCAGTTCCAAGGCCTCTCCGGCAAATTGACCGGTCAGCGAGAGAGGCCCGGACACCTGTCCCTCGGTGAGGGTCAATGTGGCGCCCGTCGTGACACTGGAGAGGTCGCGGGAGGCGATGTTGAACACGCCATCGGAGGACGTGATGCCAATCTCATGTGCACCAGATGGTCCGGACACGGAGACGGTGCCGGCATGAAGGTCGAAACTGTTGCCGCTGATGGAAAGTGGTTCCGATTGCGAAAAGTCAAATTGCAGGGAACTGACGCCATCAATCTGGTAGTTGCCGCTGCCATCAAACCTGACCCCGTCGCCTTTCACGGCAGCTTTGCTGATTCGTATTGCCTTGCCGTCGATTGCGAGCGATGCGCTGACATCTGGCGCCGAGCCAATCAGCGGAGCGACACTATCGGGAAGCCCTGAGAAATCAACGACGGACAAATTGGTTTCAATTTGCGGTTTGCTGAATGTGCCTGACAAGCGAAATGTACCAGACGCGCGCCCTTCAAAGTCGCCTGGCAGGCTTTTCAGGGCCTGTTCGATCGTGCCGCGCAGGCCCAGGATACGGTCCCCTGTTCCCACAGTGCCTGATGCGGTTACCATTCCATTGGGCAAATCGAGCGCGGAAGGCTTCAGGGTCAGAACGCCTGTTTCGCGCGCGTACACCCCGCTGGTGACAAGGTGTGGCTGCTTGCCGATCAGGCCAGCCAAGCTGTCATTCCCGGCGAAGACGCCTTCGCCCGTCAGGTCCGCCTTGAATGGAATTCGCTCAGGTGTCAGCGAGGCAGAAACCGGGCCGGCAAGACGCGAGAAGGGCAGGTCAGCGCCTTCATGTGCCACGAGCTCCGCAGCGCCCGTGTAGGTGGGCAAATCATCGGCAATATCGACCGCGCCATCCAGTTTCAGGTTTGCGGAAATGCCGGTGAGATCAGAAAAGCCCGTGAAGTCGAGACTGACGGCGACTGGTCCCATCAGCGCCCTGGTATCGGTGTCGGCGGTGCCTTTGGCCGTCAATGCACCCGATGCCAGTGTCGCCGACAAGTCGAATACCGTCTCACGCTTACCGATACCTGCATCCAGAACAAAGCGGGCGTTTGCCCCCAACATCTCTTTTGCGACATCCGGCAAGGGCAGGAGCGTGCCATCAAGGTCGGCATTCGCCGTCAGGCGCCCGTCGACAATCTTTGCAGTCATCGACGCGGCATTTCTGCCAGACACGTTCAGCAGGAAGTATCCGTCGCCTTCTTCCAGCGTGCCATCGGCTGATGCTGTAAAATCAGCATCCTGATTATCTGGCAAGCGAATCAATGTCGCGAAAGTTCCGCCCGCTGGTGCCGTGCCGTCTGCGACAAGCTTAATATGGCCCGCGGAATCACGGCGCGCGTCAATCTTGAGGCGGTCGCCAAGGCCCTCCAGCGGCGCGACATCCAGTCGGGTGCTTATGCCGCCACTGCGGTCCGTGTTGAATGCGCCTGAAACGCTGAACGCAGCGGCGGGGCCAGCTACGCCCTCGGCCAGCGACAGTTTGGCGATGCTGAGATCGTCCAATTCGACCGCCCAGCTGCTGCCACCTTCGCTCTCGCCTGATGGCATCTCTGGCCGCCTGAGGACCGAAATCTCCTCCGCGCTGGCCAGATTGAGGTCGACCGTTCGGGACAGAAGCGCGCGCGGGGTCCATTTCAGGCTGAGGTCCCGTGTATCGAGCCAAATGCCGTCTGCGTCCGCGATCGACAATTGTTCCAGGTGCATCTGCGTCAGGGGATCCCCTGTCAGGCCAGACGCAGAGATGCGCCCAAGACTGCCGATCTCGCGGCCGTCAATCTGCGACAGGACATAGGCGCGACCGCCGTCGCTGTTGATCCACAAGCGAAGGCCCAACATGACGGCCAGAATGAGAAATATGATTGCCAGCGCCCCGGAAACGAACGGATGGCGGCGTATCATGTCAAGCGTGGAGCGGACCCTGGTCATCAGAAGGATTGACCAATCGAGACATAGAACTGGACAGGGTCTTCCCCGTCGCGCCGGTCGAGCGGAGTGGCGATGTCAACGCGAATTGGACCGAAGCCCGGATAATAGCGCACGCCGACACCCACGGCAGTGCGCAGATCACCGAAGACGTCTTCGACGCTGCCTGCCGCTGCACCACTATCGACGAACAGAACGTATCCAAGCCTGTCGCTCCGACGCCAGCGCAGTTCAGCTGACATGTCGAACAGGCTTCGTCCGCCGATCAGTGCGCCGGTTGAATCGCGGGGCGACAGGCTCTGGTATTCGAACCCGCGAACCGATCCGCCCCCACCGGCAAAGAACAGGCGGTCCAGCGGCACAGAGTCCGATCCAAGGAACGCACCAAGTTCGCCTCTCAGTGCGGCAACGAAGGGGCCGTCAGCGATCTTGCGATAGGTCGATCCCGACAGTAGCATCCGCGTATAGCCTGCGGTTGCATCGCCGAGCGACAGGCCGGGTTCAACCCCCAGGAATGCCCGGACCCCCTCTTGCGGATCGAGTGGCTTCTTCACGGTAGAGTAGGTCGCTGCAAGCGGGAAGGAAAGCGTGTAGAGTTCCCGGGGCTCGAGAAGGGCGCGAAGACGCAGTTCCTTGGTGCGGGTGGCATCGAGCGACGCACCGGCCGACAGCGTGAAATTCTTGTTGAACGGCTGTGAGAGCGCGGCACCAAACTTGATGCCCTGCAGATCGTAGGCATCCGTCTCTTCGCCGCGTACACCCGCCTCCGCAGTCAGCGTGCGTCCGTATCGGCCGATATTGGGGCGGGTATAGGTTGTGGCGAGCTCACGCGCGAGCGTCGCGACTTCGGCCTGCACACGGAGCGTGTCTCCGGCGCCCGTTATGTTCCGGCGTTCCCAGAAGGCGTCGGCGCCGACGCCGTCCGTGGTTGATGCCGTGACGCCCGCGCCGATCGAGCGCCGCTTGGCCTCGCTCAAGGTGAGGTTCACGGGGTAAAGGCCATTGTCGTCTGGTGTCTCAGACACCTCTACGCCGATCCCGTCAAACAGGCCGCTGCTGCGCAGCCGGAGGCGAAGTTGATCAATCTTCTCGGCAGAATAGGGGTCGCCCGGCGTCCAGGTGCGGAAGACGCGGATCGCATCGGCATCCGTGCCGCCGGTCTCCGTCATCACCATGTCACCCAGGCGCACGAACGGGCCTGGACGCAAAGCGTAAGTCAGTTCGACGGTCTTATCCTTGCGCGATGCCAGTACATCGATGCCATCGCTTTCGGCAAAGGCATGACCACGATCTCGCAAGGTGCGCACCAGCCTGCGGTCGAGATCTTCGATATCTGAAGTCCGCGCGGGCGCTCCCGGGGAAAGCTTTTGCTTCTCCGCATCAAGTCTGGCCTGCAGCGTATCGCTGACCGGCGTGGCGAGCGTTACACTCACGGAAGCGATGCGGAACAGGTCGCCCGCTGACACATCCAGTCGGGGCTTCTTTTCGACCCGTTCGACAAGTTCAGGTGAAACGTCTGCAGCGAGATATCCTTCGGACGCGAGAAACTCCTCCAGCGTGTCTGCGGACATGCTTGCCCGGTTGCGCGCCTCCAGGACGCTGCGCGGCGCAGCATGATCGGTTTCGAGTACGGTCTTGGCCCTGGCCTCCAGGCCGGCCGGCACACCATCGATCTCGACAGGCACTTGGCGAGCGGTGCTGCCAATGCCGTTTGCATTGCTTCCGGGAAAGCCGGCGCAGGCGGTTACCGCACCCATAAGGCACACGCCCGTAACCGGGTGCGTCAGGACGCTCCCGGCCACTGTTGTAAGGCGCGTCAGCCGTTGTGCCATCGAAGAATTCACCATCCAGATCTGAATGCGAGGATTGCGCCAGTTTTCCTAAATGAAGGCTGAACTGGCTCGTTTGACCTGAAGATAGGCGATATTACGGCCATTTTCGCCCCAAACACTGCAGGTTAGTCCGGGATTCTGCAGGAAAGACATGCGCTTCTGCCTCTTGCGGGAGACAGCAGTACGCACAGCACTCTCCGTTTGCCAGCTTGCCTGGATACCCCGTATGATTGGCAAACTGAATCTTAGCGGGGCAATGAATGACTTACCTTATGGTCCTGGGCGGCCTTATCCTGCTTTTCATTGGCGGCGAGGCGCTTGTGCGCGGATCGGTCAGTGTCGCGCGCAGGCTCAACATTTCGGAATTGGTCATCGGCCTGACGCTTGTCGGTTTCGGCACGTCCGTGCCGGAACTGGTCACCAGCCTGCGGGCGATCGGGCAAGATGCCGTCGGGATTGCGGTTGGCAACGTGGTCGGGTCGAACATCGCCAATATCCTGCTCGTGCTCGGCTTGGCGGCAGTGATCCGCCCCATTCTGACCAATCCGCGGGCCCTGGCCCGTGATGGCATGATCATGCTGGGCGTGACGGCGCTGCTCTGTGCGCTGATCTGGTTCGACATGTTTACGCGGCCCATGGGCGTGGGCCTGCTCGGCCTGCTGCTTGCGTACCTGGCATATTCCTTCATCGCCGACCAGCGCCGCGATAGTGATGCGGCCGCTATGCACGCCGCTGAAGGTGAAGTGGTCGAGGCGAATTATGGCTTGGTTGTCGGGTTGCTCATTGCGCTGGGCGGGTTGGTCGGAGTCATACTTGGTGCCCGGTTGCTGGTCGATGGCGGCGTGGTCATCGCACGGGACCTGGGGATCAGCGAAACGGTCATCGGCCTCACAATTGTGGCTGTGGGCACCAGCCTGCCTGAGCTTGTGACCTCTGTCGTGGCGGCCTATCGTGGCAAATCGGATGTGGCTCTTGGCAACATAATCGGTTCCAACATTTTCAACGTGCTCGGCATTCTTGGCATCACGGCAGTCGTCCATCCTTTCACGCTGCGCGGCGATATCGCAGCTGAAGCGATGTCACAGGGGCGCGCTTCGAGCATCATTTCATCCACCGACATCGGTGCGCTCATCCTGTCAGTCTTCCTGCTCATGCTTTTCGCGATGACGGGAAAACGCATCGCACGGTGGGAAGGTGCGGTACTCCTGCTCGCCTATGGCCTCTATTTCGGTCTCTTGTTCGACTTAATCCCTGTCCCGGGAATCATACCTTATGGCTGACAATCCGATCTATCAGGGGCTCGGCCAGCTCGGCCAGCAAACCAGCGCCCCCCAAACACCAGAAGAAGCTCGCCTCGAACGCGTCCCCAACCCCCATGCGGGCACGTTCTACCTCACGCGTTTTGTGGCGCCTGAGTTTACCTCGCTTTGCCCGGTTACGGGTCAGCCGGACTTTGCGCATATCGTGATCGACTATGCGCCAGGAGAATGGCTGGTCGAAAGCAAGAGTCTCAAACTCTACCTGACGAGCTTCCGCAACCATGGCGCATTCCATGAGGATTGCTCAGTCGCGATCGGCAAGCGCATTCATGAGTTTACCGAGGCGAAATGGCTCCGCATATCAGCCTACTGGTATCCGCGCGGGGGGATACCGATCGATGTGTTCTGGCAGTCCGGCGATGTGCCCGCAGGCCTGTACGTTCCGGATACGGGCGTCGCGAGCTATCGCGGCCGGGGCTGACTTTACGCTGGCGCTGTCCACCGTGTGATCTTTTCGCGCATATCTGGCCGCGGCCGTTCCGGGCAGCCCATCGTGGCCGTTCCAAGATAGATGAACCCTGCGACGCGTTCGTCATCAGTCAGGCCAAGCAGTTTTGCCACGTCCGGATCGAATGCCATCCATTCGGACAACCAGACACCGCCCCAGCCAGCAGCATTTGCGGCGAGCAGCAGGTTTTGACACACCGCACCAGCTGACAATTCCTGCTCCCACACGGGTGTTTTGTGCGTCGGGTCGGGCGATGAAATGACTGCGACCATCACAGGCGCGCGCAGGGGCAGGCCCGCAGCGTCCAGAATGTCGCTGGATTCCGCATCTGGCTTATTCGCATCATGGATGCGGGCCAGCTGTTCGCCCAATGCCGTTCGGGCATCGCCTTCGAAGACGATAAAGCGCCACGGAGCCAGTTTGCGGTGGTCGGGTACCCGGGCAGCAACTTTCAGCAATTCGTCCAGCGCATCGGGTGATGGGCCCGGCTCAGCAAGGTGATGCTTGCTGGCGGATCGGCGCAGCGCGAGCAGGGCGCGAGCGTCTGCGCTGGGGCGTGCGGGCAGCATCGTGGTGCCGACAGGAGGTGCAGGGGGGAATAGGTGTGACATGGACGCTACATAGCGGGCCTGTATGGCTCCCGAAAGAGCAGGGTTCCATGTTTCTTCTTGTCGTACATGGAGGAGAAGACTAGGTTAGAGAACAGCGTTCACTTTTTGAACATTCATCTGTAATAGACTGCGCTTCATGCCTTCTGACCTGTCCCTTGAGCCCACACCGGCCGAGCGCCGGCGCCTGAAAGTGCGCGGCGCCATTATCGACGCGGCCGAGCGCGTTTTTGCGTCGGAGGGCGAGACCGGCCTTTCCATTCGGCGGCTGGCCGAAGAAATCGATTACTCACCGTCCGCAATCTACAAGTATTTCGGCTCCAAGGAGGAGCTGATTGACGAACTGAAGGAGGCTTTCTTTGAGCGTCTTCTGGCGCGCGTTGACAGGATATCCTGCACTGATGCGCCGTTCTCGCAACGCGGACGGGCCTGCGTCTCGACCTATATCGAAACCGCCCTAGAGCGCCCGCATCATTATGCTGCGGCTTTTTCCGGCCCCCTTGCGGCCGATCCAGATACGCAGACGCCGCCACGGAAATGGGAAGAATTCGAAAAGACCTACAAGGGACGGGCCTTCAACATTCTCGTCGACATGGTTCGCGAGGGGCAGTCACTGAATGTGTTCGATCCCGGATTGGACCCGTTCCTATCTGCCAAGTCGGTTTGGGCTTCTTCCCACGGCCTGGCGCAGCTGATTACGCACATGCCGAATATTTCTCCATTGCTGGCGTCGAATACGCCCGTCTCGGCCAGCTCATTTATCGCCTTTCACGCCGACCTGGTGTTTCGGGGATTGCAAACACCTGCCCTGGCGCGGCAAACTGATCTGACTCTCGAGGACTGAGACCATGACGCCTTCCGATGACTATCAGGGCGACGAGACCCGCGAGAAGCGCCCGACCTTCCTGAAGGGCATCATCTTCCTCGTGATCCTTTGCATGGCGGCGGCTGGCCTGATGTATGCGGCGACGCAACTGCGCAGCGCGGAGGGGCCTAAAGTTGCCTCCGTCACGCCCGATCCGCTCACCGTTTCGGTCATGCCCGTGCGTCTGGCCAGTGAGTTCCGGATCGATGAGACGTTCAGCGGGCTCGCTGAAGCCCGCCGCAAGAGCCAGCTCGGATTTTCAAGCGGTGGCCGAATTGATTTGATGAGTGCTGATGTCGGCGACCGTGTCAAAGAGGGGGCAACCCTCGCGCGGCTCGATACGCGCAGTCTCGCTGCGCAGCTGGCTTCCTCCCAGGCGGTTGTCCAGGAAGCCCGCGCCGCCCATTCACTCGCTTTGAATACGGTTGAGCGCCAACGGACACTGAAACTTCAGGGGCACGTCTCCCAGCAAAGGGTCGATGAGGCAGAAGCGCAGGCAAACACGTCCATGGCGCGTATTGAAGCTGCCCGGGCCCAGGCCGACACATTGCGTGTCCAGATAGATCTTGCCCGTATCACTGCACCATTCGACGGGGTGGTGACATCCCGGATGGTGGATGAGGGGGCGATTGCCGGGCCCGGCACTTTGATCCTCGAGCTGGTCGAGGCGGGGCATCTGGAAGCCAAGATTGGCCTTCCGGCTGTCAGTGCGGCGCGGTTGAAGACCGGCGACACCTATAAGCTCATCGCCGATACGGGCACTGTGGATGCCATTCTGCGCACAGTTACAGGTGTCATCGATGCCGACCGGCGCACGGTGACAGCCGTCTTCGATATCGAAAATCCGGGCGAGCTTCCGGCGGGGGCTGTCGTGCGGCTGTCCATGGAGCGCGAGGTTAACGAGCCGGGCTTCTGGGTTCCGGTCAAAGCCATGTCGACCGGTTCGCGGGGGCTGTGGACGGTGTTCGTGGCGGCGCCATCCGATACGGGCTGGCGCGCCGAGCCGCGACCCGTGGAGATGGTGCATTCCGAAGGCGGCCGCGGGTTCGTTCGCGGGCCTGTGCAGGAAGGCGACCGCGTGATCGTTGACGGCCTGCAGCGGATTGCCCCCGGCATGCCGGTGATGCCGCGCGACGCGACCAGCGCCGACGCGCCGAACGAAGGCTGAGGACCGGTCCGCCATGCGCACCATCTTCTTCCGTCTCCCGCGCCTCGCGATCCTCACCATGATGGTGATCCTGATTGGCGGCATCGGTGCGATGTTTTCGCTGGGCCGGCAGGAAGACCCGACGCTGATCGAGCGGTATGGTTTCATCCTGACCACATTACCCGGCGCTGACGCCGAACGCATGGAAGCGCTCGTTACGCAGCCGATCGAGGCAGCCCTGATGGAGCTGCCTGAGGTCGATGAAATCCAGTCCGTATCGCGGCCGGGCGTGTCGCAAGTTGGCCTGCAGGTGCGGGAGGACCTCACCGAGGCTGAAGTCGATGATGCCTGGACGCTGATCCGCCAGAAGGTCGCGTTTGCGGAGTCACAGTTTCCGGCGGGCACAAACACGCCGGAAATCAATCGGCAATATGTCGGCGCGGCGACTCTGGTCGTCGGGCTGGTTTGGGAGGGCGAGGAGGCTCCCCCGCTCGCCGTGATGCGGCGCATGGCGCTTGACCTGCAGGACCGGTTCCAGCGCCTGCCCGGAACCGAACTGACCGACCTCTATGGCGTGCCCGCTGAAGAAATCCGCATCGTCGTTGACCCTGAGGCCTTGTCCGCTGCCGGTCTGACAGTGCGCCAGGCAGCTTCGCTGGTCGCATCGGCAGACAGCAAGACCCCCGCCGGTCGCCTGCGTTCGGACGGTGGCAATGTGGGCCTCGAAGTCGGCGGCGAGTTCGAAAACATTTCCCGCATTCGTTCCGTTCCCCTGGTACAGCGCCCGGATGGTTCCGAAGTGCGGGTGAGTGACATCGCAACCGTCCAGAAAGGGTTCGAAGATCCACCAGTCCGCATGGCGCTTGAAAACGGAAAACGGTCCATTTTTGTGGGCGCGTTCATTTCCGAGGACCAGCGCGTGGACAAGTGGGCCGCGACCGCGCAGCAGGTCGTCCAAGATTTCGCTCAGAACGCCCCGCCGGGGCTGCGTATCGAAACGGTTTTCGACCAGAGCAAATATACAAATGCGCGCCTGAATGGCCTCGCCAGAAACCTGCTAATGTCGGCCTGCATCGTGTTCGTGGTTCTGTTCTTCACAATGGGCTGGCGGTCGGCACTGGTCGTGGGGTCAGCCATTCCATTGACGGTCGCGCTCGTGCTCATCCTGTTCAAGGTGTTCGGACACCCACTGCACCAGATGTCGGTAACCGGGCTTGTCATTTCGCTGGGTCTGCTCATCGACAATGCCATTGTTGTCGTTGACGATTTCGATCAGATGCGCGCCCGCGGTTCGTCTCGGCTGCAGGCCATCGACAAGAGCCTGCGCCACCTGTTTGCCCCTCTCGCGGCCTCGACTCTGACCACCGCGCTGGCCTTCGCGCCGATCGCTCTGCTGCCGGGCGGCGCGGGTGAATTCATTGGCATGATTGGCCTGTCGGTTGTCTTCTCTATCACTGCTTCATTCATCGTCTCGATGACCCTGATCCCGGCAATGGCGGGCTGGTTCGACCGAACACGTGGCTGGGAAACGGGCATCGACAGAAGGCCCCGCCGCTGGTGGCGGGACGGCGTCACGGTCGACTTCATCGCGGATGGATACCGGGCAACAATCGAAGCTGTTCTGCGTTTTCCGCCCTTGGGTATCGCCTTGAGTGTCGCGCCGGCCATTCTTGGTTTCTATCTGGTCGGTCAATTGCCTTCGCAATTCTTTCCGCAAACGGAGCGAGACCAGTTCCAGATTTCGTTGCAGCTGCCGCCCGAAGCCAATCTCTCAGATACGATTGCGTCGACACAGCGAGCGAGCGAACTGATCGAATCAATGGAAGGCGTGCAGTCAGTCACCTGGGTGCTGGGCGAGCCGTCGCCGCGCGTCTACTACAACATGATCGACAATACCGAGGGCGTGGAAGGCTTCGCCGCCGGTTGGGTCCAGCTGGACGGCAACCAGCGGACGCATGAAATTGTTGCCAAAGTGCAGCACGAAATGCGCGACGCATTTCCCGGCGCTCGGTTCCTCGCTTTGCCCTTCGAGCAAGGGCCTCCTGCCGATGCACCCATCGATTTCACGATCATGGGCAATGATTTTGAAACGCTCGGCCGCCTCGGTGACGAAGCCCGAACCATTCTGGCACAAACGCCCGGTGTCACTTATACTGTCGCGTCGCTCGAACTTGGCGCTCCGACCGTCAGTCTTAAGGCAGATGAATCCGCCTCGGCACTGGCCGGGCAGCGCCTGACCGAACTGGCCTCGGCCATGAATGCCGAACTGGAAGGTGTTCGCGCCGGTTCCATTGTTGAGGGCACCGAAGAACTGCCCGTTATCATTATCGGCCCGGAGAGCCGGCGCGGTACACTGACAGACCTGCGCGCCATGACGGTCGGCGACGGCACACCGATTTCTGCGCTGGGTGAAATGACGCTCGAGGCCAAGACAGCTGTGGTGTCGCGCCGTGATGGCCAGCGCATGAATCAGATTCTCGCCTTTCTGGATCCCTACACCCTGCCGGCACCGGTCTTTGCTGATTTTCAGGCACGTCTCGATGCCAGCGGCTTCCGACTGCCGCCGGGCTACACTATCCGCATCGGTGGCGAAGCGGAGAATTCGGGCGAGGCGATCGGAAATCTGGCAGGTGTGGGTATTCCGCTGGTCCTCGTCATGGCCGGTGCGATCATGCTGGTATTCAACTCGTTCCGGATGATGCTGCTGATCCTGACGACAGGATTCCTGTCCCTGGGGCTCGCCTTCTTTGGTGTCTGGCTGTTCAATCTGCCATTTGGCTTCAATGCCATCATCGGCGGCCTTGGCCTGCTGGGGATTGCGATCAATGGCTCAATTGTCGTGTTGTCATTGCTGACCGCCAGCCCCGCGGCCATGGCCGATGACATCATCGCCCAGCGCGAGATTGTCGTGGATGCGACCCGGCACATTGTTGCGACCACGCTCACGACGATGGGCGGCTTCATTCCGATCCTTCTGACGGGCGACTCGTTCTGGATGCCGCTTGCCGCCGGCATTTCCGGTGGCGTCGCCGGTTCAGCGCTGCTGGCGCTTTATTTCACCCCGGCCGTGTTCCGGATCATGACACTGAAACCGATGCGAAAGACGCTGACATACCTGTTTGGCCGGCGCCAGATGCCGGCTGAATGAGTGAATTGGGAAAGCCGGAGAACTTGATACGGGCGCAATCTTTGCCCATGTGCCTAAGAAGCGATTTTTGACGGAGGCCTGAATGGTCGAAAACCCTGATATCGGTGCCCCACCGCCCGCATGGCGCCGGCTGCGTTTCGAGGCCGCTGCTGCAGCGGCTGAAGAGCCGACGCTCGCGAGCTATATCAATGCGGCGATCCTTGCGCATTCCACGCTCTGTCAGGCCCTGTCTTATCATTTGGCCGAAAAACTGGGCGGTCCTGTCATGGGCACGCTTCAGGTGCGCCACATCCTTTCCACTGCCTATGATTCCGATCACTCGCTGCTTGAGGCGGCGGAGGCAGACATGCAGGCGGTGCTTGAGCGCGACCCGGCATGCCGGGGCATGCTGCAACCATTCCTGTTCTTCAAGGGTTTCCTGGCGCTGCAGACGCACCGGGTCGCCCATGTCCTGTGGCGGCAGGGCCGTGAATCGCTCGCCTTCCATTTCCAGGGCGTTGCATCAGAATTGTTCGGTGTCGATATCCACCCCGCCGCGCGCATCGGAACAGGCGTCATGCTCGATCATGCCACCGGCATAACAATTGGCGAAACCACAGTTGTCGGCGATGGTTGCTCGATCATGCAAGGCGTAACGCTTGGCGGAACGGGCAAGGAAGTCGGCGATCGTCACCCGAAGATTGGCAAGGGCGTCCTCGTGTCCGTTGGCGCAAAGGTTCTGGGCAACATCACGATTGGCGATGAGGCCAAAGTGGCTGCGGGCAGCGTGGTGCTCAAGCATGTGCCAGCGCATTCCACAGTGGCTGGCGTACCGGCGAAGATTGTCGGCAAACCCCTCTGTTGCCAACCGGCCAGGACGATGGATCAGAACATCCCGGACGAAATGGCCAAGTAAGTGACGCGAGCCTGCTCACATCTGTTTGCAGGCGCCCCTGTTGCGCCGCAAAAGAAAAAGACTAGGTTGCGCCGCTGAATTACGAAGGAGTACGCGTCATGGAACGTGAAGAAACACTGCGTCTTGAGGCGTACCTGAAAGAAAAGCTGCACCCGGGCCTGCGCCTGCTGGCGCGCGACAAGACGGATGATTCCGTCGAGGTCTATCTCGGCGCCGAATTCATTGCCCTGGTTTACAAGGATATCGACGAAGGCGAGACGTCCTACCAGTTCCAGATGACGGTCCTGCAGGAAGACCTCTCGGGTAGCTGATCGCGCCCGCCGCTCAGAACAGAGAGCCCTGGCCACCTTTGGCCGGGGCTTTTTTCGTTTTGGGAGCCGCCGTTGGCGATGGGGCAGGGCCGGCCAGAGGCGTGGCCAAGACATCACCATCCGAGAAGCTGAGGCGAAGGGTCGACGACTTTTCAGCAATGCCGGACGACCGAATGAGTTTGCCATCCTCTCCCCGGATGATGGCATACCCCCGGCTGAGGGTGGCATGGTAAGAGAGCGTTTCCAGCAGCTTGCCCTGGGATTCCAGCGCCACGCTGCGCCGCTCGATCAGGCGCATCAGGGCCGGTCTAGCGCGAACGGCCGTCTCGCGCAGGCTCTGGCGCGACCGGCGGATATCTGCCTTCAGCCCGGCCGGGCTGACCTGCGCGGCGGCCAGCCGTGACCGGCTGCGCTCGATCAGGGCGCGGGTCGCGCGGGGCAGGTTGGCCGCCGCATAGTCCAGCCTCTGGCGTTTCGACTGCAGCAGCGTTTCAGGCCGGGGCATGCGCGCCGCACGCAGGGCATCGCGGGACCGTGCCGTCCGCCGCGCCAGCGCCCGCTTCAGGCGGGCCCCGCTTTCCTCAATGCTCAGCAAAAGCTCGCTACGTACGGGCACGGCAATCTCTGCAGCGCCCGTGGGCGTGGGTGCGCGGGCATCGGAGACATAGTCGATCAGGGTTGTATCGGTCTCATGGCCGACCGCGGAGATCAGCGGGATTTCGCTGTCAAAGGCCGCGCGTACAACGATCTCCTCATTGAAAGGCCAGAGATCCTCGATTGAGCCTCCACCGCGCGCCACGATCAGCACGTCGGGCCTGTCAGTCCCGGTCATGGCGTTGAAACCCTTGATGCCAGCGGTCACCTGCGCCGCCGCTGCATCGCCCTGCACAAGGGCAGGCCAGACGATCACGCGCACAGGAAAGCGGTCCTGGATGCGGTGCAGGATATCGCGGATTACTGCGCCTGTCGGGCTCGTGATCACGCCGATCGTGTGCGGCAGGTATGGTAGTTTCTTCTTGTGACTGGCGTCAAACAGGCCTTCTGCGGCCAGCTTCTTCTTGCGCTCTTCCAGCAGTGCCATCAGCGCCCCAGCGCCGGCAGGGCGCATCGAGCTTGCGATCAGCTGGTAGTTTGACCGCCCCTCATAGATTGACAATCGCCCTGTGGCGATCACTTCGAGCCCCTCCTCGGGCCGGAAAGGCAGCTTGTCGACCTGTCCTTTCCACATGATCGTGTTCAGGACCGCCTTCTCATCCTTGATGTCGGCATACATGTGACCTGACCGGGCAATCGTCACCCGGCCAAGCTCGCCGCGGACGACCACATGGTCAAAATTCGATTCAATCGTCCGCTTCAGGCTCGCGGCGAGCTCCGAGACGGAAACGGCATGGTCATTGGACACTGGCGAGTCGGGCATGCCGCCTTTGTGTCGTGTCCCTCCGCCAAGGGCAAGTGGGCGCGTGACGGAGGGACGCCGCTATGGGGCAGGCTGGCGTTCGACGAGTTCAACCCGTCGGTTCTTGTGTTTGCCGGTATCCGTCTGGTTCGAGAACACGGGCACGAGAGGCCCCACACCATGTGCCTCCAGGCGGGACGGGCTTATTTCGTACCCGGCGACCAGCGCATCCCTGACGGCCGTAGCACGGTCAGCTGACAGGCGATGGTTATAGGTGAACGTCCCCACGGCGTCGGTATGCCCGACTACGTAGAACTGCTTGTCAGGGTGCGCTGCCAGGAATTCTGCGATGGCATCAAGCGCTGGCTTGGATTCCGGCTTGAGTGTCGCTTTGTCAAAATCGAACAGGATGCCATCCAGCACGACGCGGCCATACTCATCGATATCGGCGCCCATCGCGTCTGCGCTAACAATCACCAGTCCGGTTTCGGCAGGTTTCGTCTCGATGATGTCGATCAAGCTGCCAACATAATTGGCGGAATGCTGCTCTACCGTAATAACGATGTAGGCTGTTCCATCCACACGTTCCTTTTTCGCGACAATCGATCCTGCGCCACCCGACGATGACGTGCCGCTGAACATGGTGCCGACTTCTCCCGGCTTGCTGGCCGCGTTTACCCTGTAGACAACGTCTATCCACTGGCCGCTGCCAATGCCGACTCCCTTGCGGTCGCCGGAATAGCCCTTACCGAGAATCTCGAAATCTGCCGCTTCAAGCGCTTCTAGGTAATTCAGGTAGATCTCGGAAAAGGCACGATCAGTTCCCTGGTAACGATAGAATGTTCGCGTAATGCGCCCTTCTGTGTCGATCCAGTCATCGATTGCTCGGTATCCTGTTAGTGGCCCAACCGGCACACGATAGGGCAAATGATTTTCGATATGTTGCCAGCGGATATCCTGGCCAGGATAGCGCTCGACCATGGGATGTTCCTGGACCCCGTCGATATCTTCCGCCAGTGCAGGTGCCACGAGGCAGCTAAAGGCAGCTAATCCTGCGACAATCATTACTCCCAACTTGTGCATGGTTGATTCCCTTTCCCCTCACCATTGTATGCCGCAGTTCTACCCCGAAATGAACCGTCCGCAAAATTGGCTCTGACGCGCCGGCCTTTTTATAGTCTGCACAGCATCGTCCACTTGATCTGCGGGCCGGACATGCGCAACAAGCGAAGCCATGAACATCCTCCTCATCGGATCGGGCGGGCGCGAACACGCCTTGGCCTGGAAAATCGATCAGTCGCCGCTTGTGGACGTCGTCCACTCGACGCCCGGCAATCCCGGCATGGACGTTATCGGACCATGTTTCGATGTTGCGGCTGACGATATCGACAATCTCGTGAAGCTGACACTGCAGGTTGAGCCGGATCTTGTGGTCATTGGCCCGGAAGCCCCCCTCGCGCTCGGCCTTGCCGATATACTGCGCGCCCGGGGATTTGACGTGTTTGGTCCCAGTCGCCTCGCTGCCCAGTTGGAATCCTCCAAGTCATTCTCCAAGGCGCGGATGATCGCTTATGGCGTACCCACAGCCGCTTATGGCGAATTCACCACGCCCGCACTCGCCAAATCCTTCCTGCGCACGATGGAGGCGCCTTTCGTGCTCAAGGCGGATGGTCTTGCAGGCGGCAAGGGGGTCGTCATCGCCGAAACGCTCGAGCAGGCCGATGCTGAAGTCGACGAGATGCTCGCCGGCAAGTTTGGTGATGCGTCAGCCACGCTGATCATTGAGGAATTCATCCAGGGCGAGGAGGCCAGCATTTTCGTGATCACCGACGGTCATGGTGCCGTCTACCTGCCCGCCGCACAGGATCACAAGCGTGTCGGCGAGGGCGATACCGGTCCGAACACAGGCGGAATGGGCGCTTACGCTCCCGCGCCCGTCGTTACACAGGCCGTCATGGATCGCATCAAGTCCGAGATCGTCCATCCCATGCTGGAGGGCATGGCAAAAGACGGCATGCCCTATCAGGGCGTGCTTTATGTCGGTGTCATGGTGACCCGAGACGGGCCAAAGGTCGTCGAATTCAATGCCCGTTTCGGCGATCCGGAATGCCAGGTCCTGATGAAAGGGCTCGCTGGTGACATCGTCCCTGCCATTCTCGCCGCCGCGACCGGCGGGCTCGACGGAAACGAAGATGCCTTCGAATCCCTCCTGGAACTCGAACGCTTTGATCCGACTGCGACCGTGGTGCTGGCCTCTGAAGGCTATCCCGGCAGCTATGCCAAGGGGTCGGTGATCAATGGCCTCGCCGAGGCGAACAATCTGCCAGGTGTCACCGTGTTCCACGCGGGCACCGACAGGGATTCCGAAGGGGCCATCGTTGCCATGGGCGGGCGGGTCCTGAACGTCACTGCATCCGGCACGAGCCTCGAAGAGGCGGTTTCGCGCGCCTATGCCGGTGTCGACCGCATCGATTGGCCCGGTGGCTTCTGCCGCCGCGACATCGGCTGGCGGGCGCTCAGCTGAGGCCCCTCGCGCGGATCGGCTTTTCCATGACCCCCAGGGGTGTAGCCAGCGATAAAGCCGAGCGATACGATTCCGGTTTGTTATGCTGGTTGAGTCGGGGGCGTATGCTTGCCCGCTCTGGTTTGAGTGGGAGTGTTTGCCCTGATGCGCTGGTTTGTTCTGGTCGTTACCGCCCTGTGTATGTCTCTGAACGCCCATGCGTGGAAGTCGCTGAGCCACAACAATTTCGACTCGACAGTTCGCAATGGCGCCTGCGTGAGCAAGACTGATTTCAAACGGTGTGTGTCTTCCTTGCCCCAATATGTTCGCACGGATGAAGGCCCCACGGTAAAACGGTATCTCCTCTCCCGGCATGATGTGACAGTGGCGGACATTGAGGCATTGCTGGCGGATCTGAACATTTCGACAGACCGCTATCTGGCCTTTGTCCGCAAGAACGAGGGTGGCACTTCCTGGACGAAAGAGCTGGACACGTTCGCAAAGGAAATGGTGCTACACGGCCTGTTGGCGGAAGATCGCAAGACGGAGCTGTTGCCGCCTATCTACAAAGCCATCTACCCGGTGAGCGACAAGCTGGTCATGGTCAGGAAGATCAACCACGCGTGGGGTTTCATCACGCCGGGTGATCCGGCGTCATTCACACCGATCGAGTTCGAATGGGACAAGTTCTACTGGTATTTCGGGAATCTGGACTTCTCGCCAATGATGATCGTGTTCAAAGGCAAGAGCGAAGCGTCGGGCCTTGAGAAATATACAGTGATCGACAAAGAGGGACAGCCGACACTCACGGTTGACAGGGTCAAGACGCGCGAAGGACAGGGGAGATCGGAGGCCATCTTCACTGGCGGCTGGCTTGGCTTCCCGGTGCGCACTGAAGAGGGCACCGACATATCCGTGTTCGTGAGTACGAAGACGCTCGATGTCAGCCGTATCGCTCCGCCGTTTGAACTTTTGCGATATGGCTGGAGAATACAGGGCGACTATAATTCAGACGTGGCAAGAACAGGCTTCACCGATGCGGCGATGGAAAAGGTGGGGTCCTTTTCATCAAGTCACGGAATTGTTTCCGGCGACATGTATTTGCCATTGCACGAATGGGATGGTGCCTCGGAGATAACCCACAAGGCGGATGGCGAGAAGATCATTGGCATGGTGCCTATCTATCTTCCGGAACCCATGCCGCATATTCGCGGCTGGATCACGGTCCATGGCGACGATACGCGGCGGTGGTACAAACTGGTGGCACACGCGCCGGAGGAGGATGGATGGGGAAAGCAGCAGTCCGGCAAGAGGGGCGAACTGGAGCCCCAGGACATCCTTGGCTATGCACAGTATTTCCCTCCGGTGGCTGATATCTGGATCGGTACGGTCTCCGATGAAGCATTTGAAAAGAGGTTCGAGGATTTTTCAAACCTTGATCCACGCGATCTTCCGAAGCCAGGCCTGCGCATCGTGGTGCGTCTGTTCGACGATCCCGACCATCCCGAAACGTCCGGCATGACCGACTGGGTCAGCACGGGCCAAGATATCCACAGGCGTGCTATCGAGAAAGCCTATGCCAACATCTCGCAACTCCCGAAACATCCTTTCGATCCGCAGGCTCTGGTCACGACGGACATTCTGAATACTGCCGTCAGTGAGTATTTCATTAATACCGAGCAGCGTGAGACCCGTGCGCTGACGCCCGCGCAACGCCGGGCACGAGATGCCAAGCGCGAGGCAAACTATGAGGCCGTCCTGGCGCGTGTCCAGATTACCATGGCCGATGAAGTCATGCAGCCAGGCCGATCGGTCAGGGAGTATGTCAACTTCTACACGGTGGCGAAGACGCATGGCGGCAAGTATCTGAGAGCCTATTGGCGAGAATACAAGCATCTGCCCGACATTGCGGATTCCGGTGAAATCTGCCGCCGGTTTGGTCAGAACAGCGAGGAGTGCCGGCTCGTCTGGCCAACGGCGCAGGCTTATTATGACGAACAGAAGGCCAAGGCCGACCGCGCCGCGGAACGCTATGCCAGGGAAGAGATGGATCGCCGGTTCGATCCCAACTGGAACGCGTCTCCCAAGAGCACCGAGCCCCGTTGCTACGACAATTATGATGGCACGGAGACCTGCTTCTCCAACTGAAACAGATAGCGGGTCCGGTGCCTATTTACCGACAAAGATCAGCGTGCCTTGCGGCACATCGGCCAGGAATGTCTTCAGGTCTGCCTTCGAGAACACGATGCAGCCATTGGAACGGCCGAGCTTGCCATGCTGCGCAAGAAAGGCGGGCTCGGCATAATCGGCAGCATGGATGACAATCGCCCTATCCCGTGACGCGCTGTTGGCCGTGTCCAGCCCGTCCAGGCGAAGGCTGCGGCCATGCTTTCCAATGTATTCCTCGGCGGTGATGAAAGCCCCCTCGGGGCTGGCGCTGGAGCCTGACTCATTTGAAAAATGGTCAAGATGGCCGTCATGATCTGCGTCGGAGCCCTTGCCATGCGCTGCCCGGAAACCGACCACATCGCCGGTCTGCAGGTTCACGATATAAAGTCGCGCCTCACGCGAATGCCGCGAATAGTCGACCACGACGAGGCGGCCCGTCTCGCGCGTGCTTGCCTTGTGGGATTCGTGCGCAGCGAGGGCCTTACCCAGCAGGTCAGGCCTGATCTGGCCTTGCGGGTCAAGAGTTACAGCTTGCGCACCGAGCGCCGTGAAAGCGAAGAAGGCGAGGGCATTGAGCGAGCGTATCATGGGTGGCACATTTCCCGCCAAATGCGGCGACCTTACGGCAGGTCTTGGCACCGCGCAGTGGTCCGTTATTGTGCCCCAGAAGAAACGTCAGAAACGAGAGCACCCCATGGCAGAGACAGAAACGGCACAGGATCTGTTCAGCGGCACCAAATCCGTTGTTGAGTCACACAAGTTCAACGAGGCCAGTCTGGCTAGCTGGATGGAGGCCAATGTTGAAGGTTATGAAGGCCCGCTGGAGGTGCGCCAGTTCAAGGGCGGCCAGTCCAACCCGACCTACCAATTGGTCACGCCCAGCAAGAAATATGTCATGCGCCGCAAGCCGCCCGGCAATCTCCTGCCGAGCGCGCACGCCGTCGACCGTGAATTCCGTGTCATCAATGCGCTGTATCCCCTCGGTTATCCGGTTGCGCGGCCTTATGGCCTTTGCATGGACGAAGATGTCGTCGGCACGATCTTCTACGTAATGGACATGGTTGAGGGCCGCATCCTCTGGGACGGTACGCTCCCCGATTATGAGCCCGCGATGCGCCGCAAGATCTATGAATCCAAGCTGAAGACCTTCGCCGACCTGCACAATGTGGACTGGAAGAAGGCGGGGCTCGAAGGGTTTGGCAAGGAAGGGGATTATGTTGCCCGCCAGGTCCATCGCTGGACCAAACAGTACAAGGCATCGGAAACGATGCACATTCCGGAAATGGAACAGCTGATCGAGTGGCTTCCGAAGAATATTCCACCGGGCGACAAGACAACGATCGTTCATGGCGATTATCGTCTCGACAATATGGTGCTCCACCCCACTGAGCCGAAAGTGATCGCCGTGCTCGACTGGGAGCTGTCGACACTGGGCGATCCTCTGGCCGATTTCTCGTACCACCTGATGAACTGGGTCATGCCACCCGGCGATTCGAGCCGTGGCTCCCTGTCGGCCATTCCGGACCTCAAGGCCTGGGGCATCCCGACCATGGAAGAGTATGTCGAGATGTACTGCGCGCACACGGGCCGCGATGGTTTACCGGAGCTTGACTATTACTTCGCCTATAATGCCTTCCGGCTCGCGGGCATTCTGCAGGGCATTGTCGGACGTGTGCGTGACGGCACGGCAAACAGCGCGAATGCTGAATCCAATGCCGAACGCGTTGTGCCGCTTGCACAGTTTGCGGCCAGTTATGCGCGCAAGGCCGGTATGGCCGGGTGATGCCTCCGGGCAATTTCAGGTAACAGGTAAACGTATGAATTTTCTGCGGCTTTTCGGTATCGGCCTGGCAGCTATTGCCGCTGTTTCGGCAACTGGCTGCGCGGCCACCGGTGCTGAAGGGCGTACTCTTCTCGGTGATCAGCCGTATGACAAGGATATCCTGTTCTGGGATCAGGGGCAGCGGGATGCGGGATTCCGCATGATCGACCAGATGCCGCTCATCGCCGAATCCCGGGAGATTGCATCGGGTACAGATGTCCATCCCCTGTCGGCGGGTGATCCGCTCGTTCTGGATATCAATGTTGGCGATTATATCTATGATAACCGGACGTCGGGATTGGTTGTCCTCCACGGCGGAAAGGTGCGGCTGGAGCGCTACAGCCTCAACTTCAAGGCCGATGGCCGGTGGACCAGCTTCTCTGTCGCCAAGTCGATGACGTCGACGCTGGTCGGCGCGGCCGTCGCAGACGGCGCAATTGCCAGCATCGATGATCCGGTTGCGAACTATATCGAGGAATTGCGCGGATCGGCCTATGATGACGTCACAGTCTTGCAATTGCTGACGATGACATCGGGCGTTGCCTGGAACGAGGATTACGACGATCCCAATTCAGACGTGGCGCGGTTCAACACGCTGGCGGTCGAGCCTGGCCAGAGCGCGATTGCGACCTATATGGCCTCGCTGGATCGCGCACATCCGGCAGGGCGGGTCTGGCACTATTCCACCGGCGAGACCAATCTGATCGGCGTGCTGGTCAGTCGCGCTACGGGAAAGTCACTGGCTGACTACCTGTCGGAAAAGATCTGGAAACCCTATGGCATGCAGCAGGACGCTTCCTGGTTGCTGGGTACGGACGGGCAGGAGATCAGCGGCTGCTGCATCCAGGCATCGGTGCGTGACTTCGCTCGCTTCGGCCAGTTCATCCTTGACGGCGGCACAACGGCCAACGGGCCAGTATTGCCGGATGGATGGCTAAGCAAAGCCACCCAAGCGCAGGTCGGCTATGGTGTGCCGGGTGAAGGTTACGGATACCAATGGTGGACATGGGATGACGGTTCGTTCCAGGCAGACGGTATTTTCGGGCAGGGCATCTTCATTGATCCGTCGCGCGATCTGGTGATTGCATCCAATAGCAGCTGGACATCGGCGCTGGGCGACCGCGACGGTGAGTTCGAGGCCCGCAAGGCCTTTTACAAGGCAGTGCAGCGCGCCATCGATTCAGACACGCAATAGATATGCCGCGCCGCGTCCGCAGGTGACGCGAAAGCAGGAAGGTGGCACTGTCCGCTAAAAGAGGGAGAAGACATGACCGACATCCTCAAAGGCCCGCTTCGTGCGCCCGCGCAAATGCTGCAGGAGCAATCCTATGGCGGCCACAAGTCGCTCCACGACGATGCGGAGGCCGAACGGCTGGGAATCAAGGCCGGCCCGATTGAAGGTCCGACACACTTCCAGCAATTCGTGCCGATGCTCTACGATATCTGGGGCAGGGACTGGTTCGAGCGCGGCTGCCTCTCTACCCACTTCCTGAACATGGTGTTCGAGGGCGAGAAGGTCCGCGCCTTTGTCGAACGCCCGGCGTTTGGTGACACCCGGACCAGATGCTGGGCCGAAAAGGAGGATGGCACGCCGGTCCTGGAGGCTAGCGCCACGCTTGGCCCTGACCATGGCGAAACCTTGCTTGAGGCCCGCATGGCGAAACTGCGTCCGGCCGATGATCTTGTCATCCTCGCCGACATGAAGGTCGGCCTGACGACCACGAAAGACGAACCGGTCCGAATGGACGCCGACCAGCATATGGGAAACCTCTACCCGTTCAGCCTGAACCAGAAACTCGCTGTCATCACTGAGCCAAGCGGCTGGTACAGCGATGCTGAAATGTCTCCATGGGGGCGCCCTGTCATTCCGCTGGAAATGGTCAGTGTCCTCGCCAATTATACAGGCGGCATGGCCAACTGGCCGGTCAAGCATCCGTCCATCGGCCTGTTTGCCGACCTTGAAATGCGCATGATCGACGGGCCGCTCTTTGTCGGTGAAGACTATATCCTCCGCCGAGAGGTCGTCGCACTGTCGGCCAGCCGCCGGGCCGAGAATTACTGGATCCGTACACGCATTTTCGATTCAACCGGCACAAGGCAGGTCGCGGAAACCCTCCTCAATCACGGTGTTCTGAAGGCCAGCTATCCGCACTACCCGGCCGACAAGTTGCCAGCCTGAATCCCGAACCAGCATCAAGGACACACGCCTCATGAAGGGTCTCCTCTATCGCGGCGCTCGGGACATCGTGTTTGACGACGCGCCAGAGCCACAGCCGGAAGACATCCGCAGCGCCATTGTGAAAATCACGGCATGCGGCATTTGCGGCTCAGATCTTCATATCTATCAGGGCCACGGGTTTTCCGAAACGGATGGCTACTGCGTCGGCCATGAAGCCGTCGGCGAAGTCATCGAAACCGGTAGCGCCGTGTCCCGCTTCAAGGCGGGCGACAGGGTGATGATCTCTGCGGCAGTCGGCTGCGGGGCCTGCCCCTCCTGCATGGCGGGCAATGTCACGCAGTGTGAAACCATGGGCGCACGGTGCTACGGGCTCGGCCCCAGATTGCAAGGTGTCCAGGCTGAGTACGCGATGGTGCCGGTTGCCGACTTTGGCCTCGCCAGGATTCCGGACGGCATCAGCGAAGACCAGGCTGTCCTGCTGACAGACAATCTCCCGACCGCATGGTTTGGCCTCAGGAACGCCGACATAAAGCCCGGCAGTACCGTCGCAATTGTCGGGTGTGGCCCGATCGGGCTGATGGCGGTCGAAGGCGCGTTCCTGCTGGGCGCGGCCCGTGTTTTTGCCGTGGATCTGGTGCCTGAGCGTCGCCAGCTGGCAGAAGAGATAGGCGCGATTGCCTTTGACGCGGCCGAGGCCCGGGAACAGATTGCCGAGCTTACGTCAGGCCACATGTGTGACAGCGTCGTCGAATGCGTTGGCGCAGATGCCGCCATCCACCTGTCCATGAAGCTCACGCGCAATGCAGGCACGGTATCCTGCATCGGTGTTAACCAGACAATGGACTTCAAGTTTCCCATGGCGCTGGCCTTCATAAAGGGCCTCACCTTCCGGACTGGAACCTGCTCGGTGCCGGCCCAGTGGCCACAGCTCATCCCGCTTGTTCAGGCGGGAAAACTGCGTCCCGAGCGAACCATCACCCATCACATGCCCCTGTCTGAAGGGGCCGAAGCCTACCGAATGTTCGACGCTCGCGAAAATGGCGCGATGAAAATGATCCTGATGCCCTGAGAAAGACCAATCCGATGAAGAACGCACTTTTGAAATCTCTCGCCCTCTCTGCTGCCTGCATCGTGGCGACAGGTTCTGCCAGCGCACAGGACGCCGTCGTGTACGCCGGCCACGTACTGGCGGTTCCAGGCGAGGGCTACCTCACCCAGCAGACAATCACCGTCAAGGAAGGGCGCATCGTGTCCATCCAGCCTGGCTACAAGTCCGGCGCGAAGGGCGTACCGGTCATTGACCTCAAGAACGCCTATGTCCTTCCCGGTCTCATCGACAGCCATGTCCACATCACCGGCGAGAATGGCCCGGATGATCGCATCAAGGGCTTCACGGACTCCGCCGTGGATACCGCCTTTGACGGCGCCGCCTTCGCCAGGACCACACTGGAAGCCGGATTCACCACCGTTCAGGATGTTGGCGGGATCAATGACTCCGTCTTCGGCCTGCGCGATGCCATTGCCCGCGGTGCGGTCACTGGTCCGCGGATGCGCGCAGCGGGACAGTCGATCTCAGTCACGGGCGGTCATGGCGACGTGAACGGCTATTCTTCGCCTGTCATGAAACTGTTTACGGGGACGAATGTCTGCAACGGCGCGGATGATTGTCGTCGCGCTGTCCGCCAGCAGGTCAAGGAAGGGGCTGATGTGATCAAGATCACGGCAACCGGCGGTGTCCTGTCGAACACGTCCGCCGGACTGGAGCAGCAATTTACGCAGGACGAGCTTGTCGCCATTGTCGAGGCGGCACATGCGATGGGGCGACAGGTGACCGCTCATGCTCACGGCAAGGGCGGCGTGAATGCCGCGCTTCGCGCCGGCGTCGATTCCATCGAGCACGGCTCTTACCTCGACGATGAGTCGATTGCGCTGTTCATGGAGCACGATGCGACCCTCGTGCCGACGGTGCTTGCCGGTGCAACTGTCACGGGCTGGACCAATGAGCCCTGGCTTCCGGAAGCCTCGCGCAAGAAAGCCGCAATCGTCGGACCGCTCATGCTTGACATGCTGCGCCGGGCCCACGCAGGCGGCGTGAATGTAGCCTTCGGGACCGATACGGGTGTCTCGCGCCATGGTGAGAACGCCCGCGAATTCGCACTCATGGTCGAGGCGGGCTTCACGCCCGAGGAGGCGATCCGCTCCGCGACGGTGACCGCGTCGAAGCATCTGGAGATGGCGGCTGACATCGGCACACTGGAGGCAGGCAAGTACGCCGATCTCATCGCAGTGACGGCTGATCCGCTGAAGAAGATCACGGAACTTGAATCGGTCGACTTCGTGATGAAGGACGGTATCGTTTACAAGGATCTGAATTAGCGCCTCGCAGACACTTCTGGCCCGAAATGTGCAAAGCTTTCGCCTAATCCGCGAAGCATTTTGACAATGCGCGGCAAAGGAATGAAAGTTGGGCATGCATAATTTACCAGCCTCAGCACCTCGGGCCATTGCCGGAAAAGGGTCGGCCATGGTTCATCGCGACCGAAAACTGGCCCGGATCGTCGCCTCTTTCGCCCTGATGGGCCTTGCGGCCTGCGGCGGCGAAAAGGCGGACGAAGTCATCGCAAGCCCAGCGGGCAATGACGCTGAATGCGTCTCCATTGCCGAAGGTCTGTATGTGTTCGAAAATGGCAAATTCACCGCAGCTGCTGCGCCTGCGCCGCAAGTGGTTGAGCGGGTGACGCGTGCGTCGACCGGTTGGGTTGGCGAGATCGAAAGGGCCCTTGCGGCGGCTGGCTATCCCTGGATGGGTATCGTGGCACGCGAAAACGTGGCGACGCTTACCGGCCTGGCCCCCGATCCTGACGCCAAACGCCGCGCTGTCGAAATCGGCACGTCGGCGCTGGAGTCTGACCCAATCGGTTCGGCTGAGATCACACTCATCGTCGACGGGATCGGCGTTGAAAGTGGCGTGCGGGGCGTGGGCGAAAGTCTCGCGGCACTTGCCCAGGGCGGGATTTCCGAAACAACCTGCCAGCAGGCCCTGAACCAGACCATGGAAGGCCAGAAGGTTTACTTCCCGACCAATCGCAGTGACATCTCGCCTGTCAGCACCGGCCTGCTTGATGCCGTCGCCGGCATTTCCATGCTGTGTGACGCCTATGCCATCGAAATCGGCTCCCACACCGATTCGCGCGGGTCGGATGAATACAATCTCGTCCTGTCGCAGAAGCGCGCCGATGCGATCCGGCAATACCTGCTGGAAAAGGGCGTGGCGATCGACCAGCTTATCGCCATCGGCTTTGGTGAAAGCATGCCGCTGGACAAGGCTGATACGCCGGAATCCCGTGAGCGCAACGTGCGGACCGAATTCAGGATTTCCCGCCGCCCCGAATAGGCCTCAGAAGGTGAGGATGCGTCCCGTCGCGGGGCTGACCTTGCCTTCCAGCGTGTCGTGCCATGCCGCATCAATGGCATCCATTCCTGCCTCTTCCTGCGGTGTCACGAATGCAGATGATGCGCGGTAGAAGGCCATCAGCGACGTGCCCAGCTGCTGGTTCAGCACATCGGCGCCCAGATCCTTTGCCCGCTGCGCGGCATAGGTCGGCACGAAGAAGAATTCCGGCTGCGGGTCAGGCAGGCTGATCGGCGCGCGATTGCCCTCCCAGTCGGTCACGCCAATCACGAGGCTGCGCACGAGCCGGTCTTTCAACGCATTGTGCACGTCTGCCGTCAGGGCTGGCCGTCCGAGGAAATCGACAAAGGCCGTCAGGCCGCGCGCATGCATGCTGTCGACCTCATCATAGGTCTGTGTGCGCGCATAAAGCCCCGTGTTTTCAACATATTTCACATTGCCCGGCGATGTCAGCGCCACCGCCTCGACGACGCCGCGTGCCTTCAGGCAATGCGCCAGCGCCATCGCGGTCTTCGATGACGCGCTCGAAATCACGACCGTCTCCGGCACGGGATCGCCCGTTTCCATCAGGCAGTCATCAATCATCCAGCCGGTTGTGAACAATGGCCGGAACAGCATCTGCTGCGCTTCGAAGGCCGGGTCATAGGTCGGGTCCGCTGCGGTCAGCACATAAGTATTGTATATCGGCGCCAGGCCCTGCCGGTGCGCCGCGCCGTCAAGGAAGCTCTCCCTGCCGACACGCGCGGGCTGAACCTCAAACGTGTCAGAGATTGGCAGGTAGCCATAGACCCGGCTGCCGACATCCACACCGGCCGCCTTTGACTCAATCACCGTCGCAAAGCCCCAGACGGGCACACGCCCGAACTTGGGCGAGTCTGCCGGAAAGAATTTCCAGTATTCCATCGCTTCGCCGAACGTGGCGTAGGTCACATTGTTGGCGGTCAGCGCAAATGCGTCCACACGCAGCCGCGCCATGCCGTCGGCCAGGCCGGTCATCGGCGCATCGGCCCAGTGGCAATCGCGAAGGTCATCGCGCCTGATCAGGTAGTCCATGGTTTGCGTCCCCTTAGTCTTTGCGCATGAAGGCGCCGATTCGCGCCTGCATGTCAGGTCCGACACCTTCATTCCTGAGAATTTCCCATTGAAGGCCGGAATCCATATCGCGCGCGTCTGTGGCTTCAAGCAACCGCTTGTTGGCGGCATGGGAGAAGGGAGAGTTCGCAAGGATCTGGCGCGCAAGTGCGTCGATCGCCGCGTCAAACCCGTCAGCTGCCACCACCTGTTCGGCCAGCCCGATCCGCAGGGCCTCTGCCGCATCGATCATTTCCGCCGTGAACATCAGACGCTTCGCAGTCGCCACGCCCACGCGCCGCGGCAGGCGCTGGCTCATGCCCCAGATCGGGGTCAGTGCCCATTTCGCGTGCGTGTCGCCAAACTTTGCAGTGTCAGCGGCGATAATGAAATCAGCCGCCAGCGCCACTTCCAGAGCGCCGGTATAGCAATGCCCATGCACGGCGGCGATCACGGGCTGGGGCAGGGTTTCCAGCATGCGCAGCGTTTCGGAATGCCATCCGGGGGAGGGCACCTTCTCGCCTTCGGCAATGTCGCCAAGGTCATGCCCCGCCGAGAAGCAACGCCCCGCGCCGCGCAGCACCACGCACCCAATCGTGTCATCTTTCTTCAGGGCGATCACATGCGTGCGCAGTTCGCGAAACATGCCGACGGTCAGCGAGTTCAGCTTGTCCGGCCGGTTTAGCGTCAGCAGCGCCAGCCCGTCTATGTCTTCCCGCGTGACCAGCGCGCTCATGCGGGCTTGCCCATATCCACCATCAGCTTTGAAATCGCGTGAACAAAATTGTTCGGCGCAATCTCCTGCTCTCCGGTCCAGGCAATGTCGGGGAAGCGGCTGAGGATCTGGCGATAGGCTGCGTCCAGCTGCATGTTGGCCACGCGCTGGCCAAGGCAAACATGCGGCCCGTGCCCGAATGCCAAATGCTCCTTCGCATTGGCGCGGGTAATGTCATACGTATCCGGATTATCGAATTTTGCCGGGTCGCGATTGGCCGCGGCATAATACATGACCAGCTTTTCACCCTCGGCAATGGCCTGGCCGCCAAGCTCTGTAACCTTCGTCGCCGTCCGGCGCATGTAGGTCACGGGGCTGACCATGCGGATCGACTCGTGCACGAAGTTCGGAAACAGGCTGTCGTCGGCCATCAGTTTCGCCTTCTGGTCCGGGTTCTGCGTCAACAGTTTCATTGTGCCAGACAGCGAGTTGCGCGTCGTGTCATTGCCTGCAAACACGATCAACAGCCATGAGCCATCAAGGAATTCCGGTGACAGCGGCTTGCCGTCAATCTCCACGTTCGCGATGGCGCTCAGCAGGTCCGGTTGTGGATTCTTCCGGCGTTCCGCCAGCAGGGAACGGCCATAGTCGAACATCGCCTGGATTTCGTTCATGAAGGCGGTGATCTGTTCCATGCTAACATTGCCAAGGCCTTCCTGCTGCGCCTGGTATTGCGATGTCTCCAGGAAGTGCATCCAGTGGACCAGCTTCGGCCGGTCAGCGGGCGGCACGCCGAGGATTTCGCACAGTGTGAACAGTGGCAGCTCTGCAGAAAAGAGTTCCACCATGTCGACCACCTGGCCCTGCGCCAGCATATGGTCGAGCAATACGTCAACATGCGCGGCTACGCGCTTGCGAAGTTCGGCCACAAAGTCAGCGCGAAAATAGGCCATATGCTCCATGCGCAGAGGCGTATGGTAGGGGCGGTCCAGATTGATTAGCGAGTTCAGCGAAGACGAGTGCAGCAAGGGGTGGCGCGGTGTTCCCTCCATGCCGTAATTCATCAGTATCCCACCCTTCTGGGAGGAATAGGTCTCCGGGTCGAGTTCGATCTTCTTGACCAGATCATAGGATGTGACGGCCCAGAAGCCGGCGCCATACTCTTCCGGATGCCACATCACGGGTGCCCGTTCGCGCATGGTCGCAAAGGCGTCGAACGTATAGCCGCCATTGTCCGAGAAGACGGTCGGCGAGGTCAGGTCGACCGGCGGTGTAAGGTCAAACACAGGCGCATGGCGGGGCTGTGTGGGCGCGTGTTCAACCTGATAGGTCTCCGTGACGTTCTGAAGGCCCATGATCGTCTCCTAGAATTTGTAGCGGACTGGAATGGACTTTGGACCACCGACGAAGTTTGCCTTGATGAAGGTCGGATCGCCCGCCAGCTCGATCGACTTGATACGGCTGAAAAGCTCTTCATAGATGATCTGCATTTCAAGGCGCGCGAGGTGCATGCCCAGACACATATGCCCGCCATGACCGAACGAGATCAGCTTGTTGGGGCTGCGATCCACCCTGAACTTGAACGGGTCTTCGAAGACATCCTCGTCGCGGTTGCCCGACGGATAGCACAGCAGCAGACTCTCACCTTCCTTCACGGTCTTTCCGCGCAGGTCATAGTCGGCATGGGCCGTGCGCATGAAATGCTTCACCGGCGTTGTCCACCGGATGGCCTCGTCAACCGCGGTGCGGGCCATGCCTTTCGGATCATCGATCATCTTCTTCAGCTGCGCCGGGTCCTGCAGCATGGCCAGCACGCCGCCGCCGGTTGAGGCGCTTGTCGTGTCATGGCCGGCTGCGGCGGTGATGATGTAATAGCTCATCGCTTCCAGCTGGCCGATCGGCTCACCGTCCACCATGCCATTGGCAATCACGGTGGAAACATCGTCGCGCGGATTGGCGCGGCGGTCTGCGGTGATCGCGGTGAAGTACATGAAAAACTCGGCCAGCGTGGCCTGGATGGAAGCCAGGCCGCCTTCGACGTCCCGGTCTTCCAGGCTTTTCTTGTTGCGGTTCAGGTCTTCATCCTGCGCGCCAAAGATCTCCTGTGTCAGCTTCAACATCATCGGCTCGTCGGATTCCGGTACGCCCAGGATCTGCATGATCACACGCAGCGGATAGTGCAGGGCAATATCGCGCTGGAAGTCGCATTCGCCGCCCAGGTCTTCCATCCGGTCGACAAACTGTTTGGCAATAGCGCGCACGCCATCTTCGCGCTTCTTCACGTTCTGCGGCATGAACCATTCCTGGGTCAGGTGGCGCAATTTAAAGTGAAGGGGGTCGTCCAGCTGGACCAGCGTCTTCAGCAGGTGCGGCTGGCCGAATTGCGCATAAACGCCTTCTTCGGCCTGCCTGTAGGACAGCATTTCCCGTTCGCCATTGGTGAACAGCTGGTTCTGGCGGCTGATCTCCATGATGTCGGCATGTTTGGTCACGGCCCAGAAGGGGCGGAAATGCTCCGGCTCGCACCAGGCCAGCGGGTCTTCCGCCCGCAGCCGGGCAAATGCCGCGTCCAGCACAGGCTGGTTCGCATAGACTGCCGGATCAACGATCTGGTTGCACGTCGCGGCCGCCGCCGCGCTCATTGTCCGGCCCGGATCCATTTTGGTCTCGGGTGGGGTGGCAAGCGCGGTATCGGCCATGGTGCTCTCCGTTACTATTTCCTGGGTCGACGTTTCCTGTCGGCAAGTCTAGTGGAACCGGGCCGCGTGCCAAGCCGTGACTTGGCGGCAGGTGCGTCACGTTTCGGGGCCTCCCCGAGCGGCTTGTTGGCCTCGGCAATCATGTGGCCGACCGTTTCAAGCATCAGTTCGGAGGGGATTTCCTCCACCGCGCCGGGGCGCAGGTCGCCCAGCTCATAGGGGCCGTAATTGATACGGATCAGTCGGTTCACCTTCAGGTTCACCGCTTCCAGCGCACGGCGCACCTCGCGCTTCTTGCCCTCGGTCAGGGTCACGGTCAGCCAGGAATTTGCGCCATTCTCGCGGTCGAAAACCGCCGTGATGGGGGCGTAGTCCACCCCGTCCACCGTGATTCCGGCGGCAAGATCGGCGATCTTGAAGTCGGTCACCGTGCCCTGCGCCCGTACGCGATAGGTCCGCTCAAGCGCGTTTTTCGGCAATTCCAGCGCCCGCGCCAACTCGCCATCATTGGTCAGTAGCAACAGGCCCTCGGTTGTCAGGTCGAGCCGGCCGACAGTCACCACGCGGGGCAGTGATTTCGGGAATTCGTCGAAAATGGTCCGGCGCCCTTCCGGATCACTGTTTGTGCTGATCAGGCCGGATGGCTTGTGATAGCGCCACAGGCGCGTCGGTTCCGGCGCGCTGATCGTCTTGCGGCCGACCTTGATCGTTTCGCGACCCGTCACCTTGAAGGCTGGCGATGTCAGCTTCACGCCGTTCACGATCACCTCGCCAGCCTCGATCATACGCTCGACCTCGCGGCGCGAGGCGACGCCAGCGCGCGCGAGATATTTAGCGATGCGCTCACCTTCGCTCCAGTCGGGCTCGGCCAGCGTTTTCGGGCTGTGTCCGGGCTTTTTACGTGCTGTGTCCGGGCTGTTCTTGACCGCACCTGTGCGGGTTTTCTGGGGGCGCGAACCAGGCTTTTCCTGGCGCGAGCGGCCCGTCTCGCGACGCTCCGTCATATCAATATCTTTCGTTTTGGCCCCTGCGGGCTTCCTACAGGAATTGCAGGAGAGGGGCCGCAATAGCAAGTCCGACAAGAAATTCCATCGGAATCCACACCGGGATCATGCCGTTCGACCGGTTCTTGCTGCCATCGACCAGCAGGGAAACCGTCCGCCCGAAGGATGCACCGATCCACGCCGCCGCCACCGGCAGCACCACAAGCACACTCAGCAGGTTGACCTCGCTCGCGGAAACAGTCAGCAGCAGGGCCGCTGTCATCATGTGGGACAGCATGAAAAAGCCGCCAAACGTCGCCCGGAACTCGGAATAGCCGCCCGGCTTGTCTGGATCGGGGTCTTCAATCAATCGGACAACGCCGGATGCCCAATTGGGTGAGATCAGTGCCATGACACCCAGAATGGCGCCAAAGCCCAGTGCCAGCAGTGAAATGATTTCTCCATAGTGCATTCTGCCATCCTCCATCTTGTTCCCAACCTAGAGCATTTGTGCTGAAAGCGTAGGAGTAGCATCAATTTGGCAGATGTCTCGCTGTCGCTTCCTCTCCCGGCGGCAATGGGAGGCATCATTCCTGCGCGAACCTGTCCGCTTGGTCGTGGACTCTGGTCGCCGGTCGCGCCGGGAACATGATGCCTGCACCAAACTGCTCGACCTGTCCTTGAAGGAACGGAAATGGAATTGGCGATCTTTCTGTCCAGCGTGGTCGTGTTCGCGACATTCACGCTCATGCCGCTCGCCCGCCGGTCCGGCGCGCCCATCCTGCTCATCGTGCTCGGCATCGGCATGCTGCTCGGCGTCGATGGTCCGGGGGGCATCCGGTTCTACAGTTTCCAGACCGGCTTTGATCTCGGCAGCATTGCGCTCGCCATCATCCTGTTCGCAGGTGGCCTGGAGACAGAGCGCGGCATTTTCCACAATGCGCGCGGTTCGTCCGTCATGATGGCCACCCTCGGTGTCCTCGTGACGGCGCTGGTTGTGGGCCTGTTCGCAAGTGTCGTCATCGGCCTGCCTCCGATTGTCGGCCTGCTGCTCGGCGCAACAGTGGCGTCAACCGATGCGGCTGCAACCTTCCTGCTGATCCAGCAAAGCAAGGCGGGCATCAGTGATCGCGTCAAGAACACGCTAGTGCTGGAATCCGGCCTCAACGACCCAATGGCCATTTTCCTCGTTGTATCCCTGACGGCTATCGTGAATGGCGGGCCGCCGGAATCCTTGCAGGAGGTCGGCGGGTTTTTGATCTTCCTCGGTACACAGATAGGCTTCGGCCTGGCTGGTGGTATTCTGGGCGGGCGCGCCCTGACATTCATTGTCGACCGGATGACGCTTCCCAATGGCACCTATCCTGCCATGGCACTATCTGGAGCACTGGCCATATATGCCTTTGTTGCCTTGCTGGGAGGCAGCGGCTTCCTCGCAGTCTACATTGTCGGCATAATCATCCGGAACCGGCTCAGGCGCCCCCTCGACAATATCCTGAACTTCAATGAGGCGCTTCAGTGGATCAGCCAGATGGCGCTGTTCCTCATGCTGGGACTGCTGGTGGCACCCAGCCAGCTCCTTGAGGATATCGGACCTGCACTTGCCGTAGCAGCAGTGCTCATGTTCGTGGCCCGGCCGCTCGCCGTCATGGTCAGTATCGGCTGGATGGGCTTCTCGGTCCGGGAAAACGTATTCCTGAGCTGGGTCGGCTTGCGCGGCGCCGTGCCGGTCCTTTTGGCGATTTATCCCGTCGTCACGCCCGGACCAATCACCATCCAGTTCTTCAACAGTGTCTTCGTCATCGTCGTCGTGTCACTCGTCGCGCAAGGGTGGACCATCGCACCGCTGGCAAACCTTCTCAAGCTCAAGGAGAAGGACGTCGCGCTGGAGGCAGACATTGAGACCTGACGAGCCCAAATAGCATGGATCGCTTGCTGCCAGAGCCAGCCTGCGCTGCCTGACCGCGATCAGATCACGCCTGCCTTGCGCCAGGCGTCCTTTGGCCAGCGCCGGTGCTGCCAGAACCACTGGCCGGGTTCGGCGCGGATACAGGCTTCAAGGAACTGGTTTATCCGCGTCACCGAGGCGAGGATGTCCGCCTCCGTATTGCCTGTGTCTTCAGGAACAAAAGGCTCATGGATTTCCACGCGAAACCGTGCCGGACCAGTGCGCACAGTCGACACCGGTACAATCGGCACGCCATATTTCAGTGCCAGCCGGGTTGGCCCCTGCGCGGTCATCGCGTCATGCCCGAACAGGGGCACGGCAATGCCTTCGCGAAACTTCTGGTCATTCATCAGCGCAACCGGCGCACCGCGTGCCAGCGCCCGCATCAGTTCGCGCGTGCCGATGCCCTTGGGCGCGGCCGTGCCCGTGCCATAGTCATGACGCAACTTGTTGATACGCCGGTCTATATGCGGATTATTCAGTGCGCGGTAGGTCATCACGGCATGCGGGATGCGCTTGCAGATGGCCGCAGGCATGATTTCCCAATTCGCGAAGTGGCCGGATATGAACACCGCGCCCTTGCCGCTGACATTGATGGCATCTAGGCGTTCAACGCCGACTACCTCCACGCGGCCGCTCGAATACGGGTCAATTGCGGGCAGGTGGGGCATCTCGCCCGCCGTACGTCCGGCGCTTTCCCAGGCTGCCAGCGCGGTGCGGTCTATCTCGGCATCGCTCCAGCCGGGAAAGGCGAGCTTCAGGTTGCGCCGTGTTGTCTTGTGCTGCGACAGGCGGGGCCCGATCTTCTTCATCACCCAGCCACCGAAGTCAGATGCCTTGTCCGGCCCCAGCAGTTTCATTGGCCACCAATAGATGACATCCCAGGCAATTGTCTCCAGCCGCCACTGTACCCGCTGGCCAAACGAGGCGCGGTTGTCGATGTCCTTCGGGCGGACATAGGTGGAAGGCGTTTCGCTCATTTGCTCGCAGAGGTGATGATCGGGGCCAGCAGCGCATCAAGCGCGCTCGCATCTTCAAAGCGGGCGACGACCGGAAAGGCAAGCACGCGCTGCTGTTCCGGCTGTGAAAGGCGCACATGGTCCTTGGTCGTCGTGATCAGCCGGGCGCTATGGTGGCTCGCAAGCTTGTGCAGGAATTTCAGCTCGCCCTCGGAATAGACATGATGGTCGCCATAGCCCACCGCTTCACGCAGGTCCGCGCCTGCGGCCTTCAGCGCGTCAAAGAATTTGAGCGGCCGGCCAATGCCGGCGAACGCCACCAGCGGGCCCTCCGGCATGGCGTCGACGGGCTCGACAGCTCCCCGCAGGACAGGGGACGCCGCACGCATGACTGGCGCCGGAACGTCGCCCTCACCCATCAGGATAACGCCTTGCGCCCGCGCCAGCCCGTCAATGACGGGTTCACGCAGCGGGCCCTTGGGCAGCAAGTGCCCGTTCCCGAACGGTGCGGTTGCATCAATCACCACGAAAGACAGGTCCTTGTGCAGTGACGGGTTCTGGTGACCATCATCCATGACAATCACCTGCACGCCGTCTGCCTGCATCTCGCGGGCAGCGGCCACACGGTCCCGGCCGATCCAGCTCTCACCACTTGCGGCCAGCATCAGCGGCTCGTCGCCAACGTCAGCCGTCGTGTGTGTACCCGGTTGCACCCTGACCACACCCTTCGCGCCCCCTCCATACCCCCTCGAAAGGGTCGCCGCCCGCATCCCGCGGGCCGCCAGCACGCCCCGTATCGCGGCTACGACAGGCGTCTTGCCTACGCCGCCAACGGTCAGGTTTCCAACGCAAATCACCGGAATGTCCACGCTGACCGGCATGGCCTTCTTCAGCTTGCGCTGCACGCCCAGCCGGTAGGCAAAGGCCAGCGGCGTCAGCAAAAGACGGGTCATTGGCGCGGCTTCCCGCGATCGCGGGTCCAGTCCGGCTGACCAGAAATGCGGCGCCTTCATTGCAACAGTCCGGGTTCGGGTATCAGCGGCAGCAGCGCGGCAAGTGTCTCCACCATCGGCGCATCCGCATGTTCCGCCAATGCGTCAATCGCCGCCTGTGACGGCGGCGCGCCGTTCATCAGCGCGTCGGCCACGCCTGCTGCATCCTTTGCAATCCTGACAAGGCCGCGCGTTTCAAGGTCAGCCATCATGGGGGCAAAGTTGAACACGTGCGGACCGGTAACAACCGGCTTGGCAAATCTGACCGGCTCCAGTGGGTTGTGTCCGCCAACCCCCTCGGCGTGTCCCCCTCCCAGATAGACAGCATCTGCCAGGCGAAGCCACAGACCCATTTCGCCCATCGTATCCGCCAGCAGCACGCGGGTGCGCGTATTGGCCACCTGTCCCTTGGACCGGCGCGCATGCGGCAAGCCGCGCGCCTTGATCACGGCTTCCACGTCATCACCGCGCTCGGGGTGGCGCGGCGCAATGATGATCGCTGTATCCGGCATGTCAGACACGGCATCAAGAAACAGTTCCTCTTCGCCAGCATGTGTCGATGCGGCCACGAGGCAGCGGCGCCCGCCGATGAATCCGTCCTGGATCCGCTTGATTTCAAGGTCGCTCGCCTCGGGGCCAGGCAGGGCAGATTTCAGGTTTCCGGCTGACCGCACATTGCGTCCCAGCAAGCTTCCCAGCCGCTGGGCCGTGTCCGTGTCTGCCGACAGTACAACATCAAATCGGCCCACAAGTTTCTGGAACAGCTTCCTGGCCTTGCGCCAGCCGTCTGCCGAGCCCTGAGTCATCCGTGCGTTCACCAGCGCACGTTTCGCCCCGCTGCGTTCCGCTTCGAAAATCAGGTTCGGCCAGATCTCGCCTTCGCCGAATACACACAGGTCAGGCTGCCAATGCCTGATGAAGCGCCTTGCAATAGCAGGCGTATCCAATGGTGCCATCAGGTGGATCGCCGCGTCCGGCAGGGCAGGGCCCAGCAGGCGCGCCGATGTCAGCGTCTGGCTGGTGAAGAGCAGCATCAGGTCGGGCCGTTCCTCCACCAGCCGGTGGCCGAGCTCAAGCAGCAGGCGGCTTTCCCCCACACTTGCACCATGCAGCCAGACCAGCCGTCCGGGACGACGATTTGGCATGTAGCGCGCCAGCCGCTCGTTCAGCCGGCCAAAGTCTTCCTTGCCGGCCCGTCCGCGGCGCCGCAACAATCCCGGCAACAACGGTGATGCGATCCGTCCGGCAATACGATAGAGATGAAAGGCTGGCGTCATTCTCTCGTCAGCTCCGCGTCAGTGTGTGATGTCTCATATCCCGCAAGGCTTTCAGAACGCCGTGTGGCTGTATCAAGACGCCGCTGCAATTCCGCGCGCAACATTTCCGGGTCGGCATCACGCGGTGCCTGCAGCAATTCACCGAACACGATGGCGCCTTTTGTAAAAGGAAAGGGGATGAAAAACCCATCCCAGCTGTTCAGCCTTTTGGCAGGCCGGGTTGTTACGGCATAGGGCAGGATGGGCGCGCCTGCCCGCTGCGCGATCAGGATAGCTCCCAGGCCGGCCTGCTCGCGTGGCCCGCGGGGGCCGTCGGGTGTGATGCAGAGCGCGCCGCCGGATTTTAGCAGCTTGACCGCATCAATGATGGCGCGTGCGCCGCCCTTGTCCTTCCTGGCCTTCTTCTTGTTGCCAGCAGAGCCGCGAATCGTTCCGACGCCAAAGTGGCGCATCGCGCGTGCGACCGGTTCGCCATCGCCCGACATGGAGATCAGCATGGATACATCTGCCGTCCGCCCGGGCCAGAAACGGATCAGCCGTGTCCAGCCCGACGGGATAAGCATGATCCGGGAATGCCATATGGCGATGATGATACCTGGTGAAGAGACCCATGATGCCCTGGCCTCTGTTGCGCCCTCGACAGTCCAGCGCACAGTGCGGCCAATCATGGCCATCCAGGACCATATAAGGAAACCCAGCAGGATAGTGACAGGCTTGGAGCGGAACAGGGACTTCATCGCGTCGCTTATACTTCGCTTTGCGCCTTGCGCCACGACTGCTGGCAATGACAACTGATTTGTTTAGGATGGTGGGCGATGCAAGGTTCGAACTTGCGACCCCTGCCGTGTGAAGGCAGTGCTCTACCACTGAGCTAATCGCCCCGTTTCCGGGAAAGCGCGTCCGTAATCCGATGGCCCGTTTACGTCAAGCCGGGAAGACCATCGCGGGGCCGCGGGGCCTTTTGGCGGACAATTTGTTTATGCAAAAATGCAAAGCAGTATCCCGTCGCCAAGCTATTTTGTATGCATTAGCCGTGTTGCCTTATTTTCGCTTCCATACGATCATGTTTCCTTCAAGGGGCTAGAACACGGCAATGGTTGCTTGTTGTGCAAAGGATTGCACGATTTGCGGGCTGGATCAGGTCTACGGAAAAGCTGGATGAACAACTGTTCATAATGAACGGTTGTTCATGTTGTATTGTTACGCGATTTTCATTCGAATTCGCCCTTGAGAAACATGCCAAACATAGTCATCTTCATGTCATAAACGATGAACTGAAGAGCAGTTCGCGGTGTTGATTTTAAGAAGGACAGGCCTTGGCGAAGTAATTCGCCAATATAGACAAGAAGCCTGGAGAGAGAGACAATGAAAGACTGGTGTGACGAAGACGGCGCAAAGCGCCTCTGTGAGAAGATCAATGCGTACTGGGCCGAGCGTGGCTATGAAGTTGATGTCGACCTGATCGACGCAGGCTTCGTCCCCGCAATGCGCAGTGCCCGCACGGATGTTCGCAGCAATATGGTAAACGGAATGCCTCGCCGCCGTGCGGCAGGTGAAGCTGGTGCAGCACGCCCCAGCTATCGTCCGCGCGCCGAGGCGTCAGCTTAGCTGACAAATCCAAGTAAAACCGAAACCAGTTCTGAATAGTTGCTGACAACTGCGTCGGCACCGATTTCTTCTTGAGTTTCGGTCTCGTATCCAAACGGAACGAAAATGAAGGGCAGCCCGGCATTCCGGGCTGCCCTTTCGTCCGTGCGGCTGTCGCCCACCATGATGGCGCGCGACCGGTCGCCGCCTGCGCGGTCCACCGTGAGCAGGATGTGGTCCCCATGCGGCTTGCGGTCGGGCACACTGTCTGCACCGACAATCGCCGCGAACCGGTCTGTCAGTTCAAGCGCCGCCAGCAGCCGGTCGGTCGAACTCTGTCGCTTGTTCGTGCACACGGCCAGCGTCGCACCCGCCGCCGCCAGCGCGTCCAGGGCCGGGACCATATTCTGGAAAGGGCGCGATCCCAGCGCGATATTGGCCTCATAATAGGCCAGGAACTGATTGAACAGGCCGTCCATCCGGTGGCTTTCGGGCTCCACGCCCTGCGCGGCCATGCCCTTGATGATCATCGCCTTGGCCCCGTGGCCGATCATTGTAGCAATCGTCCCAAGCCCGACAGGCTGTAATCCTGCCTCGACCAGAACATGGTTCAGCGCCCCCAACAGGTCCGGCGCCGTATCCACGAGCGTCCCGTCGAGATCGAAAACAATCGTCCAGCCGTCAAACACGCCATTCATCCCTCTATGAATTCCTTTCTCGCCACTCGCCTTGAATCGGCCTTTGGTCTAGGCGAAAGGTCTGGGGAAAGCGAGAGGGCCCGCCCGTGACAAACATCGCCAGAGACCGCGCCGCCATTATCCTTGCCGCTGGCAAGGGCACGCGCATGAAGTCCGACCTGCCAAAGGTCATGCATGCTGTGGGCGGCCGCCCGATGATCGACTGGTCGATCAACCTCGCGCATGAGGTCGGTTGCGCGCGTATTGTCGTCATCGCCCATCCATCGCAAACCGTCCTTATCGACCATGTTACCGCCAGTCTGGGCCGCGATGCGATTGCCTTTCAGGATCCGCCCCAGGGCACGGGTCACGCTGTCCGATGTGCGCAAGCCGCGCTCGACGGGTTTGATGGCGACCTTGTCGTCCTTTATGGCGACAGTCCCCTTGTGCCGGCCAGCGCCATTGAAGACCTCTTTGCCGCGCTCGAAACCGGCGCTGCGCTTGGCGTTCTGGGTTTCGAGGCGGCTGAACCCGGTCTCTATGGGCGTCTGATTCTCGCGCACGATGGCGACCTTGATGCCATCATCGAAGCGCGCGAAGCTACTCCTGAACAGCTTGCCGTTCACCTTTGCAATTCAGGCGTCATGGCGGGCCGCGCCGAAACCATGTTCCGGCTTCTTGGAAACGTGACCAACCAGAACGCCAAAGGGGAGTATTACCTGACAGACCTGGTCGGGTTCGCGCGCGCCGAGGGCGCCATCTGCAAGGCCGTGCGCTGCGCCGAAACAGACCTGATCGGTTGCGACAGCAAGTCAGACCTTGCCGAGGCTGAAGCCATTTTCCAGTCACGCCGACGCGCCGATGCCATGGCATCGGGCGTCACGCTGGTTGCGCCGGAAACTGTGTACTTCTGTCACGACACCGTTCTGGAGGCCGATGTGCTGGTGGAGCCCAACGTCGTCTTCGGCCCGGGCGTTCAGGTCAAAACGGGCGCGCGCATCCGGGCGTTCAGCCACCTTGAGGGCGCCATTGTCGCCGCGGGATGCGAGATTGGCCCTTATGCAAGGCTCCGCCCCGGCACGGTTCTCGAAGCGGGTGTTCATGTCGGCAACTTCGTCGAAACCAAGAATACGCATATGGGCGAAGGGGCCAAGGCAAACCATCTGGCCTATCTTGGGGATGGCCGCATTGGAGCGCAGGCGAATATCGGTGCCGGAACCATTTTCTGCAATTATGATGGCTTCATGAAACACATGACAAATGTGGGGGAACAGGCCTTCATCGGCTCTAATTCCGCGCTCGTCGCACCGGTCGATATCGGCAAGGGCGCGATTGTCGGATCCGGCAGTGTCATCACCAAAAATGTCGAAGCCGATGCGCTCGCCGTCGCGCGCGGACACCTCGTCCAGCGCGAGGGCTGGGCGATCAGTTTCCGAACCCGTAAGAGCGCCGAAAAGGCCGCAGCTGGCAAGAAGGACTAGGCCACGATGGCAAACGAGCATGAGAAGGAAAACGCGGCGCAGGCGGCGATGGAGTATGTCGAAGATGGCATGACCATTGGTCTCGGCACCGGTTCAACGGCGAAATACTTTGTCGAGATGCTGGCAGACGAGGTTGCGGATGGCTTGCTCGTTCGCTGCATCGAGACAAGCGAGCAGACGCGGGCCCTCGCGACCAGCCTCGGCGTACCGCTGGTTCCGTTCGAGCAGGTCGACCGTATCCACCTGACCGTGGACGGCGCCGACGAGGTCGACAGCAATGGCTATCTCATCAAGGGCGGCGGAGCAGCGCTCCTGCGCGAGAAAATCATTGCCAGCGCCAGCGATCACATGGTGGTGATCGCCGACCCTTCGAAACAGGTCGAGCGACTTGGCGCTTTTCCCTTGCCGGTCGAAGTCACGCCGTTCGGATACACGATCACCGCCAAGAAGGTTTATGACGTCCTGTGCGCTGCGGGTATCGACCGCCCAAGGGTCGAATTGCGCAAGCAGGCGGGCAGTTTGGATCTCCTGGTCACCGATGGCGGCAACCACATTCTCGACTGCCATTGCGGCCGGATTCCGGACGCCGAAGCGCTGGCTGCGCGCCTCTCCAATGTGCCCGGCGTAGTCGAGCATGGCCTGTTCATCAATATCGCGCGCACCGTGATCATCGGTAACGAAAACGGCGCAACCGTGTTTGAATTCTAGGCTGCGCCTCTTACATCTGCAGAAGAATCAACGGATTGCCCGCAGCCGCGCCACAAGGTGCGTCGAACCATACGGGCCGCACACAAGGACTGCCCGATGGCCGACACGACCTACGACTTTGATCTATTTGTCATCGGAGGCGGTTCCGGCGGCGTGCGCGCCGCGCGCCTGGCTGCGCTCTCAGGGGCCAAAGTCGCAGTGGCGGAGGAATACCGGATGGGTGGCACGTGCGTCATCCGTGGCTGCGTGCCGAAGAAGTTCATGGTCTATGCCAGCGGCTACGGAAAGCACATCAAGCATGCCGAGGGGTATGGCTGGAGCGTCGGCCAAGTGTCCTACGACCACGAGGTCTTCGCGACAGCGATGCATGCCGAAGTCGACCGCTTGTCCGGCATCTATCACCGAAACCTTGTGAATGCGGGCGTTGAAGTCATCGAAGAGCGCGCGGAATTTATCGATGCCAACACGCTGCGCCTGAAGGCCAGCGGAACGACGGTGACGGCCCGCAAGATCCTGATTGCCGTTGGTGGCCGTCCGTGGATGCCTCCGGCTGAGGAGCTGCCGGGCGTCGAGCACGCCATCACCTCGAACGAGATCTTCCATCTCGAAACCCTGCCCAAACACCTCGTCATCGCGGGCGGCGGCTATATCGCCGTAGAGTTCGCTCACGTCTTCGCCGGGCTGGGCGTGAAGACATGCCTCGTCTATCGCGGCGATACAGTGCTGCGCGGGTTTGATGAAGACGTTCGCATGGCAGTGCATGAAGGTCTGAAAGAGGCTGGCGTGCGCGTCATTACGCAGACAGTGTTCGAGAAAATCGAAAAGACTGACGGCGAGCTTCCGCTTCATATCCAGCTCAAGAATGGTCACCACCTGGAGGCGGACGTCATCATGATGGCCGTTGGACGATACCCGAATACGGACGGGCTCGGCTGTGAAGCGGCCGGTATAGCGCTTGACGATAATGGCGCTGTCATTGTGGATGAATGGTCGAAGACGAATGTCCCGAGCGTCTGGGCTGTCGGCGACGTGACCGATCGTGTCGCGCTGACACCTGTCGCCATTCGGGAAGGCCACGCCTTCGCCGAGACCGAATTCTACGACAAGCCCTGGCACTTCGACCATTCAGATATCCCGACGGCCGTATTCACGCAGCCCGAAGTCGGAACCGTGGGAATGTCAGAGGCCGATGCGCGAAAAAAGTACGGGAATGTCGACATCTACAAGACCCGGTTCCGGCCGATGAAAAACATGCTCAATGGTGACACCAGCCGCGTGCTCATGAAACTGGTCGTCAAACCGGACGACGAGCGCGTCCTTGGCGTCCATATCGTCGGCGATGATGCGGCCGAAATGATCCAGGCCATCGGCATCGCGATCAAGATGGGCGTCACCAAGCCTGACTTCGACCGGACATGCGCCCTTCATCCGAGCGTCGCCGAGGAGCTGGTCACAATGCGCCAGAAATGGGTGCCCGAAGTGACCGCCTGACTTCGCCCACTTAACTCTCAAGCAGGGCCTGCAACTCCATGCCCACGGTCTTCAGGCTCTCGCGGACTGATTTCAATCCGCCGCCCCTGCCGGAGTGGATCAGCAGTTGCCGCCAGGGTGGCTGGCCGTCCTTCGGCGCCTTCACCACAAGGTGGCCAGAGCGGGGCAGGGCTGACTTCAGCAGTGCCCTGGACAGCGGGAAACCGGCTTTCGCATCGAATGCCCCATTGCGCGCATCGGCTTCGAACGTCGATTGCTCGCTGCGCCCGACTGCATTGAACAAGACGGAAAGCGCCGGCCGACGGCTCTCTTCAACCTGTTCGGAAATCACCTGGTTCAGCAGGCGCACGCCGCGAAGCGAATAGACATCAGCGTGCATGGGCGCCAGCACCCGGTCAGCGACTTCCAGGGCGCAACGCGTCAGGAAAGTTGCATTCGGATTGGTGTCGAAGACGATCAGGTCATACTCGCTGCGATAGTTGTCGACCATGCGAAGGAACTGGGACTTCACCTTCAAGAGCGCCTCGGAATCATTCGCGAACGCGTATTTCGAAATCTCGAACTGACCGGAAATAAGGTCCAGCCTGCCACCGGGGCTGCCTTCGCCCATCAGGTCGTGGACGAGATCCTTGCGCGGCGCAGCCGCGAACGGTTCGGTCGACAATGTCAGCCAGCTCTCGCCCGGGCTGACGGCGTCCTTTGAATGCAGGCGCGACCGTTCGAACAGGGAAATCACGGACCGGTCCGCCGCCGCGCTCGCATCGGCATATTCCATGTCAAAGAATGTCTGCGTCAGATTGTATTGCGGATCTAGATCGACGAGCAGCACGCGTCCGCCCAGCGCCCCCTGCCACGCGCCGAATACCTGGCTCGTCACCGTGGTCTTGCCGACGCCGCCCTTCAGGTTCATTACCGCCAGAACGGGGCATTTGCGCTTGTAGGCCTTCTGCACCTCATTCACGAGTTGCACGGTCCCGTCGGCCAGCGTGGAAGACAGTTTCAGGTGCGGCAGGACTTCGTGCTTGAAAAAGCCGTTCAGGCGCGCCTTGTCGATCTGATAGGGAATGAGCCGCACATTGCGCGCCTTGGCGCGTTCCACATCCTGGCGAACGGACTTCGACCTGACGGCGCTGGCCGAGACCAGAACGATCATCGCGAAGGCGTCATCGATGGCCTGGTCGGCTTTCGGGCGGTCCTGGCTCTCGTTTGGCGCGTACCAATCAGGAATCGCGGCCATGCGCAGCGCTTCGTGAATTTCGAGCAGCGCGTCCAGATCCTGGGATGAATGGCTAATGTAGACATGCGACATGCGGTTTGAACGGTCCTTCAGGTGGCGGCTGTGATCCCGTTTCTAAAGGGCTTAGCGCTGATTCCGCCACCTTTGTGCTGTGAAATTGTGGTGAAACTTGAGCAAGGGACGTCCATGTGATTTATGCAGCATTCCAACGGAGCAATGGAACATGACCTGGACACCTTCAGATTGGCGGAAACTGCCTGCCAAGCACATCCCGTCGGACTATCCCGACGCTGCAGCCCTTACTGCAGTTGAGACGCGCCTGAAAGGCTATCCACCGCTCGTATTTGCCGGCGAAGCGCGGCGCCTGAAAAAGCGCCTCGCAGAGGTTGCTGCGGGCGAGGCATTCCTGCTTCAGGGCGGCGATTGCGCCGAGAGCTTCAAGGAGTTCCACCCGGACAATATCCGCGACACGTTCCGCGTCATCCTGCAGATGGCGGTCGTGCTGACCTTCGCGGCGGCCAAACCGGTCGTCAAAGTGGGCCGCATAGCGGGCCAGTTCGCCAAGCCGCGCTCGGAACCCATCGAAACCATTGATGGGGTCACGCTGCCATCCTACCGGGGCGACAACATCAACGGCATGGATTTCACCGCCGAAGCGCGCATCCCCGATCCGGAGCGGCTGATGCAGGCCTATTCGCAATCGGCCGCCACGCTGAACCTGCTGCGGGCCTTCAGCCAGGGCGGGTATGCTGACCTGTCCAACGTCCACCGCTGGATGCTCGGCTTCGTCGATCGCAGCCCCCAGGGCGAGCGGTATGAAGCCCTGGCCGACCAGATCACCAAATCAATGGACTTCATGGCGGCGTGCGGTGTGACGTCGAACAGCGTGCCGCAAATGGCGCAGGTCGAATTCTACACCAGCCACGAAGCGCTGCTTCTCGGCTACGAAGAAGCGATGACCCGTATCGATTCCACGTCCGGAGACTGGTACGACACGTCTGCCCATATGCTCTGGATTGGCCACCGCACGCGTCAGGTCGATCACGCCCATGTCAATTTCTGCAAGGGCGTCAAAAACCCGATCGGCATCAAGTGCGGTCCTGGCATGGAAACCGATGAGCTGTTGCGCCTCATTGATGCGCTCAACCCGACGGACGAGGCGGGTCGCATTACCCTGATCTCGCGCTTCGGCTCCGAAGGCGTTGAAAAGGGTCTCCCGCCGCTGGCACGCGCCATCAAGAAGAGTGGCCGCACGGTCGTCTGGTCGTGTGATCCGATGCATGGCAACACGCTGAAAACAGAGAGCGGTTTCAAGACGCGTCCTGTTGACCGTATCCTGTCGGAAGTGCGCCAGTTTATCGATGTCCTGTCGACGGAAGGCTGCTATCCCGGCGGCGTTCATTTCGAGATGACCGGCCAGAATGT